>Ga0075418_10003280_pt1 | contig 18489 bp, 19 predicted proteins | sample SoiMetdeltSBSDD2_FD_81776 | JGI IMG/M metagenome (GOLD analysis project Ga0075418, IMG submission 81776) | Bulk soil microbial communities from a Populus tree surrounding site in Tennessee, USA - Soil MetaG P. deltoides SBSDD2 | ecosystem: Environmental > Terrestrial > Soil > Tree plantation... | reverse complement strand
GCTTTCGCTACATCTAACAGATCTTGAAACAGGCGGCCGAGGTGTTGAGCGGATTCGTGGGCGCTGTTGATGTAGGCACGGGCACGCGCGTCTATTTGGGCGGTGGCTGGGTTGAGCGTGAGCCCGAGGTAGCCTTCAATTGAGGCGATGGGTGTGCGCATTTCATGGGCGGCGGTGCTGATGAATTCGGCTTGTTCGCGTTCTTCGGCTTTTTCTTTGGTGATGTCGCGGAACACAATAATGACTCCACTGCCCGGCTGCCCTACCGGCGACACGATAACCGAAACGAGCAGTTTTTTACCGGAATTGGTGAGGAGTGACAGGCTGCTGGTGGCGGTTTCTTTGTTGGTGGCGAGGGTTTGGAGTACGGGATCGTTGGCGGTGGTTAGCTCGGCATCCTGGGTGTCCACCAGGCGCAGGACGGATTTGTAGCTGAGGGTAAGGGCGTCTTGCTTGCCCCACCCGATGATTTGCTGGGCAGCGGGGTTAATGAGCTGGATGATACCTTTGGCATCGAGCGCGATGACGCCGTCGGCGATGGCATTTATAACGACTTCGGATTTGCCGGCGACTTGGCTGAGCTCGCTGGCGAGTTCGTTGTAGGCTTTGTTGGTGTCATCGGTGGTTTTGGCTTTGGCGTGCCATATGAAATAACTGAGGACCAAGGGCAGTTCCCCGGTGAGGACTATGGCAAAAATGGATTCACGGCCAAGGCTACCGCCAATGAACTGCCACGCTAAAAAGGCGTTGACGGCCACGAGTAGCGGCAGCAGGCCGTAGGCACCGAAGACGCCGGCAAAGATAGCGACGAGCATCCACAATGCCAAGAATGGCGACGAAGCACCGCCGGTACCGAGGATGAGGATGGCAGTGGTGACGCACAGGGTGGCATAGGCAAACAGCGCGCTGGCAAACAGGTATTTCTGGGGCGTGAAGAAATAAGCGGCGATGCCAATTGCGATGGTGACGCCGGCCGCAATGGCCGCAACGGGGCTGACGAGCAAGTTCCCTGCCTCGACATTCTGCGCGGCGGCAAAATATGCCCACAGGTAGAGCCCGGCGACGATGAGCCCAACTAAAATAACCGCCTCGCAAATGCGGCGATGCCAAAAACGTGTGAGCGCGTGCGGTCTGATGGTGTGCCCCCTACTTCGACGATTGTTCTTGTGTCTATTATGCCGAACCCGGGCGGACTATGCAAGACGTGCGCGACCAGCTATAGTGTGAGCATTATGCCACATGATGCGCCTGCCCATTATCCCCACGTTACCAGAGGTGTTTTGCGCCTGTTTGAACAGGGTGCGCTGCCGAACGTGGCGTATGTGGATGTGGAACCGGCGTATGGATATGTGACGCGCCTGACCTATCGCAACGGGGCGCATCGGGTGACGTACGGCAATGACATGGGGCTGAATTTGGCCGGAGCCAGCCGGCTAGCTAGCGACAAGGGCCATACGAAATATTTGCTGCGGCAGCTGGGTATTGCCTGTGCGACGGGGGCGGAATTTGCCCTGCCCTGGTGGTTTGCGGAATTTAGCCCGAACCAAATTGCGCACGGCAACACGGATATTCGCACCAGTGACCAGGCGGCGGCGTACGTAGCCGAGCACTTGGGCTACCCGGTGTATGTGAAGCCGGTGAAGGGGTCGCGCGGCGGTAATATCTTCAAGGTGTATAGCGACGACGAGCTGGAAACGGTGCTGCAATCGTACAATGAAGAGCGGATTCAGGTGGCGTTAATTGAGGCGCCGCTGGACATGCCAGATTACCGGGTGGTGGTGCTGGATGGCCGCCTGATTTGCGCGTATCAGCGGGTGCCGCTGAATATTACGGGTGATGGCAGGAGTACAGTGGAGCGGTTGTTTGTGAAATTGCATCAGCGGCACCAGCGCGAAGGCCGCGGTGTGCTGGTGCATGCCGACGACGAGCGAATGGGGCGGCATTTGGCCTGGCAGGGTATTAATTTTAACACGGTGTTGCCGGCTGGGCATACGGCGATGTTGCTCCCCCTTTCCAACCTGTCGCTGGGCGGGACGTCGCTGGATGTGTCACACACTATTCACCCGCGGTGGGTGGAATTGGCAGCGCGAATTGGGCGCGAGTTTGATTTGCGTGTGGTGGGGCTGGATTTGGCCTGCGAAGACATCGCTAGTGGCGAGGCGAAACACAGTGTTATAGAGGTGAATTCATCGCCGGGGCTGGAACATTATGCCCTGTCGGGCGAGGTGCAGCGCGACCTAGTAGACCGGCTGTACACGAAGGTGTTTAATACCCTGCCCAGCTAGACAACGAGGCGGTTTTTTGGTAGAGTGACTAGTGTAAATAACCCATGGTCTCATCGTCTAACGGTTAGGACGCCAGGTTCTCATCCTGGCAATCGGAGTTCGATTCTCCGTGAGATCACCAAGTAGAAATTTCACCAACGAAGCGCCAAGGCCAGAGGTCACGGGCGCTTTTTTGGTTCTTCGGGCAACCTTGATCTGGCTAGTCAAATATGACGTGACTGGTTTTGACGGCAGTTTTGACGGCAACGCGGGCAGATCCTGACGGCTACGCACTACTGTCAAAACCTCAGACTCCTCGTCTTGGGAGTCTGAAGAAAACAGCGTTTCGAGCCGTTCGAGTGCAACCCGGCGCGAGTCCATGTCGTCATGTTGGTAAATCTGTTGCGTAATATTGATATGCGAGTGCCCCAAGATAAGTTGCGTATCCCGAGCTGGCACGCCGAGATTCGTGTCCCTCCAAAAATCGCCCGAACCTTAGCGGGCGCACACGAAGCATGTATTGTGTCAAATCTAGGAACGGTCACTGACGATCATCTAGAATCACTATCTGATGAGATTCTCTTTGTGCCACCCGTACGCCACTGCTCCACTATGTCGATCGGGTTAATCAAGATGGGTGATCGACTGACATTAACTTGCTCCGCCCATGCGCTTCATGAGACAATCAGGGGAATCATGGAGAATATACTTTCGGATATCGGACTTACGTGGGAAGAGATTGGTGCATGGGAAAGCGACAGCTAGTAGATCGCCTCGTGAAGTCGATGCGTAAGATGGAGGGGACCTCGCTTGAGCCCATTCGCAACGGGGTCATAGCAATCGTTCGCAGTATGATGGATGCGATATTTCGTTTCCAAGACCTGACCCATCGCGAAGAAGTTCTGCACCCCCTATCTGCGGTGATATCCAAACAAGTAGGAGACCCCTTCAAGCGTTGGAACATTGAAGATATTGCAGGGTTCCGCTCAGAATTCGGTAGTATGCTCGACTACCTTCCGAGAAACGTATCGGCGCAAGTGTCGAACCATGAAACCATCATTGAATCCCAGTCCGTGGCATACAGGTTATTTACGCCTACCACTTTGAAGAGCAAGACCCGGATTGTGTATCTCCATGGTGGCGGTTTTGTGCTGGAAACTACACCTCAAACGATCCGGAATGTTCGGCCCTCGCTGAAGCGACAGGGTGTAACGTGATTGCGGTCAAGTACCCCCTGTCGCCAGAGGCAAAGTTTCCTGCGGCGCTAGAGACCGTACGAATGGTACTTTCTCGCGACGATCGGCTGGCTGGGGAAGATCTGCTTTTGGTTGGTGAAAGTGCAGGCGGAAACCTTGCTCTAAGTACCCTGCAGGAAGATGAAGAAATACGTCGTCGGACTCGCGGCCTCGTGATGATTTATCCTTTTCTCGATTTGACACTGAGTGGTGAGAGCGCCGAGAAGTACAAAGACGGGTACTTGCTGACGCGTGGGCTGCTTGACTGGTTTGCCAAGTGCTACCTAGAGACGGCCGATCGGACAGATCCGAAGGTGTCGCCGTTGCTTTGCAGTTCGGTAGAACTCCCCCCAAGCCTGGTGATCGTCGGAGAGTTTGACCCGTTGCGGTCAGATGCTGTCCGTTTTGCGGAAAGTCACGAGAACTCTCTGCTGCACGTCTATCCCGGTATGATTCACGGTTTTCTGCAGCTTCGTTCAATCTGTTCAGCTCGGGATCGCGCGCTCAAGGAAATCTCTGCATTTGTAAATAGTGTCAAGGGATAGACCCCTCAACGCAAAGTTTTGACAGTCGTTTCGAGATGGCTTGTGTCCAAATTAGTGCGTGGCTAGAGTACAATGAAACTATGAATGAAGAGGATCAGAAATTCGGGAGATTCTTGATCGGATGATGACAGCAGAAGTCAAGGTTCAGGCCGGGCAATAGTAATGCTTGTGTTAAATCACCTTTTAACATATTGTTAAAAGTTAGTTTAACAATATGTGTACAATAACAGATGTATCTTGACTATAAATGTTAAATGTTGTTGACATTATTGTTAAAACTAGTTATCATAGAGACATGGATAAAATACTACGAATAAATCCTACATTCGATTCGAAACTAACCAATGCGGTGTTTGAGCTAGAGAAGCTTCGCTACTCAGAAGTAAATGGATCTACTCCTCCCTGGCTATTCTTTGACCTGAAGGAGATAATGCACTTCCTTGAAAGTATTGCGAGTGCACGTATCGAAGGTAATCGAACAACACTCGTCAGCGCTGCTGATGACGTCGTCAATGCTGGCAACAACTCAGATAATGAATCACTACTGGAGCTACGTAATATACGTGAGGGTATCGCCTTTATAGAAAATTCCGTAACCGATGGAACGAGGATTGACTTAAACATGATCCGTGAATTGCACAAGATAACTGTCAAAGAGTTAACCGAAGACGGCAGTAAGACGCCAGGGAAATTCCGAACGGAAGATGTAAAAATTGAGAAAAGCTCTCATATGCCACCCAACCATACAGCAGTTCAGGGTCTTATGTCAGATCTGGTTGACTACATAAACGAGGATACGGGTCACCAGTACGACATCATCAAGATAGCAACGGCTCACCATCGTTTTACAGCTATCCACCCGTTTGATAATGGCAATGGGAGAACGGCCCGACTCTTAACTTACGCAATGCTAGTCAGATATGGCTTTATAGACAATACTATTCGCTTCCTCAACCCATCATCCATATTCTGTATGGATCGTAATGAATACTACAAAAAACTTGAAAAAGCCGACAGTGGCGTCGAAAGTGAGATCGAGTCATGGTGTCTCTACGTTGCAGATGGTATTTTAGATGAGGTTACTCGCGTGAGTAAACTGTTGAACAAAAAATACACTGTAGATAACATCTTACTGCCCGTCATTAAAGAGGCTAGGCGTAATAAACATATCTCTGATATTGAGTTTGAAATCCTGACAATAGCCATGGACGAGGACCTCATCCAGGCGGCAGACGTGCGTCATCTATTCGGAACTTCTGCTTCAGCCAGAGTTCAAACATCGCGAGTGTTAGCGGGGATGAAAGAGAAAAAGCTTCTTATGTCCCACCCAAAAAGCCCGAATAAGTACGTTATACGCTTTGCAAATAACCATCTACTAGGGGGTGTCCTTAAGGGGATGGCGGCAAACGACTTGCTCCCCGCAACTCCTGATGCTGTCTAATTCTTCTAGTAGCTGAAATATTTACAGAGAGAGTTGCGTATAGTGAATATGATGGATGAAAAAGATTGCATAGCTAAAATAGTATCAGGCGATACCGAAAGATACAGGCAACTGGTTGACCGTTACCAGACAGGGCTGATTATTCACTGTGAAAATATTCTTAAAAACCGGCAAGAAGGCGAAGACATTGCTCAAGACGCTTTCATTAAGGCATATAAAAACTTAAGAAACTTTTCAGCAGAGAAAGCGCACTTTTCAACATGGCTGTACCGCATTGCAACAAATTTATGTATCGATACCCTTCGGAAGAATAAGCGAAAAGTTCATGTTGAGGATATCGAGTGTCATCTCGATGCTGTCCTGCCGAAGCATATCGAAGAAGATGAAATAGCTCGTCTGCAAAAACTCATTACAGAGCTTGAGCCGCCAAAGTATGCCGAAATTATCAAAGCCTACTTCTGGGAGGGTAAAAGCTATCAACAACTAGCGGATGCATACGGCACGACAACAGGTACTATCGGCACCTGGATGAGCCGCGCAAAACGACAACTCAAGGAGAAACTAGCATGAAAGATGTTCGCTTCAACGCATTGCTTGTAGCTGCTAGACCCAAAGGACACCGGAATGACGATAGCTTTACGGATAAAGTTATGGATTTGCTGGAGCCGCCTGAAATACTATCGTCTGCTGTTCGTAGCATGAATGTAACTAAAAAGGAGACATTCATGACAAAAATTAAACGTTTACCTGCGTTTGCCCTCATAGCAATAGTAATAGGCGCGACGCTATTACTCTCTGGGAGTGCTTATGCAGCCTACCAATTACTGTGGCAAAAACCAGAGGTGCATGTGTCTGCACCCGAGCAATCTGTGAGCGGCCGAGACGAAGTAGTTATCTTGCTAAAGCAATGCGGCGACAGTACGCTCGCCTCAAGGTACGAGCTAAAGAAGAATGCAACAATTACCGCCGCTCAAGTGGCGGGTGTCGTCCAGGCGCGTTGCGAGCTTGATGCTATTGGGACTTGGGCAATGAACACATTCCCGCATGACGAACGGTTTGCACCCTCTAATGCCAAGGAGCACGACAGTATTATGCTCGACACTTCATTTGCGACACATATTAAGTCTCGGTCTCACGACTCAATAACATTCACTGGACTGACAAAATATAATCAACCAGATAAGACATATACGGTAAATAAGGACACGCGCTTCGTCGTTGACGGACACGACGTTGCCCCCGAAAAGATTGGCTTAGACGATCCAGTTGTCTACATCACGACCGAGACTTATCGTATAGGTGACTCTAGTAACTGCGGTCAAAGCTGCAGTGTTTCAAGCGAGTTTGTCGGCACGACGCTGCATGCGGTCGTAAAGCTGAGTATGCCTTTTGAGAACTACGACCAACTTGCATGGCAGTCCCTCACTGAACGCACGACATGCGCAGGCAATCCAAACGATAGTTGCCTCACGGGTTTTATCGGTGGTATTGACTTATATACCGGATCGACCACATCAGAGCTAGGTAAAACCGAGATGAAAGAAATCCAAGGAACGGTGACGCAGCTCGACGGCAAGTCAGTTGTTATCAAATCGTCATCAGGTTCTATCTTCACTATCACGACGCCAACCGACGTCATAAGTACATACAACACTCATAAGGCGGGTCAATATAACAATCAGGCGGTGAAGATAGGAAGTACACTGCGCGTTAGCTACGTTGAATCCGCAGATCAACACGCCAAAACCTTACATGGCGGCATGCTCATGTCCGTATATCTTCAAACGGAGACCGTGGGAAAGGGCGATTTACCGGCTGCGTATTAAATCGACATCAAACACAAAGAAAAAAATGCCTAGCGGATGGCTAAGGACGGCGCTTACTTAATGCGCACCTGGTCAGTGCTATAGGCTATACTAATATATATGAAAAATATTCTCCGCCTCAAACAGGCAGTTCAAACGCAATTCGACAAAGGCTCGCACATTGCCCATGGGTTTGATCATGTTGTTCGTGTCGCGCAGCTTGCCAGGTACATTGCCGAACGCGATAATTATCCCGAGCCAGAGGTAGCAGAAGTTGCTGGCCTTTTGCATGATATCGGGCGAACGGTGCAGGACGAGGAGAAAGACCATGGTCCCGCCGGGGTGCCACTGGCGAGTGAGATGCTCGACCAATACACTGGTTACGATGCCACGACAAAGCGCCAGATTCTCGATGCGATTCGCGACCACAGTGCATTTAAGGCCGAAGGCAATCTCACGCATATCGTACAGGATGCTGATAAATTAGATGGTTTAGGTGCCGTTGGCGTGATGCGTGCGTACACCTCGAAGTATTTCCTGCCAGCGTATGACCCTAAAAATATCGCCCCTACCAACGGCGAACGCGACACGACTATTCATGCGCAAATAGCCTTCCAGTTGGAATGGGTGGATATGATGGAAACCCAGACCGGTCGTACGCTTGCCCGACGACGCGGTGATGTGATGCGAGATTTTCTCGAGACTTTTAGGGGTGAGGTTGAGGGTGGCGATTTCTAGAAGCTTGGAGTGTAATGAATCGACGCAGATAGCTTTAGGCTGAAGCGAAAACATAACAACGAGATGGCCGCCAGACTGCACTAAGAGTCTGGCGGCCGGCGATAATCTACATTGTGCCGCGTGCCAGCTCGTCTGCTAGCCGCTTAGCGTCACGCTCGTCTCCTTGCTGAATAGCGTCCGCGATTTTCTGCGCGTCAGCGGGGCTATAGGATTTCCCTAAAATAATGCCCGCTGGAATGTCGATGAATTTTACGACGTCCCAGCCGCCAACGTATACCGGTGTAAATCCTGTGCAGGCAATAAGCTTCTCGGCTACGGTTTTAACGCTTGCATCTTCGGCGGCGAAGAATATGGCGACAGGCTGGTGGTCGCCATTGCTGACCTCTTGTTGAAATTCGGCGGTAAACATGTGGAATGTTCGTATTATTTTTGCGCCAGGCATGCGAGCTTGGTTGTATTCGGCGACGCTGGCGGGGAGTTCGACCAGCCCGCTTGGGGTATATGGATTGGTTGCGTCGATGACAATTTTGCCAGACATGTCGCCCGCCTCTGCCAGCGCACTGTCGATATCTGCCCACAGGCACGACAGGACAATGACGTCGCTTTGCCGTACTGCCTCGGCGACCGAATCAGCGCGAACGCCCTGTCCTAGGCTGCTTGCCTGTTGCTGTAGCTTTTGTTGGTCGCGGGAAAACGAGATGACAACCTCGTGCCCTGCCCTGCTGAATTGTTTAGCCAAATGACCGCCAATATTGCCGGCTCCGATGATTGCGATTTTCATATATTCCTCCTTGCATTTAATGTACCGAGTAGGTACTATAAGTTACTAGATAAATGTTCACAAGAAGGCACCTGGAGGTAACTACTCGTATGAATTCCACTTATAATATGTTCTCGGCAATTTGTTTAACGCGCCAGGCGATTGCGCGAATTGCCGATAAATGGACCATTCTTGTTGTGGTAGCACTGGCGGAGCGGCCGTATTATTTCGGCGAATTATTACGAAAGATAGAGTGCATTTCCCAGAAAATGTTGACGCAAACTTTGCGCAAACTTGAAGCGGATGGAATAGTGAGCCGTTCGGTGGAGGAGGGCTCAGTCAAGCGAGTACAGTATACTCTGACGCCAATTGGCGTAAAGCTGATTGAGCCGTTGCAGGGGTTGCAGCGATGGGCGGTTGAGTATGCGGATGAGTCGGCTGTGTAGAAATCTAGTAATTATTTGGAAAGATGTTATAATAACATAGTATCATCCGTTCTTTCGAGGAGGTAGTATGTCGGAAAATCCTTCGACCCAAGAGATCCAGGATAACCTGGCCGGGTCGGTAATCGACCTGCGCGCCTGGGACAAGGCGGCCGCCCGCGCCCTGGAGGGCGACATGACGGCAACGCCGCCGCCAACCACACGCTGATACAAGCCTGCCCCTAGCGCCTCGCGCGCCGGGGGCAGGCGCTTTCATTTCCGGCCGCGGCCAATTCTAAAATAAACTGCAGACACTGTTGCTATTCTAGCCGCGACAGCGTTTAATAAGCTTATGGATAAAATACAACAACCCGATTCAGAGCATGTGAACATCCCTGTCGATTCGCCAAATGGTCCCCTACCCGGTACTACGCCAGGCATGCCACCTCGCAAACCGCGCCGGACGCTATTAGCATTGCTACTACTGTTGCTGGCGATTTTACTGGGCGTGTTGGGGTATTTTATATACACCACGTATTTGCGCCCTGCCCCTGCTGCAACCGAGATCAAGACAAGTACGCCTAAGAAAACCGCCGACAAACCGGCCACAAGCCCGGTTACGTGCGGGGCGAGTGAAACAATGTTTGCCGACAAAGCCGTGGGTATGGCGTTTTGCTACTCTACAGAATGGGGTTCGGCGACAGTGACCGATGCCAGGGTCGCACCGGCAGATACCGGCCATCGCCAGGCGATTGTGTTTTCGGCCATGCCCCTATTTGCGGTGGGTGGCACTAGCGACGATTGGTCGACAACTGTGGGGCGCGGTGTGGGCTGCTTGGAGCCAAATAACGTGGTGCCGCCGCTGAGCGAGTACAATTTAGACTGGCACGGTATTGTGGGTAGCGGCATGGATGTGAATTATGCGCAGCGAAGCCTGGCTGTGACGACGGGCGGTGTTGATTTGACCGAAACGGTCTCTGACCTCGAGCAGTCTGGTGTATGCGCGCAGGGTCATAGGGTTATTAGCGGTTCGCGGTACCGGGTGGCATTTGCGGCTTTCTATCGCACGTTCGCCGAGGCTTCGGGTATTACCACGCCTCGGGCGCACATGGATCACCCGGACGTGCTGTTCAGTGTAGCGCAACGCGCGCAGCTAAATGGCGTCTTGGCGTCGATCGCGGCCTACTGATACCAGCGATTTCCAGCCGCGATTGCGCACATTCCACCCCGTACTCGCCAGGTAGCTAAGGAAAGCCGTCTTTTTCTGCATCAGCCCATGAACTTGGTTTTTGGTGTCGATGACAAAACGCAAGCGCACGCGGCTGCGGCGTAATTTCCAGCCCATGTGGTGTTCGGCCACGTAGCATAGCCATAAATCTTCGATAAATTTGTATTCGTCTGGGCATTCAAAGAGCTTGGGCTCGGTGAAAATACGGCTGTCCGCAACCATGCCGCAGGTGCCCACGTAGGTGGCTGCCCCACCTCGTCGTACCGGCAGGCGCAGCCAATAGTTATCTGGCGTGATGAAATTAAAGGCGTGCCAGCCCTTGATGGTGCGCGGCTCGAAATCCTCGGCCAAGGTACGGATTGCATCTGGTGGTAATTCTTGGTCGTCGTCGATAAAAATAACGTACGGGTGTTGCTTGGCGATTTGCCGGGCGTACATAAACCGGCCGAAGCCGCCAATGTTGGTGCTATTGTGGTGAACGCTGACAGCGAGACCAGCTGGCCTGTCAGCGATGTGACGGTCAATTTCCTCGGCGGCATCGGGGTTATTGTTCCAAATGTATAAATGCGGCGTGACGCCCTGCTGCTGTGACAATTGGCGCAGAGTGATGGGTAGCCTGGCCGCGCGTTGCCAGGTGCACATGATGATAGCGGGTGAAAGCGTGCGAGACATGCTTTTATGGTACCATGCCGGCTTGTGCCGTGGAAACGCTTTCGTTGTATACTAGAGACATAAGGATGGAGGTGTGTGATGGCAGGATTTTTTGATTTTATGACGAAGGTAGTAAATGGCGAGCCGGTTTTTGAGGATGCCCATCAAGACGCGGCGGCTCGCCCGACGACCCCACCGCAGGCACAGCCGCAGCAGCCGGCAATTCGCAAGAACGACGACAGTAGCTTCCCGGTGGTATACGTGAAGCACGTCAATACACATGTGAATGGCGGCAATATGGAAATATATTGTCTTATTCACAACGATTGGCCTGATGAAATTGTGCTAGATAAAATTCGGCTACTGGGCACGGTGCGCGAACTGGACGCTTCCCTGCCGGCTGGCGGCGAGCATGATTTTTTGGTGTACCGGGGGCCGAAATTGCAAAAGGAATCGTACGAAGCCTGGCTAGACTATAAAACCAAGCGCGAGGGCGACTATTTCGAAGCCATTCACGACGTAAAATGCGCGTACCACACCGACGACAAAACATTTAGCGTCACCGACATGCGACTACGGCGGCCTATTCGGGATATTTACGGATAGCGGCTATAGAAGTACAAATGCCACTACGGCCATGATAGCGAGTGAAATGGCAGCGATAGCGGTGATAATGAGGTACACGGCCCATCGGTAAATATGCGGCAACACAGCGGGCGCCGGGCTATCGTACATAGCCATAATTTCTTCTTCAGATTGCATGATTCATCCCGTCAAATTTGATATAAACAACTTTGTCCATTGTATAGAAAATATACGTTTTGTCTAGCCCGCGCCGTAGACAGAGCGTTCGCACGCCCGCCGAACGAGATGCCTATATCGACATGACCAGGAGTAATCTGATACTCACCAACAAAGACGGCTACCGCACGAAGATCATCCCGTCCTCTTCGTGACTGCGTAGCCGCCTGCCTGGGCGTCGTGCACCTGATGGCGCACGACGCACTACCTCTGTACTATTCGCGGATGCACACCCCTACGACATCACTGCCCTGCCGGCCTACGTAGCCGCTGTCGACAATGGTGCGATCCCAGGCGTACAGGTATATCACGTAGCCGCACTGCGGTACGCCCGTGGTGTCGAATTCCCAGGTGCCTACCTCGCCGGTGGTCGCCACTGCTGGGTAGCTGCGGCCGAATACCGAAGGGCCACCGCTAAATGTGCCACCGCCCGATGGGTTGACGGTAAATGTGCCACCATTGGCCGGCACCAGCTGGAACTGGTACGACGAGAAATGGTCGTCCAGCGCGTGGTATGGCCCAGATATGACCGTGCCGCTGGTAAAGTCGGCGCATACGCCCCCGCCCGAGGTAATGTCCAGCATCACATCTGGCGCGTGGTTGTCTATCATCACGTCGACTGTATCGCTGGTCCATACTGGCGCGACCGTTCCTGTGACGCGCGATTCTATTTTCACCTTCCAGGCGCCGTCCATGGTGGGGCTGGTTTGCCAGCGCGCTAGCACGTTTCCGGCTACGAACACCATGGCGTTGCCCGGCCCGGCGGTCAGATCTTCGCGGTATGGGTACCATTCGGCGGGTGCGGCTTCGCTGATAACTGGCAGCGTACTCCAGATGCCGTCTAGCAGCTGCGTGCGGTGCAAACTAAATGTGTTGGAAACTGTTTGCCAGCTGCCGCCGCCATCGTTGCTGACCCGGACGCGGTATTCCAGCGGCGTGGCGCCAGCGCTAATGTCGGCTGGGTATGCCAAGTGTCCGCCCAGCACAATCTCGCCACCAAACGGACTGTCGGTAGCGTTAAACCCAGCTGTTACCGCGGCGCCATTGGCATAGCCCGCGGCATTGATGTCGTCGACCGACATGCCGCCAACAGTTTCAATAACCGGGGTGTGCGTGCCGGGAACGGGTGGTTTGCCAGGGGTAATCAGCACGATGGTATCTTCGCGGTTGCCCCAGTGCGGCACGGCATTTGGGTCGGCTGGGTTGGGCGGCGTTTCCCAGCTCAGGACGGCGCGAACTTTGGCTGCGCGCGGGCCTTTGTGGCATGGTTGGCGGTATTCGGCCAGATTGACCGGCAGGAATACCGCATAGTCCAGTCCCTTGTCGGGCAGATGGGTGATGTCGTGCGTGCGCACTGAAGTGGTGCCGACATACTGCCAGCCAGCGCCGAAATCCATCCAGAACGCGACATATTCGCGGCTGCCCTTTTTGCACAATCCGCCCAGGAATCCGTATGGTTTTTTGACTTTTAGGATTGCTTCTAGATTGTCGTTGTTGGTGTTTAGCCCGACGCAGTGCAGCTCTTCGTAGCTGGTGTCACCATCGGTTTTTACTAGATTGCCTATGACGTCGCTGATGTCTAGGTCGCCGATGCCGGTAAAGTTGGTGCCCAGTTTGGCTGGGTTGCTATTTGCCGCCGAGGCGAGTGCTTTGCCGGGTGCAACCAATTTCTGCACGGTAGGATACAAATAGCGTTCGGCGCCGATTTTCAGGTCTTTGTACGCCGCGTGTAGTTCGCCTACCGAAAGCTCGGCTTCGTCTGCTTTTAGGAGGCCGTCGGCGAATTCTTTTTTGTATTCTTCCAGGTCGATTTTGGCTAGCTGGGCATTCGTGATGTCGGCTGGTAGTACGTTGTTTTCCTTCAGGAGGCTGACCAATGCGGAGGTGTTCAAAACCCCGGCTTGCTGGCCCAGCCAGAACTTGAAGGTGTCTATTTGCACCACGCCGTCCAGCACATTGCCCCACACCGGCACCCAGTTGGGCGAATTGGCCGGCGGCAAGAAATTCCACGACAATACGGCGCGTACCAGGGGAAGGTTTTCGATTTTGCAGATTTTTTTGCGCGGCTTTATTTTTAGCTGCACCGCATATTCCAGCGGCTTGAGGCTGGGGATGTCTTGCGCTGTGAAGCTGGTGACGCCTTGGTCTTGCCAGGTGGTGCCGTTGTCGTACGACAAGTAAAATCGCACGTATTCCGGCGTGCCATCGCTGCAAATGTCGCCGCCGTAGCCGCCATTTTTCTTGATATACACCACGGCTTCCAGCGTGTCGGATTCCGGATGCAGCCCCACGCACATCAGCTGTTCGTAGTTGTCATTGCCGGCAATGTTGGCGACGGCCTGAAGTTCCGACCCTGCCACATTGCCAAAATAATTTTCATTTGTCACCAACAGCGAGCGAAACTGCGCCCGCTCCTTTTCAATCTTCCCGTCCTTAAAAACGTGTTTATCTACCATAGACCATCCCCCTATTTATGCGTTACGTTTTGTGTTTACGATTCTACTGCGCGTACACCTCCTTTGCGCGACATGGCGATTACCATGCCTATTTCATTTAAGCACTATTGGGGCTGGGAATGAAGATGGATTTTATTTATGTGGCCTATGCGTCCCTTCTTGAAAACCTGCTACAATGTTCCAATGAAACAAGGTAAAATCACGCCGAATGGCGTAGTTCTTCATGCGCACGAGAATGCTACGGTTGTGTTCTTAACGGGTCATGGTTTTGACGTTGAGCTGCTGCCGCCGGTTCAGCGGAAGGGTGCGCGCACGCCAGATATAAAAATGCTTGGGCAGGAGTGGGAGATGAAAAGCCCAAAAAGTAACGGTAAGTATACTATCGAACATAGTTTCCGGTCGGCCCTTAAGCAGTCGCCTAACATCATTTTCGATATCCGTGGCTCTAAAATGCCTCAGCAGAAATGTGTTGCCGAAATTGAACGGCGTTTTAATGATTTCAAGAAGGTGAAGCGTGTGATGATTATTGTCAAGAAGCAAAAGCTACTTGATTTTAATAAGAAAATTTAGTACTATGAAAGTACGAAATGCGACCTCTGCTGTATAGCTCAGGTCGCATTTCTCTTTTTAGGATATGCACACAAGACGCACCTTCACCGAAGCCGACCTGCTCGCCGCTGTCCTTTCGGACCACGGTTCGAGTAGGACCGCTGTGGTGGAGCATATCGGATTTGAACCGATGACCTCTTCCATGCCATGGAAGCGCGCTAGCCAACTGCGCCAATGCCCCGTGCACCATTTACTATATCAAAAACCCGCCCCCATTTCCAGGGGCGGATTTTTTCGCTGTTACGCGCCCACCCAGGGCACGTTTTTGTTTTTAGGTCAAACTGTTTGTTTTTGCTGCAAAAGGGCGTACCCCGTTGCGTACCAGCTTGTTTTTAGTATGCGCTATTGCGGGCGCAATTTCAAGCTTATGCTAGTATTCTTTTGCAAAACATGCTTAAATAGGCTTGTTCAGAAGCATACGCGATACGCGAAGTGTTACCTCTCATAAAGGGTCACTCTTTCTCCGTAAAAGTTCGCCGCATGGTCGATCTGACACATCAGTAACAAGAAAGAGTACCTATTTCATGGCACAGCAAAATCTTTTCGTCGGTAGCCTTGCATACGCAACTACTGATGATAGTTTGAAGGCTCATTTCGAGCAAATCGGCCCAGTTGAAAGCGCTCGTGTGCTCACAGACCGTGACACCGGCCGCAGCAAAGGCTTTGGTTTCGTATCGTACGTAAGCGACGACGACAACCAAAAAGCCATTGACCAACTGGACGGCAAAGAGCTAGATGGTCGCGCTATTAGCGTCAACCTAGCTCGCCCCAAAGAAGACCGACCTCGTCGCGACTTCAATGGTGGTGGCAGCAGCAACGGCGGAAGCCGTGGCGGCGGCCGCGACACTGGCGGTTCATTCCGTCAGCGTAGCTGGTAGTTTACTACCGGTTACCAGTAAAATACCTCGCTTAACCGCGGGGTATTTTATGTTTCGTACGCTTCACTGCATTGCAACGCTGGATGTTATAATTATCCAATGAACAACTGGGAGCAATTACGAGCCGATTCGCTCATTTTGGAAGACGAAGCTATCCTGGCGCTGAACAAGCCCGCGGGGATTTCCGTTGTCGGCGAGTACCAAGAAAAGGACATTGTGGAGCTTGCCAAGGAAGCCGGCGAGCAGCTTTTCCCCGTGCATCGAATCGACAAAGTGACTTCAGGGCTGGTTCTGTTTGCTAAAAGTATCGCAATTCATGGCGGACTAACGCGCCAGTTCAATAAGCGTACGGTCGATAAGGCATATCTCGTTGTGACGAAATCCACTGGTCTGCCACAAAAAGGGGTTATCGACTTGCCTCTCAGTGTAGGGAGAAAAGGCAGGGTCCGCGTGGCTGCGCTGCGCGAAAACATTGTTGCCAATCACGAGACTGGGCAATGGCTTGTACGACCGTCGGACGTACTGGAAGTGCGCAACTATCCATCAGTCACGCAATTTGCGACCGTGTGGAACGACGACGAGTATTCAATTTTGGTCGTGCGGCCAATTACCGGTCGTCGGCATCAGATTCGTGTTCATCTGGCTTGGATAGGGTATCCAATCTTGGGTGACCCTCTTTTCGACAAGGCTGGTGCTGTGCGGGAAGGTCGGACTTTTCTGCATTCGTGGCGACTTGGGATTGATGCTGAATGGTTGGGTGGCGAAAGAATCGAAATCGAGGCAATGCCAGGGAGGGACTTTTGGGAGCCTGTGCATGAGAGAGTGCCCGAAGGAAATTCGTCGGTCATTATGCAAGAAGCGCAGAGGCTGCTGGTCGAATTGAAACTGGATGCTTTGCGTCGTGGAGCCCTAGGGAGAGTTTAGATATTATTCGTGCAACTGTGATTTGAACATGGTATAGTACGCGCCGCGTTTGGCCACCAGCTCGCTGTGCGTCCCCTGCTCGACCACTTTGCCATCTTGCAGCATGTAGATGACATCGGCTTTTTCGATAGTGGTCAGGCGGTGGCTGATGGTGATGACCGTGCGTTTTTTGTCGGCAAAAATATGGCGGAATATGCGGGCTTCGGCTAGCGCGTCTATAGCTGAAGTTGGTTCGTCCAGGATGAGAATGGGGCTATCGCGGTAAAAATTGCGCGCCAGTGCCAGCCGTTGCCATTGCCCACCCGACAGGTCGGTGCCGGGGTTGCCTTCGTTATCTTCCATCCAGGGGTGAACGTAGCTGTCGACGCCCTTGGGTAACTTTTCGATGAACTTGCGAGCCTCGGCGCGGTCCATGGCATTGTCGAAACGCTCCTTATCCAGCGGCTTTTCGACGTTACCAAAATAGATGCTGTCCTTGACCGATGCGAAGGTAAATGACAGGTACTCTTGGCGCAGCACGCCCAGTAGTTTGTGCCAGCTCGTGATGTCTAAATCCGCAAAGGCCACGCCATCGGCCGCGATAGTCCCGCTGGTCGGCTGGTAAAGCCCGGTGATGATTTTGACCAGCGTCGACTTCCCCGCCCCGTTTTCACCGACGATGGCGATGTGCTGGTGTTTTTTGATGGTGAGCGAGACATTATCGAGCACCTTTTGTGGCGCGTTGGGGTAATGGAACGACACGGCGTCAAGCGTAATTTCGTTCGGCGCTGCCCGCAACCGATGACGGCCGTTGCCGTAGACGGGCAATTCCATGAACTCCTGGTAGTCAAATAAGTTCGCTAAATCTTCGTCTATCATGCTGATTTGCGATACGAAACTACTGGCGCCGCCCAGTGAGCGCCCCACAACCTGCTGCACATACAGGAACTGGCCGATCGGCTGGGCGCGCGCGATGATTTGCATAACGGTGAAAAGCAGAACGGCCACTTCGGCAACGGCCTCCAGTGCATCCGCCCCGAGTCGTTTAAAAATATACCGACGTTCGAATTCAATGCGCGTTTTTTCGTCTTGGTCGCGCAGTTTCATGCGCAAATCCAGCAAATGCCGCACGAGCGAATATAGCCGCAATTCGGCAATGTATTGCGGCTGAAATAGGTTCCATTCTATTTGATTCTTAGCGCGGCGAACTTCAACGTTTTCCGTCCAATGTTTGGCCTGGGCGCGGGATAATTTGAGCTGCAAATAAATGCCCGGCACAATAGCGACTAGCACGATGACACCTAGCCACCAGTTGACGAAAATGAGGGCGACCAGCCCGGCCAGCATGGTCACGAACTGCGCCACCACCCCAGATAGACGGTCGAATACATAGGCAAAAAACTGCGCAAATCGTTTGGCTCGGTCGTAGATATCTGCCGTGTGTTTATCGTCGTAACGCCAAAAATCTAGCGACAAAAAATGTTCGAACATTCGGTCGCTCACGCCAGCTTCTACTTTGTAGCGCATGATTTGCGTCAGGTATTGCTCGACGCTGCGCCAGGCGGTCATGGCTATGCCTAGTATTGCGGTGACAATAACGTACCAAATAGCGCGCTCGCCTGCCAGGTGGTCGCCGGCATAGGCTTCGGCTAGTGCTGTGGTGGTGAGCGCGGCAAAATACGTGGTGACAATTGGCAGGACTGCTGTAATGACAATGCCGACTAGCTGGGCAATGACCATCACCGGTGCGGCT
>Ga0075418_10003278_pt1 | contig 18491 bp, 16 predicted proteins | sample SoiMetdeltSBSDD2_FD_81776 | JGI IMG/M metagenome (GOLD analysis project Ga0075418, IMG submission 81776) | Bulk soil microbial communities from a Populus tree surrounding site in Tennessee, USA - Soil MetaG P. deltoides SBSDD2 | ecosystem: Environmental > Terrestrial > Soil > Tree plantation... | reverse complement strand
GCATCCCCGCGGCGTTCTGCGGAATCATCGGCCACAAGCCCACGTTCGGGCTGGTGTCGCACTTCGGCATCGGCTTCGGCTCGGATCAGTCCATCGACTACACCGGTCCGATGACCCGCACCGTCGAAGACGCGGCGGCGGCGCTACAGGCGACTGCCGGGTACGACGCCTACGATCCCCGCTCGACGCGCGACGTGCCCGCGCGCATGGACGTGCTCGGCCGGCTGACGGAGGGAGTCGCCGGGCTGCGCATCGGCGTGCTCCAGGAGGGCTTCGACGACGCGCAGGACGACGTGCGCGACACGGTCCTGGCCGCCGTCGACGTTCTCGCGAAGGCGGGCGCCGGCGTCGCCAAGGTCTCCATCCCCGCGCACCATGCCATCAAGACCGCGCAGGGGGCGCTCTCGAACGAGGGCGCGCTGGCGCTGTTCAAGTCCGGCTTCTTCGGCGCCTTCACGCGCACCTACTATCCCGCGCCCGTCATCGCGGCCATCAACAAGCTGTGGGCCTCGCAGGCCGACGTGCTCGCGCCCCGCACCAAGCTGTCGCTCATCGCCGGCGAGCTGAGCCGCCGCAACTACCACGGCGGCGTGTACGCCAAGGCCCAGAACGTGCGGCCCACGTACATCAAGGCCTACGACACCGCCCTGGCGGACGTCGATGTGCTCGTGATGCCCACCTGCCTCATGACCGCGCCGCGGAACCACAGACCGGAAGGCTACATCGAGGCGGTCGAGGACAACCTGAACTCGGCAAGCCGGGGCGGTAACCGCAACACGCTGCCTTCAATTTCACCGGGCATCCGGCGCTCGCCCTGCCCGTGGGCAAATCGTCGGCAGGTCTTCCGATCAGCATGCAGCTCGTCGGACGCTTCTTCGACGATCCGCTCCTGATGCGCGTCGCGTACGCTTATCAGCACGCGAGCGACTGGAACAAGATCATCGGCGTGCGCGCCTGACGGGAGACACCGGGACCAATGGGATGGCGCGGATCGACCTGATCAAAGTCAGCAAGACGCTCAAGGACCAGACGCGAGGGGGCTCGCAGGCGACGTTCTCCATACAGGATCTGAGCCTGACCGTTCCCAACGGGAAGACCATGGTCGTCCTGGGCCCCAGCGGGTGTGGCAAGACCACGTTGCTGAAGGTCATCGCCGGGCTGGTCCCGCTCGATGCGGGCGTCGTGCGCTACGACCACGTGGAGATGAAAGACGTTCCGCCGGAGGCCCGGCGCATCGGCATGGTCTTTCAGAACTACGCGCTCTATCCGCACTACACCGCGCGCACGAACGTCCTCTCGTATTTCCTGTTCAGGAAGAAGACTCCGGAGCTGAATGCACTGGCGGCGGCCAAGTATCAGAGAACCAGCGAGCTCATGGGCGTCGAACTCGCGCACCTCCTCGATCGCAAGCCGCCCACGCTGTCCGGAGGCGAGAAGCAGAGAGTCGCCCTGGGGCGCTGCATCACCCGAGACGCGGAAGTCTTCCTGGTGGACGAGCCGTTCGCCAATCTGGATCAAGCGTTGCGGGAGAAATATCGGGTCAACCTGAAAGTCCTGCTGCGTCAGTTCGATATCACGACCGTGTACGTCACGCACGATCATCACGAAGCCCTGATTCTCGCGGATCTGCTGGCCGTCATGAACCGCGGCCGGATCGAGCAGGCCGGGAGCCCGCAGGAAATCTACGACGCGCCGAAGAACCTCTTCGTGGCCGGCTTCCTGAATCTCCACGTCGGCGCTCCCCCGATCAGCCTTCTCGACCCACGCTGGCTTCCGCAGGGGGAGCGGCTCGGGAATGTGCGGGTCGGCGTGCGTCCGGAAGACGTGGAGATCCTCGGCGCGGCGCGCGACGGCGCCATGAGCGGGACCGTCACCGCCCACCTGAATCTCCCGCTCAAGAATGCTTCATACATGAGCATTCGGGTGGGCGAGGACGAGGTTCACGCCCAGACGGAGGGACGTGAGCGCCGTGTCGCCGGTGACCGGATCTGGTTCACCTTCAAGCGATATCACGTGTTCGACAAGACCTCGGGCGCAAGGCTGAGCAGCGAGGTCGCGACGGAATCCCTCAATTGACTTCTGGAGACCGACCATGCCGAGGATGACCGGTAAGCGCGCGATGATCGAGCAGCTCATGGCCGACGGGGTGCGGCGCATCTTCGGCAACCCGGGCACGACCGAGCAGGGGTTCATGGACGCCCTGCGCGACTATCCGCAGATGGAATTCATGCTGGCGCTGCACGAGGGCGTGGCGGTCTGCATGGCCGACGCCTACGCGCGCGTCACGCGCCGGCCGGCCTTCGTCGAGGTCCACATCGCGCCGGGGCTCGGCAATGCGCTCGGCATGCTGCACAACGCGGCGGTCGGCAAGACGCCGCTGATCGCCTACGCCGGCCAGTCGCCGGGCGCCACCTTGCTTCAGGAGCCGCACCTCTCCGGGCCGCTGGTCGACATGGCGCGCCCGGTCTGCAAGTGGGCGGCGCAGATCCATCACGCCCACGACGTCCCTCGCGCCCTGCGCCGCGCCTTCAAGGTGGCGATGGAGCCGCCGCAGGGTCCGGTCTTCCTCTCGCTGCCGATGGACACACTGGACCAGGAGGCCGACGTCGACATCCAGCCGACCACGCATACCCGCTGGCGCGGGCGCGTCGATCCGGCGGGCATGGCGGAGGTCGCGGCGCTCCTGCTCGGCGCCGAGCGGCCGATGCTGATGGTCGGCGATGGAGTCGCCCTCGCCGACGCCCAGCCGGAGGTCGTCGCGCTGGCGGAGACTGCCGGGCTTCCGGTGTTCGAGTGCTATGCCTCGGAGTTCACCATGCCCGCCAGCCATCCGCTGAATCAGGGCGCGCTGAACTTCGTCACGCCCGCGCCGCTGCGGGCGACGCTCGAGGGGTGCGACTTGCTCCTCGTCGTCGGCGCGCCGATGTTCCAGCTGATCTTCCCGGAGGTGCAGAGCCCCGTGCCGGCCGGCACGAAGATCGTGCAGATCGACATCAATCCCTGGGAGATCGGCAAGAACGTCAGCCCGGACCTCGCGTTTCTCGCCGACCCCAAGGCGGCGCTCGCGGAGCTGGTCGACCAGGTGCGCAGGAAGCGCACCCCGCAGCAGGCCCGCGTCGCCGCGGAGCGCGCCGAGAAGATCGGCGAGCGCACCAAGGCGGCCCGCGCGCGCTACTGGGAGCAGGCCAAGAAGAGCTGGGACGCCGCGCCGATCAGCGCGCCGCGGCTGATGCACGAGATCCGCCACGCGCTGCCCGACGACGCGCTGGTGTTCGCCGAGGCCATCACGAACTCCGCGCATCTCACGCAGGCCCTCATGCCGGACGAGCCGGGACGCCTCGTGCGCGTGCGCGGCGGCGGGATCGGTCCCGGACTGCCCGGAAGCCTGGGCGCCCAGCTGGCGCTACCGGATCGCAAGGTCGTGGGCGTCTGCTCCGACGGCGCGGCGATGTACTCGATCTCGGCCTTGTGGACGGCGGCTCACCATCGGATCCCCGTCACCTACGTCATGCTGAACAACGCCGCCTACCGGATCCTCAAGCTCAACATGGTCGAGTACCTCGGCAAGGCCGCGCGCGGGCGGGGCTTCACCGCGATGGACCTGACCGATCCCGAGCTGCGCTTCGACCGGATGGCGGAATCGATGGGCGTCCCGGGCTTCCGCGTGGACAAGCCCGACGATCTCGGGCCGATCTTGAGGAAGGCGATCGACGTCGGCGGCCCGTCATTGGTCGACGTCGTCATGGAGAGCCCGGTCCCGATTCCGTGACCCGCTGCCCGCGGCCGGCTCCCACGCGGGCGACTCGGCAGTGATCAGGTGGACGCGCATCGGCTGGACCGTGCCGGAGGGACGTTCGAGCTTACTGTTTGCGGCCCTCTTCGTCGATGATGGCCTGCAGCGCTTCGGGCGAGAGCGCGCCCCGGATGACGCGGTCGCCGATCACGAAGCTTGGTGTCGCGTCGAGCCCGAGCGCGGCCGCGAGAGTCATATTCTCGCGGACGGTCTTCTGAGTCGCGGGCGACATCATGTCCGTCTTCAGCCTGGCGGCGTCGAGCCCGACCGACTTGCCGAGGGTCAGGATGTTCTCGACCGTGAAGTCTCCCTGGAACGCGAGCATGGCGCGATGGAGCTTCGCCCATCCTCCCTGCTGCTGGGCGGCGACCGCAGCTCGGGCCGCGAGGACCGAGGGCTCGCCCAGCACCGGGAAGTTCTTGTAGATGACACGCACCGAGGCGTTCCCGCTCACGAGGCGATCGAGGGTGGCCGCGACATGGCGGCAGTGGACACACCGATAGTCGAAGAACTCGACGATAGCGATGGTGCCCTGCGCGTTGCCCTCGACGGGTGAGGTCGGATCCGAGAAGAGCGCCTGCTGGTGGTCGTGGACGGCCTGCTTCGCCTTGACCGCGGCCGCCGCCGCCTTGCGCTGCTGCAGCCGGCCGAGCGCCTCGGCGAGCACTTCGGGCTCTCGCAGCAGGTAGTCGCGCACGATCTTCTCGATCTCCTGCTGGGTGAGCGCCTTCTCGTCCGCAGCGACCGCGCCGGCGAGTCCCGATAGGGCGAGCGTGAGGAAGGCGGCGACAGCGAGGGGACGCGCGCTCAGCATGGCTCGAGTCGAGTATAACCGGCCACTTCAGGCGACGGCGGCGAGCTGGCCGATGATCGCCACGCACGCCTCCGCCAGCTCCTTGCCCTTGGTGTGCATGTGCTGCTTGAAGAACTCCTCGTGCACCGAGTGCTCGTGGAAGTGATGCGGCGTCAGCACGGCGGAGAGCACGGGGACTTCCGTCTCCAGTGACGTTTGCACGATCCCGTGCAGCACGGCCTGGGCGACGAAGTCGTGTCGGTAGATCCCGCCGTTGACGACGAGGCCGCTGGCGCACACGGCGGCGTAGCGGCCGGTCCGCGCGAGCTTCCTGGCCATCAACGGGATTTCGAGGCTCCCGGGCACAGAGAAGCGCTCGACGTCCGCCGCCCCGTACCCGTGCTTGGCCATCTCGGCCATGAACGCCGTCCGGCAATGATCGGTGATCTCGGTGTGCCATGCGGCCTGCACGTAGGCGATCGGCTTGCGCGTCATGGTGTTCCTCCCTGTCTGATAGCGCCGGGCCCTCAGCCCAGGAGCGTTCCTCGCGTCTTCGTCGGCATCCGGTAGACGCTGGTGCGGGCGGTCAGGAAGAGCACGGTCCCGTCCTCGCCCCACGCCAGGTTCGCCGGCAGCTCCGGTAGCACGATGCGGCCGAGCAGCGTGCCGTCGGCCCGGCACACCCAGACGCCGCCCGGCCCGGTGCAGAACACGTTGCCCTGCACGTCCACTTTGAGGCCGTCCGGCACGCCGGGATCCGGCGAGGCCATGTCCAGGAGGATGCGGCTTCGGGTCAGCGTGCCGTCGGGCCGCACGTCGAACGCGCGGATGTGCTTGTGGCCGGAGTCGTCGATGTAGAGCACCGACTCGTCGGGCGAGAAGGCGAGGCCGTTGGGCAGCGCGAAGTCGTCGACGAGTAAGTGAAGCGTTCCGTCAGGGGTGATCCGGTACACGCCCTGGCACGGCTGCTCCTTGCCCTCGATCGGCTGGGTCCACCACCGGTCCGGCCGCGCCGTTCCGGGCGGCAGGGGCCGGACCGCATAGGGCGGGTCCGTGAAGTAGATGGACCCGTCGGACTTCACGACGATGTCGTTGGGGCTGTTGAGCCGCTTGCCCTGGAAGCGCTCGGCCAGCACCGAGCGTGCGCCGTCGTCGGCGACGCGCGTGACGCGGCGGCCGTCGTGCTCGGCCGCCAGCACGCGTCCCTGACGATCGAGCGTGAGGCCGTTGGACATGCCCGTGGCATACGTCGTCAGCTCGGGGCCTTCGGGCAGCCGGCGCCAGCGCACGATGCGCTTGTTGGGGATGTCGCTGAACAGCAGCGCGCCGCCGCGCCACACCGGGCCCTCGGTGAACGTGAGACCACCGGCGATGCGATCGATCGGCGCGTCGGGTGCGACGAGATCGTGCAGACGAGGATCGCGCACTTCCAGAGGTGCCATGGGTTACTCCGCCGCCGCGTGGTCGACCGCGCCGAGCGCCTTGTCGACCCTCGGCTTGACCTCACTGATCATGAGCTCCATCGAGCGCATCGCCGCCGCGTGCGCCGTGTCGCCGACCTTGAACGAGAAGCAGACGTGCGCGGGCCTGGTCGCGTGGATCTCGGCCACGAGCCTCTCGGCCACGGTGTCGACGTCGCCGATCAATAGGTTGTCGTAGATGGTCTCGAGCGGTGGCTCGTCGGGGAAGGGGACATCGACCAGGATGGTGCCCTGCATCACCTCCTGCCGGCGCCGGAGACTCGACGCCAGGCGCGACTGATAGCGCGCGTTCTCGGCGAAGCGCATCCCTTCCTCACGGCTGCCGGTGATGCAGGCAAACCGGTTGAGCGTGAGCTGGGCGCGCGACACGGGCACTTTCTCGGCGGCGAAGGCCGCGACGACGTCGGCATATTGCTCGGCGAGGAGCTTGACGCCACCGACCCGTCCCGACGTCAGCACGCGATAGCCGTGACGCGCGGCCGCGCGGAACATCGCCTGGGTGTGGCCGGCCACGTAGATCGGCAGGGGCTTCTGCACCGGACGAGCCGGGATGTGAGTCTCCGGCATCTGGTAGTGCTTGCCGTGATAGCTGAAGAAGTCCCGGCTGAAGGCCAGGTCGAGGATGTCGCAGAACTCGTCGGTCATCTCGAGGTTCCGGGCGATGTCGACGCCGAACCGCTCGAACTCGTAGGGCTGGTACCCCGCGCCGATGCCGAGCATCAGCCGGCCGTTCGACAGCGCGTCGGCGGTGGCGATCTCGGCGGCCAGCCGCGCCGGGTTGTAGAGCGGCAACACCACGACGGCGGTGCCGAGCCGGATCCGCTTCGTGATCGAAGCGCAGTGCGCCACCATCATGAGCGGCGACGCGCACAGACAATAGTTCGAGAAGTGGTGCTCGGCGAACCAGGCGATCGTGTAGCCGACCGCGTCCGCCAGCTTCGTCTGCTCGGCGACTTCGCCGAACACCTGCGCCGTCGGCTTGTCCGGCTGGCGTGCTCCCATCAGGTTGAAGATCCCGAAATCCATCGTTGCCTCCTCTCCACGAGCGTGGGCAACTTATAGCACCCTACGGCGGCGGGTGCCCGGTCCGAGGAGCTTGTCACCGTGAAGCACTTGTCAGGCCACGAGCCGACAAGATTGCTGCGCAGGATCCGACGACGCGGTACGATCCAGGCACTACGTGCCAGGCGCGACGTGCTCTCAATGGAACGAGAGGAGAGAGATCATGCACAGGCCAGTCCGGTTCGCCGATGACATCGAGCCGCTCGTGCAGTTCATCGAGGAGACCGACCCCAGCCGGATCATCGAAGCCACCCTGGCCAAGCTGCGCGATGGCCTGTCGGTCAAGAAGGTTCTGACCGCATCGGCACTCGCGGTTACTCGTTCCTCGGACTTGCCGCCCGGCCACCACGGCGGGCCGCTGCACCCGCTCGTCGGGATTCATGCGCTCCACCACACCGTGGAGCGCGTGGCGGGAGAACAGCGGTTCCTGCCGATCCTTCAGCACGTGGCGCTATCGAACAAGCACATCAATCACCCCAACATGGGCCCGTACATCTTGGCGGATGCCGAGCCCCTGGATTCGGGCGGCGTCGAGGCCACCAAGAAGGCGTTCTTCGCGTGCGTGGACCGCGGCCTGTACAACGGAGCGGACCGCCACTTCCTCTGGCTCTGGGACCACATCCCCCATGGTGAGGCCCTGGACCTGCTGCTCACCGTGGCGATCCCGAAGAACACGCTGGACGATCACTACTTCATCTTTCCCATGTTCACGTGGCGCGCCCTCGACTGGCTGGGACGCGAGTACACGCCGTTCCTGATGCGGCCCGCGGTCCGGTACGTCAGCCGGTTTCCCACGCCGCCTGTCCTGAGTCCCATCGAGGCGGTGCTCGAGGAGTACGAGCTCCTGAAGCGCCCCCTGGGATTCCACACGAGCCCGGAGGAAACTCCTGCGATCGGCGCCCTCGGTGAGGCGATCACCGGATGCGACAACTATCAGGAGATCCCAAGGATGCTCGCGAAGGCCCTCGCGGAGGGTCTGTCGCTCCAGGGTACGGGCGAAGCCTTGTCGATCGGGGCCGCCGGGCTGTTCATGCGGTCGCTCACCGGGAACCCGATGGACGTGCACCTGCACACAGGCGTCAACCTGCGCCGGTATCTGTTGAAGCTGCAGGGAGTGAGCCTGCGCAACAAGCTGCTGGCGCTGCTGACCTGGCATACGGGGCCCGAGGTACGCTCGACACAGAACCGCATGGAGCCGCCGCCACAGCCGAATCCGGATGCCGTCGCGGCGCTGCCCCATCGCACCCAGTCCGCCTTGCTGGATGCACTCGAGGAGAGCATCTACACGCAGCCAGCGACTGACTGGTCGAAGGTCACCAACCTCGGGCAGATGCGCGCGGTGCCCGAGGTGAAGAACACCGTGAACCTGGCGCAGCAATACGCCGACCTCGGTTACGACCCGGACGCGCTCATCAGCCGTCTGGCCACGATCGTCGTGCACGACAACTTCACCGAGATGCACGCCTTCAAGCACCATCAGGCCACCTTTGAGGAGTTTCACGCCACCCGCCTTCCGTGGCGCTGGCGCCATCTCGTGAGCGCGGCCCAGGCGTCGGCCATCTCCTACGGCAAGAACATGGAAGTCTACGAAGAGGCGATCGAGCTTCTCCACGATTAGCATCGCCCGGCGGCGGTGGCCTTGCGCCACCGGCCACCGCCGCCGGATCTGACGCCCCTCGAGTCTGCATCATGGCGATTGCCGACGCGGTCCTCAGGGACCGGATGTTCCATCGCATCATGCGCGGGCTGATCGACACCGGGAGCGCGCCGCACCACGCGGAGCTCGCCCGGGCGCTGGGCCTCGGGCTCGAGGAGGGACGTTCGCTCCTACACGACGTAATGCGCGCCTATCCGATCGGCTGGCTCCACCCCGAGACGGATTACATCGCGTCGTTTCCGCCGCTGAACAACCTGCCCACGCAGTACCGGATCACCGTGCGCAGCGAGCAGCGCTGGTTCGCGCAGTGTGGGTTCGAGGCGACATCGGTGACCTGGCTCTTCCCAGGTGAGACCGTGCGCGTCGACGCCCCGTGCCTCGACTGCGGCGATCCGGTGACCCTCGAGATGCGGGATGGCCGGATCGTCTGGGTCGATCCCCCTGGGGTCGTGGGACACCTCAACTACGGCTTCGGCCCCTCCCGCGGCCGGCCGCCGTTCCTGTGAACGGGCATGAACCTCTTCCGGTCGGAAGAGCACGCGCGTCGCTGGCCGGCGTTCCAGGCCCGCTCGGAGGAAGGCTTCATCGGTCTCGTCGAGCTCGCCGGCTTCTTCGCCACCGAGTCGCGCCACCACATGCTCGACGCCGACTACCTCTCGACCTGGTACCCCCGCCGCGCCGAGGAGCGCCGCGCCTATCTCGAGCTAATCGGCAAGACCGGTCCGTTCTGGATGGGCACGCCCGATCCCGGCACCGCGTAACCTTCAGCCCTTTCGTGTTCTCCGGCGCACCGGCAGCTTCGCGAGAATGCGTGCGGGACGTCCAAAAGCTCGCTGCAGCGGTTCATCCCTGACCAGGCGCGCGCCGTCGGCGCGGTGCTCCAGCACGAGCTTGCGAGTGTGAAAGGCTTCGAGCTCGGGGCGGTGGCCGACGCTGATCACGGTGGCCTCCGGGACGCGTTCCAGCAGAAGCCGCATCATCTGCTCCTGACCCAGAGGATCGAGCGCCGCCGTCGCTTCGTCCATGATGATGGTCTCGGGGCGCTGGATGAGGGCACGGGCGAACGCGAGCCGCTGCTTCTCGCCGCCGGAGAGGACGTTCTCCCACATCGTCGTCTCGTCGTCGAGCCGATCGAGAAACTGTCCTAGCCCCACTTCCTCCACCGTCTTGCGAAGCAGCGCATCGTCAACCTCGTCGGGCGAGAGCGGATAGGCGACCGCGCGGCGCAGGGTTCCCAGCGGCACGTAGGGCTTTTGCGGCATGAAGAACAGCCGTTCGAAGTTGAGCTGGATCTCTCCGGAGCCCCACGGCCACAGGCCGGCGATCGCGCGCACCAGCGTGCTCTTCCCCGTGCCGGATTCGCCGATGACCAGCACCCGTTCGCCGCGCCCGATTTCGATGTCGGCCTCGTTCACGACCGCGCTGCCGTCGTCGAGCGTGACGGACACGTCCCGGAGCCGGAGGGCGCCGCCCTCGGCCGACGTGCGCGCGATGCGGCCGATCGCGCCCTCGTGCTCGGCGCCCTGCAGGCGGTCGAGCGACACCAGGAGCGAGGCCAGACGCGAGGCGGAAGCGGTCCAGTCGGCGAGCCGCGGATAGTTCTCGACCAGCCAGCTGAAGGACGCCTGCACGATGATGAACGCGGAGACCGCCTGCATGATCTCGCCGAGGCTCATCGTGCCGGCGACGTACTTGGGGGCGCAGAGCAGAATGGGAATGACCGGAGCCAGGCCGCCGCTGGCCTGCGAGACGATCGTGGTGCGAAAGTACTGCATCATCATCTCGTACCAGCGCGCGCGGACCCGCGTGAACGTGCTGTCGAGGCCGGCGCGCTCTTCGGTTTCGCCGCCCAGCAGCGCGATGCTCTCGCCGTTTTCCCGGAGCCGCGTGAGTACGTAGCGGTACTCGGCCTCCGCCTGATTCTTGTTCCCGGACGCCCTGACGAAGCCGCGGGCGATCACGACCATCGAGCCGCTGGCGAGCAGCGCATAGATGAACGCGGCGACGACCAGAAACCCGGGGATGCGAAGCGTCGTGCCGCCGATCGGGATCGTGAGCTCGCCGCCGATGAACCAGAGCACGCTGATGAAGACCACGGCTGACATCAGGGCCGAGAAGATGCCGATCGAAAAGTCGACCGGCGCCTCGACACTCTGACGCAGATCTTCGGCGACGCGGTACTCCGGATTGGCGTGATCACCCGGAACCATGTTGAGCTGGTAGTACCGCCCGTTGGCGAGCCATTGATCGAGCACGTGGGCGTTCAACCAGGCGCGCCACCGCCGCTGCAGGGTCATCTTGGCCAGGGTGAGCACGGCCGCCACGCCCACGACGGCCGCGATCAGCGGAAAGAACACGAGGGTCTGGCTCAGGACGCCGGCGCCGTCTCGCTTGTCGAGGGCGTCGAACATCGTGCGGTGCCACACGTTCAGCCGGTACTGGAGCGCCAGATTCGCGAGCGCCAAGGCGGTGACGGCCAGCGTCAGCGGCCATGCGACCCGCGCGGAACCCGCGCCCCCGGTCCGCCAGAAGCCCAGGGCGGCATCCCAGAAGCGGGCGAGGAGGTATTGACGGGTTTGGTGATCCGTGTCGGCAATCGTCGTCGGCACGTTGGCTCCGCCTCTTTACAGTATGCACTCGAGGTGGAGGCGGGCCCGGCCGGGGGATGAAAAAGACACGCCGCCGGTGGATCCACCGGCGGCGTGGAGGATCGACCAAGCGCTGCGGCGTCTACTCTTTCGGAACCAGCACGATCTCGATGCGGCGGTTCTTGGCGCGCCCTTCGGCCGTGGCGTTGTCGGCCACCGTCTTGAACTCGCCGAAGGCGGCGGCGGAAAGCTTGGTGGGCTCGATGCCCTGCTTCTGCAGATAGTGCGTGACGTTGATCGCCCGGGCCGCCGACAGCTCCCAGTTGGTCGGATAGCGCTGGAGGAGGGGGCCGACGATCGGCTTGTTGTCCGTGTGACCCTCGATGCGGATCGTCTTGTCGTTCACCGTCTTGAGGATCTCGATGACCTTGCCGAGCACCACCAGCCCGTCCTGCTTCACCTCCGCCTTGCCGGAGTCGAACAGGATGGCGTCGACCATGTTGACGGTGAGCCGGCCCTTCAGCTCGGAGATCGTGACCTGGCCCTTGTCGATCTCGCCCTTCATCTTCTTCACGAGCTGCTCGTAGGTCGAGCTGACCTCGCGCACCTTCTCCTCGCGCGCCTTGTTCGACTCGGACAGGTCGCGCTCGAGCCCGCTGACGCGCTGGCGCAGCTCGACGATCGTCTTGCCCAGCTCGCCCGACTTCGAGGCGAGCGTGGTCTCGAGCTGGGCATTGTCGGCCGCCAGCTGTTCGCTGCGCTTTTTCGCGTCGGCGAGCTCCTTCTTGAGGCTCGCGTTCTGCGCCTCGAGCGCGCTGTAGCGGACCTCGGCCGATTCGACCGCCTTCGTGTACTCGCTCTTCGAGACACATCCGGCGGCGCCGAGAGTGACGAGGGACAGAGCGGTGATGGTCAGGAACGTCTTGCGCATCGTGATCTCCGTGAATGGCAAAGCCTGGCGTGATGCCAGCAAAGAAATTCGGCAGCGATTCATTATGGCAAAGGACGGCGGGCGGGCGAAGCGAAGCGTGATTCGGAAGGCGTGCGCCGGGCCCGGCGAGTGTCAACCGCGTGCCGCGTCGGATGCCAAAGAGCCCGGGACCACGTTCCGATCACCACGGATTCGGCACTTTACTGGTTGACGCCGATGGGGACGTGCTACCGGGGCGCACCCTCGCCGTGCCGGGGAGCGCGGTGCTCGGATTCCAGGTCGGCGACGGCCGGGAGCTCCACCACGGAGGCCGGGCCGCTTCCGGCGAGCTGCACCACGAGCCGACGCGCATGGAAGGCGTGCAGCGTGGCGCGATGGCCGATGCTGAACAGCGTCGTCTCGGGCAGCCGCTCGCGCAGCAGTCGATAGAGGCGCGTCTCGGCGGCCTCGTCGACCGCCGAGGTCGCTTCGTCGAGGAAGAGCCACTCGGGTTTCTGCACGAGGGCCCGCGCGATGGCGATGCGCTGCTGCTCACCGGGCGAGAGCCGCAGCGCCCAGTGAGCGGGCTCGTCGAGGTGCACGCCGAGCTCGATCAACCCGACGGCCTCGAGCATCTCGCGCAGGGTCGCGTCGTCCACGCCGCCGGCCGGCATGGGATAGCTGACGACGTCGCGGAGCACGCCGATCGGCAGGTACGGCCGCTGCGGCAGAAAGAGCATGCGGGCATCCGGCGCCGCGCGGATCTCGCCCTTCCCGAATGGCCAGATGCCGGCGATGGCTCGGATGAGCGTACTCTTGCCCGAGCCCGACGCGCCGGTCAGGAGCACGCTGTCGCCCCGCCGGAGCGAGAGGTTGACGTTCGCCATGAGGAGCTGACCGTCGGGTCGATAGATGTCGACCCCCGCCACGGTCAGGTGTGTCGGGCGCCCCTCGACACGCCGGAAGCCGCTGGCCGCCTGCAGACGCACCCGCTCGAGCGTGCGGTCGAAGCCGGCGAGCCGGTCGACCACCGCGCACCAGGCCGCGACCTCCTTGTACGACTGGACGAAGAAGCTCAGCGCGTCCTGGACCTGCTGGAAGGCCTGGGCCGTCTGCATGAGCCCGCCGAGCCCCAGCTCGCCGCGGAAATAGCGGGGCGCCGCGACGATCGACGGGACGATCCACGCGCCCAGCCCGTAGCCCGACGTGAAGTACGTCATGCGCTTCTGTCGGAGCATGATGCGCCACCAGTTGCTGACCACTTCCTCGAACCGCTCGCGAAAGCCGCGCAGCTCGTCAGCCTCGCCGCGGTAGAGGGCGACTCCCTCGGCGTTCTCGCGGAAGCGGACGAGACTGAATCGGAAGTCAGCCTCGTACCGCTGTCGCTCGAAGTTCAGCCGGACCAGCGGGCGGCCGAGCCAGTCGGTCACCCACGTGCCGACGATCGCGTAGATGAGGGCCACCCACACCATGTAGCCGGGCAGGCGAATCGACACCTCGCCCACCGTGACGCTCAGAGATCCCGAGAGCCCCCAGAGGATCGCGACGAACGTAACCAGCGTGACGACCGCCCGCAAGCCTCCGGTGAAGAGGGCCAGCGTGTGGGTCGCGAGCAGATGCACGTCTTCCGCGATGCGCTGATCCGGGTTGTCGGTCTCGCTCGCCTGCAGCTGCATGCGGTAGTACGCGTCGTTCGACAGCCACGCGCGGAGGTAGCGGTCGGTCAGCCAGCGTCGCCAGCGAATCTCGAGCATCTGGTTGAGATAGACCTGATACACGGCGAGGAAGATGAAGATGGTGATCAGATAGGTCACGCGGAACAGCTGCCCCCGGAACGCCGGCATGTTCTTGTCCTGGAGCGCGCTGTAGAAGGCGTTGTTCCACTGATTCAGGAGCACGGTGAGATACACCATGCCTAGCGTGAGGAGCACGACCGCGAGGAGCAGTCCGCGGGCCGCCCACCGATCTTCCGACGACCAGTACGGGCGGATCAGCGCCCAGGCGCGCGGAAGCGTTCGCCACAAGCTCGTCTTGGGCGATGCTTCCGAGTGAAATTTGTTATTCACGCGCGGCCAATGGAGTATCTTCCTCTGGCGGCGAGCCGGATAACGCGCTCGCTCGAACCACGTTACAATAATGAATCATACAGGGGGCCACGGTTGATTCTATGGGACCTGGCACCGCGGTACACGACAGGCGAGAAGGCCGACCGGCCGATGCAAGGCGGTAGAATTTACATCATGCGCCCGCTGTCCTCAGGTATTTTACGTAGGCGTACCACCCGCGCGGCGGTTGTTTCACTGGCAGGAGTCTGGTTACTGGTCGGCTGTGCCAGCCATTCGCTGATGCCCGCCACCCAATCGGCCGCCATCCGGGACCGCGAACGCGGACTCGCGCCGCACGCGCAGACCATCCAGACCGCCGTGAGCCAGTCCGGGAAAGCTGGCGCGCTCGCGTTTCTCGACGCCACCGACGGCCGGCTCGTCGTGCTGCCGGGCGACAGTCCCGCCGACGCCTGGGCTCGCTACGCGACGTCGCCGGAGAGCGAACGTATCCCCGTCACTGCCCCGGAGGTGGTCACGTTCGTTTACCGCAAGGACATCGCCAAGGCGCCCGAGACCGTCGTTCAGAGCGTGCTATTGCAGCAGCAGGCGCAGATGATGTCGGTCACGACGCTTGCCACCGAGCTTCGGCGGATCGAGGATCGGCTGAATGTCGTGCATCGGGAGCTCACGGCGACGCAGCGGGACACGGACAAGGCGATGGCCGACATGCGCGCTCTCGTCGACGACGTGGCCGCGGTCCGGAAGTTCATGCTGCAGACAGCGCAGCTCGGCTGGCTCAATCACGAGCTGACGCTCGAGAACGCGACCGGCATCCGGAGGATGGCCGCCACCAGCCAGGAGCTGGCCGCCAGCTCCGCGAAGCTCGATGACACCCTGCGCCAGCTCTCGGAGAGCCTCGCGGGCCTGTCGGCCCGGCTCGAGGCCATTCAGGGTAAAATCCAGAACCTCCACTGAGACAGACGATGCATTGTGACGGCCCGGCGCGACGATCACTTCCCACCCTGGCGGCCGGCCTGGTGCTGGCGCTGAGCGCTGTCTCTGGCGCGACGGCCGGCGAATGGGAGCAGATCAGCGAGAGCTACGGCAACGCCCTCAAGGCCAACGAGAAGCGGATTGCCGAGATCACGGGGAAGGAGCGCGGCGTCACTGATCAGCAGCGCGCGGACAAGATCACGCGGGATCGGATCGCGTCGGTGCGCACCTCGCTGAAGAGCAGCGGAAAGGCGAGGAACCTGGCCGACGCCGCCGAGAAGGCGTCCGCCGAGGACGCAGTGGCGCTGGCCGACCTCTCCCGAGAGCAGGGCGAGTATCTCGGCGTCATCGGGAGCGAGTGGGGCGCGGAGGGCGCCGAGCGGAAGAAGCTACGGGAAGCCATGGCCACCGCACAGAAGAACCTCGAGCGCGCCAACGCGAACCTGACGAAGGCGGCCAGGACCGAAGCGGGCCCCAGCGCGTCGGAGGCGCTTGAGAAGGCGGCACGGATCGATGCGGTGGTGACCGAGGCCGGCGATCGCCTCAGAGCGAGATGGCAGCTGGAGCAAGCCGCGCGAGAGCGCGAGACCAAGCAGCGGGAGCGTGAAGCGGGGGAGCGCGCGCGGAGCACGCGCTGAGCGCCCCGGTGCCTACAAGGCGCGCTGTCCGTTGACCACCCGGGCGTAGTAGCCCTGCTGCACGAGAAGGTCGTCCGGGGCGCCCATCTCCGTCAAGTGTCCGTTCTCCACGACCAGAATCTTGTCGACGCGCCGGATGGTCGTGAGGCGATGGGCCACCATCAACGTCGTCCTACCGCGCATCAGCGCGAACAGGCTCGCCACCACCTGAGCCTCACTCTCGACGTCGAGGGCGCTGGTCGGCTCGTCCATCAACAAGATCGGCGCGTCTTTGAGGAATGCCCGCGCCAGATTGATGCGCTGCCGTTCGCCCACGCTCAGGTGCGCGCCACCGTCGCCGACGACCGTCTGATAGTGGTCGGGTAGGCGCTCGATGAATCCGCTGGCGTTGGCGGCGTGCGCGGCGGCCTCGATCTCGGCCATGGTGGCGTCCGGTTTCCCGTACGCGATGTTCTCCGCGATGGTCGTCGGCAGGATGATCGGCTTCTGCAGCACGAGCCCGATCTGAGCCCGCAGATCCTCCAGACGCAGCTCCCGCACGTCGACACCCTCGAGGAGCACCGCACCGCTCGACGGATCGAAGAACCGCGGCAACAGGTTCAACAGCGTCGTCTTACCGGCGCCACTGGGGCCGATGATCGCGGCCGACGTCCCGGCCAGGAGCTTGAAGTTGACGTGATGGAGCGCCGGTCGAGCCGGCTCGTACGCGAACGAGATGTCGTCGTAGGTGATGTTGCCGTAGATCTGGAGCGGCCGGCCCGGGTGCGCCACGGCCGCTTCGTTGGCGGCGAACATGTCGTCGGCCGACGTGGGCAGTCCGGCCGAGCCGTCGACGTCGAGACCCCTGACAACCGGACGCGCTTCGGGCTGGTTCTTCACGTCTTCCGGCGTGTCGAGAATCTCGAACACGCGCTGTGTGCTGGCGCTCGCGCTCGACAGGGTCGCGCCCACCTTCGAGAGCTGATGGAGCGGCTCGAAGAGCTGGGTAACGTACGTGAGGAAGACCAGCAGCTCGCCGAGGGTGAGGTTCGAGGCGAGCACCTGCTGGGCGCCCACCCAGGTCACGCCGAGCGTGCACGCGCCCAGGATGACCGAGATCGAGCCCCAGTAGAAGACCTCCAGACCCTGCTGGGCCATCTTGTGATGGCGGGCTTGCTCGGTGTGAGCGGTGAAGCGCCTCTGCTCGTGCTGCTCGCGCACATGGCTCTGAATCAGGGGCAGCGCGGCGATTCCCTGATGGATGAGCGAGTAGACCCGGCTCTCGGCCTGCTGCGCAGCCATGCCGCGCGAGCGCATCGCCCCGCCGAAGATCTTGATCGATATCAAAAGAATCGGCACGGCCACCAGCGCGACCGCCGTGAGGTACAGATTGAGGCGCGCCATCACGACGGCCATGAACAGGAGCGTGCCGGTCGCGCTGAGGACGATCAGCACGCCCTCCTGGAACAGCGTCTGGAAGGCGCAGGTATCGGTGCCGGCGCGGAAGATGATGTCACCGGCAACCGTACCGTTGTGATAGCGCAGCGACAGGCGCTGCAGCCAGCCGAAGACGTCGTCTCGCACCCGCCGCAACCCGCGGAGGCCAATTCCAATCGAGAGATAGACGTGCCCGGCGCAGATGGCCGAGTGCGTCAGGTAGATCGCCAGCGACGCCGCGATGATCGCCGTGATTTGCGCGGGTTGCGCCCATTCCAGCATCTGGCCGGGAAGCCAGGCGGGGTAGGGTTTGCTCCCGAGAACGCTGTCCACGAGGATCGCCAGCGGCCACGGCTTGAGCAGGTTGATCCCGATGCCGGTCAGGAGGAGGCCGATCGAGAGGCCCATTCGGCCCGCGTCGGGCCGGAAATAGCCCAGAGCCCGCGCCAGCAGACGGAGACGCGCGATGGAAGACCAGGTCACGTCGCTCGCCCGAGCCCCTAGGTTCATGGCCGCCCCACGGAGTTCAGCATACGAGGCAAATCACATGCCGCAAGTGCTCGCCTGATCCGCCCGGAAAATAGGGCCTCTCGGCGCACCGGTATGTTCTGCCATGTCAACCAGCCGACGCCTCCCGGGTAATTCGTACACCACGTAATTCGTACACGCAAGACGGCAGGGGGAGTGGGCCCTAGATTTCGTCCTGGCCGGGCGGCAATCGCGCGGGCCATCGTTACCTGGTAAGACGTACCGGAGCCCTGAATGTTCCATTCCGATGCCGCCGGGCAATCATCGTCTTTTCCAGCACGTGCGAGCCTGGCAGCCTCCATGCTCCGAGCTCTCTCGTGCGCGATCAACGTCCTTTTTGAAAGTCCAGGTTGCACGCGAGGTCAACAGCCATGAGTGAGCACCGCGAAGACAAGGACGATCAAGCCAAGAGTAGTCGAGGCAAGCACGGCCGGGACAAGAACGAGGGCGAGGGCAACCGCACCGCCGACCGCAAGTATCGTGAGGGCGTCAGGCGGCACGTGGAGCCCGGCGCCTCCGAGCACGCGGCCGACGAGGCGCAGCGCGCGGTCGAAAGCGACGAGGGCGACGAGCTGCGCAGGGCGGAG
>Ga0075418_10003277_pt1 | contig 18494 bp, 16 predicted proteins | sample SoiMetdeltSBSDD2_FD_81776 | JGI IMG/M metagenome (GOLD analysis project Ga0075418, IMG submission 81776) | Bulk soil microbial communities from a Populus tree surrounding site in Tennessee, USA - Soil MetaG P. deltoides SBSDD2 | ecosystem: Environmental > Terrestrial > Soil > Tree plantation... | reverse complement strand
TCCGCGCTTCAGCGCCTGAAGCGCCGCGCCGACGCCGTTGACGCGTCCGCGGATGCGTTGGACGCACAGTTCCGCGACTCGTGCCGCGACCGACGCCATCCCCGCCGGACGGAGGTGAAGCCGTTCGAGCGACTCGATGGGAAGGTCGTTCTGTACGAGCAGGGCGCCGTTCGGCAGCGGGAGCGTCTTGTAAAGGCAGAAGACCGACCACTGGCCGAAGCTCCCGAGCGGCCGGCCGTCCTCGGTCTCACTCAGCAGTGACAGCGCGCAGTCTTCGACGAGCAGCATTTCGCGCCGTCGGCACACGTCCGCGAGCTGTGCCATCGGTTGTGGCCAACCGGCGTAGTGAATGACATACAGCACGTCTGGAGCGTGCTCGCGGCACAGTCGTTCGACGTCCGTGGGATCCCACTGCATGTCGGCGCCAATCGGGCAGTAGTGAATCTTCACGCCGGCCGCCTGCATCGCCATGATCTCGTTCCCGCTGTAATAGTCGGGGGCGAGCACTGTCAGCGACGGCCTCGTCTCCCGCAGCGTGCGAAACAGGTGATAGATCGCGTTGCGGGCGCGGTAATAGGCAATCCGCCGCGGCGCGTCGAACGGAAACGGCGCTTCCAGGGCAGAGGGACGTCCAATCAAGTGCGTGGCCGCGAGCCCCTGATAGGTCGGCACAAATGTTCCGACTACGCTCGCCATTTCTTCTTAATCTCCGGCGCCATCTGAAATTTGATGGAATGCAAAAGCCGGGCTCGCCTGCTGTTGGAAAAAATGAACAACCAGTCGTGACCGCGCACGGTGGATGTCCATTCCTGTTTCCACGGCTCGGTGTCGCCGAGAAAATCGATTTCGCGTAAGCCGCGCGCGTACGCCTCCTGCGTGGCGAGATACGCCAGAAGCTTGAACGGCGAGCACGCGTGGAACTCGCGATCGTGGCCGGTCTTCAATAGAAAGAGACGGTCGTCATACACCGCGCTGTATGAGACCGCGATCCGTCTGCCGCCGACGGTGAGAAACAGCAGCCGCAGCCACCCACGATCGACGGCGCGCTGCGCCAGCAGCGTGTAGAACTTCTGAACGGCCGGATCCGAGGCAATCGCGGTCCCTTCCTTGTCTTTCCAGCCAGACGCCTCGAGCCGGCACACGTCGTCGAACGCGTCGGCAATCGCCGCCTTGTCGGAGAGCATTTCGAGCACCGGCTCGCCGACCTGCTTGAGTCGCGTCAGCCGGTTCCTCACATTCGAGCGGAACTTCGCGGAAAGACTCGCCCAATAGCTCTCCCAGGTGCCGGCGAGTTCAAGGTATGGAGAGTCGCTGCTCTTCCAGGTGCCGATCGGCAATCGCTCCGCGGACGCCAGGCTCGACATCGCGGGAATCGTTCGCGATGTTCCTGGCAGCTGCGTGAGCTGCAAGACATCCCAGTGGTCTATCTCGCCCGCGATCGAGTTCCACATCGCTCGGTGGACCTCGTTCTCATTGCCTGCGACGACAAAATCCGTCCGCGGTGTGTGGTCATTGGCGAGCAGTGCCAGGCGTCTCACCGGCAGGCCGTAGGCGACGGCGGTTTCGCGCATCAACGGCGCGATGCCGACAATACGGCCATCGTCGCGCACGATCACGATATGAAGCTGTCGATTTCCCGCGAAGCTGTCCCACCAGGCACGCACCCATTCATGTCGCAGAAATGGATGGGGGATCTGCGCACGCTGAACCGCGTCGTTCCATTCGTTCTCGAGAGAAACGAAGGAGTCGAAATCGCGGACGATTTCCGCAACGCATGACGCGGCGATGGTCGCTAGCATGCTGCTGACGGAAGGCGCTTGCGCTGCTTCCGCTCCAGGAGATCCGTGTAGAGGTCCTCCGTCGCACGTACCATCCGGCGAACGGAGAAGTGATCCCCAATATGCGCACGGGCGGCGCATCCCAGGTGCGCAGCGAGTTGCGGATTGTTCAACAAATGGACGATCGCGTCCGCCAGCGCTGCTGAATCGGCAGGCTGGACCAGGATGCCGGTGACGCCGTCAATGACTGCCTCCGGCGTGCCGCCGACCCGCGTTGCCACAGTCGGCGCGCCTGCCGCCATCGATTCGAGGACCACGTTCGAAAGGGCCTCGTTGAGCGATGGCATGACCGAGACCGTGAACCCGGCAAGCATGGCGGGCACATCGGTCCGAAGTCCCGTGAAGGTGACGTGCTCGGCAACGCCGCACCGCGCCGCGTACTCCTGCAGTTCTCGAAGGTACTGGCGATCCATCGGGTTGGTTTCACCGACGACGAGAAAGCGAACTGTGGGTACGCACGATCGGACGATCGCTGCCGCCTCGAGAAACTGCTCGAGCCCTTTGAGACGAGTCAGCCGCGATACGACGCCGACGATCGGCGTGTCATCCGGCAATCCGAGCTCGCGTCGGAGTGTGACCGGCGATGGCAGATCGTCGAACCGTGTCAGATCAACACCGTTGCGGATGACGGCGATCTTCGATGCGTCGTAGCCGTCGCCGATCAGCCACTCCCGTACGGCCTCGGCGTTGACGAGAACGCAGTCGGCAAACTGGCAGGCATAGCGCTGCACGCGCTTCTGCATCCTGGTCAGGTATGGCGCACGATCACGAATCGACGCGATGACCACCGGCGCGACCAGCCTCGCAGGAGGCGTTGCGAAGACGTTGCCGTAGAAGTTGTATGCGTGAACGATATGGATACGGCGCCGCCTGATGTGTCGCGTCAACCGCGCCTGCTGCGCAAGCGCCGCGAGGCTGCGGAAGGTCTGCACCGGATACTCGGTCAGCGGAACGTCGCGCGCCACGAGCTCGTCCACGAATCCGCCGCATCGCCGCAGGCACGCGAACTCGAGATCAAACCGCACGCGGTCGAGCGTCCGGGCGAGCGTCATGAACTGGTTTTCGGTGCCGCCGCACATCAGTGTCGGCACCACGTTGAGGACGCGAGCAGTGGTCACGATGGTTCTTCAACCCCTCGAGAGCCTCGTGGTGCCGCGAGCACGTCGAGGGTCACAAGACGTGTCCGCGCAATCTCCGCGCGGTACGTGTTCTTGAGTGCGACGGCCAGTCCGGCAATGCTGAAAAAGTAGAACTGGTATGCGATTGGGTGAAACATCGCCGCGACGAAAAACGCGACGAGCGACACCTGAACGCCGGCAGCAAGCGTCGCCAGCCGCACGAGCGCGGGATCGCTGCGCGCCCGCTTCTCGACCGCCCACGCACTGCGGAAGCAAAGCAGGTGCAGCCATGCGAACAGCAGGAAGCCAGGAATTCCGAGGTCCACCGCATACTGCAGATAGACGTTGTGAACGGATCGCCACGTCGACTGGCCGCGTGCCTGATTGAGGGCGATCATGTCCTGCCCGAGGCCGACGCCGACGATCGGGTTGTGGGCGACGACATCGAGGGCGATCCGGAGGTCGTTGTAGCGCCCGAGCGCCGACCCGGTCTTGTCCTGTTGCAGATTCGTGATGGTGCTGAGTCGCTCGACATACGTCGCCGGCAGCACGAATGGCACTGCGAGGATGGCGACGAGCAGCGCGATTGCGGCGCCCCCGGACCGGCGCCGCACGAGCACGAGGATGAACATGAACAACGTCGCGCTCAACGACAGGAACCCGGCCCGCGAGAACGTGATGATCACACCCGCGATGCTAAGAAGCGCGACCGCAATCGCGAACAGGCGCGTGCTGCCCCGCGAACTGAGCGCCAGCGCGCCTGTCAGCGGAACGATCAAATTCAGCATCAGTGCGAGGTCGTTCGGATTTCCTGTCAGCCCGGAGCTGCCGAGGTAGCCGACGACGCGGACGAGGCCTTCCTGTGACGTCGTGATGACGTAGCCCGACAGGTAGTGCCACAGGCCGGTCGCGGCCAGTGGAATCGCGCACAACGTCAGCGACCATGCGAGCGCGCGAAGCCGATCGGTCGTCGTGATGATGGTGGCGAGCAGCCAGAAAAATGCGATGGCCTTCAGATATTGATCGGTCAGCAGATGGATACCACCGCCCGGCCAATACGACAACGGCAGCGTCACCACCGACCAGAACACGAGCGCGAGCGCAATCCCGATCTCCGGCGCAAGCGGCGTGATGGGCTGCCGGTGCGCGGTCCGCTCGAAGACGTGCGCCGCCATGGCGATGCCGCCGGCAAGGAGCGCAATTCGAATCAGTTTCAGAACCGGGAACCAGGCCTGTGGCGAGAGCAGCAGGACGAAGGTGAACGCCACCAGCGCAGAGAACGCGGCCCGGCTTCCCTCGAAGGCAGCCAGACTTGTGCCCGTCCCGTAGCGCGAGCTCTCGCCCGTGAACCCGTGGCGCGAACCTTTAAGGTTCGCGCTACAGGTGTCAGGGTTGGCCTGCCACCACCCAACTGCGACTTGGTTCACTGCAGACCGTCCGTGCCGGTCGGTGCCAGTACCGGCCGCGTCGGCTTCCAGGCAACGGCGGGACGCAGCGGTGCACGCCGGCGCCGCACTTCGCTGGCGCCCGTGCCGAAGAGCACCGTGAGGGCGGTTTCCAGCATGATCCGCAGGTCGAGCCAGAGCGAGCGGTTCTTGATGTAGTACAGGTGGTACCGCATCTTCTCGGTTTCTTCTGCGAGGTTGTTCGCGTAGCCGTAGCGGATCTGCGCCCACCCTGTGACGCCTGGACGAACCGTCGACCTGAGGCCGTAGTACGCGATCTTCTCCATGAACACCGCCTGGTTCGTGACCGGGTGTGGCCGCGGTCCAACCAGGTTCATGTCACCGCGCAACACATTCACCAATTGCGGGAGCTCGTCGAAGCGGAAGCGACGCAGATAGTGGCCGACGCGGGTGATTCGATCGACGTTGTCCGAGACCCACTCCGACCGCGGCTCGTCGCACGGGTGCATCGTCCGGAACTTGATGAGACCGAACGGCCGCCCGTTGCGGCCGGCGCGCTGCTGGATGAAGAACATGGGGCCGCGCGAATCGAGTTTCACCGCGATGCTGATCGCGATCAGCAGCGGCGCACAGATGAGAAGACCCACAATCGCACCGATGATGCTGACGCCACGCGCGAGGAGATCGGCGGCGCCATGGTTGCGGAACCCTTTGGCGAGAATCAGCGTGCTGGGCCTGATGGCCTCGATCGCCAGCTTGCCCATCAGTCGTTCTGAGAAGTCGAGCGCATCCTCGACGACAATGCCGCGCACACGCGCTTCGAGCAGCATCTGGAGGGGGAGCCGGTCGCGGCGATCTGCAAGCGCTACGAAGATGAACGCCAGACGCACTCGATCGACGATCTCGGCGAGCTAGTCGAGCGGACCGATCCATCGCCGATAATCCGGCGAGTGGCGTTCCGGCATCTGATCGTCGACCGTGCCGGCGACGATGTAGCGGCGGTTCTCCGCCGATTCGATCTCCTCGATCAGGGTCGTGGCGAGCGGCCCAGAACCGAGAATGAGCACGCGCCGTGACTGATCGCGCATGTCGCGAAGTTTGCCTACCATGGGTTCTGATCTCTGAAACCTGACACCTGAAACCTTCCTATGCTTCCGTCACTACCTGTTCGGGAAAGTAGTCCTTGTAGTACGCGTCGTAATAGCCGAAGAGTGGCTTCGCGTCGCGATTGAAGACAATGCCGAGCACCTTCGACGGATCAAGCATGTTCAGCGCTTCGCCGAGGAGCTTGCGTGGTGTCTGGTTGGCTGCAACGACGACCAGCACGCCGTCGACGGCGTGGGCCAGCAGTGCCGAGTCGAACACCGGAAGAAGGGGAGGCGTGTCGAGTACGACGAAGTCGTAGCGGCGCCGCACCTCGGTCAGCAGTCCATCGAGGCGCGGTGATCGAAGAATCTGGTGGACCGCACCCTTGCGAAGTCCGGCCGGGACGACCGACAGGTTGTACGGCCTCATCGTCTGCGTGACGCTGTCAAGGGTCGTCGCCGGGTTCTCGATGACCTCGGTGAGGCCCTGCGAGAACTGGTCGATCGCCAGCTGACCCGCCACCGCGGGCCGCCGGAGATCTGCGTCAATCAGCAGCACGCGCGCATCGTCGGCCCCGCGCGCCAGTGCGCCCGCGAGGTTAATGGCCGTCAGTGTCTTGCCTTCACCGGCAGCAGGGCTCGTCACGGCGATCACCTGCAGCGTCCGTCCTCGGCGCAGCCGCTCGATGGTGAGCCGCAGGCCCTGGTACTGTTCCGCCGCAAACGATCCCGGCGAGGTGAGCGTTACAAGATGCGGGTCGACTTTTGTCTTTTTAGCCATGACTTCTGTTCCCTGACGTCTAGCCGGCGCGCCCGATCAGCCGGGCGAGTTGATCGTTGCCGTGCGCGAAATAGGCGGATGCCGTCGCGATGACCGCAATGGCGGCGATAGCCGACACCGTTGCCAAACCGGTCAGGAGCCGCCGTTTGAACGGCACCGGCCCGATCGGGGGAATCGAGACGAGCACCGGGACGCTGGTGAATTCGCGGATGTCGTCGATGCCATGGAACGATGCGTCGAACTGCTCGGAGCCGAGGACGACTGCAACGGCCGCGGCGAGTGCGAGGAGAATGCCCAACAGAATCAGCCGCATGCGATTCGGTCCGGTGGGTCCTTCGGGCGGCAGTGCCGGCTCGAGCACGCGGAAGCGCTCGCCTTGGCGATCGCTTTCGAGGCTGGCTGCCAGTTGCGCTTCGTCGAAGCGCTTCAGCATCGAGTCGTATAGATCCTTGGCCACCTGACGGTCGCGCGTGACCAGCGAGTACTCCTGCTCACGCTCAGGTGCGCCCTGGAGGCGCTGCTCGAAGGAGGCAATCGTCGCGCGAAGCGTGGTTTCTTCATCGCGCAGCTTCTTGAGCTCCGCGTCGATGCTCTCGATCGTCCGGCGGCGCGGCGCCCTCGCGTCCTCCGTTGCCGCCTGGGACGCGGCGGCCGCCGCCTTGGCTGCCTGCTGCTTCTGGTCCACCAAGGCTTCGGCTGCGGCCTGTTCCTTTTCGAGCGCTGCGATCTGCTCCTGCATCCGCAGCACGTCTGGATGTTTGCTCGTGACGCGCGTCTGGAGGCCGGCCAGATCGGCCTTCAACTTGTCGATCTGTTTCAGCCGCTCGATCATTTCCGGCGACGCATCGGGATTGTCAGCGCGCGCAGCGGAGGTCGGGTCCTGCAGGCCCTCAAAGAGCTTCTCGCGCTGCTCGATGAGGCGCAGCTGTTGCTCGCCGTTGAGACGCAGCTGCGTGTTCAACCGCTCGATCGTGGCGAGATTGATCCCCACCTGCTGCGGCAGCTGCCCGGTATACCGGGACGTGTACTGCGTGATCGCGGCATCCTGGCGATCGAGCTGCCCCTTCGCTTCGGCGAGCTGCTGCTTGAGGAACGCCAGCGTCCCGATCGCCGACTGCGACCGCATCGACTCGTTCTGCTGGACGTAGAACGACGCAATCGCGTTGGTCACGTCCGAAGCCGTCCTGGCCGAATCGCCGGTGTACTTGAGCGTAAAGGACACCGTCTTGACCTTGCCGCTCACCTGTTCGGGACCGGACGGATTGACTTCGACGTCGCTCCGCATCTGATTCAGCGCGTCGTCAACGGCGCCTTTCTTCAGCATCGCGGGGTAGAGGTGAAAGCGATTGATCAACTCCAGCGCGCGGTCTCGGCTGAGGATCTCCTGCTTGATGATGTGAAGCCGGCTTTCGAGCTCGCCCGGAGCCGAGTCGGTTGCGCGGACGATGTTCTCGTCGACGGGGCGCTCGATGAGCACCAGCGCCTGCCCCTGATAGATGTCCGGCAGATAAATCGCGAACGACACGGTTGCGGCGAGCACCGCGCAGAACGTGGCGAGGGCGAGCAGCCGGCGGCGGCGGAGGATGTCGAGAATCCGGACCGCCAGCGAGTCGTCGGCGGTCGAAGCGAGCAGGTCACGCGCCATTGAGATCCTCTCCTACGGAACGACGATGATGTCGCCGGCGCGGACATAGAAATTGTCCTGGTCATCGCCTTCGGCGACCTTGCGGTAGTTGAACTTGATACGCTCCGTCTTCGCGCCGTTCTGGCGGAGGACGACGATCTTGTCGCGATTGGAGAACTCGGTTAGTCCCTGCGCCCGCGCGATCAACTCGAGCACCGTCGCCTGGCTCTTGATCTCGTAGTCACCCGGCATCTTCACGGCGCCGACGACGGCCACCTTGAAGTTGTGCACTTCGCGAACGATCACCGAGACCTCCGGCGAAGGGATGTACTCGGCGAGCTGGTCGGTGAGGTGCTGACGCAGATCCATTGGCGTCATGCCCGCGGCCTGCACGTCGTTGACGAGCGGCAACGACATCTTTCCATCAGGGCGGACCGGAACCGTACGGCACAGGTCCGGACAGTTCTTCCATACCGTGATGTCGAGCACGTCCTCGGGTCCAATCAGGTATTCCTTGGTCATGTCGATGGTGCTTGCGCTGCGGGCCACCGGCGCGACGCGCGGCGCTGGTGACGGTGCAGGCGCTGCCGCGGCCACCGGTGCCGGTGCCGGCGCCGCGGACGCGGCTGGCGCGGTCGCGGGGTCTGGTGTCGTCGCCACCGGTGTCGAGTCAGCGGCCGTAGCCGCCGGCGCCACGGCGGTCGCCTCCGCCTGTGCGGACGTCGGAGGCTGCACGTTCTGCGCGTGCGCCACCACTGCGACGCACATCACCGAGCAGAGAAGAACGGGAAGACGAGCGCTCATTGAGAAACCCCTTTCGCGCGTGCGGCCGGATCGTCCGGCGCTTTGATCGAACGGCTGTACCTGGGCGCCACGCTGACGCTGACCCCAAAGATTTGCCGGGTGACGTTGGCGTCGGTGAACACGTTGCGTCGAATGTTGCCCTGCTGGTAGTCGATGCCGTACGACGCGTTGAATGTGTAGAAGCCGCCGGGCGACCACGACGCGATGAATGTCTGGCGGTAATTCGTGAGCCGATGCTGGTCGAGGGTGTCGATCGCGCTGACCGCGGAGTGGCTGCTGATCTCCATCCGCGGGCGGAACGGCCAGGTCACGAGCACGCTGCCGCCGTTCAGGACGACGGGGCCGCGGATGCCGAGCACGATCGTCTCGGTGTGGTAGTACTCCAGCCCCGAAGCGAGCCGTGGCGTTTTGCGCGTGATGCCCGCGTTGATTTCAGGCTGCAGGCCCCGATATGACGACACGCGTGGGCCAGCCTGAATGGAAACGTGCGTAGCCGGAGAGAACTGACGGTCCCAGCCGCCGAGAATTGCCACCGAATTGCTGCCATTGGTGGCGTCGGTCGGATCCGCGAAGTGACGCGCCACCACCCAGCCGGTTGCGCTCGTTCTCGCGCTGAGCATCTGCGAAAGTCCGACGCGTGCCGTTTGCATTCGCCCTGTGCCGTTATCGACCAGGCTTTCGGCGATGTATTCGTACGAGCCGGCGATGCTCGTGTGCCGACGGAGTTGGTTCGTGAAATTCGGCGACACTGACCACCGTTGTGCCTGCCGCCGCTCCGAGAGGATTCCCGTGCCGATGTTGATTTCTCCGGGCGTGGCCGTCCGGTCGTATTGCCCCACCAAGCCAAGCGTTGTCATCGGAGTCGTCCGGTACTTCAACGTCGCGTCGGCGTGACGGCGTGCATCGATCATCGTGAGGTCGCGGTGATTCGACCGCTGCGAGTCGAAGGTGAAGAGGCTCCCCACGCTCAACCGCGGCGTGTCGATCGCGGTACCCAAGCCGGGCCGCACCGTCAACATATGCCCGGCGTCACCCTGCTGCAGGGCGAACACGTTGTCGTCGTAGATGCTGCCAATCGTCACCGACGGCACGGCTTCAATATGGAATTGCGCCGCTGCGGCCGCCGCGTGCCACGTGCTTGCGGCGGCGATGACGATGGTGACGACTGCTGCTCTCATAGCTCCTCGTCGTGCTGGCCGAAAAGCGCCTCACGTACGTCGCGGCTGAAGTGCAAAAGCTGTTCACACATTTGCCGTTCCACTTGTTTCGCCAATGTGTCTACCGCGTTTCCACAAAGTCCCCACACGCACACCATTCGGAGCAACGGACCCGCGGACGCGACGCTGAGACCGCGGCGATGGGAAACACACTTCCACATTCCGCGCCGCTTGCCGGCGCCCGTGCCCGCAATGGAGCGTGGCGTGATGGATGACACGAGCCCGTTGAAATGGAAGGGCGGACCTGAAGGTCCGCCTCTACGATGGAATTCCCCATATGAACGCATACAGAGGCAGACGACACTGGAGCCGCACGGACGAAGGGTTGACTTCGCACGGACGAAGAGGCTGACTTCAGCACGAACGTAGAGGCGGACCTTCAGGTCCGCCTTTGCGTCGCTAATGACGGATTGGTCTGGATTCAGGCGAGCTGCCCCGCCAGTTCACGACGGGATGCGACAGCGCTTGTTGTCTGAGGGAATCGGGATCGACCGCGTGAGTCGGGTAACAGGCTGCACCAAGTGAGATGCGGAGCGGCGTGGTGAACTCGTAGTTGTCGATTCGCTGCACGAGACGATCGATGACTCTGGTGCCGTTCTCGTAATCGGCATCCAGCAGCGCGAGCGAGATCAAGCCCGTATCGGTGCTGCCGATGAGATCGGTGTCGCGCACTTCTAGGCCGATGATCCGCGCCACCTCGTCGAGCGTCCCGTCGTCGGCCGTTACCGTGATGCCGTCCCATTCACGCTGTGTTTCGAGCACCACGAGCGTCAAAAAGTTCTGCGACCTGACAGCACGCTTCATCTCACCCTGAAGGACGAATTCGAATGCGTTCGCCTTGAGGAGGCGTGATCCTTCTTCTTCGAAAAATGCGTCGGGCATTCCCACTTTACGAAGCCTTGTCCAGGCCGTTCTCCTTGATCTTGTAAAGGAGCGCCTTGTAGCTGATGCCGAGAATCTCCGCGGCTTCCTTGCGGTTCCAGCGGGTCTTGGTCAGCATCCGCAGAATCAACTCGCGCTCGGCCTCACGCGCCGCCGAGCGGGCGATGTCCTTCAATGAGACGTTGCCATTGCCGTTGCCGGCACTCGCGGCGGCGGACTCGGCGACTGTGGCGACCGAGTCGATGCCGACGTTGGCAGGCGCGCTGACGGCCGCCAGAGGAGGCGCGGCGATTGCCGTCGCAGCCGGTGGAGGCATAACCGGCTGCGACGGCGGACTGATCGGACGCGGAGCCGACGGAGAGGTTGTGTTCGGCCACGGATGGAGCGTGGCGGGTTGCCGGAGCTCGTGGACGATCGGCGCCTCGCTGCCGAGCACCACCATGCGCTTGATCAGGTTTTCGAGCTGCCGTACGTTGCCCGGCCACTCGAACTCCATGAACATCCGCGACAGTTCAGTGGAGATGCCGGGGAAGGGTTTGTTGTACTGCACCGAATACTTCTTGACGAAGTGATCGGTGAGCATCGGAATCTCCTCCCGCCGATCGCGAAGCGGGGGAATGGTGATCGTGACGACGTTCAGGCGGAAATAGAGATCTTCGCGGAACTTACCTGCGGCGACCGCGCCTTCGAGATCGCAGTTGGTCGCGGTAATCACGCGCACGTCGACGCGAACGTCGGCCTTTCCGCCGAGCCGTGAGAACTCGCCGTCCTGCAGCGCCTGAAGCAGCTTGGCCTGCAGGGGAAAACTCATGTCGCCAATCTCGTCGAGGAACATGGTGCCGTGATTGGCAAATTCGAACTTGCCTGGTTTGTGCTGGATCGCGCCGGTGAACGCGCCCTTCTCGAACCCGAAGAGCTCGCTCTCGAGCAGCTCCGTCGGCAGCGCCGCGCAGTTCACCTTCACAAACGGCTTGTCTTTTCGCAGCGACTGCTCGTGCAGCGCGCGCGCAACCAGCTCTTTGCCGACACCGCTTTCGCCGCGAATCAGCACGGTCACATCCGTGTCGGAGACGCGTTCGATCAGATCACTCACCTCCTGCATAAGCACGCTATGGCCGAACAGCATCGTGTACTTCGACTGCTCTTTGAGCTGCGCGCGAAGCGATGCGACCTCCTGTGTGAGCTGATGCTGCTTCAACGCTTTCTCGAGCACCATTCCGAGCTCGTCATCGTCAAACGGCTTACACAGGAAATCAGTGGCGCCGAGCCGCATGGCCTGCACGACCACGCTGGTCCGCCCCTGGCCGGAAATCACGATGATGGGGATGTCTTTGTCGATCTTCTTGAACGCCGCGAGCGCCGCCAGCCCGTCCATGCCCGGCATGACAACGTCGAGCAGCACGGCCGCCGGCCGTTCAGCGTGAAACCGGCGCAGTGCTTCATCCGCGTTCGTGACGGTCAGTGCGTTGTAGTTGCGCGACCCGAGGAAGGTGCGGAGAAACCCGCACATCGCGAGGTCGTCATCGACAACCATCACCTGAGATTTCTGACTCATCTCCCGTTAGCCCTTCCACCCGCCAGGTTCGCGGGTTTGGACTTCCGGTCGAGCAAGCAGGGTGCCACAGCAGAAAAAGGTTGGAACAGATAGGTAGAACCCGATTTGTGGCGAATCAAATTGACATCCAATCGTGGGAAATCGGGTTCCGGGTGGAACCGCATTTCTCACAATCGCACTTTTGAATGGTCAGCCGTTTGGATACTCAGCAGCTGGTTAGTGGTTGGTGAGTGGTTGATAGTCGGGTTCCTACCAACCACCGACTCAAGGTCGTTCGATTCCAGTTTCCTTGATCTTGTTCAACAGCGTCTTGTAGCTCACGCCCAGAATTTGCGCCGCCTTGCGCCGGTTCCAATGGACCTGGCGCAGCGTGTCGGCGATGATGGTTCGCTCGGCCGAAAGCGCTGCCTCGCGCGCCACATCCGACAGCCGGCGACCATCGCTACCCGGTGGTGGAGGAGGCACATCTTTGGCCTCCTCGTCAGCGTCGCCAGTTTCTGCTGGAGCCGCAGGCGGGGGTGCGGCGACGGCCTGCGGGGGTGGGGCAGCCGCCTGCAGCGGCGGCGCGTGAAACGCCGGCGGTCCCGGCTCCATCGGCGGCAGGTTGGGTACGAGTCGTGGCCTGTCCAGTTCGCGCAGGACGAGCGATTCGTCCTGCAGAATGACGAACCGCTTGATCATGTTCTCGAGCTCGCGGACGTTGCCCGGCCAGTCATAACTGAGGAATCGCTCTCGGAGGTCGTCGGACAGCGAACGCACCGGCCGGTTGTACCGCTGCGAGTACTTCGCAAGGAAAAAGTCGGTCAGCTTCGGAATCTCGTCGCGGCGCTCGCGCAGCGGAGGGACGTAGGCCTCAATCACCTTCAGGCGATAGTAGAGGTCTTCACGGAACTCGCCGTGCACCATCATCTGCTCGAGATCGCGGTTGGTCGCGGTCACGACGCGCACGTCGACGTTGATCTTCTTGTTGCTTCCGAGTTTGGTGAACTCCGCATCTTGCAGTACGTGCAGCAGCTTTGCCTGCAGCGCCGGTTTCATCTCGCCGATCTCGTCGAGGAAGATCGTGCCGCCGTGCGCCTGCTCGAATTTGCCGATGCGCGTCGTCGCCGCACCCGTGAATGCACCCTTCTCGTGGCCGAACAGCTCGCTTTCGAGCAGTTCCGCGGGGAGGGCGGCGCAGTTCACTTTGACGAACGCCTTGTTGCGCCGTGTGGAGCGCTGATGAATCGCACGGGCGACGAGTTCCTTGCCGACGCCGCTTTCGCCGCGAATCAACACCGTGACGTCGCTGTCGGACACCTGCTCGACGATGAGCGCCACCTGGCGCATCGCGGGACTTTCGCTCCACCCGATGAACGCGTCGCTTTGATCGTCACTCAGCTGCCGGCGCAGATCGGTGAGCTCGTGTACCAGACGGTTGCGCTCGAAGGCCTGTTTAATTGCGGCATCGAGCGCGATTTCACCGAGGCCTTCCGGGTCGTCCGGCTTGACCACGTAGTCGGCTGCGCCGAGGCGAACGGCTTCGACAATGGTCGCGGCATGCTCGCGCCCCGACAGCATGATCACTTGCAACTCGGGACGCGCGGCTTTGAGTGCTTTGAGCGTCTGCAGGCCGTCCATGCCGGGCATGGCGACATCGAGCAGCACGATGTCCGGCGGCTCACCCTGGCGGATCGCTGCCACGATTTCATCGCCGCGCGTGTAGGAGCGTGCCTCGTAACCGCGGAGTGCGAGGAAGGTACGGAGGTATCCAGCAAAGCCGGAGTCGTCGTCGACGACGGCGATATTGGCCGGACGACCTTCGTCGGTGGGATTGTTGGTGGCTTCAGAGCTCGCGCCCGCGACTGCTGACATCAGGTGGACCTCAGGTTCGAATGGGTAACTTCAGTGCGGACCCTGCACGCGGCCGATCGCCGGGTGCCGACCACAATGTGCCGCCAAGCGCCTCGACGACGCGCCGCGCCACCGGCAGCGCAAGACCAAGTCCTCCCCGCCATTCATCAAATGGCGGCGGAGTGCTGAAGCCTGCCTGAATCAGCGACGGCAACGTGTCCTCCGCGCCGACGGCCAGCACGGCCCAACCCGGTGAACCATCGACGACCGAACACTCGGCCACGATGACACCCGGTTCGCCGCGCTCGCGCAAAGCTGCATGCAGCAACGTCGTGACGGCCGCCGTGAGGCGCGCGCGATCGCCGGTCACGCTGACCGGCGCGTTCGTCACGCGTATCTCGAGGCGGACCCCGCGGTCGTCGCCCTCATGCATATCGCTCGCCACGTCCCGGAGAAGCGCCGCGAGATCGAGCTCCTGCCGAGAGACTGCGAGTTCGTGTGATTCCAGCTTACCAAGTTCACTCAACTCCGCGACGACCGCACTGATTCGCTCGCAGGATCGTTCGGCCTCCTGCAGCATTTTTTTCTGCTTGTCGGTCAGTGGACCGCCGTGCTCCTTGAGCAGCATACGGAGGTACCCACACACGACAGTGACGGGTGTGCGAAGCTCATGCACGGCGAGCGAAACGGTTCGAGGGAAACGGTCGGGTTCGATGGCCCTCCTCCGGTGCCTCACACTACCACGTGCGCCGCTGCGGATAACCTCGGCCGTAGCATCGAAGCGGCTCTATAATTACCGCATGTTGATCCGACACGCGCCCGATCTCCGCTTCTCGGATATCACACCGAAAACGTGGTACCTCCGCCGGCGGGAGTTCCTGCAGACGGCTGCCGGTGCAGCGCTCGGCGCCGCGGCTGCCGCAGTGGCTCCGCCGTTTATGGCCCGTGTCAACGCCGCGCCTCAGAAGGAGGGGACGGGACACGGTGCGAAACTGCCCAACGTCGTCAAGAGTCCGCTCAGTACGACCGGCGAAAAGGTCACGTCGTTTGAAGACATCACGAGTTACAACAACTTCTACGAGTACGGTCCTTATAAAGAAGATCCAAAAGAGAACGCGTGGCGTCTGAAGCCGCGTCCCTGGACGATCACGATCGACGGGTACGCGGAAAAGAAAGGCGTCTTCGGTTTCGACGAGTTCATCAAACCGTACACGCTCGAGGAGCGCGTGTACCGGATGCGCTGCGTCGAAGCGTGGTCGATGGTGATTCCGTGGGTGGGCATTCCGCTCAAGGACATCATCGCGACCTATAAGCCGACGTCGCAGGCGAAGTACGTCGAGTTCATCACCGCGCTCAACCCCGCGCAAATGCCAGGTCAAACGACGCGGATGCTGCCGTGGCCCTACGTCGAGGGCCTCCGCATGGATGAAGCGATGAATCCGCTCGCCATTCTCGCCGTCGGTCTTTACGGCGAAACACTGCCGAACCAGGACGGCGCGCCGATTCGTCTTGTCACGCCATGGAAGTACGGGTTCAAGGGCATCAAATCGATCGTGAAGATTCGCTTCGTCGATTACCAGCCGAAGAACACGTGGCAGGTGATGACGCCGAACGAATACGGCTTCTACGCGAACGTGAATCCGAACGTCGATCACCCGCGGTGGAGCCAGGCGACCGAGCGTCGTATCGGCAGCTTCTTCCGCGTCAAGACGCTGCCATTCAACGGCTACGCCGATCAGGTCGCCTCGCTGTATTCAGGGATGGATCTCAAGCGGAACTTTTGAAACCGATCGTCCTTCTCAAGAGAATCATCTTTGTCGCGGCGCTCATCCCCGCCGCGGCGCTCGTCCTCGACGCGTTTCGCGGCGACCTGACCGCTAACCCGATCGAATTCATCACGCATACGACGGGCGACTGGGCGATCCGTTTCCTGGTTATTACGCTCGCGGTGACGCCGATCCGTCGGATTACCGGCTGGAACCCGGTGATCCAGCTCCGACGGATGCTCGGGCTGTTTTCGTTCTTCTATGCCACGCTTCACTTCCTGACGTGGTTCGTGCTCGACTGGTTTTTCGATTTCCGGCAGATGGTTGAGGACATCGCGATGCGTCCGTTCATCACGCTGGGCATGGTCACCTACGTGATGCTGCTCGCGCTCGCCCTGACCTCGACGCAGAAATCAATCCGCCGCCTCGGGAGGAAGTGGGCGGTGCTGCATCGGCTCATCTACGTTGCCGCCGTCACGGCACTGGTGCATTTCTGGCTCGCGCGCAAAACGGTCGTGCCGCAGTTTCAGGTGGTGCTCGTCGCGGCGGTTCTGCTGCTCGGTTTCCGCGTCTGGTGGACGACGCGATCGCGGACGCAGCCGCGTCCCGCCGCACCGTTGAAGCCCGTCAAGATGTAAATTCCGTCTTCTGCGCTTGAGCTTGCAAACGTAGGTTGCGTGCCCCCGCCGCCGCGAACTACATTTTCGACAGGTATCGCGAATGGAGCTCGAGGAGACCGACACCTCGACGCACGATCCGCTCGTGCTGATCGTCGAAGACGATTTCAGCACTCGAATGCTGTACTGCGAATACCTGCAGAACGACGGGTTCCGCACCGTAGACGCGCACAACGGCTATCAGGCGTTGGAGAAGGCGCGCGATCTGCGTCCGAACGCCGTGCTGACCGATCTCGCCGTTCCCGGCATGGACGGGTTCGAGTTCTGCCGCGCGTTGCGCGAGTCACCCGCGACGCGATCGATTCCCATTCTCGCGGTGACCGGCCATTCTGAATATCTGGAGCAACCGGATCGGTTCGCCCAGGCGGGTATCGCGCACGTGCTGATCAAACCGTGCGCGCCTGACGTGATCGCCTTCGAGCTGCGGCGCCTGCTGAATACGAGTTCGCCCGCTACGCAGATCTCCTGACCCGAAGCACCTTCGTCAACGCGTCGGCGAGCACGTGGGGCTCGAGCGGCTTGCCGAGATGCGCATCGAAGCCCGCGGCAAACGCATCCTGCACGCTCTGCGGATCGGTGTAGGCCGTCAGCGCCACGGCCGGGATCCCGCCAATCGACGAAGGAAGTGCGCGCACGCGCCGAATGAGGGCGTAGCCGTCTTCGCCGGGCATGGCGATGTCGGTGAGCAGCACGTCGGGACGCCACTCCGACAGGATCTGAATGGCGTCGGATGCCCGGCCGGCGGTTCGCACCGATACGCCGTACATCAGAAGCATCGTGGCGACCAGGTCCTGCGTAGACGCGTCATCGTCGACCGCGAGCACGCGACGCCCGCGAAGCGTCAATTGCGTGGGTTGTTCATGACGGGTGGGCCGTGCGGTCGGCAGCCGGACGAGAAAGATTGCCCCAGAACCATCCGCGTTGTCGGCGGTGACGGTCCCGCCGTGCGCTTCGACGAGATGGCGCACGATGGCGAGGCCAAGACCGAGGCCGCCAACCGTCCGCGTCGTGAGCGACTCGCCGCGGCGGAAGGCTTCGAAGATGTGCGGGAGGAATTCTTGATCGATCCCTGGTCCCGAATCCTTGACCGTGATTTCCAGATCGGTCGGCCCCTCTTTCGCTGTGATGTTCACGCAACCACCCGCAGGTGTGAACTTCACCGCGTTGGCGAGCAGATTCCAGAGCACTTGCCGGAGGCGCGCGGCATCGCCGGCGACGTCGCCGATGTCGTTGTCGATCGAGACGTGGAGCGCGATCGATTTCGCATCCGCGGCGGGGCGCACCGTTTCAACGGCGCCGCCGATCAGATCGCGGAGATCGACAGGCGCGATGTTCAGACGAAGGTTGCCCGCTGCCATCGAGGACAGGTCGAGCAGTTCCTCGATGATCTGCATCTGCGCGGCGGCGTTGCGTTCAATGGTGTCGAGAATGGAGTCCGTACGCTCTGGCGGGATCGTGCCTCTCCGTAGCATCCGCGTCCATCCGAGCACGGCGTTCAGCGGCGTGCGGAGCTCGTGGGAGAGCATGGCGAGGAATTCGTCTTTGACGCGGTTTGCCTGCTCGAGATCGCGAATCAGCTGCGCGCGTTCCTGCGACAACGCCCGTTCGTGATCCTCGAGCAGCCGACGAGCGGTGATATCCATCACGGCGCCGGTGGCATAGCGCGGCCTACCGTCGGCATCGACCACGATCCGTCCACGATCCTGAAGCCACCGGATCTCACCGTCGTGACGGATAATTCGGTACTCGACGCTGTATTCGCTGTGGGACGCGACCGCATCGTCAATGGCCTTCATGACGCGCGGGTGGTCGTCGAGGTGGATGCGGGTGAATGACGGATCGCGAATGACCCCCTTGGTTTCCGACGCGTCGAGGCCCAGAATGCGGTTCAGGCTTTCATCGTGGGTG
>Ga0075418_10003276_pt1 | contig 18494 bp, 16 predicted proteins | sample SoiMetdeltSBSDD2_FD_81776 | JGI IMG/M metagenome (GOLD analysis project Ga0075418, IMG submission 81776) | Bulk soil microbial communities from a Populus tree surrounding site in Tennessee, USA - Soil MetaG P. deltoides SBSDD2 | ecosystem: Environmental > Terrestrial > Soil > Tree plantation... | reverse complement strand
GCAGGCTCTCTACTTCGCCGTATCTGCACCGCCGTACCTGCATCGCGGTATCCGCACCGCAGAATCCGGACCGCTTTTCATGTCTCCCTCGCGTAGCGCCTCACCTTCGCTTCATCCACTTCGATTCCCAGTCCCACGCCTGTCGGCACGTTGATGTGCCCGCCCTCGAACACGTGCGGCGTCCCGAGGATGTCGTCGGTCAGATGCTGGCTGGAGAAGGCCACGCCCCAGTCCACGGCGGGGAGCGCGGCGGCGAGATGCAAAACGGCCGCGGTGGAGATGCCGGTCTCGGCAAACTTGGAGGCGAGGTTCACCTTCATCCCCAGCTTTTCGCACAGCACGCCTGTATCGTAAACCGGCTTCATGCCGCCCAGCTTGATGGTTTTCAGGCTGAAGCCGCTCGCCGCGCCGGTCTCGTGATGGCGCGTCACGTCCTCCAGGGAATGGAGCCCTTCGTCGCAGCCGATCTTCACCCGGCTTGCCTTCGCGACCCGCGCCATCCCCTCGAGATCGTTCCACGCGACCGGTTGCTCGAAGAAGGCAAGGCTCGTGTCCGCGACGGCCTGGACGTAAGTGATCGCCTGCTCGGGGGTGAAGCCCTGGTTCGCATCGGCGCAGATCAGGAGATCGCCATTGCCAGCGAGAGCCTCGCAGATCTTCCGCGTGCGCGCCGCGTCATCGCGCGGATCGGCGACGCCGACCTTGATCTTGAACGCGACGTGGCCTTCCGCGCGCGTGCGCAACGCTTCCTCCACGTCGGCCGCGATGCCTTTCCCCGTGCCGACCATGCACAGTATCGGTATGCGGCTGCGGCGCTTCGTTCCCAGCAGATCGTGCACCGGCTTCCCCATTCCGCGCCCCAGGGTGTCGTGCAGCGCCATCTCGAGCACCGACTTGGCCGACTGGTTGCCGTAGAGGTAGTTATGAGCGCGCGCCATGATCGCGGATATGTCGTCGAGCGGCATCCCTTCCAACCTGGGCGCGAGATAGCGTATCGCCGCTGTCATGCTCTGCACCGTTTCCCCGGTCATGGTCGGCGCAGTCGCCGCGCCCCCCCAGCCGATGACACCACCGTCGGTCTCGAGCCACACCAGCACGTTCTCCGCGCTCTTCACCTCCTCGAACGCCATCTTGAGCGGCTTCACCATCGGCAGGCTCACTGCCAGGGTTTCAATGGACTTTATCTTCATGGCGGGCAATCGATGATCTCGAAGGAAGAGGTGATGAAAAATAGTGATGAAAGATGGTGATGGGAAAAGGTGATGTAGGGCTGTTCCATCACCACTTTACATCACCAGTACTCATCACCACTTCTCATCACTTCTTCAAAGTTTCCCGATGCTCTTGATCGCCACGGCCATGCGCTTGTGATCGGCATCGAAGAACTTCCTGAACTCGGCCGAGTCGCGGTAGTCGGGCACGACCTGGACGTTTTCGAGCGCCTGCCTGAACTGGGGGTCGGCGGCGACCTGGCCGATCAACTGGCGCAACCTTGTAAGAACCGGCGCCGGCACGCCCGTCCGGGTGAAGATGCCAACCCACAGGTACGACTCGATGTCGAAGCCGGAATTCTTCATCAACGGCAGGTCCGGCAACGCCGGATGCGGCTTCACGCCGTAGCTCGCGATCGCGCGCAGCTTCCCCGATTTCACGTGCGGGTAAACGGCGGCCGGGCCGCCGGTCGTCAGTTGCGAATGACCGCCGAGCGCCTGCGTGATCGCCGGTCCGCCGCCCGTCGTGGGAAGGTGGCGCATCTTCGCCTTGGCGGCGTCGAGGAAGAGCTGCACCGGGGTGTGCGTGACGCCGTAGGCGCCGGAGGAGGAAAACACGAGCTCGTTGGGCTTCGACCGGGCGAGCGCCGCGACGTCCTTCGCCGTCTTAACGGGCAGCGAAGGATGGGCGACCATGATGATCGGATCGGCCGAGAGGAGAGCGAGGAACTCGACCTGGTCGAGCGAGTACGCCGTCGGCGCGCCGTAGAGCTTGTCCTTCTCGAAGATCTGGTGAAGATTGCCGGTGGAAACCAGCAGGGTATAGCCGTCAGCGGGCTGCTGGGCCACGACGTAGGCGGTTCCCAGCGCGGAGGATGCACCGGGACGGTTCACCACCGGCGCGGCCTGCTTCGTCAGCCTTTCCCATATGACGGAGAACGGCTGGGCGTGGATCTGGTTCATGCCGCCGGGCGGATTCGGCACGACGACGCTGACGGGACGGGTCGGGTACTCCTGCGCGTGCACGCACGCGGCCAGCAACAGGGCGGCCGCTGCCACCGAAGTTCCGGCGATGTTCATGGATGTCTCCTCGCTCGAGTTTTCAGCCCGCTGCGGCTGTTTTGTATCCTGCAAACGGTAGCGGAGCACAAGCGGCTTGGCAAGGCGCATCAGCACGCGGAAGGAGGAAGGAAGCTCTTCCGCCTACGCGAGAACGTCAGCCAGTTCCGTGAAATTGCCGACGATCAGGTCGGACCGGTACGGCCAGTCGCCGAACGGCCGCTTGCGGCGGTCGATGAACGCAGTGCGCATACCGAAGGCCTTGGCCCCCACGCAGTCGAAGGCGTGATTCGCCACGAACAGGATCTCCTCCGGCCGTGCAGCCATGATTTCAGCGGCCTTGCGATAGGTTGCCGCGTGGGGCTTGAAGCGACCTGCGGCGGCGACGGAGATGACGCGGTCGAACTCGAAGCCGAGATGCGGCTTGATCGCGTCGAGCATGTCGGGATCGCCGTTGGAGAGTATCACCAGCCGGTAGCGCTGCTTGAGCCGGGCGAGCGCCGTTACGACCTCCGGAAACGGCTCGAGCCGCTCGATCTCCGCCACCAGCCGCTCGACTTCCTCCCTTGTGTACCGGATGCCGGCGCGTTCCAGCGTGTACGAGAGCGAGATGCGCCCGATTTCCCGGTACGGGATGTGCTCCCGCTCGAGAAGGGCGTCTATCATCGAGTTCTCGAAATGCGTGCGCCGCCACCACGTCACGAGGCGCGAGGGCTCGCCCGTCCAGCCCTTTGCCTCGAGGAAGGGCGTCACCGCCCGGGTGAGGCAGCCCTGCATGTCGACCACGGTGCCGTAGAGATCGAACATGCAGATCGTCACGCCGCTGCGAATTGCCTCGATTCCGGTCATAGGGAGGCATTGTAGAATAGCGCGTCGAGGGGCGGAGCAGGGGCCCCGGTTTCCGGGGATGCGACCCCCGGCGGCGCGCAGAGCGGCCGATATGATGAACAGTATTCTTGCGATCACCTGTCAGAGGCCGCGGCGTGACCAGTAACCGGTGACCGGTCTCTTTTCTACTCCCATGGCTTCTCAAATACTCGTTACGCGCGAAACGGCTGTTGCTACGGTCGAGTTGAGTAATCCCGGCAAGCTGAACGCCATCACGGCGGCGATGTGGGGCGAGCTGAAGCGCGCCGTCGATGCGCTCTCCGCGGAGGACGGGCTGCGGTGCGTGGTGCTGCGCGGCGCCGGGCGCGACGCCTTCGCCGCGGGCGCCGACATCGAGGAATTCGCGACGGTGCGCGACAATGCCGAGCAGGGAAAGCGCTACCATCGCGAGCTGGTGCGCGGCGCGCTCGAAGCCGTCGCGGCATGCCGCCATCCGACGATCGCGATGATTCACGGCCCGTGCATCGGCGGCGGGCTCGAGATCGCGTGTCAGTGCGACCTGCGGCTCTCGGGGCGCTCCGGGCGCTTCGGTTTGCCCATCAACCGCCTGGGCTTCGCGATCGCCTACGACGAGCTGGCGGCGCTGCTGCCGCTCCTGGGTCGCGCGGTAACGCTGGAAATCCTGATCGAAGGCCGGGTATGGGACGCCGCGGAAGCGCACGCAAAGGGATTGCTCACGCGCGTCGTGCCGGACGATGAGCTGGACGAGGAATGCCGGAGAACGGTTGAGCGCATCATGGAAGGCGCGCCGCTCGTCAACCGCTGGCACAAGCAGTTCGTGCGGCGCCTCGCACCGCAGCCGGCGCCGCTGACGGCTGCCGAGATCGAGGAGAATTTCGCGTACTTCGCGACGGCAGACTACCGCGAGGGGATGGCTGCTTTTGCGGAGAAGCGCAAGCCGAAGTTCACGGGACGATAAAGCGGCTCAGATGAAGCGGTGCAGATAAAGCGGTGCGGATGAAGCGGTGCAGATAGAGCGGTGCAGATAGAGCGGTGCACACGAAGCGGTCCCGGTGTAAAAGGTGCTAAGCCCGCATTATCTGGCCCGCAGTACCTGAATCGCATTATCTGGCCCGCATTATCTGGACCGCATTTGGAGGAAAGAGGATGGCCGGACCACTATCTCACATCCGCGTGATTGATCTCTCCCGAGTCCTCGCGGCACCATGGACCGGCCAGAACCTCGCCGATCTCGGCGCGGAGGTGATCAAGATCGAGCGACCGAAGACCGGCGACGATTCGCGCGCGTTCGGACCGCCGTGGCTGAAGGATGCCGCCGGGAAGGACACTACCGAGTCGGCGTACTTTGCCAGCGCCAACCGCGGCAAGAAGTCCGTTACCGTGAATCTCTCGAAGCCCGAAGGGCAGGACATCGTGCGCCGCATCGCCGCCCGGTGCGACGTGCTGCTGGAGAACTACAAGTTCGGCGACCTCGCGCGCTACGGGCTGGGCTACGAGGACCTGAGGAAGATCAATCCCCGGTTGATCTACTGCTCGGTGACGGGCTTCGGGCAGACCGGACCGTACGCGGAGCGCCCGGGCTACGATTTCATGATCCAGGGGATGGCGGGTCTCATGAGCATCACCGGGGAGCGCGACGACCTGCCCGGCGGCGGCCCGCAGAAAGCGGGCATTCCTATCGGCGACATCATCACCGGAATGTACGCTTCCGTTGCGGTCTGCGCGGCGCTGGCGCATCGCGAGAAGAGCGGCGCGGGCCAGCATCTCGATCTCGCGCTCCTCGACTCGCTGGCGGCGATACTCTCGAACCAGGGCGGCAACTATCTCGCCACCGGCGTCCCGCCCGGGCGCCTGGGCAACGCGCATCCCAACATCGTGCCCTACCAGACCTTCAAGACGGCGGACGGCGACATCATCCTCGCGTGCGGCAACGACAACCTCTTCCGCAAGTTCTGTGAAGTGGCCGGCTGCCAGCCGCTCGCCGACGATCCGCGCTTCGTGACGAACGGCAAGCGCGTCGAGAACCGCGTTGAGATCACGCGGTTGCTGTCGGACATCATCGGCAAACGCACGACCCGCGACTGGGTCGAGGCGCTGGAGGCGGCAGGCGTGCCGAACGGGCCGATCAACAATCTGAAGCAGGTGTTCGAGGAGCCACAGGCCGTCGCGCGCGGGCTGAGAATCGAGCTGGATCACCCGCTCGCAGGGAAGGTGTCGCTGGTAAGGAGCCCGATGCGCTTTTCGGAGACGCCGCTGGAGCACAAGACCCCGCCGCCCACGCTGGGACAGCATACGGACGAGGTGCTGCGCGGACTGCTGACGATGAGCGAGGAAGAAGTCGGACGGCTCCGAGCCGCAGGCGTGGTCTAGCTTTTGAAAATCCCCTCATCCAGGGAGCCATAAAGGCGTGCTCCTGCGCCCGGAGTCTGGTCTTAACGGCGTGGTGTGGAAGGATCTGCTCCGCCTCAGCAGTTTTGATGTGGCGCACGAGCTCAGCCTTTCGCTGCCATGGTTGGCATGCTCGTGGGTCGCTGCAGCGCACGAGTGCTATCTGCTCGCGTTAGGCGCCTCGTTCATGTTCTTCCTGACGGGCCTGCGCCAGGTCCACAATGCCTACCATTACGCACTCGGCATCCCTCGCAACGCCACGGAATGCGTAATGTTCGTCCTTAGTGTTCTCATGCTCGGCTCCATGCACGCGGTGCAGCTCACTCATCTATGGCATCACCGTCACTGCCTGACCGCTGACGACGTTGAGGCGACGAGCGCCCGCATGCCCGGGTGGCGCGCGGTGCTGATCGGCCCGCTATTTCCGCTGCGTCTCCACAGAAAGGCTCTGCAGATAGCGAATGCCCGTCACTGCCGGTGGATTTGGGCCGAACTTGCCGCGAATCTGGCATTCGTAGTCGCCGTCTTTTTCGTTTTGGAGATTCGCTGGCTCGAGTATCACGTCGTCGCCATGCTTCTGGGCCAGTGCTTGACGGGATTCTTTGCGGTCTGGACCGTCCATCATGACTGTGACCCTCAAGGCCGCTTTGCGCGGACAATTCGCCACAGGGCGAAGGCGTTGATAACGTACAACATGTTCTATCACGTCGAACATCACCTGTTCCCCGCAGTGCCAACGTGCAGGCTGCCTGTTCTCGCGCAGCGCCTGGATGCAGTAGCGCCGGAACTTGCGGCGAAGAAAGTGTTTTAGGAGGTAGAGCCGCAGCGTCAGTTGAAGCTCAGACCCCCGTTCATCGCGACCGTCTGCCCCGTCATGTAGGCATTGCTCGCTACCATCACGACCGCGGCGGCGATTTCCTCTGCCGTGCCCAGTCGCCCGACCGGAATCCTGGCCCTCGCTCTCCGCGCGCATGGCCGCGATCATTTCGGTGTCGATCAGCGACGGCGCTACCGCGTTTACCGTGATCCCGTATTTCACCAGGCGCGCCGCGTAGCCGCGCGTCAAGCCCTCCAACCCGGCTTTGGACGCGTTGTAGTGCACGCCGAATCCGCCGGCCCCGCGCGCGGCGCCCGAGGAAATGTTGACGATGCGCCCCCATCCGCGCGCGCGCATGCCGGGCCATACGGCCTGCGTGCAGAGAAAGGCGGACTTGAGATTGGTGGCGATCGTCTGGTCGAACTCGAGCTCGGTGATCTCGTCCAGCGAGCGGCGGAGCGCTACGCCCGCGTTGTTGACGAGGATGTCGAGCGGTCCGAGCGTTTTCTCGATGTTCGAGATCATGGCCGCGACGGCACCGGCGTCGGTAACGTCGGCGGCGAAGGCCGCGGATTCGCGGCCCGTCCGCCTGACGGCGGCAACCGCCTCCTCGGCGTCTTCTTTGCGCTGACGGTAGTTGATGGCGACACGGGCGCCCGCGTCGGCCAGCGCTATGGCAATCGCTTTGCCGATGCCGCGCGAGGCGCCGGTGACGAGGGCGGTGCGGGAGGTGAACGCCGGGATGGACATTACGCGAATCGTAAGCAGTCAGTCTGTCGGACGCCAGTCGGGAAGTTTACAATTGGCGCGTTCGCGTAAGGAGGCTTGCCATGCCGGTTCTGGCAGCGGTTGTCATATTCATTCAGTTCTGTTTCGCGTTTCACGCCCTCAAGACGGGGCGGCCGTATTGGTGGATCTTCGTCATCATGGCCTTTCCGGTCATGGGATGCCTGATCTACTACTTTGTCGAGGTGTTTCCCGGCTCCCGTGAGCACCGCAGCGCTCACAAGGTGGCGCGCAAACTGGCGAAAGCGCTCGAACCGGATGCCGACCTCGCGCGTCGTGCCGAAGAACTGGAGATCTGCGGCAGCACCGATAACAAGATGGCCCTCGCCGACGAATGTATGAACCACCGGATGTATGCGGAGGCGGTGAAGCTCTACGAAAGCTGTTTGTCCGGCGCGTTTCAGGCAGACGGTGCAATTCTGTTCGGTCTGGCAAGGGCCGCCATCGAGCTCCGGGATTGGGACAAAGCATCGCAGGCGCTCCGGCGTCTTGGAGCCGACGCGCCGAAGACTCGTCCGCTGGATGCGCGCCTTCTTGAAGCGCGCCTCCTGGAGGGGCGCGGAGAGAACGATGCAGCCCTTGCCGCATATCGTGATCTGATCCCGGCTTTTGTGGGTCTTGAGGCGCGGTACCGCTATGGGGACTTCCTGGCACGGCTGGGGCAACACGAAGCCGCGAGTCACGTGTTCAATGAAGTCATCAAACACTCCCAACGCTTCGCTTCGTCGATCGAAGACGAGCAGAAGTGGGCGTTGGCAGCCCGTCAGGCTATCGGCAACTGAGTGTGCGTTCATCTGCGTTGCTCAAAAGAACCTGAGCAGCATGCCTGTCGCCAGCGCGTAGAGCACGACCGCGAACACGCGCCGCAGCCTCCGTCCCGGCGTGCGGTGCGCGACCGCCGCGCCGACCGGCGCCAGCAGCATGCTCGCGACCACGATCCACGCGAGCGCCGGCAGGTAGACGAATCCCACGCTCAACGAAGGCAGCCCCGGCACGGTGCTGCCTGACAGCACGTAGCCTATCGTTCCCGCGAAGGCCAGGCACAGGCTCGCTGCGGACGCGGTCCCGATCGCCGCATGCACGGAGATGTTACGGCGCACGAGATACGCCACCACCATCGCCGCGCCGCCGGTCGCGGTCAGCGTGGAGAAAAGCCCGACGACGCTACCCATCGCCCACATGCCGGCGCTGCCGGAGGGCTCCCGCTTCGGCTGCGCCCTGCGCTCGATCAGCATGAGCGTGGCGGCATAGTAGACGAGGGCCGTGAACACGATGGCGAGGAGCCGCGCGTCGAGCAGCCGCGCCAGCGCCGCGCCGGCCACGGCGCCGAGGACGACGCCGGGACCCAGCTGCGCGAGCACGCGCCAGTCGACCGCCTTGTGGCGGTGGTGGGAGAGCGCGCTCGAAATCGCGGTAAACATGATCGCCGCGATGCACGTGCCGAGAGCGAGGTGAACGACGTACTGCGCAGGGAAGCCCTTCGCGGCGAAGATGAAGGCAAGCAGCGGCACCATTGCCGAGCCGCCGCCGATGCCGAGCAGGCCGCTGAAGAAACCGACGAACACGCCTACCGCGAGATAGGCCCACCACCAGTCCATGTTTTCTCGAAGGGCGTGATTGGTGATTCGTGATTGGCGATTGGCGTGGAAGAAACTGCCGCTTGCTCATCGCCGCCTGCCCGACAATAACATGCGATGTACTGTATCCCTTCGCGGGCGATTTCATCGGCTAGAATAGCCCGCACAGCACCAATCACCATTCACCAATCACGAATCACGCTTTTCCGGACATGCGACTAGGAGTCCTCCTTCCCCACCGCGCGGTGGTGCTGCAATCGGCGCGGCGCCCGCCTGTCGAGGAGTGCTGGGCGGTCGCGCGCTTGTGCGACGAGGCCGGCATGGACTTGTGGGTGGGCGACAGCGTCGTCGCGAAGCCGCGCCTCGAGCCACTCACGACCCTGGCCTATCTCGCTGCCATCACGAAGCGCGCCCGCCTGGGCACGGCGATACTGCTTCCGGCGCTCCGCCAGCCGACCGTGCTGGCGCATGCGCTTGCCAACATCGACCAGCTCTCGCAGGGGCGGCTCGTGCTCGGGCTGGGCGTCGGCTGGGGCCTGCCCGAGATCGAGCGCGAGTGGGAAGCGTGCGGCCGCGAGCACAAGCGCCGGGCGAAGGACCTCGAAGAGCATGTCATCGTCTGGCGCATGCTCTGGACGGGCGAGCCGGTGACGCACGAAGGCCGCGGCTTCAGGCTGAGCGGTCATACCATAGGCCCGCTCCCGTGGAGCGAAGCGGGGCCGCCGGTGCTGATCACGGCGGGCAACCGCGGCGAAATGATCCCGGCGCAGATAGACCGCGTAGGGCGGCTCGGCGATGGCGTCGTCACCACCTACCTCACCGACGGCGATTGCCGCAGGCTGCGCGAGCTGTGCGACGAAGCGCTGGCGAAGCACCACCGCACGCGTCCCGGCTTCCCCATGTGCGTCTACACCACGGTCCGCATTGAGGACGACGTCGCCAGGGCCGAAGCGCAGACGCGGGAGTTCCTGCAGAAGTACTATGGCGGCGGCGTCAACTTCAAGGGGTTGATGGGGCTGGGGCCCGCCGGAGCGGTGGTCGAGACGCTCAAGCGGTATGAAAATGCCGGTGTCACGGACCTCTGCATCCGGTTTGCCGGCACGGACCAGCTACCGCAACTCGAGCGCTTCATCAGGGATGTCGCGCCGGCGTTTGCCGCCTAAAATCGAGGGTGGAAGAACCATGAAGCATTTCATCAGTTTGTCGGGGCTCGTGCTGGCAGTTTTGAGCGGCGCAGGAATCGCTCAAAATTACCCGGTGAAGCCGGTACGCCTCGTCGTCGCATTTGCCCCCGGCGGGGCGACCGACACGTTTTCCCGGGTGACCGCCGCCGAAATGAGCAAGACCATGGGCCAGCAGGTCGTGGTCGAGAACCGGCCCGGGGCAGGCACCACCATCGCCGCGGAGCACGTCGCGAAGTCGGCGCCGGACGGCTACACGCTGCTCTTCACCGATCTTTCCACGCACACGATCATGCCGTCGATCTATGCGAAGCTAGCGTTCCATCCGTTGCGGGATCTCACGGCGGTCGCCCCGGTGTCCACGTCGCCGCTGATCATGGTCGCGCACCCTTCCGTGGGCATTAAATCGGCGAAAGACCTGATCGCGCTGGCGAAGAGGCACCCGGGCGTCACCTGCGGCAACGCCGGCATGGGCACGGTCACCCACATGGCTTCGGAGAAATTCCGCTGGCGCGCGGGCATCAGCCTGACGCCGGTCAACTACAAGGGCGGCGCCACCTCCACGATATCGCTCCTGACCGGCGAGATCGCGCTGATCGTGACCACCATCCCGGCGGCGCTCGAGTACGTGAAAACGGGTCGGCTGGTCGCGATCGGCCTGACGTCGGAGAAGCGCTCGGCCCTGCTGCCCGACATTCCGGCGCTGGGCGAGACCGTCAAAGGCGTGGACGCTGCCGTGGTCGCGGGGGTGCTCGCTCCCAACGGGACACCGCGCGCCGTGATCGATCGCCTGAATGCCGAGTTCGCGAAAGCCGTCGACGCCCCGAAGGCGAAGGAAGTGTTTGCCACGAACGCCGCCGAAGGCATGAAGACGCCCCCGGACGCCATGCAGCGTGCGCTGGAGCAGGACGTCAGCACGTGGGCGGACGTGGTGAAGGCAACCGGCGTTAAACTGCAGTGACGCCGGTCGGAAATGCGGCTCAGATGCGGCGGCTCAGATAACACGGCTCGGATAGGACGGATCAGATACGGCGCGCTTCACTTGGGCCGCATTATCTGGGCCGCTTTACCTGGGCCGCTTCATCTGAGACGCTCTATCTGGACCGCCTGTGGATAGCAGAAGCGAATGGACCAAAAAACCATAGAACGTTGGATTACGGCGCCCGCGGCAGCGCTGATGCCGGAGGCTGCGGCGTTGCGCGACGCCGCGCACGGCCGCATCGTTTCCTACTCGAGAAAGGTGTTCATTCCCCTGACACGGCTGTGCCGCGACGTCTGCAGCTATTGCACGTTCGCCCGCGCGCCGCGCCCGGGCGAAGCGGCGTACCTGGCGCCGGATGAAGTACTTGCGATCGCGCGCGCCGGGCGTGAGGCCGGTTGCCATGAAGCGCTCTTCACGCTCGGCGACAAGCCCGAGCTGCGTTACCGCGCGGCACGCGACGCGCTCGCGGCCCTGGGCTACGCGAGCACGCTGCAGTACCTCGCCGCCATGTGCGAGCTCGTGCGGCGCGAGACGGGACTTCTGCCGCACGTCAATCCGGGCGTGATGACGCGGGAGGATATCGGACGCCTGCGCCGTGTGAGTGCGTCTCAAGGGTTGATGCTCGAAAGCACGTCCGAACGCCTGTGCAAGCGGGGCGGCCCGCACTTCGGCTCGCCGGACAAGCGGCCGGCCGCGCGGCTGGAAACGCTGCGACTGGCGGGCGAGCTCGCCGTGCCGTTTACCACCGGCATCCTGATCGGCATCGGAGAAACGCGGCGCGAGCGCATCGAGGCGCTGATGGCAATCCGCGTCCTGCACGAGCGCTACGGGCACGTGCAGGAAGTGATCGTGCAGAACTTCCGCGCGAAGCCGGGGACGCGCATGGCGGGGGCGCCCGACGCCGCGCATGAAGAACTCCTGTGGAGCGTAGCCGTTGCCCGGTTGATCCTCGGTTCCGCGATGAATATGCAGGCGCCGCCCAACTTGAGCCGGTCGGGCTGCGCGGAGCTGATAGACGCAGGGATCAACGACTGGGGCGGGGTGTCGCCCGTCACCCCCGATCACGTCAATCCGGAAGCGCCGTGGCCAGCGATCGCAGAACTCGAGCGCGTGACCGCATCGCGCGGCAGGATTCTCGTCGAGCGTCTTCCCAGCTATCCGCAGTACTGTCTCGATGCGAAGCGCTGGCACGAACCCGATATCGCGACGGCGATCGTGCGGGCGAGCGACTCGGAGGGCTACGCGCGCGCGGACGGCTGGTCGCCGGGGCTCGCCATGCCGGACTCCCCTCCTGCCCGAGGGCGAGGCGGGGTTTCGATGAACGTGCCTGCGCACGTTCGAGCCGCCGAGCGCACGCCGCCTCTGTGCGGCGGGCCGGGCGGGGTGCCCGCGCATGCGGGCGGGGTGGTGGGAGCGCAATTCACTGAGCTGTCTGATATCGTCGCGAAGGCCCGCGCGGGCGCGACGCTGTCTGAATGCGAGATCGAGCGCCTGTTCCGGGCGCGCGGCGGGGAGTTCGAATTCGTCTGCGAGGCGGCCGACCGGGTGAGGCGCGAGCGCGCCGGCGAGGTGGTGCGCTACGTCGTCAACCGCAACATCAACTACACGAATATCTGCTCCTACCGCTGCACCTTCTGCGCCTTCTCCAAGGGCACGCATGCTCGCGCCCTGCGCGGGGCTCCCTACGAAGTGCCGCTCGCCGAGATCGAGCGGCGGGTCGCCGAGGCATGGCGGCGCGGCGCGACCGAAGTCTGCATGCAGGGCGGCATCCATCCATCGTACACGGGAGAAACCTATCTCGGGATACTGCGCGCCGCGAAGCGGGCGGTTCCGCAGATGCACGTGCACGCGTTTACGCCGCTCGAGGTGTCCCACGGGGCGGCGACGCTGGGCCTGACGGTGCGGGACTTCCTGCGCGAGCTGATCGCGGCGGGACTGGGCAGCCTGCCCGGTACCGCGGCGGAAATCCTCGACGACGAGGTGAGGCAGGTGATCTGTCCCGACAAGGTCACCACGGCCGAGTGGCTCTCCGTGATGGCGACGGCCCACGAGCTGGGGTTGCGCTCCACCGTCACCATCATGTTCGGGCACGTGGAAGGACCGAAGCACTGGGCGCGACACCTTGCACGCATCCGGGAGCTGCAGGCGCGGACCGGCGGCTTCACCGAGTTCGTCCCGCTGCCCTTCGTCCACATGGAAGCGCCGGTGTACCGCAGGGGGCAGGCGCGCAAAGGACCGACCTCGCGCGAGGCGATACTCATGCACGCTGTGGCGCGGCTCGCGTTGAATCCCGTCATTCCGCACATCCAGGTATCGTGGGTGAAGATGGGCGCTACCGGCGCCCGTCTGTGCCTCGCCGCGGGCGCCGACGATCTCGGCGGCACGTTGATGAACGAAAGCATTTCGCGGGCGGCCGGCACCCAGCACGGGCAGGAGTTGCCGCCGGAATCCATGGATGCGCTCATACACGCGGCCGGGCGCGTGCCCGCGCAGCGGACGACGCTCTACGGCACGCCACCCGCCGGGCAGTCGGCGCGCTCGTATCGAGCCGAACCCCTCGAACGAACCGTTCAGAATTCTCCCTCGCGCAACCGTGACGGCGTGCGGGCAGGGACGGCATGACGGACCGCTACAGGATCGGCGTGCTCGGCGGAACGGGCGCCGAGGGCGGCGGTCTCGCGCTCCGCTGGGCGCACGCCGGCCACGAGGTGATGATCGGTTCGCGCTCCGCCGAAAAGGCGGCGACAGCGGCCGAGGCTCTGAACCGGCTGCTGCCGGGGAACGCTAACATTCGCGGCATTAGCAACGGCCAGGCCGCACAGGCGGCGGATATCGTCGTGCTCACCGTTCCGCCGGATGCCCAGGCAGCGACCGCCGGCGAGGTACGCGAGCATCTCGAAGGCAAGATACTGATCGACGTTACCGCCCCTCTCGTTCCACCCCGGGTCGACGTCGTTCAGCTGCCGAACGGGGAGTCGGTGGTATACGCCCTGCAGCGCCGGCTCGGACCGGGCGTCAAGGTGGTCTCCGCGTTTCAGAACGTCGCGGAACGCCATTTGCGCGACCTGGCTCACGAGATCCAGTGCGACGTGCTCGTATGCGGCGACGATGCCAGGGCACGCGAGACCGTCATAGGCCTGGCGCGTGACATCGGCTTGAGGGCATGGCACGCGGGGCCGCTCGCGAACTCCGCCGCCGTCGAGGCGCTCACGTCCGTGCTGATCGCGATCAACAAGCATTACAAAATACCGGCCTCGGGCATCCGAATTACCGGCGAGCCCCGCGCGGTCAAGAAGTGAAGTCGGACTGGCGAGAGTTGCGTCGGCCGGTATTTTGTTAGGGATTACCTCTCAAAATGCGTGAGATGACCCTGACGGCGCTCCCCGGCATCCCGGAAGTCACCGTCGGCGCCGATCTCGCCGCGCTGGTCCTGGAAGGGCTGGGGCGCGCGGGCCGGAGCCTGCAGAACGGTGACGTGCTGGTGATCGCGCAGAAGATCGTTTCCAAGTCAGAGGGCCGGACGGTGCGGCTGGCCGATGTCACGCCCTCGGCGCGCGCGCAGGAGCTTGCGCAAAGGGCAGACAGGGATCCCCGCTTCGTCGAGCTGATCCTGCGCGAGTCGCGCGCGGTGCTGCGGGTCAAGCCGGGCGTGTTGATCGTCGAGCATAGCCTCGGTTTCGTGATGGCGAGCGCAGGCATCGACCAGTCCAACGTTCCAGGGGAGGACGGCTCGGTGCTGCTCCTCCCGGAGGATCCCGACGCCTCGGCGCGCCGGCTCCGCGAAGACCTGGTGCAGAAGACGGCCGCCGACGTCGGTATCGTGATCAACGACAGCTTCGGCCGTGCGTGGCGCAACGGCGTGGCGGGCGTCGCCATCGGGGTGGCTGGCATACCCGCGCTCGTCGATCTGCGCGGTCGCGCGGATCGCGGCGGCCGCGCGCTGAAAGTGACGCAGGTCGCGGCGGCGGACGAGATCGCGTCCGCCGCGTCGCTCCTGATGGGCCAGGCGGAGGAGGGATTGCCCGTAGTGCTCGCCCGCGGATTTCCGTACGCGCGCCGGGCGAGCGCGGCGTCGGAGCTGGTGCGCCCGCGCGCTGAGGATTTGTTCCGGTGATCGTTGCACTCGCCGGCGGAGTGGGTGGCGGGCGCATGGCGACAGGACTCGCGGCCGTGCTGCCGCCGCGCGGCCTGGCGATCGTCGTGAACACGGGCGACGATTTCGAGCATCTCGGTCTCCACGTCTCGCCCGATCTCGACAGCGTCCTGTACGCGCTGGCGGGTGTCGATAACCGCGAGACGGGCTGGGGCCGGGCGGGAGAGACGTGGAATTTCATGGAAGCGCTGCGCGGGCTGGGCGGCGAGGCCTGGTTCCGGCTCGGCGACCGGGACCTCGCGGTTCACGTGCTGCGCACGCGCCTCCTGGCGCGCGGGATCCCGCTTTCCGGGGTTACGCGGATGCTGGCCAGGCGACTCGGCGTGCGGCATGCCATCGTGCCGATGAGCGAGACGCCCGTGCGTACGCGCGTTCGTACCGGTCGCGGCACGCTCGCCTTCCAGGATTATTTCGTGAAACTGGGATGCCGGCCGCGCGTGCGGGGTTTCCGCTTTCAGGGCGGCCGCGCTGCACGCGTGCCGCAGGCGTTGCGGCGCCTCCTGCGCCCAGGCCGCATCCACGCCGTGGTGATCTGCCCCTCGAATCCGTATGTAAGCGTCGCGCCGATACTGAGCGTGCCCACCATCAGGGCGTGGCTCGAGTCCCGGTCGTTTCCGGTAGTCGGCGTCTCGCCCATCGTCGGTGGGGCGGCGGTAAAGGGTCCGGCGGCGAAGATCATGCGCGAGCTGGGCGCCGAGCCCTCCGCCCTCGGTGTGGCGCGACACTACGGCGGACAGGTGGACGGCTGGGTCATAGACCGCAAGGACGCCGGCCTCGCGCGCGCGATCGCGGAGGAGGGAAAGGCGGTGCTGGTCACTGATACGATCATGAGCGATCGTGAGAAAAGCGCGGCGCTGGGGCGGCGGGTGGTTGCGTTTGCCTTATCTCTTGCTGAAAAACAAGACTGAACCGCCAAGACGCCAAGGCCGCCAAGAAGAGCAAAATGGAACCGCCGACGCACGCCGATACACGCCGATAGGACCAGAACGGATTTTGTCCGCGATGTCACGAGTCACGGGTCACGAGTCACCAGTCACGCCGTCTGGTCTTTGGACCGTTATCCCGGTCCGCGGCATCGCGGAAGGAAAGTCACGGCTGGCCGGAGTCCTGGATCCGCCGGCACGGGCTCGACTTAATCGGCAGCTCCTCGCATCCACGCTGGACGCGATCGGTAAGTGGCGCGGCGATCTGAGCCGCTGCGTGGTCGTAAGCTCCTGTCGCGAGACCCTGGCGACGGCCGCGCGTCTCGGTGCCGCCGTTCTCGACGAAGGGGCCGAGGCGCGTGGTTTGAACGCCGCTGCCGCGCAGGGCACCACGTACGCCGGCGGCCACGGCGCGCGCCGGGCACTGGTCCTCGCCTGCGATCTGCCGTATCTCAACGCCGATGCCCTCGCCGCCATGATCGACGCAGCGGAATCGGAGCGGCACATGGTGATCGCGCCCGACCGGCACGGAACCGGAACTAACGCGCTCCTGGTGAGCGTGCGGGAGTCTTTCGACTTTTATTTCGGAGAGGGAAGCTGTACGAAGCACCTGGCGCTGGCGGGCGAGCGCGGGTGGCCGGTAGCGCTCTGCCGGCGGCAGGAACTCGAGTTCGACCTCGATACGCCCGAGGACCTCGCCCGGTGGACGGAAACTCCCGCGGAAGAACGTTCCTTCGTAAGCAATTCGAACAGGAGTTAACGGAGGTAACAGAGGTTTTGGAACATGATTCTCCGCTCTCTCTGTTTCCCCCTGTTAAAAATCGGCCCATGCGTACTCAGAACATCAAGGTACCGCTGCGCGACGGGGTGATGGGCGCGCACGTCGCTATTCCCGACCGCACGCCTGCGGGGGCGATCGTCGCGATCATGGAGATCTGGGGCGTCAACGACACGATGCGACGCCATGCGGCGGAGTTCGCGGAGGCAGGCTTCGTCTGCCTCGTGCCGGATCTCTTCTGGCGGCAGGAACCCGGGGTGGAGCTCTACGACTCCAGGCCGGAGGACGTGAAGAAGGCGTTCGACCTCTACTACGACTTCGATTACGACCTCGGCGTGCGCGACATGGAGGACACGGCGAAGTTCTTGCAGGCGATGCCGGAATGCAACGGCAGGGTCGGCGCCGTGGGCTATTGCCTGGGCGGCAAGCTCTGCTACCTGATGTGCTGCCGGACCGACATAGACTGCGCCGTCGCCTATTACGGCACCTACATAGAGCACCGCATCCGCGAAGCCCCCAACCTCCACCGGCCTTTCATGCTGCACATGGCCATGCGCGACCGCTGGGTGCAGGCCGAGGTGAACGACCTGCTGGAGCGCCGTTTGTCGCCCAACCCGCTGGTGACCATCCACAAGTACCCCGGGGCCGACCACGCGTTTGCCCGCCACGGCGGAAAGACTTACAGCAAGCCCGAAGCGGATAGAGCTCTGGTTTTGACAGTCGATTTTTTCCGGCAGCACCTTTCCAATTCCAAGGATGAAGGATGAACGTGGAAGGATGACCTGATTTTTTACTGACAAGAACAACAAAAGGTCATCCTTCATCCTTCCACGTTCCATGTTCAAGGAGCTCTCTACCGTGCCATTACTACTGACGATAGACACGCACGCGCACTACTTCCCCGAGTCCTACCTCAAGCTGATCGCCGATCGCGGTCAGCGCTGCGGCACGACGGTGACCGGCGACGCCTCGGGGGCGAGGTTCATCCAGGTCGGGCTCCTGCTGCGCACCGGTCCCATCACCCGCGAGTTCACGGACCTCGACGACCGATTGAAGACGATGGACGCCACGGGCGTGCGCATGCACGCGTTGTCGCTGACGCAGCCCATGGTGTACTGGGCCGACGACGACCTGGGACACGAGCTGTGCGTCGCCTTCAACGACGCCGTATCCGAAGCGCATCGACGGCACCCGGACCGTTTCATCGGGTTTGCCTGCCTGCCGCTGCAGAACGCGCGGCTTGCCGTGGAGGAGCTGGAGCGCGTGGCGAAGCTGCCCGGAATACGCGGCCTCTACATGGCGACCGCCGTGCGCGACCGAGAGCTTTCGGACCGCAGCTTTTTCCCTGTGTACGAGCGCGCCGCGGACCTGGGACTGCCGATTTTTCTCCATCCGATGATGATCAACAACGAGCGCCTCAAGCAGTACTACCTCATCAACCTGCTGGGGAATCCGTTCGAAACCGCGATCGCCGCTTCCCACCTCATCTTCGGCGGGGTGATGGACGCGTTCCCGAAGCTCGAAGTGAGTCTGCCGCATGCCGGGGGCGCGCTGCCGATCCTGCGCGGCCGGCTCGACAGGGGTTTCGAGATACGGGGTGAATGCAAGGTGATCAAGCGCCCGCCGAGCGAGTACCTCAAGCGCTTTACCTACGACACCATCGCCTACTCGGAGCCCATCATGGATTACCTGGTCGGGCTGGTGGGCGCGGACCGCATCCTGATGGGGAGCGACTACTGCTTCGACATCGCCTTCAACGACCCGGTCGGCGTCGTCAAGGGGATGAAGTC
>Ga0075418_10003275_pt1 | contig 18495 bp, 21 predicted proteins | sample SoiMetdeltSBSDD2_FD_81776 | JGI IMG/M metagenome (GOLD analysis project Ga0075418, IMG submission 81776) | Bulk soil microbial communities from a Populus tree surrounding site in Tennessee, USA - Soil MetaG P. deltoides SBSDD2 | ecosystem: Environmental > Terrestrial > Soil > Tree plantation... | reverse complement strand
GACCCACCCAACTTTGATACCGACTGGTCCGCGACGGGGCCATTGGTGGAGAGGTTCAAGATCAGCGTCGCGCCGGATCAATCGCTCCCCGGCTCTTGGGGCGCGTGGGTGGGCGACTTCGCGCCGCTCGCGCAGCGAGCGGCGACGCCCCTCCTCGCCATCTGCAACCTCATCGTCGCGCTGGCGCGTGAGGGCAAACTTTCTCTTGACACTCCCCCGCAAGAGGCGTAAGTTCAAGGCATGTCGTACGGCACCGGCGAAGTCGGGGGCGGCGTCGGGTTGCTAGCGCAGAGGGGTCGGCAATGCCGGCACCACCCAGCCCCCGAACTTTAAAGAGGAGAAAACAACCAAATGTCGGAAACGCAGGAATACGTCACCGTCGACACGGTGGGCACGGAGGCGGAGGAGGTCGAGACGGTGGCGTCTCAGGACTTCTCCAGCCACGATCTCACCACCCCGGGCAAGTACCTCAACGAGACGCGCACCCTCACCTACATGGGTGAGAGCACCGCGACGCTCGACGAGGCGACGGCCAAGGCCGCCAGGCTCAAGGGCCTCACCGCGAAGGTCCACATGTGGCAGGTGGATCTGAAGGGACTCACCGACCCGACCACCGGGCGGCGCCTGTACAGGCCCGACCGCACGTGGATCAGCACGAGGCCGCGGCGTGAGCGCGTCTTCGGCAGCCGGAACGAGTTCTACCCCGGCGTCACGTCCGACGTGCACAAGTACCTCACCGCCTGCCAGTACAAGGCCGCCGATCTGCGCAACCTCAAGGGCATCGACGCGATCAAGAGCATCTTGGAGGACAGTCTCTCCCGCACCGTCGGCGTCCAGACCGGCCTCGGCCCGCGTGGGAAGAAGACCGGCGCGAAGAAGGCCAACGGCAAGGACGAGTATCGGCAGCCCAAGGGGATCTACACCAAGCATTGCCTGACGCCGGAAGGAACCCCGGCGCGCGAGATCACCGATTCCTCAGGCGAAACGTGGCAGGTTGGTGAAACCGTCGAACGGTTCATCAAGCCGTCAGCGTAGGTAACCGTGGCCCGGCCTGAGCTAAAGCAGAGTATCGTCGAGCGTCTGTTGCGAAAGGCAGAGTTCGACGCAAACGGCTGCTGGCTTTGGGCCGGGCCAACGATCAACGCCGGCTATGGCGTCATGTCAGCCGGTGGTGGATTGAAGCTGGTGCATCGCCTAGCTTGGGAAGCTTGGATGTGGCCTCTAGCGGACGGCCAAGTGATTGACCACTTCAGGTTGAACAGGGGGCCGATGCAAGCACCTTGCTCAAGACTGTGCTTCAACCCGCTGCACCTTGAACCAGTGACCGAGCAGGAAAACAGCCGTAGGGGCTTGTGGAGAAGCGAATGTCCACAAGGCCACACGCTCGACAATGACAACGTTCGTTCGTACAAGAATTATCGTAGATGCCGTCAGTGTGACAACGCATGGCACCGGGAGTATCACAACAGAAACAAGGCGCGTATCAACGCGAGGATGCGAGAACTCAAGGCCAATCGTGAGTAGCAGGATGGGGCGCGGCGTGGAAGGACACGCTAATCAGACAGTGCCTGAAATCCCAGGTACGTCACCGCAGAGGAGCGGGCGTGGTGTTCGGATGGTTCCTCCAGGGATGTCCAGAATGAGATGCGAGTCGCGATGCGACTCGGTCGAAGTGGGCGCTAACCCTGCCGTCTCAATCCTGGGTAGCCGGTACTCAAGCCCGGCCGCTCCATCCTTCTACTCACTAAGGTGAGTATACGGTTCCGAGCGGCGGCAATCCTGCCGCCGCTCGGCGCAGCGAGGTCGGTCGTTGCTTTTCAAGGGGGCAGGGGCCGACCTCTCCTGCGTTCCCCGTAAATGTAAAAGGCGGGGGGCAACCGGTAAAGATATTCGAGACTCGGGTTCAAACGCGAAGGTGGGGCGGGGGCCAGAACGGGGCTCCCGCCCAAATCGCGACGCCGCTTCGCGGCGTCGCTGAGGAGAGACGTGAAGGGGATCAACTGATGTCCTGGGCAGTGAAGGTGACGATCGAAGCACACGAGATGGGCCGCGCGCCGGGTGCCGCGCTCGGGCAGGAACCGGGGCTGGTGTTGCGGACCTACGTCTATTCCCCGCCGCTCTGTCGCGGCGAGAACATTGCCGCTGCTTGGGCACGGTTGGAGGCCGAGGTGCATGAGAACTTCCTTTCGAGGCTGGAGCCAACCACAAGGGCGGATTCTTGAGTGGCGCGTACATCCCACGGATGGTGGAATTGCCCCGCCTGCGGGCGGCTACGCCGCCCGCAGGCAGCGTGCTGCCGGCGAGCGCGCAAGCTGACGGTGTTGCTGACGAAGGCGCCGAGTTGGCGACGAGTGCCGCCTCGTTCCGCGCGGTCGTGCACTCCATGATCGGCGACACGCAGGACGCGGTGCGGGATCTGGAGATGGCGTGGGCGGCAGCGACGGCCGACCTCGCGCGGGCGGCCTTGATGCGGGCGGGGGAGCGGCTGGAGGACGTGGTGCGGCGGGTGAAGGAAGCGCTCCGGTGAAGCTCCTCCTCAACGCGGGGTTCGGGCGGCCATTAGGCGACCTGACTCTCCGTCTCATCAAGGGCCTCGGCTTTTCCGGCGTACGCCAAGACGCCACCGATCCGCGCCTTGTGCCTGCCCTTGTCGACGAGCTTGTCGCCGCCGACCTTGACGCGGTATTCATCGTCCGCGATCTCACGCAGGCATTCGCGGTCGCGCAGGCTACGGCGCCTTGGGACGGCTTCGACATCGAACTCGGCAACGAGGAAGACGCGCGTCAAAGCCCCAAAGACTACGCGGAGTGGGTGTACTTTGTGCGGGACCGTCTGCGCGATAGTTACGGCTTCCGGCCTAGCCTCTTCACCGCCGGCATCACGACGCCCGACCGCAAGCGGCTGGAGTGGTTGCGTACGGTGTACGCGACGGGAAACATCGCCGCCGATGTTGGCTGCGCCATCCACACCTACCGCACGACGCAGGCCCCGTGGGAGGCGCACAAAGGCTTCCGCTCCCGCGAGGAGGAGTATCGTGCCGTGCGGGAGATCACCGGGCCGCGGCGACGCCTCATTGTCTCCGAGGTCGGTTGGCATACCGCGCCGAGTGTTCACCGCTACGGCCCGTGGGGAATGTTTGGGCGGAGGGTTCAACTCACCGACGAGGAGGTCGCGCGCTACGCGGTGGAGGAGTGTCGCATCGCCGCGGACAACGGCGTCGAGAGTCTGACGTGGTTCCAACTCAATGACGGGCCCGACGCGACACAGTACGAGCATCGGTTCGGCATCAGGAGGCAGGATGGTGTTTGGAAGCCCGTTGCTGCGGTACTTAAGGCAAGCGCGGATGGCCGGTAGCTTCGTCGGTGGCGAAGGGCCGCCCTCTCTCGGCTCTTGGGGTCACATCCACGACTGGCAACAGTGTACGAACGTTCTCGCTTACCAGTGTGTGATCTGCCAAGCGGTATGGCCCAGTGAGGCCGCGGACCTCGTCAGCGCCGCACTCACGCCGCCCTACGGCGTGCCGGCGATCGTACGACTAGAGGGCCCGTGCCCGACGTGTAGGACGGTGCTGTATGACGATGAGCCGAATTGCTGGAAGTGCGGATGGAGGAGGGCCTGATGGAAGAGCCTGAGATCAAACACACCGCCGCTAGCGACGGTGAAACTCCTCGCCGTTACTACTGGGGTTATCCGTGACTGCTTCTGACCACTGCCCCTCCTGCCTTCCCGACGGTCGTTGCTCCGAGGATTGTCCCGGTTGCAACCTCACCGAGGCCGAAGCCGCACGCCGTGCCAAAATAGACAATTGTATCCACGCGTGGCTTGAGGCCGTATTGAGTTGTCACCCTCTTATCATGAACAAGATTTGTAACAAGTGCGGAACGTCTCTAGCCGTGCGAACCGAGACGGTGCTTCCATGACCGCCTCCCTTCCCGACCGCTACGATCGCCTCGCAGACTACATCGCGTGGCGCTTGGAGGCGGAGGGGTTGCTCAAGGACCACGTCGAGGCGGGGTGGGGGTGGAACAGAGAACAAGAATACGTCGCCCGCGTCAAGGCCCTCTTGAGGGAAGCGCTGATGATGAGGGTGCCGGAACTTTAGCCTTGACAACCAGGGGCGCCAAGCTGTATCTTCCAATCTCAAGCTAAGGAGGAGGACGTTTCATGCCGATCAAGTTGAACCAGGTCATCGCGGTCGAGAAGGGGATCAAGTCCCGCGTGACCGCCGACGTTGACGCACTCTACAAGGCCGTGCAGAAGCCGGCCCTGTTCGAGGGCATGGTGAAGAAGTATCAGAAAAAGTCCGAGGACGACGGAGAGGACGTCCCCGGCCAGCGCACGGTGATCCAGGCCGGGGTGTCGCAGGTGCTCGCACAAGTCCAGGTCCGCCTCGCCGATCTCTTCGACGTCTCGGCGCAGAAGGACTTCGCCAACTGCGAGGCCAAGGCCACGGTGGAGGTCGATGGCGAAGCGCTCATCGTGGACGCTCCGGCCACGTACCTGCTCTTCCTCGAAAAGCAACTGACCGACCTCAACACCTTCGTCGAGAAGCTGCCGGTGCTCGACGCGGCGGAGGAGTGGACCTGGGACGCGGAGCAGGGCGTCTTTCGCACCAAGGCCGCGCTGACGTCGAGAACGAAGAAGGTGCAGAAGCCGTTGGTGTTGTACCCGGCCACACCCGAGCATCCGGCCCAGACCCAGATCATCACCGAGGACATCATCGCCGGCACGTGGGAGACGACGCGGTACTCGACCGCAATCCCGAACACACGCAAGGCTGTGCTCATCGCGCGGGTGCAAAAGCTTCACCACGCAGTGAAGTTCGCCCGCGAGCAGGCCAACATGGTCGACGCGCCAAAGAAGGAGGTCGGCGGGAAGATCCTCGGTTGGATCTTCGCGCAGTAGTTACAAGTTTTCCGTACCGTTTCTGTGCCAAGCTAAAACTCAACCTGAGCCTGATGACCGAGGTTCGACTCCTCGCGGGTGCAAACAGGGCACCCGATGGCGGGACGGTTTCCCGCGCGGCGCGCGAACGCCGGCTGTCATTGAGTCTCAAGCTGTAGCACAGAGACTCAGCATCGCGGCTGCTTCCGTATCGAACATCGAGGAAGATTACCCAGGCGACGCAGGTTCAAATCCTGCCGGGGACTCCAAAACGAGGGCCGTACGCCCCCACCGTGTCCCCGTAGTTTAGCGGAAGAACGACTGGGACTCAGAACTGAAACCTCGGTTTAAACGCCGACGGAGGAACAAGAGAGCCGCAAAAGTAATGCCCTGGCACCTTGCTTTAAACGAGACCCGCCAGGGGGTCTTTACTTCAACCCGACCCGGTGGGGAAGGATATCTCCACCGGGTCATCTTATGTGGAGAGGGCTCAAGTATCACTTGACCTAACCCCCCAGATGTAGTACCGTTGGGGGGATGCGCCACAAGAGCCTCTCCTCCCTCCTAGCTGGGTTTCTAGTTTTCTTCGCTTGCGGCGGCGACGGCCCCACACGGCCGACTCCGCTCCCGTCAGGGTCGCCCAGCCCCGCGCCGACCCCTCCGCCACCGCCCTTCCCCACCCTTAGCCTCTCCGACCTCAACCCCTCCCTCAAAGGGGCTGTGAACTGCTGCGCCGACCCCGACGAGAGCAACGGCGACGAGGGGCTCCTGCACGAATGGCCCTTCGCCGACGACTACGTCCTCGACCTCTACCGGCGGGCCGGCGTGAGGCTCACGGAATTCCGGATCGGCCCGGGCGGCGACGACCCGCCCGCGCAGGCCCTCGCGCGGCTGGACGAGCGGGCCTCTGCCGCCCGCGCGCGCGGCGTTTACGTACTCGTCGGCGTCTGGGACGCCTGGGTGGCCGTGCACGGCCTCAACGCTTACGGCGACGGATGCAGCGTGACGCAAGGCGCGCCGCCTGAGCGCTACCGCGAGTGGGTGAAGCGCGTGGTTGAGGTCGCGCTCCGCAACCCCAACATCGTCCTCTTTGACGGCAATGAGCAGTTCCGGTGCCGCCCCAGTGGGGAGTGGGTCCGCGGCCTCGCGGGCTTTGCGCGCGAGGCCGGCTATACCGGCCTCTTCGGCAGCAACGCCGAGATCGGGGCGGGCGACTTTGAGATCCACCACGGCTTCAGGACCGTGCCGGGAGGCACGGTCCTGTTGGAAAGCGACAACCGCGACCACACCCCGGAGGATTGGCTCGCGCTGAAGGCGTCCTCCGGCGGCGTCACGGCCTTTTGGCGCGGGCCAATGAGCATGAGCGAGTGGGAGAGGTTACTGACCGCCGACGAAGTCGGCGGTCAGTGCGAGCCCCCGCCTTCCTGCCCGCCCGCGGCCAAGATGGGGGTCGAAGCATTCACCTGCGGCGATCCCAACATCCCGGTGCCGTACGGGGGTGGCTGCACGCTCAACCTCACCCCGAAGTTCGGGAACCCGCCTGGGCGCCCTTGCAACAGCGAACATCGGCAAGTGTGCTCTTCCTCCTGCGGCGCGTGGCGAGAGTGCGAGCCGGTGCAACCCCCGGTGGTACGCGTCACCGGCGCCGTCGACGGCTTCCGCATCCAAAGCAACAATCGCTACCTCGTCAATGTGCAGGGCGTGCGCGGGCCGTTTGAGGTTGAGGTCTGCTGGCCGTCCGGCGCTACAGCGCCGGACGGCCAGCATATCGACCTCTCCAACGCGTCCTGTGGACAGTTGCGGGTGCCCTGATGCGCCGCCCCCGCAGCGACTTCGCGATTCCACGCAAGGTGAACTTTGGCCTAGGCGCAATTGCCGTCCGTCGTGTTACCCGCGTGGAGATGTGCGAGGCAAATGAGTGTGATCCCCACGACCCCGACGACCCCAGCGACCGCTGTGTGGACGGCGTGTGGCTCCCGGCCACATACGAAATCCTTCTTGCTACCCATCTCACCGGCCCCGCTCTTCGCCGCGTGTACTTTCATGAACTTCACCACTGCATCACAGACCTTGAATGGGAGTCCAACTGACGTGCCACCGGAGATTACCTTTGCATCGGCGCTGTACCAACTCCCGATCGTCGTCGTGCTCGGGGCGGTCATCATCTTTCTCTACATGCGGCGCGAGAAAGACATGCGCGAGCACCGGGAAGAGATGAAGGCCATGCGCGCGGAGCAGGCGGTCCTGACGGAGAAGTACGGCCTCCGCCTGGAAGAGGCCGTGGAAACCCTCGCACTCGTCGCAGACAGGTTGAAGCAGAAGTGAAGCCCAACGGGAAAGGCAGCGTTGCCGTGAAAGACCCCGCAGAGATCAGGTGGCCCCTCATCAAGGAGCTTACGTTGGAGAAGTTGTTCAAGCGGAGATTGGACGCGGTAGCAGACGCGGCCAAGAAGAACGGCCAGGGCAATGGCGCCTCCAGTTAGGATCGCGCCGAGCCGGGACGTCGCGAAGTTGTGCCCATGCGTGCGCGCGAAGTGGGAACGCTTGGTGGAGATTCTCGAAGACGACGAGGTGTATCTCAGCACGATCAGCGTCATCCGTACCAAGGAGGAGCAGGCGGGGTACGTGAAGGGGGGAACGTCTTGGACGATGGCTAGCAAACACCTGCCCCAACCGCCGAAGAATCTCTCGCTTGCCATCGACGTGTGCCCGGTGCCGCTACTCACGATGAAGGGGTGGAACCCTTCCTCGCCTTTGTGGGATCGGATCGGTGAGGTCGCGGTGGAGGTTGGTCTCCGCTGGGGAGTCTGGTTCAAGGACAAGAATGGTAAGCTCGTCAACCGGGACAAAGCGCATTTGTATCTGAGCGCCTGCTTGTGCGATTGACCGCGACGTGGCACCACACGAGACCTCCGGATCTCTAATGTCTGACGAAGAGGTCATCGTTGAGTCCACCACTGGTGGCAAGAAAGGCCAAAAGGGCGAGCGGTTCGACCTAATTCCGCCCGGCCCTCTTCGCGCGATCGCCCGCGCCTTCGGGTATGGCTCTTCGAAATACTCGCCGCGGAACTGGGAAAAAGGCTACGCGTGGTCCCTTTCATACGGCGCTATGCAACGTCATTTGTGGGCGTTTTGGGCTGGTGAGGACACCGACCCAGAAAGCGGCCTACCACACTTGGCGCACGCAGCCTTCCACACTCTCGCTCTCATGGAGTTCATGGCTGTACATAAGGACTTTGACGATCGGCCCGCAAAGGAGCCAAAGTAAATGCGCGGAATTGTAGTCGTAGCTCTATCAAGTCTAGCCATCGTCGGCTGCAACTCCTGCGCGACGAAGGGCAAGATCAACAGCGTCGCCCCCGCGCCGGATACCTCGCGAATGATCCGCGTCGTGGGCAGGTGGAGCACCGCCAGTGCATGCCCGATCGGTCCGCGGCTGGCCCTCACGGCGGCGCACGTCGTCGACCCACGTCCGTTCGACAACAACGTGGGCTACAGCCCGATGGCTTTCCAGCAAGGCGACGTCATCGGCACCTTCAACGTTGCGACGATCCCGAAGCCGACGCCCAAGAACCCCGACGCGGTGGAGTATCTCGTCTCCCGCAGCCGGGATCTCGCCTACGTGAACAGCAACGTGGCACTCAAAGGCTGGTATCCCCGCGCGGAGAAGGCGCCGGCGCCGGGGGAGTACGTTTACTTCTACGGTCTCGACTGGCGGAGTAAGAGTGCCGCGTTTGCCGAGCGCGTCTTCCGCGCGAAGGTCATCCGGTCCGTGGCGGGGATTCTGGTTTACGAGCCGGCGGGTGAGCCCGGCACCAGTGGTTCCTGCGTCCTCAACGAAAAGGCAGAGGTGGTCGCGGTGAACACCGGCGGGGTGTACGTGGGCAACAGCCGTTCCCTTGGCGGTTTGCTCCTGCCCGGCGACGAAGTTGGCATCGGCGTAGGCGTGTGGGAGAGCCTTGGATCGGAGGGGAATTGAAGCCACTGGTGGTGCAGAGGCCGTTTGGGCGGAACACCTTCTACGCGCTGGGGTGCGCGCATCGTCCCATCGGAGAGACGGATCTCTGGAAGGCGTGGATCAAGGAGGTACGCGCGGACAAGTACGCGTTCGCCTTGCTGTGTGGGGACACGCTCGACTTTGCCCGCACGCACTACAGGGAACATCTTCGCAGCTACCGCAGCGACCGCAACTCTCAACTCGCCATCGACAAGTGGGTGCAGGAAGAGGTTGAGGAGGTCGCGCGCGACCTTCGCCCGATCGCGCCCAAGATCATCGGCGCGATCCTAGGCAACCACGCGCATGAGACGGTGGACGGCATCAACAGCGAGCAGCTTCTTTGTCAACGGCTTGGGATTCCGTACCTTGGCGTCATGGGCGCCGTACGCCTCGACTTCATGGAGACGGAAAGGGATCGTCGACACACGCTGACTCTGGTGGCGCACCATAGCGGCGGGTCGACGGGTGCGTCCTCCGCCGCCGCGGATGTCCGCCAACTTGAGGCTTTCGAGAGCAAGTGGGATGCAGACATCTACGTCCTCTCGCACACGCATCGCCGCCATGGCTACAAGACGCCACAACTCGGCCTCCAGCAGCGTGGGGAGCCACGTGTTACCGAACGTACCAAGGTGCTCATTCGTACCGGCTCTCTCCTCAAGGGCTACGGGGATGATGAGCCCAGGGCGGACAAGCCTCACTTCCCCAGCTACGCTGAGGAGCGCGCCTATCGCCCAACGGACCTCGGCTGGGTGAAGACCGAGATCAACATGAGGAAGGACGGGGAGGGGCGCGTGAGGGTGGATTACCGCTTGACAACATAGGCCCCTCGCCCTACCATTGCCCTACAAGGAGGGCTGATGGTGCCAACAGGCTTCTTCCGCGTCGATGGCTGGTGGGGCGACCACCGAGCCGCAGCGAGACGCTGCGGCTCGGTGGCATGGATCGGTGGAGGGCCAGAGGGCGGCGTGAACGACACCCCGCCAGTCGAACGCGCCGCGAACCTCCGCCGGGCGGCCAAACGCCTCGTCAGGCGCGATTTCTCCCTCATCGCCGACTGCGAGCTAGCCGCCGCCGACATCGAAAACCGCCTCACCTTGGGGCAGACTCTCAAGGCCCTACGCCCCTACTGGGGTAGCGTCACCCACATCAACATCGCAGGGGAAGCGCCGGGCTTCGACCACGCGGCAGGTGCGGATCGCGTCCGCGCGAAGGTGGACGCGCTGGGGCTTCAGCCGCGCCCGGTGGGCGCGTACTTCGGGCCCGCGGACGTCCTCAATGGCGACGCGCGGCTGTGGGCGCCCCTCGATTGGGTGGGCCTCGAAGGCTACACCGAAGTCCCCACCGAGCCCTTCCCGGGCCAGAGCGTACGCCGCAAGCTCGACGCGATGGTGGAGAAGATCGGCGACGGTCACCACTTCATCATCATCGCGCAGGCGTTCACGCGCAACAACACCCTCACCGACCCGCACAAGATCCTCGCGGTCAACAAGACGGCAGGAGAGGCCGCCGAAGCTCATAGCGCCGACGCGCTGATCGCCTTCCGTTGGGGCCAGCCGGGCGGCATCCGGGATCTGCCGTTCTTGGAGGAGTGGTATAGGGCGAGGGCCGGTGCGTGAAAACCGTCACGGCGACGTGCCACCTGTGCCAGCGTAAATGCTACCCAGCCAGTGAGGACAAGGTTTGGTCGGGCACGTTCAGCCTCGGCAACGATCGTGGCTACGCATCAGTGGTGATGAAACTATTCAACCCTGACAACCGACTTCGTCAAGTAAGTGATCTGTGCTCAGAGTGCCTCCGGCACATTCTTGAGGCCGCGGTGAAGACCGTATGAAGGGCCCCCACTGCCCCGGCTGCCCGCTCGAAGCGCTCGGCGGTGGATTCGCGAGCGGGGTGAAAGGCGCGGGGCCGTCGCTTCCCCTCGGCGTCCTCATCGTCGCCGAATCGCTCGGCGAGAACGAGGCCATCCGCAGCGATTATCTCGTCGGTCCAGTCGGGCAGCACATGGACCGCATGATCGCGCGGACGAAGCACCCGACGACGGGCGCGTTGATGAACCGGATGCAGTTTGGGTTGGAGAACACCGAGCACTGCCAGCCGCCGGGGGACGCAGTCTGGGGAGACGGGTGGGGAGGCAAGCACCTCGCGATCCAGGCCCTCGACCATTGCCGACCGTACCTGCTTGAATCGCTAGCCGAGGCGAAACCGCGCGCGATTCTGGCGATGGGCGTCGCCGCGCTCCGCTTCTTCACGGGCAGGACGGAACTCGACGGCAAGCGAGTGTGCAATGCGGGGTACATCTTCGAGACGGAGTGGGGGCCGGTGATTCCGACCTATCACCCCTCTTACCTTCTCAAGGGCAAGATGCACTACGCGGAAAAGTGGCAGACTCACCTTGCCCGCGCGGTGCAGGTCGCCGAGCGGGGCGTCGTGCGTCGCAAGCTCGACTACACCCTCTTCCCGACCATCGAGCAGGCGTGGGCGCTGTATCGCGAGTATGAAGCCCTCGGCTTCCCCCTTCTCTGCTTCGACATGGAGACGCCGTACAGCCGCGAGAAGGACGAGGAGAGCAAGGACGAGGCGGAGGAGGATCTCGAAGCCTTCGCGGAGGGCATGGACATCCGCGATCCGAGCTACCAGATCCTCAGGGACAGCTTTTCCTTCCGCGAAGGCCAGGCGATCTCCATGCCGCACGTATACCCGTTCACGGAGGTCGTCGCCGCGTTCCTCGCCTCCCCCGGGCCGAAGTGCGGCTGGAACATCCTCGCGTACGACGTGCCGCGGTACGAAGTCGGCGGGTACGAGGTCAATGGCGACATCTTCGACGGCATGCTGCTTTTCGGGCGCCTGAAGCCGGGGTTGCCGAAGAAGTTGAGCAGCGTGGCGAGCGATCTCACCGACCTCCCCGAGTGGAAGAGCGAGTCGCTCTCCAATCCCGAGTTCTACAGCGCTATGGACAGCGACGGCGGCTTGCGTTGTACCAACCGCACCGTCGAAGGGCTGAAGAAGCGCGGCATGTGGGAGCTTGCGGAGAGGCACATCACGAGGATGTTCGCGGCGTTGCGAAGGGCGAGCAGGTACGGCACCAACGTCGACCGACCCGCGCGGAAAGCCTCACGCGAAAAGTTCGAGGGCCTCGTCGTCGCAGCGAAAGCCTCTCTACAAGAACACGTGCCCGAGAGCGTTCGCAAGCGGAAGGTGTTCATGGCGAGGCCGAGCGTCTTCGCCAAGGCCGCGGCGAAGAAGGGCTGGAACCTCGACGATGGCACCTTCGTGAAGGTGCAGGTGGAGGTTGAGCTACGCCCGGGCTGGGAAGTCGGCCCGGACGGCGAGGAGCGGAAGATCCCGCCGCCGCCGAAGCCGCCGCGCGTGAAGAAGGAGAAGGCGCCGAGGAAGCCGAGGAAGAAGAAGCAGCCGGCCTGCCCTAATGGCCTCGCACATGACGATACGGAGTCGCAGGGCTACTGCATCTGCGGGGGGAAGCTGTGAAGCTGGAAGACGTCCAAGCCGGCCTCGTTGGGAAGCCTGTGTTGAACGCGTGGGACAAGTGGTTCTCGTAACCCGCTACGCCCTCATCAGTCCCTTCGAGCCCACGTCGAGCAAGCAGGTGCTCGACTACCTCCGTTTCAAGGGCTACGAGATCCCGACCAACCCCAAGACGAAGCAGCCCAGCACCGACAAGAAGTCTGTAGCGAAGCTCCTGCGTCTCCATCCCACCGACCCCGTCCTCCAACGCCTCAAGATGATCCGCGGCTACAGCAAGGTCATCGGCGACTTGCAGGACACGTACATCCACAGCGACGGGAGGTTCCACACGGTCTTCACCCTCGATGTGGGCACGGGCAGGATGGCGTCTGGCGCGCCGAACCTCATGAACCAGCCGCAGGGGCGCACAGAGGAGGAGCGAGAGCGCGCGCTGGCGCAGCGCAGTAGCATCATTCCGTCAGAGGGCTTCGTCCTTATCAGCCGCGACTGGCGCGCGATCGAGGCGCAGCTTGTAGCCTACTTCGCCGACGATCCCGACTACGCACGGATCGGCCTCCTCGGCAGCCACGCTTATTACGCGAGCCACCTGCTGGGGAAGCCGGTGCCGCTCTCACTGCCCGACGACGAGCTAGGGCGGCGTCTCGACTTCATCAAGAAAACCGAGCCCATCTACCCGCTCGCGAAGAAGGCCAACCTCGCGCTGAACTACGGCATGGGGCCGTACCTGCTCGCGGAAGAACTCGTCGTCGAATTCGAAGAGGCCCGGCGCCTCATCGCCGTCCACGAGAACATGGCGCCGAAGGTCAAGGCGTGGAAGGAGAAGACGCGGCTCCTCGCGCACAAGGAGCGCACGCTCCGCAATCCGTTTGGCTGGGTGAGCCCGTACTTCTTCGACATCTTCCGCAAGACGGCGCGCTTCGATGAAGAGGGGCGCCAGATTTGGGAGCCAAGGGGGAAGCAGGCGAATCAAGTGCTCGCCTTCCTACCGCAGAGCACCGGCGCCGCGATGCTGAAGGAGGTCTGGCTGGCCCTCGACGACCTCCTCCGCGATGACCATGACTTCCACCTTCTCATCCCGGTGCACGATGAAATCCTGGCCGAGGCGCGCATCGGCACCGAGGCGAAGTACCACGCCCTCATGCGCGCCGCGATGGAGCGCGCCTGGCCGGAACTCGGTGGGCTTACGATCGCCACTGAGGGGAAAAAAGGATTCAACTGGAGCGAAGCGGGCGACGACAATCCACGAGGCATGCGTGCTTATGTCGACCCTGCGTAGATGGCAAAGGCGAGCGCTGATCGCGCTCGCCTTGTGGTTGGGTCCGGTGATGTTGGTGCCGGAATGCTCTACGCTTTACTTCGCCTGCCGTCTGATGCCGGAGCTTTTGCGCCTCGAAACCGTGCAGGCCCTCCTCGACTCATGCGAGGGCTGCGATTGCACCTAACGGACAAGCGGGCCTTCTAGGTAGCCGCGTAGAAGGTTCAGCACGTTCCCCGCGCTGGGTTTGCTGGTGGTGGGGTCGTGCTTATAATCCGGGCGGCCGGCTGTGCCGGCCGCTCGGGTAAGCACGTTCGGAAAGAGCTTCGCGCCTTCGTAAGCGGCGCCAAGGCCGGTAACGGCCAACGGCATCCCCGGCAAATCACGCACTACCGGCGGCAGCGTCTTATACGCATTCGCGCCGTGAGCGTAACGATCAAGCTTTGAGAGATCGGCGGCGGGGATGTCCTTGATGCTGCCAGCCACCGGGCCGCCGGTGCGCGCTTCGTCGACTACGGTGCCGAGGTTGTCCGCGCCGCCCGCCGCGCCCGCAGCGCGGCGGAAGCCGCCGGGGTCGCCAGCCTCCTCCACCGCCTTCTTGAACCGATGCCACGGCAAGCTACTTGGCACGGCTAGCCTCCCTCACCGCGCGGGTGAGTTTGATGACGTCTTGGACGCTGTTTTCCGGGTGCTCACGGATGAGGCGCAACGCTTCCTCAAGGCTGCCAGCCTCTTTCAAGAAAGCCTTCGCCTCTGCGAGGTCGTCCGGATCGAGGGGCTTGTTGGTGGCCTGCGACAGGGCCGCGCCGCGTGCCGCCTTATCGTGCCCACCACCGGCTAGCTCCCGGATGATGGCTCCGCGCTCCTGCGGGGTCTTGGCGGCGGAGAAGCGCGACATGGCCTCGTCGAGGGAGACTTTAGCCTTCGGCGGCGCCGCAGGCGCCGCCGAAGGCTGCGTCACAGCCTTCGGAGACACGGTCTCTGTCACTTTACCGGTCGTGCTCGTAGACGCTGATGGCTTGAAGCTGGGCGGCGGCGGAAAAGCTTCTTCCACCACGGACGCTCGCGGAAGCGCGCCGGTCGAGGTCGGCGGTGGTGTCACCCCGGCAGGCGACGCCGCCTTCGCCGCAAGCGTAGCCTCAGCGAGTTCCTGCCCCATCTTCTTCTTTACCGCCTGTACCGCCCCCCGCCCCATCGAGCCGAGGATGGGTACCTTTTCCAACGCGCCCTTCACGGCCGTTGGGCCGTAACGCCTCACAGCCTCAGCGACCTTTCCGGCGAGAGGGCTGACGGCCTGACCCAGGCCTCCGAGAACACCTCCGCTTAGGGCGCCAAGGTCGCTGCCGGTGGAAGCCGCGCCGCCAAAAGCCCCAGCGGCTGCCTGCATCGGAATCGTGCCCGGCGCGACGATGCTGGCGGCGACTCCAGGTGCGACGCGTCCGCCTAGGGCTCCCAGCCCTTCCAAGCTCCCCTCAGTGCGCAACGCTTCCGGCATCTCCGGTGGTGGCGCGAACGGACCAAACCCGACGGCCTCCTGCATCTCGGCCGCCACGCCCGGTGCGAAGCGCTCCTGCAACTGCCCGGCCGACCTCCACAGATTGACGCCGGCTTGTCCGAGACCCTTCGCGATACCGCGGCCAAGGGTGGGGGAGGGTGTGCCCGGCGTCAACAAAGCCCAGGCGGGGGAAGGTGTGGTGTCGTCGCCGGGGACGGTGGTGTCTTTTACAGCGATCTCATCGGCGACGGTGCTGCCGGCGTGTGGGGCGCCTAGTGTGGCGTCGATAGAGTTGGTGGCCTCTGTGAGCCCCTCCCCGTACTCCGGGTACTTCGCCACCACCTTGGTGACAAGATCGTTGTCATCCATGTCGGCGTAGTCGGGGTACTTGGCCTTGATGCGCGCGGCCAATTCTGAGCGGGTCATTAGAAGATACCGAGTGGGTCGGACTTGGGCTTCGGGCCGGGCATCCCCGGCGGCGGCGTCAAGCCCGGTGCAGTCGGCGACTCGTCCAAGATCGCGCGGATGTTTGCGAGGCCTTCCGCGGGGTTGAGTTGCCCGACTTGGATGCGGTAGAGTACCTCGGCACTGCGCACGCTACGGTCGAGCTTCGCCTTGTAGACGAGAGGCGGGTCGCTATCCCGCGGCAGTGCCGCCAACAAACGCTTCGCCTCTTCGGTCTGGCCGACCTGCGCGCCGGTGATGAGCTTAACGTAGCGGTTGGACAAATCCGCCGATTGCGCGACGAACGCAGACCGCATCGGGTCTTGCTTGATGTCGTTCGGCAACAACCCAGACAACATCTCCGGCGTGTTCTCGCTGATGTTGCGATAGGCTGGGCCGCCAGCCGGACCTACGTACTCCGGCTTGTACATCTGCTGGAGGTCTTTGATGCTGCCTACGATAAAGGCGGCTTCCTTCGCCTTGGCGCGTTCCCCGGCCGGGAGCGGCTTGTCGAAGGAGAGAGGACCGCCGCCTTGTGAGTCGAGCGCGTTGGTGAGGTCTCCGCGCCGCCACACGTTCGTGGTGGGGTTGCCGTCGGCGTCGGTGCCTTGGATCGGCACAGGCATGTCTTCAAAGCGCCTGTCGCGATCGGCGATCGTGACGCCAAGGCGCTCCATCGCGGCGGCGATCTGATTCGCTTGCATCTGTGCCTGCGCGCGGAGGCGCTCGTCCTGCCTCTCGTCGGCTGCAATCTGTTGCAACCGCGCGCGCTCCATCTGCATGTTCTGCGCACGGACGGCTAGTTGGTCCTTCGGCGTCATCATGCCGAAGCCGGGCACATGCTGAGGTGTGTCGTACTGCTGCCGCGCGAGTTCGGCGCCTTGGAAGCTCTCGATGCCGGCGAGACGGGCGGCCTGGTCGTCCGGCAAGCCCATCTCCGCGATGCCTTCTGCGCCCGGTGGGGGCTCCATCGCGCCGGCGGCAATGGCCGACGTGTATGGCTGCGCCGACTGCGCCTGCTTCCCAAACTCCTGCACTTCCGGCAGCGCGCCCTTGATGACCGTGCCGAGGCTGATAAGCTCCTGCGCTTCCTTCGCGCTGATGCCGTCCTTGGCAATCGCCATCGCGTACTTCTGGTCGAACTCGGCCTTCTGGTTAGCGAGATGCGAAAGGTTGGGCGGGAGCTTCGAGAGATCCGCGCCTTGAAGTTCCTGCCACATCTTGTGGGCCTGCTCACCCACCGCCTTGTCGGTCTCGAACTGCTGCTGACGTCGGCGCTGAATCTCGTTGTGCTTCACGTTGGCGTAGTTGGAGGCGAAGCCAGCGGCAGCGGCGAGTGGATCGCCGCCGAAAGCCTTGCCGGCCAAGGCGCTACCAACCGTGCCCAACACGCCGGGGAGGTACTGTCGCCAGCCGGAGGACGGGTCCGGCGGCGCCGACGGTGCACCGCCTTGTGGCGCGCCGTCGCCAACTGGCTGCCCCGGCGACATCATCGACCCGCCGCCCAGATACGCGGCGAGGAAGTCGAGCGGATTAGGCACGCGACGCCTTCTTTCCGTACGACGCCAAACTCTTGTCGATCTTCGCGTCGAGTTCCTTCACAGCGTTGACGACGGTGGCAAGAAGACGCATTGGCTGGAGACTGAGAAGCGTGCCAGATGCGAGCTTCGCCTCTTGCACCGCCTCGGGCACGACCTTCTTGACGTCCTGCGCCATGAAGCCGGTAGCCTTTACACCGTCGAGGGAGGGGATCTTGTCGTTGTAGGTGTAGGTGTAAGGCTTGAGCGCTTTCACCGCGTCGAGACCAGGACCATAAGGCGCGGCGTCGTCCTTCGCGGTGGCGTCCGACGCCTGCCAGAGCGACGGTCCCAACGACGAGAGCCCATCTCCGAAGCCTTGGGCGTTCGACTTTGCGCGGTGGTCGCTGAGCAAGCCGCCGAGAAGGGTGCCGGCGGCGCCGGCAAGCTGCCCCCACATGCTGCTGCGCTGACCACTACGTTGAGCCTTGATCGCCTCTTGCTGCGAAAGGCGTTCGAGATCCTGGCCGCGCGTGGTGCCGTACAACCCGATGTCTTGTCCACGACCTTGCAGGTAGTTCTGCCACGCGTTCTGCGCGCCTTGCTGTCCGAGCCCGGCCCAGCCGAGGCCGAGATTGCCTTGGCCGAGGCCCCACGTAACGTCTTGCCCACGGCCCTGCAACAGCGCGTTGAGGCCCTGCCCGTACGCGCCGATGTCTTGCCCGCGACCCTGCCCATATGCGCCCAGCAGCGCCTCCGCCCCGCCTGTGTAGGCGCCGGGATCGAATGCCTTCTTCATCTGCATGAGGTTCCCGACGCCCTGTACGGCTTCATTGGCGAGGTTTTGGCGAAGGCCACCAACCTGCCCGGCCGCACCACGGTAGAGATCGCCTAGCGCAGCGGTCTTCTCCCCGCCCTCGGGCACTTCACGCCGCAGCCGCTGACTGATCGCGTCGGTGTCGCCCATGATGCGGCTGACCTCCGGCGCAAGCATGCCGAACGACGAGGCGTTGGCGGTGTCGGCGGCCTGTCCGGTGAGAGGCTTTCCCGTCTGGAAGTCGTAACCCAACACGTCGCCGAAGCGCTGGCCGAGGTAGTTTTCGTACGGCTGCGCGCCGCCATACTCCGCCATCGCGCGCATGAGGTTGAAGTCTTGGATGCCGAGGTCACCGGCGCCCATCTGGCCGAGAAGGCCAGCGTATGGCGTGTTCTCGAAGTCTTGGAAGCCGCCCATGCCTGGGGGAAGCCCAGACGCAGTCACCGGCACGCCTGGGAGGTTACCCTCCGGGCGCCAACCGGGCACGATCCCTGACACGGACGGCGGGGCCACACGACAACGACCGGGGGCGGGAAAGAGGCGAGAAGAGAACGTCAGGACCGGAGGCTCAGGCGCCCTTCTTGTCCTCGGCCTTTTCGGCCT
>Ga0075418_10003274_pt1 | contig 18499 bp, 14 predicted proteins | sample SoiMetdeltSBSDD2_FD_81776 | JGI IMG/M metagenome (GOLD analysis project Ga0075418, IMG submission 81776) | Bulk soil microbial communities from a Populus tree surrounding site in Tennessee, USA - Soil MetaG P. deltoides SBSDD2 | ecosystem: Environmental > Terrestrial > Soil > Tree plantation... | reverse complement strand
TCGGAAGCGCCCGTGGCCTTGTGGATGGCGATTCCGATTCACGTGCTCGGATTCACCGTGCTCGCCATGTTGTGCCACGGCGAGTTGGCCAAGGATCGTCCTGGCGTCCAGCACCTGACCGAGTTCTATCTCTGGCTCGCCGCCGGCGGTGTGCTCGGCGGCGTGTTCAATACGCTGGTCGCTCCCCAGGTGTTCACGTCGGTTGCGGAGTATCCGTTGGCAATCGCATTCGCCGCGCTGGTCTGCGTTCCGAAGACGCAGTTCCGTGAAGCGGTGGCGAACCCGCGCACGATGATGCGTCCGGCATTCGCTGCCGTCCTCGCGACGGTCCTACTGGTCGGCTCGCGCCTTGGTGGCGTCGCGCGCTTCCCGACGATGGCGTTCCTTGGCGCACCGGCGTTGATCTTCTGGAGCGGTGCGAAGCACAACACCGCGCGATTCTCAGTGGGCATCGTCGGTCTGCTTGCCGCCCTGGCGGTCGGCAACGCGATCGCCCCGGCCGGGGGCGGGCAGACGCTCGCTGCCGATCGCACGTTCTTCGGCGTGTATCGCGTCCGGACCGATCCTTCACGTCATTTCGTCTCGTTGGTCCACGGGACGACCACGCACGGACGGCAGGTGATTGGCGAGACCAACCCCGAGCCGCTGACCTACTTCCACCGCAAGAGCCCGATTGGCCAGGTGTTCGAGACGCTCGGCGCCGAGGCGCACTCGGTCGGCGTGATCGGCCTGGGTACGGGGACGCTCGCGGCCTATGCGCAGCCTGGATCGCGATGGACGTTTTACGAGATCGATGCCGCAGTGGAGCGCATCGCACGCGATGCGCGGTATTTCCACTATCTGGAGCACTGCGGCGAAAAATGCTCAGTGGTGCTTGGCGATGCACGGCTCACGCTCGCCGGGAGTCCGGTGGCGCACGACATCCTCGTGCTCGACGCGTTCAGCTCGGATGCGATTCCCATTCACCTGCTGACGACGGAGGCGCTACGCACGTATGAGACGCGACTCTCCGAGAACGGCGTGCTGGCATTTCATATCTCCAACCGTCACATCAAGCTCGCCCCGGTGATCGCCCGGCTCGCGCGCGAACGTGGTCTGACATCGCTCACGCGCCTCGACAAGGGTGTCGATTCAAAGAATGGCTTCGCAGCGTCGGAGTGGGTCGTGATGGCGCGCCGACCTGAACGTCTACACGCGCTCGTCGCCGATGCGCGATGGACACCGCTCATCGCCGATGCGCGTGCGGCGTGGACGGACGATTTTTCCAATATCTGGTCAGAATTGCGCTAGTAACAATTTCCGCCGCGTACCGTCCTCTAACAAATGCGGGCGTCCTGTCCCGCGACGGAACACCCAGCAGCCCGCCCATTCGATCAGCGTTGCCCCCGGCTGCCCGCCGTTGCCGAGGGGATCTCGCACCTCTGCCGTGGCCCCGAACTTGATGTGCTTCCTGATGCTGTTCATCTCGGGAGGCAGGAATGAAATCGACAGTTTTCGGTGCGGTAATCGTTGCTCTCGTGGCCGGGGCCCCACGCGTCGCTGACGCGCAAGGCCGCTCGAACGCGAACAACACAAAGATCAGCGCCGCGGCCGTGGGCGAGCTTTCGACGGTCTACGCGTGCGTCGATCAGGAACGAGGCACGATGCGTTTCCTTGTGCCTCCTGACGTCTGTCATCCAAACCGCGAGTACCTGATCTCGTGGAGCGCGACTGGGAGTGGCACAGGTCCGCAGGGCCCCGCTGGTCCTGCCGGCCCTCAGGGACCTGCCGGTCCTGCCGGAGCTGCGGGTCCTGCGGGTCCTGCGGGCCCTGCCGGTGCAGTAGGCGCGCCCGGTGCCACGGGCGCGACCGGGTCAGTCGGTCCCGCCGGTGCAACTGGGCCTGCTGGTCCTCAGGGTCCTGCGGGTCCGACGGGTGAGACTGGTGCTACGGGCGCCACTGGTGCGCAGGGCCCTGCCGGTCCTCAGGGTGCGACTGGCGCGACGGGTGAGACTGGTGCTACGGGCGCCACTGGTGCGCAGGGACCTGCTGGTCCTCAGGGTGCGACCGGCGCAACGGGCGCGACAGGCGCGACGGGTGCGCAGGGGCCGCAGGGCGAACAAGGCCCCGCGGGTCTGCAGGGTCTCCAGGGCATTCAGGGTCCTGCGGGACCGGGCGGCGGAGCGATCTTCTCAGGCGACTCCGTCCTCCCGGTTCTGTCGGTGAACATTGCGAGCTGCCCGGCTGCGCCACAGGACTCGATGTCCTACGGTCAACCGGTCCTTCTTGCGCCGGGTTATTACCGCGCGGTCTTCGACGGCAGCACGGCGATTGGCCGGGGGCCCAACGGAACCTCGCAAATCTCAATCTACGTGTGGACGTCGTTGGGCTTCCCGCTGACCGAGTTCGGCAAGTCCGTGTCCGGCAGCGGTTCTTACGAACGTTCGCTCGGGTACTTCCGCTTGAGCGAGTCTGACCAGATTAACGTATTTGCCTATGTCGGTACGGACTGCGGCAACGCGTCGCTCTCGGGCAAGCTCGGGTTCGAGCGCGTCGGCGACTAGGGGTGTCGGGTCGCAAGACCCGCTTCTCAGACCTGCCTCTCGAGATTCCCCACCGGGACGGGCGCTCTGCCCGTCCCGCCCACTTTCACTGGGACAGGGTGTTTCGTCAATAATCGATCCCGCCATATGCTCATCGTTATGAAGTTCGGCGGGACCTCGGTCGGGTCCGCCGAACGTATCGTCCAGGTCGCCACCCTCGTCACGTCTGCGATCGAGCGCGGACACCGCGTTGCGGTCGTCACCTCCGCCATGAGCGGCGTCACCAACACGCTCATCGACGCCGCGCGGACGGCATCTACCGGCAAATGGGATCCACAGATTCGCCAGCGTCTCCTGGCCACGCACAAGTCGGCGGCTGAGGCCATCGTGTCCGACGCGGCCGGCCGAGAGGCCGTCGTCGCCGACATTGATCGCCGGCTCGATGGATTCGAGAAGCTGTGTTTCGGGTTGTCGATGGTGCACGAGCTGACCCCCAGGTTGCTCGATGCGATCTCGGGAATCGGAGAGATGCTGGCCGCGCCGCTCGTGGCCGCCGCCATTCGCGCCCGCGGGCGGGACTCATCGTCGATCGACGCCACCGAACTGCTGGTGACCACCGACCAGTTCGGCGCCGCGGAGCCGCTCATGGATCAGACGCGGGCGCGGACGACCGAGCGGCTGCGGCCGCTACTGACACGCGGTGAAACGCCGGTCGTCACCGGCTTTATCGGTGCCACCGCGGACGGCGTGCAGACGACGCTCGGGCGAGGCGGGTCGGACTATTCGGCATCAATCCTCGGCGCTGCACTCGATGCGGATGAAGTGTGGATCTGGACCGACGTCGATGGCGTGATGACCGCGAATCCGTCAGAGGTGTCAGGCGCGCAGACGCTGGCGGAGATCTCCTACAGCGAAGCCTCGGAACTGGCGTACTACGGCGCCAAGGTCCTGCACTACAAAACGATTCTGCCCGCGTTCCGTCAGCGCATTCCGGTGCGCATTCTCAACAGCTTCAACCCGACGCATCCGGGGACGCGCGTGAGCGTCGAAGGCGATCCATCGATCCCCGGCGTCAAGGCCGTCACATCGATTCGGGGCGTGAGCATGATCGGGATCAGCGGCACGGGAATGCAAGGGATCCCGGGCATCGTCGCCAAGGCGTTCGACGTCGTGGCCGAGCAGCAGTCGAACGTGCTGATGATCTCGCAGGCCTCATCAGAGAACAACATCTGCTTCGTGATCAGCGCGTCGGAAGCGCCAGATGTGCTGCGCGCGTTGCGATCGGCCCTGGAGATCGAGCTGTCACGCGGGCACATCGAGGAGATCGCGTCACAGCCGGTCGCGGTGGTCGCGGCCATCGGCGACCGCATGCGCGGCACGCCAGGGATTGCGGCCACGGTGTTCGGCGCGCTGGGTGCCGAGCGGATCAACGTGATTGCGATCTCGCAGGGGTCGTCCGAGCGGAACATCTCGCTGGTCGTTGCCGAAACAGACGCGACACCCGCTGTGCGCGCGCTGCATCAGGCATTTCGTCTCGAACGGGCGAGCGCGTCCGTTCAGTAGCGTTTTCCACCGAGTCATGCCCGTTCGCGACCTCATTATCGTCGGCGCTGGTCCGTCGGGTCTCGCCACCGCGATTGCCGCCAAGCGTCAGGGACTCGACTACGTCATCGTCGAGAAAGGTGTGCTGGTCAACTCGATCTTCAACTTTCCGATGCACATGGTGTTCTTTACCACGCCGGAACTGCTCGAGATCGGTGGCCTGCCGCTCACGACGCCGTACGACAAGCCGACGCGGTTGGAAGCGCTGCGCTACTACCGTCGGGTCGTGGACACCTATGACATCCAGGTCTCGTATCACGAGGCCGTCGTCTCGATCGAGCGTGACGACGAAGGGGTCTTCGCCGTGACGACCACGCATCGCGGTGTGACACGCGAACGTCAAGCCCGCGCGGTGGTCCTGGCGATCGGCTACTACGACCTGCCCAACTACCTCGGTGTGCCAGGGGAAGAGCTGCCGCACGTGTCGCACTACTACACCGACGCCCATCCGTACTACCGTCAGCGGGTCGTGGTCGTTGGCGGCAAGAACTCGGCAGCCGAGGCATCACTCGAACTGTTCCGGGCCGGCGTGCACGTCACGCTCGTGCATCGGCACGCCACGCTCGGCGATTCGATCAAGTACTGGGTACGGCCCGATATCGAGAACCGCATCAAGGAAGGATCGATCGGGGCGCGCTTCGAATCGTCGATCGTCGCGATCACACCGACCGCCGTCATCATCGACACCAAGGGCACGCGCGAGGAGATTCCAGCCGAGGGCGTCTTCCTGCTGACCGGCTATCATCCGGATGTCGATTTGATGCGGCACGCGGGGATCGAGTGTCATCCGGAGTCGCTGGCGCCGACGCTCAATCCCGAAACGTTCGAGACCAACGTGCCCAACCTGTTCATCGCTGGCGGCGCCATCGCCGGGCGTCATACCGGGAACATCTTCATCGAGAACGGCCGCTTTCACGGCGAGCGCATCATCACCGTCGTCGTCGAGCGGCTGACTCGGGATTGAATGTATGTCCGCTCTGCCGTGTATCGTGGCAAGTACGGTGCTGGTGGGATGCATGACCGCAGCGCAGAACAGTGACTCGGATCTGCGTGCCCGCCGCCACGAGATGGTCGATCAGCAGATCCGCCAGCGTGGAGTGACCGATGCCCGCGTGCTGGACGCGATGCGCTCGGTCCCGCGCGAACGTTTCGTGCCGCCCGAGTTGCTCCGCCGAGCCTACGACGATGGACCTCTGCCGATCGGGGCAGGACAGACGATTTCGCAACCGTACATCGTCGCCTACATGACCGAGGCATTGAAGGCTGCCCCCTCGCACAAGGTGCTCGAGGTCGGCACGGGCTCGGGATACCAGGCCGCCGTGCTCAGTGAGCTGGTTCGGGAGGTCTACACAGTGGAGATCGTCCCAGAGCTCGCTCGCCAGGCCGAAGCGGTGTTGCGGTCGCTGAAGCGGACAAACGTCCACGTCCGCGCCGGCGATGGCTATGCGGGTTGGCCCGAGGAGGCTCCGTTCGATCGCATCATCGTCACCGCCGCGCCCGAGGCCATTCCGCGTCCGTTAGTTGACCAGCTCGCAACCGGGGGACTGCTGGTCGCGCCAGTCGGCACGCAGAGCGCTCCACAGTGGATGACCATCGTCGAGAAGACCCGGAACGGGGTCGTCGAACGTCGGACGATTCCGGTTCAGTTCGTCCCTTTCACTCGCCGGCCTGCCCGTTAACCTTTCCCGACAGCCCCCGTATTTGGGGGTATGCATCGCATTGCTCACTCAACGCTGATCCTGCTTGTCCTGGCGCTGACCTCGGCCGGCTTGACCGCGCAGGAGCGACCGGTCCCCCCGGCTCCGGCTCCTCAACAGATACCGGTTTTCCAGGAGACGGCCGACGCCAGGGCCACGCGAGTTCAGCTTCAACAGATTCTGCGGCAGCATCCCCCGGCGGTGGGAGAGGTCCTCCAGCGCGACCCGTCGCTGCTGACGCGGGCCGACTACCTGTCGCCGTATCCGCTGCTCTGGGCCTTTCTCCAGAAGCATCCCGAGATCCCACGGAACCCGTCGTTCTTCCTCGGCAACTTCGAGTACTACGAGCCGCGGCCGCAGGATCGGTCGCTCGAGATGTTCCAGATCATCCTGGCCGGCACCGGCGTCGCGGCAGGCGTGTCGGCGTTGCTCGGTGTCTTCGTCTGGCTGGTTCGCTCGATCATCGATCACCGGCGATGGCTCCGGCTGTCCCGGGTGCAGGCTGACGTGCATACGAAGCTCCTCGATCGACTCACAACAAACGAGGATCTGCTCTCGTATATCCAGTCGCCGGCCGGACGACGATTCCTTGAGTCCGCGCCGATCACGATGGAGCAGGAACCTCGCACGACGGCCGCGCCGGTCTCGCGAATCATCTGGTCCCTGCAGGCGGGTCTCGTGCTCGCGGCACTGGGCGGCGGCTTCTGGCTCGTGCAGCAGAACGTGTCACCCGAGGCCGCTGAAGGGTTCTTCATCATCGGCGTCCTGGCCATGTCGCTCGGTGTTGGATTCACCGCGTCGGCGGTGCTGGCCTACGTCGTTTCGGCGCGGTTCGGTCTCGTGCCGAAGCCAAAGAGTACGGAGGCGTGAGGAGCGGTATGCGTGAGTTTGCGCTCACCGAAATGGAACGCGCAGGAGCCTTCGAGGACGCCGAGCGAACGTTCCAGATGACCGAAGAAGCGTTTCGCGTCTTCTACGAGCAGACGGCGCGGCCGATCTGGATGTATCTGGCGCGGACGACGGGCGACGATCGCCTCGCCGATGACCTGTTGCAGGAGACCTACTATCGCTTTCTTCGGGCGCGAACCGCGTTCGAGAGCGACGATCATCGGCGCCATTACCTGTTTCGCATCGCGACCAATCTTGTTCGAGACCAGTGGCGCCGCGCTCGCACGGATGCCGTCGAACTCGGCGAGGCGTCAGACGTGCCGGAGCTAGGCGCGGACGACACGTTGGGGGATCGCGCGCTCGGGCGCATCGACCTGACCCGTGCCCTCGAACAATTGAAGCCGCGTGAGCGCTCACTCCTGTGGCTCGCCTACGCGCAGGGTTTTTCCCACGAGGAGATCGCCTCACAGCTTGGGCTGCGGACGGGCAGCCTGAAGGCACTATTGTTTCGCGCGCGGCGTCGTCTCATCAGCGTGCTGGGTGACCGTTATCGGTCAGGAGGACGCCGTGGCTGATCATTCCTGTGTTCACGAGCACGACGTTGTCGCGGCCGTTTTGAGCCACCGCTGGGATCGTGCGAGCGACGAATTGACGCAACACGCCGCGGATTGCGAGGTCTGCCGTGATGTGGTTGCGGTGGCACGCCTGCTTTCGGCCGATCAGGAACACGCGCGATATGAGGTTCACGTGCCCGCAGCAGGGCAAGTGTGGTGGCGGGCCGCAGTGCGAGCGCGGCTCGAAGCCGCGCACGCCGTCGCTCGACCTCTGACGTGGCTCCATGGAATCGCCGGCGCGTGTGCGGTTGGTGTGGCGTGCGCGATGATCGGCATGGCGTGGCCATCGCTGCGAGAGTTGGCCTCGTGGTTCACGTTCGAGGCGCTCGGTGCCGATGCACGGATGGCGGATGTGGCGGCGTTCGTGACGGCGGCGATGCAGCGCAGTCTGCCCCTGGCATTCGTCGTGGCCGCGTGTCTGGTCCTCGCGCCTGTGGCACTGTATTTCGTGCTGACTGACGACTGATTTCGTCGCCTCAAAAGGGACTCTCGAGTGTCGGCTCTCCGATCGACCCCGATAACAGAATCGTCATCGGCCTGCCAAAGCCGGCATAGAGCTGGCCCCCACAGTTCCTCGTAGCCAGCTGTCAAATCGCAGAGAACACAGCCTTTAGGTCTCCAGCCTCAAGCTGTACCTATTCTTGCTGTCTCACGCGCCGTGGAGGGCTTCCCCCCGCCGCTCCCCACGGACGTTGAGACATGGATCCACGACGCACAAACTGGCGACGCACGGCGGTAGCATTGGCCGCCCTGCTCCTGACGTTGGCCGCTTCGCGTGTGGCCGCTGCCGGCACGATTACGCTGATGTGGGATCCGATCCCGGATCCCTCGGTCACCGGCTACATCGTCTACATCGGCACGCAGCCTGGCACGTACACCCAGAATGTCAACGTCAGTTCGGCAACGTCCTACACCTTTGCGACGGCGGTCCCCGGACAGTTGTATTGCTTCGCCGTGTCGGCGTACGCGGCCGGACCTCTTGAAGGACCGAAGTCCGCGGAGGTCTGCGGTTATAGCGACCGGCTGCCGACGCTGACGAATCCAGGGGCGCAGTCATCGACAGCTGGACAATCGGATTCGCTGCAGCTCGTGGGATCGGATCCCGATGGTCTCGCGGTCACATATTCGGCGACCGGCCTCCCCTCTGGACTGACGCTCGGCTCATCGACAGGCTTCATTTCGGGCACGCCGACGACGGCCGGCAATTATTCAGTGACGGCTACTGTCTCAGACAGTGTGCTGACGGCCTCGCAGACCTTTAGCTGGAACGTTGCCGCTGGCGACACCACCGCGCCGACCATCTCCATCACCGCCCCGACTACATCAACGACGTACGCGACGAGCTCGGCGACGCTCAATGTGAATGGCGCGGCCGCCGATGCCGTCGGCGTTACGCAGGTGAGCTGGAGCAACGATCGCGGCGGTAGCGGCGTCGCGTCCGGCACGACGAGCTGGAGCATTGCTGGCATCACGCTGCAGAGCGGCGCGAACGTCATCACGGTGACTGCGCGCGATGCCGCAAACAACACGAGCACCGATTCGCTGACAGTCACGTACACAGCCGCAGATACCACTGCTCCGGCCGTCTCCATCACGACCCCGACGACGGTTGCGACGTACACCACGAGCACAACGCCAGTGACGGTTGGTGGCACGGCGAGCGACGCCGTCGGTGTGACGCAGGTCACGTGGGCCAACAACCGCGGCGGCAGCGGCACCGCGATCGGGACGACCTCGTGGAGCGCGAGCGGAATCACGTTGCTTGGCGGATCCAACGTCATCACGATCACCGCCCGTGATGCGGCAGGTAACACGTCCACCGATACACTGACGGTCACCTACAACGCACCCGATACGACGGCGCCCGTGGCGACGATCACGACGCCGACGTCGGTTGCGACGTACACTGCGAGCACGACGCCATTGACAGTCGCTGGCACGGCGAGCGACGCCGTCGGTGTGACGCAGGTCGCGTGGGCCAACGACCGCGGCGGCAGCGGCACCGCGACGGGCACGACGAGCTGGAGTGTCAGCGGCATCGTGCTGCAAAGCGGTTCTAACGTCATCACAATCACGGCGCGCGACGCGGCCGGCAACAGCGCCACCAATACACTGACGGTCACCTACAACGCGCCCGATACGACGGCGCCCGTGGCGACGATCACGGTGCCGACGTCCGTTGCGACGTTCACCACGAGCACGACGCCGTTGACGGTTGGTGGCACGGCAAGCGATGCCGTCGGTGTGACGCAGGTCACGTGGGCCAACGACCGTGGCGGCAGCGGCACCGCGATCGGCACGACCTCGTGGAACGCGAGCGGAATCACGTTGCTTGGCGGATCCAACGTCATCACGATCACCGCGCGTGACGCAGCAGGTAACACGTCCACCGATACGATGACGGTCACCTACAACGCACTCGATACGACCGCGCCGGTCGTTGCCATCGCACAGCCGACGTCGGCGTCCACGTTCTCGGCGACGACCGCTACTGTCAATTTGAGCGGCACGTCGAGCGATGCCGGGGGTGTGACGCAGGTCACGTGGGCCAACGACCGCGGCGGCAACGGTAACGCGACGGGGACGAGCAGCTGGAGTGTCAGCGGCGTGCCTCTGCAGAACGGCTCGAACGTGATTTCGATCACGGCGCGCGACGGGGCAGGTAATGCCGCGACGAAGGCGATGACCGTCACCTTCTCGGCGCCACTGATGCTGACGAACCTGACGGCCAACCAGACGGCACCGCAGCTTGTCGGTACGCCGATCACGTTCACCGCGACGGCGACCAACGGAACCGCGCCGTATTCGTACAAGTGGTGGGTGTTCGACGGTGCGTCGTGGACGATCCTTCAGAACTGGTCGGCCGGCAGCACCTACACGTGGACGCCCTCAATCGCCAACAGCGGCTTCCGCATCGCCGTGTGGGTCCGCAGTGCGGGTAGCACCACGGACGCCTATGACAACCCGCAATCGAACGGCAGCATCGCGTTCCCGGTGAATCCAGCGACGCAACTGACGCTGACGGCTCTGACGGCGAACCTGCCGTCCGGGCAAGCGGTCGGCACGCCGATCACGTTCACCGCCTCCGCCTCCGGCGGCTTCGCGCCGTATCAGTACAAGTGGTTTGTCTCCGACGGCAAATCGTGGAGGGAGATGCAGGCCTGGTCCACGAGCAACACCTGGACCTGGACGCCGACGTCGGCTGGTGGCAACACTCGCGTTGCGGTGTGGGTCCGCAGTGCAGGCAGCACAGTCGACGCGTATGACAACCCGGCGGCGAACGGAAGCATCGCGTTCGGGATCACCGGTGCCGGCGGCCGGAACAAAACGCGCTGAACACGAGCCTGGCGGGTGCCGGGAGACTCTGCGCCGTATCAGTAACATTCGCGTCGCCTCGCACTGTGAGCGAGGCACGCGGCGGCGTCTGCCGGCACTCATCATCCCCATCCATCGTTCTCGCAACCGTTGCTCTCTCTACGGCAGCGCTGACGACAGCGGTCGCTGATCGTCTCTCTCGAGCCGCGTGATACATTGCCAACCTGATGCAGTTGGCGACCGCGACCAAGGTTCGCGCGGCTGGAATCCTGTATCGCGCCGTGAGTACCGCCCGCCGGTTGGCCGGCCGATCGCCGAGCACGGTCGTGTGCACACGTGGGGGTCTGACCTGGGCGTTGAATCTGCAAGACGGAATCCAGTTATCGATTTATCTCTTCGGCGCCTTTGAGCGGGCGACCGTCCGCACACTATCGCGCCTGCTGCCGCGCGGGGGCGTGGCCATCGACGTCGGCGCCAATATCGGCGCGCACACGCTGCCGATGGCGCGTCATGCCGGCGAAGCGGGACGCGTGATTGCAATCGAGCCGACGGCCTGGGCCGTCGGCGGGCTTCGCCGCAATCTCGAGCTCAACGCCGATCTGGCCCCCAGGGTCATCGTCCACGCGGCCGCGCTCGTGGCACCGGGGGAACGGCTGGCTCGCGAGTACTACTCATCGTGGCCCTTGGCCGATGCCCCGCGCCCGCATGCGGTTCATCGCGGCGTCCTGCACAGCACTGCGGGCTCGGTGGCGCTCACGCTCGACGAGGTCGTCGCGCGCGAGAAGCTGCCGAGACTCGACGTCGTGAAGATCGATGTGGACGGACAGGAATTACGCGTGCTGCGCGGAGCCATGGCCACGCTGGCGTCGCTGCGCCCGAGCCTCGTCGTCGAGCTCACCCCCTATGCCCTTGGCGAGCATGGCGATTCGATTGACGATCTGCTGGACCTTCTGAGTCAGGCACAATATCGGCTGGTCGACGAACGGTCGTTCAGGCCGCTGTCGTCAGACCGCGACACGATCGTGCGTATGCTCCCCGCCGGCGGGTCCATCAATGTCGTGGCGCTTCCTGTTGAGCGACAGGTCTGAATGACGCAAGCGCGCAGCCGTGCTGCACTGGTACTGCCGTCGGCCGCGGTTCTGTTCCTCTTGTCAGGTGCGATTGTCGGCGCCACGTACGATGACGAGGAGTATCGAAGCGCCATCCTCAGCTTGGTGCTCCACGCTCGCGCCGTGCTCGACGGGGTGTACCCCTTCTGGACGTCGGCGCTGGGCTTCGGGCTGCCGCATCCGCTCCATCCTTCTTTGATCTTTCATCCGCTGATGCCGCTCTTCGGCATTGCCGCACCGGATACAGCGGCGCGCATCCTCTATGCCGCTCACGCGGCGCTTGGTGCCGCCGGCAGCTGGTGGCTGGTGCGCGAGGTTGGCGGCGGTCGGTGGGCGGCAGCGCTGGCGAGCACGACGTGGGTCCTTTCGGCACCATCGCTGAACTACGTGCTCACCGATTTCTGGCCCGCCGAGTTCGTTGTCTGGTCGCTCGCTCCGTTCCTGTTCCTGTTCGCGCTGCGATTGCTCGACGCTCCTGCCGGAGGCCGGCGCTGGATCGACGCGATTGCCTTCGGCCTCGTCGCAGGGCTGATGTGGTCGAACGGCCATGCCGGGTACGTGCCGGTCTATTTCGTTCCACTTGCGATCATGTTCATTGCTGCCCGGCGTCGCGCCGCGTCGCGGTGGGCGCCGCTTCTGCTCGCCATGGGCATTGGATTGGCGATGGCCGCGCCGACGCTCGCCAGTCTGCTGTCTGAACTCCCACGGTTTCCAGATGTGCCACGTCTCAGTTCGCGCACCGCCGTCGGGTGGCCGGAGCTTGGCGACATGATCCTCCGTCCGTTCACGTTCAGCGCGAACGGTGCCCGCATCCCGTACTTCGGCGGACCGATGTTCGTCCTCGCGGTCGCGGCTGCCGCTGGCTTCGCGGGCGCATCGCCGCATCGCCGGTATTTGCGAGCTGCGTTCGTGGCCGCGTTTGTCTTGATGCTGCTGCCTGCGCTCGAGCGATCGGGCGTCGTGCTCTCGGGTGTGTTTCTCTTTCGCGATCCGATGGTGCTCTGCGGGATCACGCTCGCCGCGATGGCCTGGCAGGCCTTGGCCGATCGCTCACCTCGTACTGCGGTGACCGCCGCGGTCCTGCAGGTGGCCGTGCTCGCTTTCACGGCCTGGCCGTTCGTCAGCCGTGCACTCGATGGGCGCGAGCTCGTCGCACCTGTTCTCCACAACCGGACGATCGTCGCCAGCCTGAGTGGATGGACATCTCGCATTCCAGGACGATGGTATCTTGCGCCGGAGCTCGAGACGGCCATGCTCGAGCGGCGCGTGTTCAACGACGGACTCTGGTTGAACATGTGGCTCTACTCCGGGCTGCCGGTCGTCAACGGCACGTTCAAGGGTGTGTCCGCCGATGAGATGTATCCCAGCGAATATCTCGCCATTGGCCGCATCCGCGGCCATGCATCGACGGTAACGAACCCACCAACACTGGATGTGATGGGGGTGAGCGCGATCCTTGCGACCGCGACCGAGCCGGTCGCGACGACGCTCGAAGAAGTGGCGCGATTTACGACGCACGGTGCGGGCGACCTGCGGCTGCTGCGCAATCCTGGCGCTTGGCCCGGCGCGGCGTTCGTGCACGAATCCGCGCTGCGCGCCGAAGAGTCGGCGTTGCCCGGCTGCACGATCGGCGGGCTGCTCTGTCTCGATCTGAAGCCGCTGTCGCTTGTGGCACGGACCAGCGGCGTGCGCGTACAGCGGCGGCACGGCGAGATCGAGGTCCAGTTTGCGCCCAGTGCGGTTGGGCCGCGGTGGCTGGTTGTCGCCGAGATGCATCGCCCGGCGTGGGTCGCCCGCGCTGCTGGCGCGGACCTTCCGGTGGTTCGTGTCGCGGGAGGCCTGATCGGTGTGCAGGTGCCTCCGGATGTCGGCGCCGTCAGTCTGCGATATCGACCGACGCTTCAAATCGCGCTGACCTGGCTGACAGGCGGAGTTGGCTTGGCGGCCGCGTTCTTCTTGCTCGTGGCCGCGGCGAATCGGGGACGGCCGCCGAACGGCTACCTCCACCGCGTGGTGGCGCGATATGTCGCCTATCACCTGCCGGCCGACAGCACCATCGTAGAGATCGCGCCGCGCTCACGATTGCTGCTCGATTCGCTGGCGCGGCCCGCCATGCGCGTCGCGTTTCCGGATGCGGCCGCGAACGTACCGGCGGACATCGAGGTACATGGCTGGGACGGGCTCCGGCGGCTGCAACCCGATCGGGTCATCCTGAACGGCACCCTGCATCACGAACGCGACATTCAGGTGATGCTCGAACAACTGCGCCAGGTCTGCGGGCCGAGCACGCGCGTGATCATTGCGTACTACAGCAGCCTCTGGCGCCCGGCCCTCACCCTGGCGTGGCGATTCGGCCTGACGACGAAGGGCCCCGAGCACAATTGGGTGACGCCTGCCGATGTCGCGAATCTTCTGCGGCTGACCGGCTTCGAGCTGATCAGCGAATCGCAGCACATCCTGCTCCCGGTCCAGATTCCCGTGATCAGCACGTTCGTGAACCGCTGGCTCGCTCCGTTACCGGTGCTGCGATGGTTCGCCCTCGTCAATATCGCCCTCGTCCGCCCGGCGGCGACTCCGTCGCCGACGCCGGTTTCGGTATCGGTCGTCGTGCCGGCGCGCAACGAACGAGGCAACATCGCCGGCATCGTCGAGCGTGTGCCTCGCATGGGGCCGGAGGACGAAATCATCTTCGTCGAGGGTCATTCGAGCGACGGCACATGGGAGGAGATCCAGGCCGTCGTCACGCGCTATCCAGGCCGGCGCATTCGCGCGCTCAAGCAGCCGGGGCGCGGCAAGGGTGATGCCGTACGTGCCGGATTCGCCGTCGCGACCGCAGAGGCGCTGATGATTCTCGATGCCGACCTGACCGTCGCTCCGGAGGAACTGCCGAAGTTCCATGCGGCGCTGACGTCCGGGCTCGGCGAGTTCATCAACGGCAGCCGCCTGATTTATCCGATGGAGCGGCAGGCGATGCGCTTCGCCAACATGGTCGGCAACAAGTTTTTTGCGCTGGCATTTTCCTACCTGCTCGGCCAGCCCCTGAAGGACACGCTCTGCGGCACGAAAGTGCTTCGCCGACACCATTACCAGCAGATCGCTGCAGGACGCGCGTACTTTGGCGACTTCGATCCGTTTGGCGATTTCGACCTGCTGTTCGGCGCCGCCAAACTCGGACTTCGCATCGTCGAGCTGCCGGTGCGATATCGCGAGCGGACGTACGGAACGACCAACATACGGCGGTGGGCCCACGGCTGGCTACTGTTGCGCATGACCGCGTTTGCTGCGCGTAAGATCCGGTTCATCTGACATGATGCTGCAGCGGTGGCTGGCCCACCCGCTCACCCGGGGCCTGGACCTCGACGATCCAGCGACTACGCGGCTGCGCCAACAGATCATTCGAGACAAGGACGTCCTTCGCCAGATTTATCTCGAGTGGTACTCCGCAATTGCCGCCGCGCTCCCGTCGGGCGATGGACCGGTTCTGGAACTCGGCGCGGGTGGCGGATTCATGCGTGAGCGGGTGCCGGATCTCGTCACGTCCGAGTGCTTCTCGGTTCCACATGTTGGTCTGGTACTGGACGGTCTGCGTCTGCCTTTCGTAGCGGGCTCGCTGCGGGGTATCGTGATGACCAACGTGCTGCATCACCTGTCTGATCCCCAGGCGTTCTTTGTCGAGGCCACGCGCTGTGTCCGCGCTGGCGGTGCAATCGCGATGATCGAGCCCTGGGTCACGCCGTGGTCACGCTTCGTATACCGGTGGCACCACGAGCCATTCGCACCTGACGCCGCGTCATGGCGGATCGCCGGCAACGGTCTGCTGTCTGCCGCCAACGGCGCACTCCCGTGGATCGTGTTCGAGCGGGATCGACCTCGGTTCGAACGTGAGTTCCCGGCGTGGCGGATTGACCGGGTTACGCCGATGATGCCCTTCGTGTATCTGCTGTCGGGCGGCGTGTCGTTGCGAAGCCTGGCGCCGGGCTGGAGCTTCTCGGCGATTCGCGCGCTGGAGCGAGCGCTGGCGCCGTGGCAGCGGTCGCTCGCAATGTTTGCGCTGATTGTCCTTCGACGTCTGGATTATCCTCACACCTACGCATGATTGAGCGATATGGGCGCGGCTGCCTGCTGCACGAGAGCCTGAAGACCTACGGTCGAAACTGGATCGGCGCACACACGATGGTGCTGGAGCAGGTGATCCTGGGATATCCGACGAGTGATGTCCTTCTGAAAATCATGGCGAGACGGACACGGCACGAGGACCTGCTCTATAAGGGAGTCCGAATCGGTTCACGCTGCATCATTCGATCCGAGGCGGTGATCTATCGCGACGTCGACATCGGCAATTACGTGCGGACCGGTCACAAGGTCTTGATCCGCGAGCGCTGTCGCATCGGCAACCACGTGCTGGTGGGCACCAACGTCGTTGTGGACAACGACACGGTCATCGGCAGTCGTGTCAGCATCCAGTCGATGGTCTACATCCCAACCGGCACGGTCATCGAGGATCGGGTGTTCATCGGCCCGAACGTCGTGTTCACCAACGACAAGTTTCCGATTCGCGTCAAAGCGCCGCTCACGGCGCCAACCATCTGCCGCGGCGCGTCGATCGGCGCCAACGCGACGATCCTTCCCGGCGTAGTCATTGGTCGAGGTGCGCTGATTGCCGCCGGGGCGGTGGTGACACGCGACGTGCCGGCGTGGCACCTGGCGGTTGGCGCGCCCGCCCGGTTCAGTGCGCTACCACGGCATCTCCGCCGACCGAATCAAATCGTCTGACATGCGATTGGGAGGAGCCATCGCGCTTGTCACCGGCGGCGCGGGTTTCATCGGCAGCCACCTCGTCGATCACCTGATCGAGCGAGGCGTGTCCAGGGTGATCGTCGTCGATACGCTGTGGCTGGGGAGTGAACGCAATCTGGCTGCGGCCCGGGCGCGCAGACCCGACCTCGAGTTCATGAAGCAGGACGCGGCGGATCGTGACGCGATGCGCGCTGCCATCGAGCGTCACCGCGTTGAGATCGTGTTCAACCTTGCCACGCGACCGCTCGGAAACAGCTTCACGGATCCGCGCGGCGCGTATATGACCAGCGTGGACATCGCCGTCACGCTCGCCGAATTGCTTCGTGCCGGAGCCTTCGCCCGCCTGGTGCATTACTCGACGTCGGAGATCTACGGCGACGCCGTCGCGGTGCCGATGTCCGAGGAGCATCCAACACGGCCGACCACGCCCTACGCCGCGGGCAAGCTCGCTGCTGACGTCCTGTTGCAGTCGTGGATCGAGCTGTTCAAGATTCCCGTGCTGACGATCCGCCCGTTCAACAACTATGGACCGCGCCAGAACGACGGGGACTACGCGGCGGTGATTCCGCTCACCATTCGCCGGATTGCCTCCGGCCTGCCGCCTGTTCTCGAGGGAACGGGCGAACAGACCCGCGACTTCACATTCGTGCGAGACACGGTCAGGCTGACGGCCGACCTCTGTGAAACTGACGGGGCGTGGGGGAAGACGCTGAACGTCGCGTGTGCGAATGAGGTGCGAATCCTCGATCTGATCCAGGCCATCTGCCGCGAGATGGGATACACGGGCGAGATCGAGCGTCGCCCGGCACGGCCGGGCGATCACCGCCGGCACCTCGCGTGCGTCGAGCGCGCCCGCGACCTGGTGTCGTTCGGCGACTTGACACCGATCGAGACCGGCATTGCCGAGACGGTCGCCTGGTACCGCGAGCGCCATGCCCCAACCCGCCCCTGACATGCTGCGGCGGGGTGCGTGCGTGCTGGTTACCGGAGGCACCAGTTTTCTCGGCCGAGCATTCCTTCAGAGCACGATCGGGCGATACCGGGTGCTTGCGCTGGCACGAGATCCGGCCGCGGCGCCGGCGATTCCCGGCGTCGAGTGGATCGAAGCCGATCTTCGCAGGCCGCTTGGACACGTTCGTCTTCCGCAGCGGATCGATGCGGTCGTGCATCTGGCGTCGGTGCGCGAACCATCGGAAGGCGCAGGCCCCGAAGAGCTCTTCACGGTGAATGCAGGCGCGACTGCATCGCTCGTCGAGTACGCGGTTGCTGCTGGGGGGCGACGGTTCGTGTACGGTTCATCCGGCGGCGTTTACGGCTATCGTGCCAGACCGATCAGCGAAGTGATGGAGCCCGCGCCGTTCGATCTGTACACCCTGAGCAAGCGGCACGGAGAGACGATTGTCGTACGCGAGCGCCGCCTGTCGACCGCCGTGGTCCGCTACTTCTTTCCCTATGGCCCGGGACAGCGGGCGGGCATCATTCCGCGGCTGGCCAGCTCGCTCCAGGCCGGTCGGCCGATCACGCTGTATCGTCAAGGGCGTGTGCCGCATATCAACCCGGTTTTTGTCGGCGACGCGGCCGAGATCACGCGCCGAGCGTTGACCTCGCCGCGGTCGCTGGTGGTGAACTGCGCGGGGCCCGAGGTTGTGACCGTGAGGGAACTGGCCCGGCGCATGGCGGCGATTCTGGGCGTGCCGCCGCACTTCGTGTCCGGTCGAGATCCACGCGTCGGTGACATGGTGGCATCACTCATTCGGTGCAAACGAGCCCTCGGCTGCACGCCGAAGGTCTCGCTCGACGCCGGATTGCAGCGGACGCTGACAGTCCTGTGACCGACGCTCCGGCTGTCTCCGTCATCGTCCCGGCCTACAACGAAGCCGAGACGATCGAGGATGTGGTGCGCGGGATCGCACGCGTACTTGCGCGATGGCCCGGCTCGCACGAGATCATCGTTG
>Ga0075418_10003273_pt1 | contig 18501 bp, 13 predicted proteins | sample SoiMetdeltSBSDD2_FD_81776 | JGI IMG/M metagenome (GOLD analysis project Ga0075418, IMG submission 81776) | Bulk soil microbial communities from a Populus tree surrounding site in Tennessee, USA - Soil MetaG P. deltoides SBSDD2 | ecosystem: Environmental > Terrestrial > Soil > Tree plantation... | reverse complement strand
GATCGCCGTCAGCTACCCGGCCAGCACGGGTGCATCCTCAGACGCGACCGGGGCGGCTGCGCCCCATTGGACGTTCATCCTGGTTCTGATTGCGGCAGCGATTGGCGTGTTATTGAGGCACAGCCTGCGATCAGTCTTCGATCCGACGACGACGCTGGCGCTATTACGTATTATCACCGATACCGCCTCCGGGTTGATCCTCGGCTTCGTGCTGTGCCTCCTGTTCATGATCGGAGCCATCTCCATGACCGGTTCGACCGATTCGACCTTGACGCCGAAAACCCTCGCGGATTTCGAACGCGTGGCGATCGTAATGTCGCTGTTCGGAGTTACTGGCGGATTTCTGGTGGAACAAGTTGCCGACTCGGTCCGGGGCTGGCTGCTGGAGAAGCTGCCCAAGAAGAGCTCGTAAGCTTAACGTTCAACTTTTTTTCGGCAGGAGCATTCTTCCCACCAGGCTGGGAGTGCACGTACTGCCCGTGGTGGCGCTCAGAACTCCGCACTCAGCACTAAAGCAGCCTCATCCACACCGCCTGCAAATACCCCGTCTCCGGGCAATGCGCCGCTACCGGGTGATCGGGGGCCGCGCCGGTCTTGGCCAGGATCTGGCAGGTGCGCGCGGCGCGCCGCGGAGGGGAACTGCCGGCGATTTCAGTTCCCGCCTGGCGGGCCGCGGCATAGATCAGCCGCAGGAACTCATCGGGTGCGAGCAGGCCGGCACACGTGCAGCTCACCATCAGACCACCGCCGACAACGAGCTGCATCGCCAGTCGGTTGAGATCGAAGTGCTTTCGCGTTCCCTCTTCCAACTCCGCCCGATTGCGGATTAGCTTCGGCGGGTCCAGGACCACGACGTCGTACTGGCGGCCATTGGCGAGCATGTCCCGCATGTAGGCGAATGCGTCGGCCTGCACGAAGCGGACTCGCACCTGGTTGAGGTTGGCGTTCTCGCGGGCCAGCGCCAGGGGCTCCTCGTCCAGATCGACGCCGGTTACCTCGGCCGCCCCACCGAGTTTCTTGGCCTGAATTGCGAAACCGCCGCTGTAGCAGCACAGGTCGAGCACCGACTTGCCGGAGCAAAAGCTGGCTAGCATTCGCCGGTTATCGCGCTGGTCACAGAAAAAACCGGTCTTGTGACCCCCGGCGAAATCTACGCGGAAACGAGTGCCGAACTCCTGGATCGTGACCCGTGGCGACAGACCGTCCGAGGCGATAGGCGGCCCTTCGAAACCCTCCTGCGACAAAGTGGCCGGGCCGGTGCGAATAAGCGTGTGCTTCGTACCCACCAGCGGCGAAAGCAGCTTGAGAATCGCCTCGGCCCGCAGGTACATGCCAATCGAAAAGCACTCGGCCGACAGGACGTCCCCCAGTTTGTCCACGACCAGGCCGGGCAGGCCGTCGGATTCCGCATGGATCACGCGGTAGCTGTCGGTAACGCCTTCGAGCCGCAAGATCTCGCGCCGCAGACGGACGGCCGTCTCCAGCCGCGACCGCCACCAGCTTTCGTCAGGTCGCTGGTCGCCCAAAGACAGCATCCGCACGGCGATTTCGGCCTTGGGATTGACGAGACCGTAGCCGGCCAGCCGATCCTCCGCATAGACGGCGACTAGGTCCCCTGGGCGCGCTTCGCGGTCGATCCGCTCGATCCGCTTGCGATACAACAGCGGATGCAGGCCGACGGATTTGGCCACTACCCGCGGCAACGGCTGATCAGCAGGCAGGTCGAGCGAACAAGTGATCATGAGGAAGGCTTGACCGGGAGGCGGGGGTTTGCAAAATCGAGTGCCGCAAGCGATATTTGTACTGGATTGAGACAACTTGAGCGTGTGGTCTGGGCGACGCGGTGTCGCCGTGATCGCGCTTCCTTCACTCACGAAAGGTACATGTGCCGGAAGTCAAGACTCGAATCAACGAGCAAATCCGCATTTCTCCCGTACGCGTCATCGGGGCGGATGGGGCTCAGCTAGGAATCATTCCCGTCGATCAAGCTTTGACCAGGGCCCGCGAGGCGGACCTGGATCTCGTCGAGGTGGCCCCCAACGAGCGGCCGCCGGTCTGCCGAATCATGGATTTCGGCAAGTACAAGTACGAGAAGAACAAGAAATCGCATCAGGCGACGCATCATCCCAAGACCAAAGAAATCCGGCTCCGCCCCAAGACGGGCGAGCATGACATCGATTTCAAGGTCAAGCAGGCCAAAGGATTCCTTCAGCACAAGGACAAGGTCACCGTCAAGGTGGTGTTCCGCGGCCGCGAACTGGCGCACATCGACGAAGGGAAAAAGGTCATGGAGAAAGTCGTGGCGGAGCTGGCCGAGGTCGGCAAGCTCGAATCGCCGCCGCAGTACATGGCCAAGCAGATGATCGCCACGCTGACGCCGAAGTAATCGCAGTCGAACTAGCGCTCGTCGCCGAAGTCCTTCGACTTCGGATTCGCCATCGCACGAACATTCATCCGAACCCTGCCGAGTTCGGCTAATTCGCTGCGCTCTTCCATTGCGTATCGTCCCAGGTCTCTCCTGCTGGCTTCGGCATGTACCGACTGACTGGCTGGAGGCTGCCGCGCTTGGTGTCTGGTGCGGCGGCGGCGGCCTTGTCCGGCCATGTTGCGGGGACGACTCCCCACTCGGCTCGCCCGCGCTGCGGCCCGTCAGCGGCCGCAGTGCGATCGCTGGGGTCGATCAATTGCGGCGCGCGGTTGGCGGGGTCTTCTCGCTTGAGGCGGTCGCTGCCGGCGGGATCGGGAACCGGCTGCACGCTCCGCCTCGGGCCGAGCGTTGGCTCGCTGATCGTCGGACGATTCAGCACCGGACCATCGGCCGACCGTGGGCCGCTGCGACTGGCTCTACTTCCCTGAGTCGACGTGGCTGCTGCCTCTTGACGTACGACGTCGCCCCGCGAGTCATCGCGCGACAAGGGAGCGTCGCCGCGCTGCGCCGGACGATAGGGCGCGCCGCTGCCGGATGTTCCCGGTGGCGGGACCGCCGTGCCAGGAGGGATGCCCGGCCTGATCGTCGATCCGTCGGGAACCGTAGCTCCGGGGCCAATTATCCGCGTGCCGGGAGGCGGGACGATAGTCGGCGGCGTCAAAATGCCGCGCACGCCGCTGGGGGGTGTGATCGTCGAGGGAGCTACCGTCGAGGGGACCACGGTGGCGCCGGGCACGACGGGCACCGTCGTCGCCGGCGGGATCGTGTTGTAGTAAGGAGTGCCGCAGGGGGGCGGCGCGCAGGAACTGCCGTAGCAAACCGCTCGCGGCACGACCGCAGGCACGGCAGCGACCGGTGCTGCAGCAATTGGCGCCGCTGCAACCGGCACGGCGGCTGGCGCTCCGCAACGAGGTTTGTGAAACAGCCAATCGAAACACGAGAAGCAACAATGCCGCTGCGGTTGGCACGTAGTGGCGGCAGTTGCGCGCTGGCAAGTGACCGGAGCGGCCATGCCCGGTTGGTAGACCGTATAGGGCCGGTAATACGTCACTGGCACCTGCACCATGCGGGTCTGATAGCCGTAGTAGCTCGGCGGCACGTAATTCAGCGGCGCCGGTTGTCCATAAAAGGCATAGGCCTCTGAGCCGGCACTGGCGCCGCCGGCAGGAGCGAGCGTGTAATTGGCAGCGGGGCGAACGGCAGCGGGGTCGGCGGATGGAATGCCCACGGCTGGCTGAGCGGGCGCATAGTAGGCGGTCTGGGGAGAGAGCCTGATTGTAGGATAGGCGGCCTGATACGCGGAGGCAGCACTGGCGGCGGGCGGATAGGCGTAGCCGTACTGGGTCGGGTAATAGGCCGAATAGTATGGCGACTGCTGAAGCATCGTGCCCGGTGGATAGCCGCGTACGGTACCGGTTTGCGCCAGGGCCGGCGCCAGGCCCGTCAGCGAAGTCAGGCAAACGAGGACGATCGAGGAGTTGCGCAGCACGAACATGGTTGTGCTCCACCAGGGCCAGATGCGGATGATTTGGTTAGACCCGCCGCGGGACAGGGTTGTCAATTGTTAATGCGGATATCTTGAAGTATTGCTGAAAAATTATGGTTGTACTGACCATGATGATGACGCCGGTTCTAACAGCTGCGTCTCGCCGCGGATCCCAACGGCGCAAAATGCACGGCGCAGGGAATGGGTACCCACCTGGGAAACGATAGGTCACTCCCAGAGCGCGCGAGAGAAATTGCAGGCCCATGCGCGAAAGACATTTGCGCTGCCTGTTGTTTGCCGTTAGCCGCAGCGAGAAGACCGGCGGCCAAACAGGCTATCCAGTACGCTGCGTCCTACGCCAGTCCGAGCGCCTTCCGCTTTTCCCGAATGAACTCGATGTGGTGCGGGATGTGTTTGGTGACGTTGGTCAGCAGCTTCTCCAGCGTCTGTTCGCCCGCCTCGCTGTGATTTCCCTTCCTCTGGAAGTCAGCTTCTTTCAGCGACCGGAGGATGCGGCCCATGTGACGGCGGCAGGCGTCGATGAGGGTCAGCTCCTCCTCAATTTCGCGTGCGGCGTAAGCCAGCTTGGAGGCGTACAAGTCCGGATCGCCGCCGAAATACGTCGGCTTCTCCTGGGCGATGACCCGCGTCATTCGGTCCACGTATACTGGCTCGAAGTCGGCAATGTGGCAGACGCACTCCAGCGTCGACCATTTCCCCTCGATGGGCCGCGCCAGAAGCTGCTCGCGGGTCATCCCGCGCACCGCCTGGCGCAAGAGCGCCGGGCCGGCGGCATAATCGTCGATCAAATCGGCAATGGACATGGCGAGTCCTCATGGGACGAAGGGCCCTACGCGTTTATGATACGTGTTTTCCCCATTCGCGTCAGTCACTGGAGAAAGCTCGATCATGCCCGAAACATCCGCCCCGCTCGTCGGCATCATCATGGGAAGCAAGTCAGATTGGGAAACGATGCGCCAGGCGTCCGACGTGCTCTCCCAGTTCGGCGTACCGCACGAATCCCGCGTTCTGTCGGCTCATCGCACGCCCGAGCAGACGAGTCAGTGGGTTAAGGAGGCGGAAGGGAGGGGCCTGGAAGTAATCATCGCCGGTGCCGGCGGCGCGGCGCACCTGGCTGGCGTAGCGGCCGCGCTGACCGTTTTGCCGGTGCTTGGCGTCCCGATGGTCAGCAAGCTTCAGGGGCTCGACTCGCTGCTGTCGATCGTGCAGATGCCCGGGGGAATTCCGGTCGGCACGCTGGCCGTCGGCGAGGCGGGGGCCAAAAACGCGGGCCTCTTGGCCGTGCGGATCCTGGCTGCCAAGCGCCCCGAACTGCGCAAGAAGCTCCACGAGTACCACGCGGAAATGGCGCGCAAGGTCCTGTCGGAAACGTTGCCATGAGGCAGTGGCGCTGGCATCCCATTTGCACGGTTTTGCTCCTAGGTCCCCGCACCTCGTTGGGAGGATTCGCCATGGCGAAATGCGATGTCTGCGGCAATGACTACGACAAGTCGTTCACGGTGACGATGGCAGGACAGACGCACGTCTTCGACTCGTTTGAATGCGCTATTCAGGCGCTAGCGCCAAAGTGCGAGCACTGCGGGTGCCGCGTCATCGGCCACGGCGTCCAAAAGGGCGACGTGATCTATTGCTGCGTCCACTGCGCCGAGGCCAACGGAGTCCAAGGCCTGACAGATCGAGTTTCGCACGCGGCGTCGGCATGAGCGGATAACGAAAATGTTCCGGCGGGCAGCATCCACCTAACCGATGACCTGTGCGCTGGGCTCACCCTCGTTGATCGTAGCCCGCTCGGGACGTCCCTTGTTCATGTAGACCAGCTTCATGTGGTCCACGCCGAGCAGATGCAGAAATGTGGCGTGAAGGTCATGCACGTGCAAGCGGTCCTCGACGGCGTGCAGGCCGATCTCGTCGGTGGTGCCGACGGTGCGGCCACCACGAATGCCGGCGCCGGCCACCCACATCGAAAATCCGTAGGGGTTGTGGTCGCGGCCGTCTCCCTTCTCGCTCATCGGCGTGCGGCCGAACTCGCCTCCCCAGATGACCAGCGTGTCATTGAGTAAGCCGCGACGCTTAAGGTCCATAAGCAGGCCGGCGATCGGCTTATCGGTCTCCAGGCAGTGCTCGGAGTGATTCTTTTCGAGGCCCGAGTGAGCGTCCCACTTGCTGCCGGCGCCACTGTAAAGCTGGATGAACCGCACGCCGCGCTCGACGAGCCGCCGCGCGAGCAAGCACATGCGGCCGTAGGTTTGCGTCTCCTTCTGGTCGAGGCCGTAGAGCGCGATTGTTTCCGCCGTCTCGTCGCGCAAATCGACCGCCTCGGGCGCTTCGGCCTGCATCCGGAAGGCCAACTCGTAGCTGGCGATGCGTGCCTCCAGTTCGCTCTGGCCGGCGCGCTCGGCGGCGTGGCGGCGGTTGAGCCGGGCCAACAGGTCAAGCTTGCGGCGCTGCTCGTCGGTTGAAATTCCCTGGGGAGAAGCCAGGTTCCTGATCGGCTCGTCGCCGGGCAAGAGTGCCGTCCCCTGATACTGGGCGGGCATGAACCCGGCGCTCCAGTTACGCGGGCCGTTGACAACGCTGCCGGGCGTGTCTTCCATCACGACGAAGGCCGGCAGGTTTTCATTCTCGGTCCCCAGGCCGTAGCTGACCCACGCGCCGAGCGAAGGCCGGCCAGCGATCGGCGTGCCGGTGTTCATCTGGCAAACGCCGCCGGAGTGATTCAGCCCGTTGGTCCAGCAGGAGCGGATCACGCACAAATCGTCAGCACACTGTGTCGTGTGCGGCAGCCAGTCGGAGATCCACAGCCCTCCTTCACCATGCTGCTTCCACTGACGTTTGCTCGGCATGATCGGGGCGTCGTTCTCTCCCATCGCCAGCACGACCGGTTTAAAGGTCGGCGGCAATGGCTTTCCGGCGTACTTTTCCAGATCGGGCTTGGGATCGAACGTGTCGAGATGGCTGGGACCGCCTTCCATGAACAGGAAGATGACGCTCTTGGCGCGGGGTGGATAATGAGGACGGGGCTTTCCAGGAGCCAGGAGTCGGGAGCCAGGAGCCAACTCGGCGGCGGCGAGCGCTTCTGGAAGTAGGTGTGCCAGCGCCAGGCCGCCGAAGCCGAGGCCAGCCGAAAGGAGCATGTCTCGGCGCGACACCAGTTGCAGATTTCGAATTTCGGATTGAGGATTTTGAGGCATCGATGTTCGCTCCTCTAATCAACGTAGAGGAATTCGCTGCTGTTGAGGAGCACGTGGCACAGGTCCACGAGTCGCTCGCTGCCACGATCGCCACTCACAAACGCCACGGCATCCGTTTCTTCTTCCGCAGTCGGCGCCCGCGCGAATACTAGCCGGTACGCCAGCCGCACTTGCTCATCCGACTCCTTGGCCTCGTTGGCGATCCGGAGAGCCAGGGTCTTGGCCCTCTCAAGCAGCCACGGCCCGTTGATCATCAGCAGCGACTGCGTGGGCGTCGTCGTCACATTGCGCTGCGGGATGCTGCTGCTGCCATCAGGTATGTCGAACACGTCCAGCAGCGCGTCGCGCTTGTTGCGGAACACCTTCAAGTAGATCGACCGTCGCGCTGTCGCCCAATCGCTCCCCTCGCCGCCGGCACGGCCATCGAGCTCACCCGTGACGGCCAATGCCGCGTCGCGGATTTGCTCGGCGTCGAGACGGCGGGGGTGGATGGGTATGAGGGTGTGAGGGTGTGAGGGCGTGGGAAGTGATGCATTCCCTGGCACCCTCGCACCCGCATACTCCGACACCTGCCCGATTTGGCGATATGCGCTGGATGTCATCATGAGCCGGTGCATCCGCTTCATCTCCCAGCCGTCGCGGACGAACTTGCCGGATAAATAGTCGAGCAGCTCGGGCTGTGAAGGAGGCTGTCCCAGCCTGCCAAAGTCACTGGACGATTCAACCAGGCCGCGGCCGAAGTGGTATTGCCACAGCCGGTTGACCAGGACCCGCGGCGTGAGCGGGTTGTCGTCACTGCCGAGCCACTGGGCCAGTGCCGTGCGCCGGCCGGTGCTGTTTGACGTGGTCGAAGGCGTTTGGTACGGCAGCGGGGCGTCGTCCAACACGCTCAAGATGCCGGGGAGAATCTCTTCCACATCGCGCTTGCCGGGGATCGTCAGCGGCGGCGGCAGTGGGCCCACGTCGCTGACCATCATCGCCTGCGGCAGCGGCTGCGGCTTTTCCGCGTCGAATGCGGAAAGTTGCTTCTTTAGTTCCTTCCAGCGCTCTAGCTTGTCTCCTTTCAGCTTCTTCTCGAATTCGATCTTTCCTCCCTCTTCGATGATCTGCCGCGAGGCCAGCCGGCGAAGCTGCTCCTCCAGCGGGGCACGGTCGGCCTTCGTGAAGTACGACTCGATGTCATCGGGGAATTTGGCGATAAACGCCTTGGCGGCAGCATCGACGAGCGGCCGCTCCAGCTCGTCGAGCTGCCGGCGAACTTCAGCCGACTTTTCCTCCCATACCTCCAGCCGCTGCTCGTGCTCGGCAATCTGCTCAGGCGTGGCGGCCGGCAGGTCGTCCCGCTGGATGATCGACGCGAAGAACGCCTGGAGGCGGTAATAGTCCTTTTGCAAAAGCGGATCAAACTTGTGGTCGTGGCAGCGAGCACAGCTCATCCCCATGCCGAGGAACACGTCGGCCGTCACGTCGGTGATGTCGTTGAGGATGACGGCCCACTGCGTCCGCACATCGCGCTGGTTGTACTCGTAAATGCCGACGCGGTAGTAGCCAGTGGCGATGAGCGCGTCCGGATCGTGCGGCGCGATTTCGTCCCCGGCTATCTGCTCCGCCATGAAGCGGTCGTACGGCTTGTCGGCATTCAGTGACCGGATGACGTAATCGCGGTACCGCCAGGCGTGCGGGCGGTAGGCATCCGCCTTGTAGCCGTCTGACTCGGCATAGCGCACCAGGTCGAGCCAGTGGCGCGCCCAGCGCTCGCCGAACTGCGGGCTGGCCAGCAGCCGGTCGATCAGCCGCTCGTAGGCGTCCGGCCGATCGTCGGCGATGAAGGCATCGACGTCCTCGATCGGCGGCGGCACCCCGACCAGATCGAAATAGGCGCGGCGGATGAGTGTCCGCTTGTTCGCTTCGTAGGCCGGGCTTCCTAGCCCGGCATTCCCATCCTGGCCGGGTTGGGAAGCCCGGTCTACAAGAAGGAATCGATCAATGGCCGTCCGCGACCGGGTGTCGCCGGCAATTTCCGGCACCGGGTAATTCTTCACGGACTGGAACGCCCACCACGCGCGATCCTCGTCGGTGACTTTGTCTTTCACTTTGCGAAGCGCCGGTCCGCCAACGCCGCTGCCATGCCCTCCCGGCCATGGGGCGCCTAGGCGCACCCACTCCGTGAGCGTCGCAATGGCTTCGTCGCCGAGCTTGCCGGTCGGCGGCATTTCCAGCGACCTGTAGTTGATCGCCTCGACCAGCAGGCTCTCCTCCGGCTTACCGGGAACGATCACCGGACCCGATTCGCCGCCGGCCAAGGCGGCTTCCCCGGAATCCAGCCGCAACTCTCCCTTCGGTTCCTTGCCGGTATGGCACTTGAAGCAGTTGGCGACGAGAACCGGGCGGACCTTCTCCTCAAAGAACTTTGCCTGTTCCGGCGTCGGCTCGCCAGCGCGGAGACTCCCAGCCGACAGCATAGCCGCTGCTGCGAAAAGCACGACTTGTGCGCAGAGTCTCATCGCTTAGCCACCGTAGAGCGTTCAGCCGTAATCCTAACCGCTGCCGAAAGATGCGTCAATTCTTGCCGCCGCAGGGTGAAAGGGGTCGGGCATCGATTTCGGCCGAAGCTCTTGCAAGTGGAAACACGTTGACCGAAATCGACTCCCGACCCCGTTGGCCAGGCCGCAGGAATTCAGCCGCGCCCCCGCGCCAATTCGAGCCACTTCAGCTCCTGGGTGATGCCCTCAGCCAGTTCGGCGTGCTGAAGCTCCTTGGGGAGCACGCTCCAGGCGTAGGTTTCGACTTCCAGGTGTTGGCACGTCGTGTAGTAGCTCGCGGCGGCAAGACACTGTGAGATCTGTTCTTGCGTCGCTTGGAGCAAGCCAAACTTGGTGAGAAAAATTGGAACATGAAAGTGGACCCGCCACTCGCCAAGCGAGGCGTCGGCTTGGACCATCAGCGCTAATTGAAGATCCTCGTAAAACAGCTCGTCAAATACGTCCTTCACGACGGTTTGGTGCAGGTAGCGGTCTTCCGCAAATCCGCGAAGCTGTTCTATGGCTTGTTCCCTCAGGAACGTGCCGTCTCGCTGCACATTGTGATCCATGGCCCTCAAATCCATCCGCAGTGCCGCCGAGACCTGAATCTTTCCCACCTCGATGCCCGCATCGCGATATTTGCGAAGCACTTCCTCCTGATCCTCGAACATGACGGCCGCGTGGCAGACGTCGTGGCAGATGCGGATGTGGCGTCGGACGATGCTGACATCGGGGCCGTTGAAGAGCTGCCACTTAGAGAAGTGGACCACGTCATCGGCAAACGTGAAGACGCACCCTGGCTCGGGCTCCAGGCAGAGGTAGATAAGCCGACCGGTGCGTTCCTCAAGCTGGTGCATGTGCCGTGCGGCAGCCCGGAGCTGCTCCGCCGCCGCCTGCGTTTGTTCGAGGTCCGGACACGGCGTTCCCCAAGCGATCGGCAGCGTGGAAATGCTCCCCTCCAGCCCCGGCGGAAGAATCTCGTGGAGGATGTCAACGAGTTGCAATGTGTAATCCAGCCGCTGCCGGTCCCACCAGGTCGGCTGGTAGACGCGGTGCTTGACGATCTTCTCGTGAAAGTCGCCGTAAGGAAAGCCATTCATCGTATACGGGACGAGCCCCTGCTCGGCGAGCCAGTCGCGGAACTCGGCGACCTGTTTCGTCTCGACCAGTTCCTTGGCCGCGGCCGCCGACAGCCACAGCCCAATCCCCATCGGCCGCTTGGGGCTATACAGTTCCTTCACGCGCACTGCATGCTTCTGAAGATTCTCGCGTGTCTGGCGCAGCGTGGCCCCGGCATGGACGTTGGTGCAATAGCCGAGGGCGAACGGGAGCGTCATTGAAAAGGCTACGCCAGAAGGTCGTTAACCACTTTGCCGCCCTGATCTGTGAGGCGCACGTTGAGCCCCTTGTACTTGACGCTCAATCGCTTGTGGTCGAAGCCAAAGAGATTGAGGATGGTGGCGTGGAAATCATTGATGTGGACGGGGTTCTCGATCGGAGCCCAGCCGATCTCGTCGGTTTTGCCGTAGATGCAGCCGGGCTTGATGCCGCCGCCGGCCATCCAGACGCTGAAAGCGAACGGATGATGGTCGCGGCCGACTTTCTCCGGCATCACCCCACCGCGATTTTCGGCCAAGGGCGTGCGGCCGAACTCGCCAGCAAAGACCAGCAGCGTTGAGTCGAGGAGGCCCCGCTGCTTGAGGTCCTTGATCAGTGCCGCCAGAGGCTGGTCGGCCATCTCGGAGCAGTAACCAAGCTCCTCGTCGAGGTTTGAGTGATGGTCCCAGGAGGCATGGACCATTGTCACGAATCGCACGCCGCGCTCGACGAGGCGCCGCGCCAGTAGGCAGTTCGTGGCAAAGCGCTTGAACACGTCCGGCCCGCTGCCGCGGCCCCCTTTCCCTTTGGGCTCGGGACGATCGACGCCATACATATCGAGCGTCTTTTGCGATTCCTGCGACAGGTCGATCAGCTCCGGGGCAGCGGCCTGCATGCGGAAGGCCAGTTCATAGGAAGCGATTCGGCTGGCGATCTCCGGGTCGTGCATCTCATCCAGTCGATGCCGATTGAGCTTCGCGATAGCTTCGAGGTTCTGCTGCTGCAAGTCGCGCGACACACCGGGTGGACTGGCCAGATTCAGCACCGGCTCTCCCTGACCACGAAAGAGAATGCCTTGATAGGTACTCGGCAAAAAGCCACTCGACCAGTTGGAGACGCCGCCCGAGCCGCCGCGACCGGCGGTCAGCACCACGTACCCCGGCAGATTTTCCGTCTCGCTTCCCAGTCCGTACGTCAGCCAAGACCCCATGGTCGGCCGGCCGAACCGCGGCACTCCGCTCATCATCATGAGCTGCGCCGGATGGTGGTTGAAGGCGTCGGTGTGCATCGAGCGGATCAGGCAAATGTCGTCGGCACACGTGGCTAGGTGCGGCAGAAAATCGGACAGCTCCATGCCGCACTGGCCGTGCTTGGCAAACTTCCGCTGCGAGCCCCAGAGGACGGCCGTCTCCTTCTTGATGAACGCAAATCGCACGTTGGCGGTCATCGAGTCGGGGAGCTTCTGCTGGTGCAAGTCCTGAAGCTTGGGCTTGGGATCGAACAGGTCGATGTGGCTCGGCGCCCCTTCGGGCAGGAAGAAAATGCAGCTCTTGGCTTGGGGAGCGAAGTGGGGCGACTTCGGCGCCGGGGAATTGCTCGGCGATTCGGCCGCCAGTAGACCGTCCTGGTCAAGAAGCGACGCTAGCGCCAGCATGCCCAGCCCCGAAGCGCTCGAGGTAAAGAACTGCCGGCGGGCCAATAACATCGGATCCGCCATCGATTGCTCTCCGTCAATCACGCGTGATGAATTCGTCCAGGTTGATCAGGGCTCGCGCGACGCCGATCCAGGCTGCTGCGTCTGCCGTCGTCACGCCGGGAGGCAAAGGCTGACTGCCGACGATTGCGGAAGACCCTTTTTCGTCGGCTCGACAAACGGCCAGATGAGCTTCGTGCAGGGCCAGCACATCGTCCAATTCGGCTTCGCTCGGTCGGCGCGACAAACAAACCTGGAAAGCAAAATCGGCTCGCTCGCGACTGGATAAGTTAGAACCCTGTCCTACGATGCGGAGCCCCAGCGATTGGGCCGCTTCCACGAACGCCGGATCGTTCCACAGCGTGAGGGCCTGGAGCGGCGTGTTGCTGGTCATGCGGCGAACGGCACATTCATTGGTGTCTGGCGTGTCGAACGTCATCAGCATTGGATAGGGGCTGGTCCGCTGAAAGAACGTGTACATGCCGCGGCGGTACCGATCCGCACCAGTGCTTTCCTTCCAAGAGGCACTGCCGGCATAGGTGATCGATGCGTATTCCGCCGGCTGCGGTGGCCGAACGCTCGGCCCACCGATGCGGTTGGTTAGCAGGCCGCTCGCAGATAGTGCCAGGTCGCGAATGATCTCCGACTCGACGCGTCGCCTCGATTGGCGGGCCAGCAGGATGTTTTCCGGATCGCGCTCGACCAACTCCGGCCGCAGTGCTGACGATTGGCGATAGGTGCTCGTGGTCACGATTCGGCGGATGAGACGCTTTAGCTCCCAGGCGGGTGAGTGGTGAGTGGTGAGTGGTGAATAGGGGGAGGAAGTTGAGTTATCGTTCTCCCCATTCGCCATTCGCCGGTCGACACTTTCCCGCACGAAATCTGCGGCCAACCAATCGAGCAACTCCGGATGCGACGGCCGTTCCCCTTGCTTGCCGAAGTCGTCGCTGGTAAAGACGATGCCGCGGCCGAAGAGCTGCTGCCAGATGCGATTGACGGCAACGCGCGGCGTCAGGGGATTAGCCGGATCGACGAGCCAGCGGGCAAGGTCAAGTCGATCAGGCTTCTCGCCTCGCGACTTGCGGGCCGGCAGGACCGACAGAGTCTGCGCCTCGACCGGATCGCCAGGGGATAGGAAGTCGCCACGGATCAAGACGTTGGTCGTGCGCGGCTTTTCGAGTTGCACGACCGACTGCGCCTTCACATCGGCTGCCAGCGATGGCGTCTTGGCCATGTGGTCGGCGATCGCTTTTGTCAGTTTTGCCAGCTCGCCATCGATCGTGCGGTAGTAGTCGGCAATCGTCTTCCGCTGTTCATCGGTCCGCTGCTCTTTGACAACAGCCAGTGCCGCGGCGACGCCTTCCGGCAGCCCCTCCAGCGGCGCGGGAAGCCGTACGCTCGTCACCCAAACGCGGAATTTGCCGATGTTGTGTGGGGCGCCATTGGGATAGGTCTGGTCGAGCGTCAGCGTAAGCGACGTGCCGCTGTCTGCCCCGAAGGGCTGCTTCGCGTCGAAGACGGCTACATGCCGCTTGCCTGTCTGTGGCACGACAGCCCAGAAATCGCCAGCATTGTCGTTCAGGGCAAGGTTCACGTCACACTTGTCCTGCGAGAAGTCGGCTCGGGCGGCCACGAACGCGACTTCGGCATCCACACGCGCCGATAGCCTGGTGAGCACAAAATTTCCGTGCGGTGCGCGGCCGGGGCCCTTGCTCGGCAGCTTGTCATCGGGAAGCACTTCCAGCCGGATAGCGGTGTACATTCCCGGAGGCAGCGACAGCTCCACCGTATAAATGTCCGAATTCTCATTCGTCCCGGAAACGAGAACCGTTCCGTCCGGCTCGGCAGTGAGCGTCGCTCCCCTGGCCGACTGCGCCGACTTCACCGACAACGGCTTCCAGCTAGCCGGAGCATTGCTCGCTGTCTCTTCCCAAGCGGCTTGCGCCGCGGGCAGGTTGTTCTGCTCGTATTCCTTGAGGATGGATTCCAACTCGGCCAGCCGCTTCATGTGCGCTTCTTTGTCGGCCGCCAGCCTGACCGCCTGGTCGGACGTCGGCGCGTCGATGTCCTGTTCGTCAATGCTGTTGAAGAAGGCGTACATCGCGTAGTATTCGCGCTGCGAAATCGGGTCGTATTTATGGCTGTGGCACTGGGTGCAGCCGAGGGTGAGCCCCAGCCACACGGTGCCGATCGTGTTCGTCCGGTCGATCGTTTTCTTCACGCGGTCTTCTTCCGGGTCGATCCCGCCTTCGGTGTTGTGCAGCGTGTTGCGGTGGAAGCCAACCGCGGTCTGCTGCGTTAGCGTCGCGCCGGGCAGCAGATCGCCGGCGACTTGCTCGATCGTGAACTTGTCGAACGGCAAGTCGGCATTCAGCGAGTTGATCACCCAGTCGCGATAGCGCCACGCAAATGGACGCGGGCGATCTTTTTCGTAGCCGTCGCTGTCGGCGTAGCGGGCCTCGTCGAGCCAGTATCGTCCCCACCGCTCGCCAAAGCGCGGCGAGGCAAGCAACCGATCGACGAGCCGTTCATAGGCATCGGGCTCGGGGGAGTTGGCGAACGCCTCGACGTCCTCCGGCGCTGGCAAGAGGCCGATCAGGTCGAGATAGATCCGCCGCAAGAGCGTCGCGCGAGGTGCTGGCGGCGACGCATGCAGCTTTTCCCTTTCCAGTCGGGCCAGGATAAAGGCGTCAATCGGCGACGACGGCCACGATGGGTCGCCGACTCTCGGCAGTGGATGCCGCTTGACCGGCTGAAACGCCCAGTGGTCGCTGCCGGCCGACGATTCGGCGCTGTCCGGCCAGTTTGCCCCCTGATCGATCCAGGCCCGCATCAGGCCAATCTCCGCCGTCGTTAGCGGCGTTCCCATCCCATCCGGCGGCATCAGACCGGTTTCCGCATCGAGACCGGCAATCAAATGCACTAGCCGGCTTTCGGCGCTTTTGCCCGGCACGATCACTTTGCCGTGGTCGCCGCCGTCAAGGGCTCGCTTTTTATGGTCGAGGCGCAGGCCGCTTTCCTGGGCTTCAGCGCCGTGGCAGGAGAAGCAGTTTTTTTTCAGCAGGGGCTGAATTTCGGTAGCGAATTCGACTTTCTTTTCCGCCGCAGGCGGAAGCTTCGCGACATCGATCCGCGGTGGTTCGGCTCGGATCGCACCGACGAGTAAGGTCAGTGCAAAAAAAGCGATGGTGCCGGCGAGGCGGTCAGGCATCGGCAAATCCTTGAGGCGGGTGGAAGCTCGCAAAGGCAGGCCGAGAGCGGACTTCCGGCAGGTTCGTCCATTAAACCAGACCGTCCATGCCGGGTCAAAGGAACCGGCTGCGGTTCCAGCGTCTTTGCCTGGTAGTCTGACGTACAGTTTCTGGGCAGACGGACTGGTCGGTTGCCTGCATTTGTCCGCAATTCCCTGTTAAAGAGCCACACCGATGACCGCTTGCAACTCGCGAAAACCCTCGGAATTGGTCCGCGCATTGACTTCGCCCGCTAGTACGTCGATGAGCCTGCTTGCCCTGGCGTTTATCGCCCTCATGGCTTACGCACTGGCCACTTATGCGGGGCCCGTCGGACCATCCGCCGCACTTACGGGAGCCGGCGTGCTGTTTCTATTTGCCAGCGGAGCTTATGCGGTGGGGTTGGTGCAGGGAATGTTATGCAAAAGAAAGCATTCGCCCGACGACGCCTGACTCGGTTACGTGCTGCTACTTGTCCGGCTAATCCGCTGCCGGCGGCACGCTTTCATCCTTGACGTCTTCCTTGGTCTCCTCTTTTTTCTCGTCCGCTTTGGGCTCATCGGCTGGAGCCGGTGCGACGGCTGCTTCGCCGGGTTCACAATCCACGAGCAGGTATCCAGCCCAGAAAAACGGATGATCCGCCTTGACCTCCTTGGTGCCGCTGGTCATCTTCACGCGCGGCTCGGCATTCGGGTCGATCACTCCCGCCTTGGCCAGTTCGACGCTTCGCCGCCAGGCCCGTGAAGGCGTCGAATGCGGCAGCTCTTGCACATACTCCCGCATCAGGTCGAGCGATGTCTGTCCGCCGGTGCGCCAGCGGCTGATGAGAATGCTCCGCGATCCGGTGGACATCAGCCCGCAAATCGAGAGGAACAACTCGTCGCCATTGCCGCCGCGCTTAAGCGAGTTTTCGGCGGCCGTGTGGAAGCCGGGCAAAACAACTTCCTCCGGGCCGGCCCACGGCAGCGCAAACCAATCGGCCAGGCTCGCGGCGCCTCGTGCCTTGTCGGCCGGAATCGGACTAAATCCATAGATGCCTTTCTCGGCGTCATCGAGGTCGTGCAGCACAACCAACCGCCTCAGCATGCTGGACAAGAGCGACGACGGCGCCGGTGGCGCCGACGGCATGAGCGTTGCCCCGTCCACTGCCTCTACGATCGCCTTGGCAACGTCAACCGTCACGGACGGCTCGTCCCGGACCCACAACTTGCCGGCGACGATGGCCGTCCGGCCCAGCGAACTGCGTCCCCGTTTGTCGGGATTGACGAGCGACAGCGTGGGACAATAGCGGACGCTGAGTGCCGAGCCCAATGCCTTGGACCCGTCGGCGGCAGGAACCTGCAGCGCCTCAAAAGGCACGTACCACAGCACGCTGTCCGGGACGACGACCAACTCCTTGTATTTTTCCCACTCCTCGGGCCTCGTGTTGTTGGAAAGCTGGGCCAGCAAGCGGGTGGCGGCTTGTTTCCATTTGTCCGAGGTCAGGTCGTCGGCGCCGACGGGCTGGTTGCGATCGATCTGCCCCAACTCCTTGAGCAATTCAACCACGTCCGCCTTCACCTTGCTCGGAGTGGCGATCTTAAACCAGGCGTAGTTGTCGCGGGACAGTGCGAAAGCGTGAACGTTCTGGGCCGTGGCGAGGTAGGCGATGACGAGCGTCCCCTCGGGCAACGCCTTTTGGATGTCCTTAGTTTCCTTTAGCGGCGGAAAAACGAACTCCGACGGTTCGCGACGCAGCGCAATCTGCTGCACGATTGCTTCCTGCCCCGCGCTCGCCCTGGCCAGGTCATCCAGTAGACCCTTCTGTCGGCCATGTAGCTTCTCGTCCTCTGCGACCAGCGGAATTTTCTCCAGTTCGGACAAAGCATCGCTCGACTTTTTCGACAAGTCGGCAAACTTTGGGAATTTAAGGAGCAGGTCTTGACGCTGGAGAATGGCGGCGTCGCTCAGCGCCTCCTTGGGCGCTTCGAGGACCCAGCGGAGCGACATGATTCGGCCACCTAGCGGCAACGTGGCATAGAACCGGTGCCGGCGGATGCGGTCCGCGATGTTCAAGGCCTTTTCAAACTCCTTCCGCGACAGGGCGATTTCCAGCCAATGCTCGTACGGGGCGGCATGCGGATTGGACACCACTGTCAGCGTTTCCATCGGCTCAATGACCCAGTCTGCCGAGGTCGGCTCCCGGAGGACGTCGGTGTAAAGCAGATCGGCGGTCCGTTCCGTGATGCCCGGCGCTCCACTGGTCACCAGCTTGTCGATGAGATTGATTTGAAACAGTCGCCGCGATGCCGACTTTTGGAACGCCAGGGCCGAGTTGAGTGCCGTCGTGCCCGCGGCCGCGCTGCCAGCCATGAACTGGGTCTTGGAGAATTCGTAGTTGAATCGAGCGCCAAACTGACTGGCGAGCATGTCGCTGCGATTCATCGCGGCACGGGCTTGGCCGAGAGCCGCCGCGGCGCCCGACAGGTCGCCATTTGTCGCCAGGATCTCGCCCAGCGAAGTGTAGATGGAGGCTTGCAGGATGCGGCACCGCCCGCGGCCTTGTCTGGCCCACGCAGCTGCGGGGACCAACGCCCCCGGCGTTCCTTGGCCTCTTTTCACGAGGTGCGCCACCGATGCCCAGCGGAACGCTTCCTCCATCACGTCGAAACGATCGAAGTGAGCGGCGGTATAGGTGGCTTCCAGAAACAGCGTAATCGCGGCGTCGTATTTCCCTTGCCGGAAGGCGAGCTTTCCGAGCTCGAGGAGACCCAGCGACGTCAAGGGATGATCGTACTGCCCGTTTGCCATGAGCGATTTCGTCAGCTCCGAGGCGGCCTCGGCGGTTCGATT
>Ga0075418_10003271_pt1 | contig 18510 bp, 14 predicted proteins | sample SoiMetdeltSBSDD2_FD_81776 | JGI IMG/M metagenome (GOLD analysis project Ga0075418, IMG submission 81776) | Bulk soil microbial communities from a Populus tree surrounding site in Tennessee, USA - Soil MetaG P. deltoides SBSDD2 | ecosystem: Environmental > Terrestrial > Soil > Tree plantation... | reverse complement strand
GTAGCTGTGCCGGTCGTTCCGTCGCGTCGCCTGAACGATACGCCGAGCCGATCGCCCGGTTTGTGCAATTTGAGAACACTTGCCACCGTCGTCCGGCTGTCGAGCGTCTTGCCGTCTAGCGCGAGAACCATATCGCCCTGGTCGAGGCCCGCTTCGAACGCCGGGCAACCCCAGTCGAGCAGCGTCGTAATCGTGCCGTCCTGATCGACGCGCACGTTGCCCATCCATGCGCCGCCGCGCGCCTTGCGAAGGATGAACCCCGCGCGCTGCAGCAGTCGAGCATAATCCACAACCTCCCGGCCCTCGATGTACTTGTCGAAGAACTGATCGGCGAACGCACGATCGCCGGATACTTCGGCGAGCCGGGCGCGCGCGTCTTGCAACGTGTACGGGCGCGCGACGAAGCCTGGCTGCGATCCGCCGGGTTTGCCGTGCACCTTCCACATCGCACGCATGTAGTCATCGAGCGTCAGCGCGCCATTCGATCGGTCGCGCAGGCTGAGATCCAGTGCCAGCGCAACCGCCGCGCCGTACGTGTAATAGGAGATGAAGGTGTTCGCGAAGTTCGTCGAATCGACGGCGCGCGCAGCGTCGGTAAAAGGGGCCATCTGGCTCATGCCCACCGCCGATCGGAACTGGCGGCCGGGATCGGTGATGACCGAGCTGGCCGCTTGCACCAACCCCGAAATGCCCTGCGGCATCGGCACCAGCCCGCTCCGCACCATGACCAGGTTGCCGTAGTACTGCGTGAAGCCCTCGGCGAGCCACAGCTCACCGGACATGTTCGCTTCTTCGAATGAAAAGGGCTCGAGCGACTTTGGACGGATGCGCTCGACATTCCACGCGTGGAAGAACTCGTGTGACACGGTGTCCAGCACGTCGCCGACGATGCCCGGAGTGCGCAGTGAAACCGGCGCCGCCACCACCGTGCTGTTGCGGTGCTCCATCCCGTCGCCGCCGCCCCACGGCACGTAGTCGCCGAGGAACGTGTAGGAACCGGTGTCGAACTCCGGGTACTCACCAAAGATCGCGCCGTGCTCCTTGACGATCTTGTCGACACCTGTGACGTACTCGTTGATCTCGGTATCGGTCGCATCGTGGTGAACGGCCGCGCGGATCGTGAACGTCTTTCCATCGGGGTTGCGGACGGTGAACGAGCGAATCGTCTGCGCGCTGAGTTCCGTCGGACTGTCCATCAGGTACTGCAGGTTCGGGGCAGTGAACGTCCAGGGATCCTCGGTCGGAAAAAGTTGTGTCGCCGGAACCCACGCGCCGTTTGCGGGTGGCGCAAACGTCACACGCACCGGACGAGACTCGAGGCCGCGCGCCCACATCAGCGTCGCCGGCATGTTCATGTGCGCGTGTGTCGGATCGATGGCCAGGTACGTCCCATCGACGTGATCCCCATAGATCTTGTAGACGATGCGCGCCGTTCCGTCGTGGCCGTCGATATTCCACTGATAGGGATTCGGTCGAGCGATCGCGATCGGTTTGCCGCCACCGTTGAACGACTGCACGTCGAACACGTTCTTCGCGAACTCGTGAAGCGCATAACGGCCGGGTGACGAACGGCTCATGCGCACCTCGACGGTGCCTTTGACATCGGGGAACGTCACCTCGACCTGTGCGTAGTGATGCTCGGGCGCAGGGAACGACACCTTGTAGCTGATGATCTGGTCGGCCGCGATCGGCTGGACGCCCGACACCAGCAACGCAGCGCAACCAACAACGATACGCAGGATTTGAATATGTGACTGGCGGGTCATCACGTCTTGGCCCGGGATCGGAAGATCCACGCGTACACAGCAATCAGCGCCACGAGGTTCGGAAAGAAGATTCGTGGATCCGCCCAGGTGAGGCCCTCGAACTGCCACTGTGAGAGGGGAAAGAACGGCCGCGTCTGATAGCGCTCGTGTGTCGGGATATCCATCAGGATGTGCAGCCCATAGGGCACGGCGAGCCATGCCCAGCGCCGCCACCGGGTGCAGAGCACGGCGGCGGTGACGACGGCAAGCAAGACAAGGCTGTGGGTGTAGACGTAGTAACGGAAATAGGCTTCCACCAGATCGGGCGGGAGCGGTGGCCCGTCCGCGCGCCAGATCCGGTTGTCACGGCCGGCGAGCGCTCCAGACCAGCCGCGCTCGACCACGCGCTCGACGGTGCTGGGCAAGAACCACAGCAGGTCCGGCGCGGCGCCGGCCAGGGCGCCCCACCAGGCAAGACCCGCCCGATTGTGCAGCACGGCATAGCCCCATGCGCCGTGCGAGAACGTATCCATCAAATCGCGATGCTAGCACGTTCGCGAAACGACCTCGCCGGCCACGCCTCGCAGGAACCACTCATCTGCCGTTCACCGCCAGTCACGGGATTTCACTTCCGCCGATCGGGCGAACTTCGTATGCTGCCGCCGTAATGAACGCCGTTCGAATCATGGGATTGCTCGTGTATACGTTCGGCGCCTTCGCATACGCCGCGTTGCTCGCGATCTCGGTTCGGGAGGATGGCAGAAACGACCGGAACGCCACGGCCGATTCAAATATCGACCGGACGGCTCGCGTCGGCTTCGCGCTTTGGACCGTCTGTCTGTTCTGGTTCGCCGTCAATCTGATCATCGGCCTGGCAGAGCTCGGGCCGCATCGTCAGATCTGGCCGGTACAGATGGGTGCCATGTGGCTGTCGTTCGCGTTCCCGCCGCTAATCGCCCACATGACGTGGGCTGACGCGGTGGCTTCGCGCATCGAGCCGCCTGCACCGGTGTGGCGCTACGCGGTCGTGCCGGGGTATGCCCTCGCGACCATTCTGGCAATGGCAGGCACGCTGGGATTCTTCGGCACCGGTGGGTTCGCCACCGAGACCGTCGGGCGATTGATGACCGCCGCCCTGGTCGGCCTCTTCATCGGTGCGTCCGTCTACTCCATGGCGCTGCTCGCGACCGATCCATCGCACGACAAGACTCCACGCGAAGCCCGATCGTCACGGTGGCACATCGCGCTGTTTGCGGTGATGGCCGTCCTGTTCGTCCTGGTCTTTCGACTCGAGGGTGACTCTGCCGCTGCCTCAATCCTCGGACGGTTGCTCGAGATCGCGGTGAAGTCGCTGCCGATCGCGTTCATGTTCGTCGGCACCTACTTCGAATATCGATTCGAGTTCTTCGATCTGTTCATCAAGCGCGGGCTGGCTCTGGTCGTGACCACCACGGCCCTCGTCACCTCATTCGCGATCGCGCTGCCGTGGCTGCGCGCGTATGAGGCGACGTGGCTGGCGCCCTGGGTGTACGCGATCGTACTGCTGCCGGTCGCGATGAGCATTCCGTGGCTTCATGCCCGCATTGGCGCGATGCTCGATCGACGATGGCTGGGACGGCGTTACACATCGGTCTCGGCGGTCAAACACTTCCTCGCTGGTCTGCGATCGGCGACGACCGACGAACAGCTTGTGGAGCGGGCTGAATCGGGACTCGAGGAGATCTTCGGCGCGCCCGCTGCCGTCGTGCTCGACGGACACGCCGCGAGCCGCCAGCCTGGCTTCGACGTGGTCCAGGAAACACCACTGGGATCCCCTGGCCGGGCCCTTGGGCGGGTGCTCCTCGGCGAGAGAAAGAGCGAAGCACCGTACTTCAGTGAAGACATCGCGCTCCTCGGTTCGTTGGCGGACGTGCTTTCCTCCGTGCTCGAGAACGTTCGACTGCAAAAGCGAGAACGGGAACAACAACGTCTGACACAGGAGCTGTCGCTGCACGCCAGCCGCTCGGAGCTGAGGGCTCTACGCGCTCAGATCAATCCGCATTTCCTCTTCAATGCACTCAATGCGATCGCCGGCCTGATCCACCGCGATCCAGAGATTGCCGACCGCACGATCGAGAAGCTGGCCGACGTCTTCCGGTACACACTTCGCGTTTCCGAGCGTGAATGGGCGGTCGTCGACGACGAGATCGAGTTCGTGCGTGCGTATCTCGATGTGGAACAGGCCCGTTTTGGCGAACGCCTCAGCGCGGAGGTCAGGTTGCACGACAGCGCCCGCGGCGCGCGAGTCCCGACGATGACTGTGCAAACGCTTGTCGAGAACGCGATCAAGCACGGGGCGGCCGCGGTCAGAGGCCAGGCGCGCATTGTCGTTTCGGCGCAGCGCGATGGTGACCGGCTGCGGCTGACGGTTGAGGACAACGGTCCAGGCGTCGAGGCCGCTGAGACTCTTAACGCGGACGACGTCCGTCGGACCGGGTACGGCCTCAAGAACATCCGTCGTCGCCTCGAGGGCCATTTCGGCTCGGCCGCAGCATTCTCCATCGGCCGCGATGACACTCGACACATGACGGTCGCGATGGTGACGCTGCCCTTCCTCTCGGATGAACCGCGATCAGCAGTTGCCGTCAGCGCCGGGGAGGTCCGCCCGTGATTCGCGCCGTCATCGTCGACGACGAGGCGCCTGCCAGGGAACGGCTGCGAAGACTGCTCGGCGATCTTCCAGAAGTCGAGATCGTCGGCGAAGCCGAGGATGGCGAACAGGCCATCGATCGCCTGCTCGAGACGAAGGCGGACCTGGTGTTTCTGGACATCCAGATGCCGGGTTGCAGTGGACTCGAAGTTGCGGCATCGCTGCCATCACCGCGACCACATCTCGTCTTTTGTACGGCGTTCGATCAATACGCCGTCGATGCGTTCGAGATCAACGCCGTCGACTATCTTCTCAAGCCCATCAACGCGGCCAGGTTGCGAAAAGCCCTCGACCGGGTTCGGGCGGGCCGGCCCGCTGATGACGCGATCAATCGAGCCGTGCGCGCCAATCCTCCACGGCGATTCGTGGCCAAACACGGCCGTACGTATCACGTCGTCGCCGCGCGTGACGTCGTGGCGTTCGTGTCCGAAGAGGGCCTCACCAAGCTGCTGACCGCCGGCACGCACTACTGGGTTCCGCCGACACTCAACGATCTCGAGGAGCGGCTGGATCCCCGGCAGTTCTACCGGATCTCGCGGCGCGCGATTGTCAACCTCGACGCCGTGCGGGAAATCGTCCCGCAAGACGATGGCCAGGGCGAATTGCGGTTGAAGAGCGGAGAACGGCTCGAGGTCTCGCGCCGCCGCTTGAGCGGGTTGACGGAACGGCTTCAAAGCTAAGAGGACGGCTGCCATGCGTGATGTCTATCGCCTCGTGCTCCTGGCTCACATCGTGTCCGGCTTCATCGGACTCATTGCGTTCTGGACTCCGGCGCTGGCGCGCAAGGGCGGACGCGTTCATGTGACGGCCGGCCGGGTATTCTTCTGGGCCACCAGCGGCATCGCCTTGTCCGGTCTGGCCATCACCGGTCTGCTGCTTGGCGATCCGATCGGCATCAAGGTGATGCATCCAGAATCGCTGAGCCCCGAGCGGACCGCAGAGATCGTCAGCAGTATTCGTATCTCGTCGTTGTTCCTGGTCTATCTGCTGTCGATTACTTTTACCCCCGTCTATCACGGCGTCCGTGTCCTCGCTACACGCCGAAATCCGGCCAGCCTGCGCACGCCAATCCATACGACGCTCAACGTGGCGACCCTTCTGGCATCCGCGGCCATGGTTGCCGTGGGTCTTTCCGTAGGCCCACTTCTCTTTCTCTATATGAGCCCGATCGGATTCCTGATCGGCTGGGGCAATCTGCAGTTTGCGCGAAAGCCGTACCCCACGCCGATGGCGTGGTGGTACGAGCACATGGGATCGATGCTCGGCGGCGGGATCGCGTTTCACACGGCGTTTCTCGTCTTGGGCGCCGGCCGTCTGTTCGGCATTCAGCTGGACGGACCGGTGGCGGCCATTCCGTGGTTGCTGCCGACGCTGATTGGCGTTCCGGCCTCGGCCGTGTGGACCAGCTATTACAAGAAGCGATTCAACGAGGGCGCGCAGAAGACCTCCGAGTCCGACGAGCCTCTTCGGAGAACGGCTTAAGGCGCACGCGCCGGCGTGCGGCTCTGGTACTATCTCGCCATGCGCATCGTCGATTTTCATAACCACTTCTACCCGCCGGAGTACGTCGCGGCACTCGAGGCGCCCTCGTCACGATCGAAAGTAAAGGTCACTCGTGACGCGGATGGGAATCCCTGCGTGCACTATCCGGGCGACTACAACATCCTCGTGCCGGGTCACCGGGACATCGACTATCGTCAACGCGTGCTCGAAGATCAGGGCGTGACAACGCAAGTGCTGTCGTTCACGACGCCGGGGGTCCACGTGGAGTCACCGGCGGTTGCCGTCGAGTGGGCGCGTCTCGTCAACGATGCGTTCGCACAAATCGTGCGGGAGCGCGGCGGGCGGTTCACGTCGCTGGCCACCCTGCCATTGAACGATCCGGACGCGTCGGTCCGCGAGCTCGAGCGCGCGATGAAAGAGCTCGGCATGCCAGGCGCCATGGTGTTCAGCAATGTGAACCACGTCGCACTGTCCGACGATCGATTTCTGCCGCTGTGGAAGAAGGCGGACGAGCTCGAGGCGGTGATTTACATCCACCCCACGGATCCGCTCGGGGTCGACGCCATGCTGGACTACTGGCTGATGCCGCTGGTCGGGTTTCTGTTCGATACGACGCTGGCGGCGTCAAAGCTGGTGTTCAGCGGGATCGTCGATCGCCACCCCAGGATCCACTGGGTGCTGACCCACATGGGCGGTGCGATTCCGTATCTTGCCGAACGTCTCGATCGCGGCTACCGGGCGTTCGCCGATTGCCGCAAGAACATCGGTCGCCCCCCGAGCGAGTACCTGAAGCACTTCTACTACGACACCGTCAACTTCAACCCATCCGCGGTGGGACTGGCGCTCGATTTCGCCGGCGCCGACCGGATCCTCGCCGGCAGCGACTATCCACATCAAATCGGCAGCATTCCGCTGATGATCGGCACCATAGGCGAGCTGGACGTCGATCAGAAGGTCAAGGAGAAGATCTTCGGCGGGAACGCCGCCAGGCTGCTGAACCTCGCCTGAGACGAGACCGCCTGGCTACTTGCGATCCCGCCCGGTCGTGATGACGCAGAGCAACTCGAACATCAGGTTCGCCGCAAGCACCGATGTGATCTGACCCGGTCCATCGAACTGCGGCGCGACCTCGACGACGTCACAACCCAACACTCGCAGGCCGGAGAGGCCGCGAATGAGTTCCTGCGCTTCGTAGCTGGTCAGCCCCCCGACCTCCGGTGTGCCGGTGCCGGGCGCAAACGCCGGATCGACGGAATCGATATCGAACGTGACGTAGGTGGGGCGGTCCCCCACGACACTCCGGATCCGCTCGACGGTTTTTGTAACGCCCATCTCCTTGACTTGCCGAATGTCGATCATCGACACCCTGTGGGCGTTCTGGAAATCGAAGTCGTCGGCCTCCCCATACATCGGGCCTCGTATGCCAACCTGCACGTAGGCGCCTTCGATGAGCAGCCCTTCCTCGATTGCCCGTCGAAACGGCGAGCCGTGAAAGTACTTGCCACCGAAATAGTCGCCCCACGTATCGATGTGCGCGTCGAAATGGACCAGCGCGACCGGACCGTGCTGCCCTGCCACGGCGCGCAGCACCGGCAGCGAGATCGAATGGTCGCCGCCGACCACGATGGGAACCGCGCCGGCGCTGGTGATCCGTCTGATCCCCGCTTCGATCGACGCGTACGCCTGTTCGATACTGCCGACTGGCGGCACGTCGATGTCGCCAGCGTCGACTACGAGCTGATTCTCGAACGGCGATACTTTCTGGAAGTAGGAATACGGACGGATCAAGGACGACTGCGCGCGGATCTCCCGCGGACCGAGTCTCGCTCCCGATCGGTACGACGTTCCGCTGTCGAACGGGACGCCGACGATGGCAACGTCGACGCCGTCCATTTCAGGCTGATGCGACAGGCGCATGAATGTGGCTGGCTGCGCAAAGCGCGGGCTGTGCTGCGAGTCGCGTTGTCGTGATTTGGGCATGGTGTTTTGAGGTCCTGCGAGCTTGTCATGCCTGACCGCACACGAGGTCAGGAATCGGCGGAAAATCGAAGGAAATCAAGGAATTGATGCCGAATCCGGGGCTTGGTTGACACTTTGTGAAAAGTTTCACATTATTGGCAAAAGGTGGCGCGAGCACGGGCGCGGCCATCGCCTCATTCCCTCCGCGGACTGCCGGTCTTCGGTATAGGCTTTGCTCTGGGGGGGCCGCGGCGCGGACGTCGACACGATGAGTCAGATTTTCCATCGACATACCAACGTCTACTCCCGACTGAGCATACTGGCGGTTCTGGTTTTCGCGGGGTTCCTCGGGTGGGTCGTTTGGACTCTGCACTGGTCTGGATATAGCACCAACCAGGCGGTCTTCGTCTCGCAGCCGATCCAGTTCAGTCACGCACATCACGTCGGCGGCATGGGCATCGACTGCCGGTACTGTCACACGACCGTCGAAGAGTCCGCCTTTGCCAACATCCCGCCCACCAAGACCTGCATGAATTGTCACTCGCAGATCTGGGCGGATGCTCCGATTCTCGAGCCGGTGCGCGCCAGTTTCCGCGAGAACAAACCCTTGCAGTGGACGCGGGTTCATGACCTGCCCGACTTCGTGTATTTCAACCACAGCATCCACGTGAACAAGGGCGTGGGATGCGCGACCTGTCACGGGCCCGTCGACAAAATGCCGCTGATGTATCAGGAGTCGAACCTGACAATGTCCTGGTGCCTCGATTGCCACCGGAATCCGGCGCGCTATATCAGGCCGAGAGACCAGGTCTTCAACATGGCCTGGCAGCCGCCGTCAGACGATCCGCAGCTCGGAGAGCGGCTCGTACGCGAGTACAAGATTGGAACCGTTCCGCAGCTGACGAGCTGCTCGACTTGTCACAGGTAGTCCGGCGTTCCGCCGGCCCCACGATCCATATGGACTTCTCTGCAGTTCGATCACGTCTCGCGGGCGCCGATGGCCGATTCTATTGGCGGAGCCTCGGCGAGCTGGCCGACACGAATGAATTCCGCGAGTACCTGCATCGCGAATTCCCCGAACAGGCCTCCGAGTGGAACGACCCCAAGGGCCGCCGTCAATTCCTCAAACTGATGAGCGCGTCACTGGCCCTGGCGGGCGTTGGCGCCTGCACCAAGCAGCCCCCGGAAGCCATCGTTCCATACGTCCGTCAGCCAGAGGACATCGTCCCGGGAAGGCCGCTGTTTTTCGCGAGTGCAATCCCGCTCGCCGGTTACGCTCAGCCAGTTTTGGTCGAAAGTCATATGGGGCGTCCGACCAAGATTGAAGGCAATCCGGATCATCCGGCAAGTCTTGGTGCCACGGACGCCATAACACAGGCGGCCGTTCTGGGTTTGTACGACCCTGATCGCGCTCAGACGACGACCTTCAGGACGGAAGTGACCGCCTGGAACACGTTCCTCAGTGCGATGCAGTCGGCTCTTGCGGCCCAGAAGGCCACCCAGGGCGAAGGTATTCGCTTTCTGACCGAGCCGATTACGTCGCCGTCGCTGGCCGAACTGATGGCGTCGGTGCTCCAGGATTTCCCCAGGGCCCGCTGGCATCAGTACGATCCCATGTCGCGCTCGGGCGTGGCAGCCACGGTGGACACCGAACCTGTCTATCAGTTCGACAAGGCCGATGTCGTGCTCGGCCTCGACGCGGACTTCCTGTGCTGCGGACCGGGCGCGCTTCGCTACACCCGCGATTTCACCAATCGACGCCGGGTCACCGACGACAACAAGTCGATGAACCGGCTGTATGCGGTTGAAAGCACACCCACCCTCACCGGCGCCAAGGCTGACCACCGGCTCCCGCTGAAGGCGTCAGAAATCGAGCCCTTTGCACGCGCCCTGGCGGGGGCGGCAGGCGTGACGGCCTCGGGCACCGCCGAGGCAGGCCGTGCCTGGACCGCCGACGAGCAGAAATGGATCGCGGCGGTCGCCAAAGATCTTGGCGCGCATCGCGGACGTTCGGTCGTTGTCGCGGGCGAATATCAGCCGCCCGCAGTACATGCCCTGGCCAGATCGTTGAACGAAGCGCTTGGCAACGTCGGGACTACGGTGAGGTACGTGCCCGCGGTTTACACCAGGCCGACCGATCAGACCGCATCGATCGCCGACCTCGCCCGCGCCATGGACGCCGGCGACGTGCAGCTGCTCGTGATCATGGGAGTCAACCCGGTGTTCACGGCGCCTTCGAACCTGCGATTCGCCGAGAAGCTGGCGAAGGTCGGTCTCGCGGTCTATCACGGCCTCTACACCGACGAAACCGCCAACTTGTGTCACTGGAATATCGCGGCGACGCATCCGCTCGAGACGTGGGGTGACCCGCGCGCGTACGACGGGACAGTTACGATCATGCAGCCGCTCGTGGCGCCGCTCTATGAGGGCCGCTCGGAGCACGAGCTCATCTGCGCCTTCACGCAGCAACCCGGCCGCCGCACCGGCGATCTCGTGAAGGAGTACTGGACGCGGGCGTTCTCCGGCCAGTCCGGGTGGACGATCAGAACTTCCGACGGTCAAACATTCCCGAGCGCTGACGCCTTCTGGCGCCGCGCGGTCCACGATGGCTTCATCCCTGGTACCGCGCTGACCGATGGCGGGCAGGCCACGCCGTTCAAACCTGGTCCACCGCCCAGCGCTCCGGCTGCCGTGACGCCGGTCCCGGTCGCCGATCCGCCGGCGGATGTTGCCGCTCGACCGCCGCAGGCCGTGCCCCCGGCGACGCAACCGCAGCCGCCGTCGGCGCCGTCGATTTCAGGGACCTCCTCAGGAAACCTGGAGATCATCTTCCGACCCGATCCGACCGTCTGGGACGGCAGGTTCGCCAACAACGGCTGGCTTCAGGAATTGCCGAAACCGCTAACCAAACTGACGTGGGATACGGCCGCGTGGATCAGCCGCCGCCTTGCGGCGCAGCACGGCCTCCGGAATGGCGATGTCGTCGAACTGCGCTACCGGGGCAGCGTCGCCGCCATGCCGGTGATGATCGTGCCGGGCCAGCCGGAGAGTTCGGTCACGGTCTTCTTCGGCTACGGCCGCAGTATGGCTGGCCGGGTTGGAAACGCGAGCGAGGTGTCCGCACGATTCAACGCGTTCCTCCTGCGCACGTCTGATGCGCCGTGGTTCGGTTCCGGTCTCGAGATTGTGAAGACCGGTGAGCGGTATCTGCTCGCGAGCACCCAGGAACATCACGCGATGGAGGGCCGCAACACGGTCCGCGTCGCCACGCTCGCCGAGTACTCGGAGCATCCGGACATCATTCACGGGATGGGGCACACGCCGCCGAGGACGATGACGCTCTATCCCGAGCACGAGTTCACCAGCCACAAGTGGGGCATGACAATCGACCTCACCAGCTGCATGGGCTGCTCGGCGTGCGTTGCCGCTTGCACAGCCGAGAACAACATCCCGGTCGTCGGCAAGGAGCAGGTCTCCAAAGGCCGCGAGATGTTGTGGCTTCGCGTGGACAGCTACTTCAGCACGGGGACCGCCGAAGAGCTCGAGCACCTTGCCAATCCGCAGATGTACTCGCAACCGGTTCCCTGCATGCAGTGCGAGCTCGCGCCGTGCGAAGTGGTGTGTCCGGTAGCCGCGACCGCCCACAGCTCCGAAGGCCTGAACGACATGGTCTACAACCGCTGCGTGGGCACGCGGTACTGCTCGAACAACTGTCCGTACAAGGTCCGGCGCTTCAACTTCATGCTCTATGCCGACTGGACGACGCAGAGTCTGGAGGCGCTGCGCAATCCTGACGTCACGGTTCGCAGCCGGGGCGTCATGGAGAAGTGCACGTACTGCGTGCAGCGGATCAACCAGGCGCGGGTCGATGCGAAGCGCGAGGACCGGGCCATCCGCGACGGCGAGATCGTGACAGCATGTCAGGCCGTTTGCCCGGCGGACGCGATCGTTTTCGGCGATCTCAATGATCCTGAGAGCCGCGTCGCCAAGCTGCGCGCGCAGCAGCGGAACTACGGCCTGCTCGAAGATCTCAACACGCGTCCGCGGACGACGTTCCTGGCAGCGCTGCGGAATCCCAATCCAGAGCTGGAAGCCCCGGCTCAACGCACGACGACAGGACACTGATGAACTCGAAGCCCGTCAGCACGGAGTCCTATACGCCGCCCCGAGTGCTCGAGGGATCGCACTCGTACAAGACGATCACGGAGAAGATCTCGTCGATCGTTCTGACCAAGCACCAGCCCGTCGCCTGGATCGTCACCACGGCGATTGGTTTCGTCTTCGTCAACATCCTGGGTGTGTCGGTCTCGTACTTGCTGCTCAAGGGCATCGGCATCTGGGGCAACAACATTCCGGTCGGCTGGGCCTTCGACATCATCAACTTCGTCTGGTGGATCGGCATCGGCCACGCCGGGACACTGATTTCGGCGATCCTGCTGCTGCTCCGGCAGGACTGGCGCACCTCGATCAACCGGTTCGCGGAAGCCATGACGCTCTTCGCCGTGGCGTGCGCCGCAATGTTCCCGTTGATCCACACGGGCCGCCCGTGGCTGGCGGCGTACTGGCTGTTTCCCTACCCGAACAGCATGAGCCTGTGGCCGCAGTTCCGCAGCCCGCTCATCTGGGACGTGTTCGCGGTATCAACTTACGGATCGGTGTCGCTGCTCTTCTGGTACGTCGGCCTCGTCCCCGACCTGGCCACCTTCCGAGACCGCGCCAAAAATCGCGTCGCGCAGTACCTTTACGGCGCGCTGGCTCTCGGATGGCGCGGCTCCGCGCGCCACTGGCAGCGCTACGAGACGGCGTACCTGCTGCTCGCGGGCATGTCGACGCCGCTGGTCCTTTCGGTTCACACCATCGTGAGCTTCGACTTCTCGGTCGGCATCCTGCCCGGCTGGCACGCGACGATCTTCCCGCCGTACTTTGTCGCCGGCGCGATCTACGCCGGCTTCGCGATGGTGCTGACGCTGGCGATCCCGCTGCGCCGCCTCTACGGGCTGCAGGACTTCATCACGATGCGCCACCTCGAGAACATGGCCAAGGTCACGCTGGTGACCGGGTTGATGGTGGTGTACGGCTACGCGATGGAAGCGTTCTTCGCCTGGTACAGCGCCAACGCCTTCGAGACATTCATGATCGTCAACCGCACGACCGGGCCCTACGCCTGGGCGTACTGGATGCTGATCGTCTGCAACGGCCTGGTGCCGCAGGTGCTGTGGAAGAAGAGCATCCGCACCAACACGATCTGGCTCTTCTTCGTGGCGCTCATCGTCAGCGTCGGCATGTGGCTGGAACGGTTCGTCATCATCGTGACGTCGCTGCACCGCGACTTCGTGCCGTCCTCGTGGGGCATGTACTACCCCACGATCTGGGATTTCTCGACCTTCTTCGGCACCATCGGCCTGTTCGTCACGCTGATGTTCCTGTTCATCCGCGTGCTGCCGATGATCTCGATCTTCGAGATGCGCACGCTGGTTCCGGAGGCGAAGGTGAAAGGCGCCGAGGGGCACTGAGGTCATGGGCATGGACGGACAGAAGCCTATCTACGGTCTGATGGCGGAGTTCGACGACGCGACTGCGCTCGTCGAGGCGACGAAGCGGACGTACGACGCGGGCTACCGCAAGGTGGACGCGTACTCGCCGTTTCCGATCGAGCCGGCGTGGGAAGCGCTGCACGCCGACGATCGCCGTGTGCAGCTGCTCGTGCTGTGCGGAGGCATCATCGGCGCGCTCGCCGGTTTCGGGCTGTGTTACTGGACGCAGGTGATTGCGTACCCGTTGAACATCGGCGGGCGGCCTTTCAACAGCTGGCCGTCGTTCATTCCGGTCACGTTCGAAGTGACCATTCTGATCGCGTCTTTCACGGCCGTCATCTCGATGTTCGCGTTGAACGGGCTGCCGATGCCCTACCACCCGGTGTTCAACGTGCCGGCATTCGCGCGAGCCAGCGAGGACCGGTTCTTCCTGGCCATCGAGGCCACGGATCCGAAGTTCGACAGAGCACGCACCCTCGAGTTCATGAATGGCTTGGGAGCGAGAGCAGTAATGAAGTTGAACCATAGCTGGCAGAACCTTGCCAGCATTTCAATCGTCGCGTTCTTAGTGTTAGTGGTCGCGGGCTGCCGTCAGGACATGCACAACCAGCCGAAGTACAAGCCGCTTCGCGCGAGCTCGTTCTTCCCGGATGGTTCGAGCGCGCGTCAGCTCGTGGACGGCACGGTCGCTCGCGGCACGCTCCAGGAAGACGTGGCCTTCTTCACCGGCAAGGTAGGCACGGCGCTCGTCAAGGAAATGCCGTTTCCGGTCACGAAAGAGGTCCTCGATCGCGGGCAGCAGCGCTACGAGATCTTCTGCCGGCCGTGTCACGACAGTAGCGGCAGCGGAAACGGCATGGTCGTGCAGCGCGGATACCGTCGGCCGCCGTCGATGCACATCGATCGCCTGCGGAACGTCGAGAACGGGCATTTCTTCGACGTCATAACCAATGGGTTCGGTGCGATGCCCGACTACAAGGTGCAGATCACCGCACGCGACCGCTGGAACATCGTCGCCTACATCCGCGCGCTGCAGCTCAGTCAGCACGCCGGGGCGGCAGACGTGCCCGGTGGTGACCCGACGAAGGTACAGTCGCCAGTGGCGGGCGAGCGGCGACACTAAGAGTGCCAGTGCAACGTGCACAGTGCACGGTGCAGAGTGCGGTGCCGTGCACGGAAAGAGTGCACAGCATAGAGCGCACACTGCACGATGCACTCTGCACATTGCACCGTGCACTGCGAAGCAGGGAGTAACACGCTGTGGCAGCGGATGACGCGAATCTGAACCGGCTCCAGCAACGCGCGCTGGTGATCGGCGGCCTCGGCCTGGCGGCAGGTCTGATCGGGGCGTTCACCGACACGTCGGCGGGTGAGGCGATCTTCGGACTGTCGCCGCAGTTCTTCCGTTCCTGGCTGATCGGCTTCCTCTTCTGTCTCGGTTTGTCCGTCGGCTCGCTCGGCTGGCTGATGCTGCAGCACCTGTCGGGTGGGCAGTGGGGGATGGTGAGCCGGCGCGTGTTCGAGGCCGCGACGCGGACGCTGCCGGTCATCGCGCTCTTCTTTCTTCCAGTGATCCTCGGCCTCGGGGCAATCTTCGAGTGGAGCCACCCTGACGCGACCAACAACGCCATCATCCGGGCCAAGAGCCCGTATTTGAACACGCAATTCTTCCTGATTCGCGCGCTCGTCTACTTCGTCTTCTGGGCTGTCACGTCATGGCTGCTGACCAGCTGGTCGTACGCGCAAGATCAGGGTCAGGTCGGCACCACAGCGGAAGACATGGTGCGGTTCAGGAAAGTCAGTGCGCCGGGGCTCCTGTTTCTGGTCATGACCGTGACGTTCGCCTCCGTCGACTGGGTCATGTCGCTCGAGCCCGAGTGGTACTCGACCATCTTCGGACTGCTTACGGTCGTCGGTCAGGGGCTGAACGCGCTGGCGATGGCCATCATCGTCCTGAAGCTGCTGGCAGAGGATCGCCAGTTCGCCGGGAAGCTGAAGGCGAAACACTTCCACGATCTCGGGAAGCTGCTGCTCGCATTCGTCATGCTCTGGGCCTACCTGAGCTTCTCGCAGTTCCTTATCATATGGTCCGGCAACCTGCCGGAAGAGATTCCCTGGTACCTCAAGCGCATGCAGGGAACCTGGGGATTCATCGCGATCGCTTTGATCGTCGGGCACTTCTTCCTGCCGTTCCTGTTGCTGCTGTCGCGCAACATCAAGCGTCATCCGGGTCTGCTCTCGAAGGTCGCCGTGGTGGTAATCATCATGCGGCTCGTGGATCTGATCTGGCTGGTCCAACCGTCATTCGAGCATCACGGGTTCCCCATCAGCTGGATGGATATCGCGATCCCTGTGGGCATGGCCGGCCTGTGGACGTTCGTCTTCGCCCGCAATCTGGGAAGCCGAAGTTTGCTGCCGGTGAACGATCCGTACGTCAAGGAGGCGTTGCTGCATGAAGCCCACTAAACCGCCTTCCCACATCGCGCCCGGCCATCATCACCCGCCGGAGGAAATGCACAACGAGGGTGTCGCGCACGAACACAGCGACATCGACATCCGCGCGATCGTGATGTCCATTGTCGTCCTGTTCGCCACTTGCGGGACCGTTGCCGTATTGATGGCTGGCCTGTTCAAGCTGCTCGAGTATCGGGCGGCGAACAACGACCCCAAGCTGTCACCGCTCGCGCGTCCGGTGACGGTCATGCCGCGGACGACGACCGGATCGCCGACGTTCGGCGCGGCCATCGGACCTCAGCTCCTGACCAACGAGCCTGTCGCGCTCGAGCGTCAGCAACGGTCGGAACGTCAGTTGATGCAGGGCTACGCGTGGGCAGATCAAAAGGCTGGCGTCGCGCGCATCCCGATCGAGGAAGCCAAGAAGTTGATCGCCGAGCGTGGCCTGCCCTCGCGTCAGGGTGGGACTGCCGCAGAGATCGGCACGTCGCTTCCCGCGCGTGGTGAATCTTCGAGCGGACGAATCGTGAACGGCCCGCCCCGAGGAGCCGGTCTGCCGAACGTCCCCGGCGCCGCAGCGTCATCGAAGGCGCCGCCGCCGCACTAACGCGCTTCGCGTGTGGGTCATGGGCGATGGGCGACGGGCAATGGGCAATGGTAAGGGGCAATGGGGAAATCCAGGATAGCGAGGCTGGCGGTCATGCTGCTGGCGACTGTGTGGGTTCCGGCGGTTCCGGGCGCGCAGACGATGCCGTCGCAGGGACTAGCGCAAGCCGGACAGGCGTCGGGCGCAAAGCCGGGAATTCTCAGCGAGATCGGGATCGATCAGCGGATCGGCGAGAAGCTGCCGCTGGATCTGCCGTTCACGGATGAAACGGGGCGAGCCGTCAGACTCGGCGATTTTTTCGGCAAGCGCCCGGTCATCCTCGCACTCGTGTACTACGAGTGCCCGATGCTGTGCACGCAAGTGTTGAACGGGCTGGTCTCCGCGCTCGGCGTGATGAACTTCGAGCCGGGACGTGAGTTCGACGTGGTAGCTGTGAGCTTCAACCCGAAGGAGGGTCCGGGTCTGGCAGCGCAGAAGAAGGCCGCCTACATGGAACGGTACGGCCGGCCTCACACGGTGGGCGGGTGGCACTTCCTGACCGGATCGGAGGACTCCATCCGCCGCCTGACGTCCGCGGTCGGGTTCCGCTACGCGTTCGACGACGAGAGCAAGCAGTTTGCGCACGGCGCGGCCATTCAGGTGGCGACGCCGACGGGAACGCTCGCCAAGTACTTTTACGGAATCGAGTTCTCGGCACGCGATATCAGGTTCGGCCTGATCGAGGCGTCCGAGGAACGTATCGGCACGCCGATGGATGACGTGCTGCTGCTCTGCTATCACTACGATCCGTCGAGCGGAAAGTACGGCGCGGCTGTCCTCGGACTCGTTCGACTGGGAGCTGTCGCAACCGTGCTGGCCTTTCTCGTATTCCTGACGGTGAGCCTGCGCCGCGAGCGCGCGGCCAGAGTATCGGCGGCGACGGCGAATCGAACCTAACGATGTTCACGAACTTTCCGTTCTTTCCGCAGCAGGCGTCGGTTCAGGCCGGTCAGGTCGACGCCGTCTACTTCTTTCTCGTCGCCGTCACGGCCTTCTTCTCGCTGTTGATTGCCGGACTGATCGCGTTCTTCGCCGTGAAGTATCGCCGGCGGAGCGACGATGAGATCGGCGTCGCGATTCACGGCTCGCTGGCGCTCGAGCTGCTGTGGACGGTCATACCGTTCGGCATCGTCATGGTCATGTTCGGCTGGGGCGCCAAGGTGTTCTTCGATTTGTACCGGCCTCCCGCGGGCGCGATGGAGATCTACGTCGTCGGCAAGCAGTGGATGTGGAAAGTTCAGCACATGGATGGGCAGCGCGAGATCAACGAGCTGCACGTCCCGATTGGTCGTCCGGTCAAGCTGGTCATGGGATCGGAAGACGTCATCCACAGCTTCTACATCCCCGCGTTCCGAGTGAAGGCGGACGTGATTCCCGGCCGTTACAACAATCTGTGGTTCGAGGCGACGACGCCCGGCCGTTACCACCTCTTCTGCGCGGAGTACTGCGGTACGAAGCACTCGGGGATGATCGGATGGGTGGTGGCGATGCCGCCCGACGAATTCCAGGCGTGGCTGAGCGGCGGGCCCGTGTCGGATTCGCCGGTGGCGGCGGGGGAGAAACTGTTCCAGAGCCTGGCGTGCAATACATGCCACGTGCAGGGGGCGCAGGGCCGCGGACCGGTGCTGAACAATCTGTTCGGCTCGACGGTGCAGCTCGCGAGCGGGGGCACGGCGGTGGCCGATCAAGCCTACCTTCGCGAATCGATCGTGAATCCGCAGGCCAAGGTCGTCGCCGGCTACCAGCCGCTCATGCCGACGTTCCAGGGGCTGGTAACCGAGGAACAGCTCATTCAGCTCGTTGCGTACGTGCAGTCGCTCAGTCAGCAGGGTGCGACACCTTCGGGTTCGTCAGTGCCGACGATGGGGCCGACGACGGGTGCCGCCTCGGCGCAGCCGGAGATCAAGCGGTGACTAATTACCTGAACAACGGACACAGCCTGGCCTCCTGGCTGCTGACGAAAGACCACAAGCGCATCGC
>Ga0075418_10003270_pt1 | contig 18512 bp, 20 predicted proteins | sample SoiMetdeltSBSDD2_FD_81776 | JGI IMG/M metagenome (GOLD analysis project Ga0075418, IMG submission 81776) | Bulk soil microbial communities from a Populus tree surrounding site in Tennessee, USA - Soil MetaG P. deltoides SBSDD2 | ecosystem: Environmental > Terrestrial > Soil > Tree plantation... | reverse complement strand
TGTGACGGGGCTGGTGATGAATGTTGATAATGCGATTGCCCCTTCATAATTCACCTTGGGCCACTTTTCCGGGTTGACCGTGATGACATGATACACATTCAATAACGCATTATCGCCTTCAACCATAACTTCCAGTTGCAGGTTGTCTTTGTTGGCAAGATAAGTAGCGCGATCTGTCAACGTATAAGCGCCTTTTTCGGATGCGATCGTCAATGTCGCGCCCATACCTTGCCCCGCTTCGAGATACCAGGCTGGCGCGGCACCTTTCGGGTCGAACTCTGCTTTCTTCCACAAAGAAAGTTCCGCTTTATGCGTACCCGAGTCATCGCCACGCGAAACGAACGTCGCGTTCCCCGCGCTGAGCGACTTCAACGCGTCCACCACAGTCATGCCTTTGATGCCAGCAGGGTCCGCCGCCGGACCCACAATGACAAAGTCATTATGCATGACGAGCGCACGGTTCTTGCCGAATCCATTCTCCATAAATGTGACTTCGGAGGCCGGCGCGTGGACGAGCAGCACATCAGCATTGCCATCCTCCCCCATCTTCATCGCCTGACCTGACCCGACTGCAACCGTCTGGACCGTGTAGCCTGATTCTGCTTCGAAGAGCGGAATCAACACGTCGAGCAAACCCGAATCCTGCGTGGACGTGGTCGTCGCCAAAATAAGATTCGGGTTCGATGGCCCGGCAGGCAATTCAGTGGTTGCTGGCGTGACGTGCGCACAAGCACCAAGCGCTACAGCCAATACGATCAGCAGGCTGAATAAACAAGATAAACGGGATTTCATTTGTTCTCCTAAAGTGGAATTTGTTCTCCGCTGTGGGATGTGTTGTAACCCGTGAGCACGTCAAGTTCATTGCGGAACGTCGCGGTTTGTAGATGGTCAAGTAGTGGCCTGAGTGTTCTTTCATTCTCGCGCGGCAAGACGAGATCATAGCGTTCTTCAAACAGCGGGATGAAATCGAGACCGTAGATATGCGCGGCTGCCTGTAGACCGAGTGCCGCGTCCGCCCGACTCGATTGCACTGCAGACGCGGCATCACTGTGTGTGATCACAGCTCGGTCGTAACCCCGGATTTTTTCGGCAGGGATTTGGAGTCGCCTCAATTCCGCATCGAACCACAAGCGCGTCCCCGAACCGGCATTGCGATTCACAAAGCGGACATTTGGCCCGGCGATATCAGAAACCTTTTTGATATTTTTGGGATTACCGTTTGCAAGCATGAGTCCCTGTGTGCGATAGGCAAGCGTGAAAATTTCCATGTCACGGTCTGGAAACAAATGACGGATAAAGGGTGTGTTGTATTCGCCACTTTCATCTAAAAGATGCGAGCCACTGACTTGACAAAGTCCCTGACGGAGATTTATCAGGCCTTCCAGTGAGCCAACCGGCAAACTAAACATTGCAAGATGCTTTTCAAGATGTCTGGCAATGCCGTCAAGAGCCAGATCATGACTGCCTGAAAAAATCACGGCGGGCTTTTTGGTTTTAGGGAGAATGATTTCCTGTATTAGGAACGCATCTGCTTTGGCCCGATAATACTTTTCCGTCACCTTACCCGTCTTGCGGATTTCGCTCACTTCGACAAGATTTGCAGATTCAAGGCTGAGGATGTGATGGCGAATCCATGCCGGTGACCGCTTCAGGGTCCGCGCCAGATGAGTGAGCGTAGCGGGAGCAGCCATCAGCAGCCGCAAAATGTCCATGCGGCGGGAGTCCGCCAGAAGTTTGAGCTTGTCAAAAGAATTGATAGATGCGACTTTTCGCATTTCGATTAAGTTTTTCCTTAGCTGAGAGTCTAAAGGCAAGCGATATGAATGTCAAGCGCCATTTCTGAGTTTGACATCCCCGGCCCCATCGTGATATAACCGCAAAATCCATGGATCGACAAATCCAGAGAGTCTGAAAGCAGAATATAGAACCTGGTCTCTACTCATCTCAGTATCTACTCTCTATAGAGAAAGGTGCCATTTTCAGTGGATTGTAGGACGATGCATTTCGCCGATACATCCGGGAGATGAGAGAGGATTATTGTGTCGCCTCTCCTGTGAGAGGCTTTTTTATCTGAGCCATTTGCTATTGAAATCGGATTTATCATGAATTTTGAAGAAAGACTCAAAATACAGGAAGTGATCGCCCGTTTTGCCAACTCCTTTGACATCAAGGATTGGGACGGGCTGCAAGCCTGCCTGACTGAGTCGCTCTATGCGGATTACTCAGATTTACGCGGCACTCCCGCTCAGACCATTACTTCCAGTGAATACGTGCATCAGCGCCGCGAGTCGCTGGATCATTTGAAACTACAGCATTTGGTCAGCAATTATGAAATTGATTTTATGAATGCAGAATCCGCCGCCTGTCGCGCTTCCATGGTCGTGTGGCGGGCAGCGGAAGAGAAAGATTTCACATCACATTGTTTATATATGTTTCAATTGATGAAACAGGACGGAGGTTGGAAGATCAACGGCATTACGCAAAAAGTTTTATGGAATGAAGGGACAGCCTCCCTTCATAAAGGTTCAAATAAAAGAGTGGGCCGTGAAACTTGAACTGATCAAAACCTTTATGGAATATCACCTTGATATGACCCGCCGCATCTGGGACTCGATTGACCAAATCAACGATGAACAATTCGTAGCAGACGACGCCTACTCACGCGGCTCCATTCGTAACTTGATGGTGCATCTTGCCAGTACGGATCGTCGCTGGCTAGCCGGGCTGAAAAACACAGAAGACGTGGGGCACTTAAAGTTTGAAGATTTTTCAACTCGTGCAGCGGCTCATCAGATATTTGAACCGGTTATCCATGACTTAAGCGAATATGCCAATTTGTTGACGGAAGAAGAACTAAATCAGAACCCGAATGACATTTCCAACCCGCGCTGGCAGGTTCTGCTACATCTCATCAACCACGGCACGGATCATCGATCGACTGTGCTGCAAAGGCTTCACGAATTCGGCGCTCCCACCTTTGACCAGGATTTCATCCTATGGCTATGGAGAAAGTAACCATGAAACTGTTTGACCCCACTCGAAAAGAATTCTATCGAACTCGCAAACACAATTTCCTTTATAGTGTTTTGGAATTTGCCGCCATGGCGCCGGCGGCGATTCTGATCTATGCCGGATTGACGGATCATTTGAATCCGACCCCCTTTGTCGCCGGCTTGTTTGGTGGAAGCTTTTGCCTGGCAACAGCTATGATCGGGATGGTGCTTAACCAAAAACTCGTTGTCGCGAGAAGTGGAATTGAATACCACGTCGGCTTATCGCGGATCAAAGCGAGATGGAATGATGTCGAAAAGATTGTTTCCCGCTGGGATCTTTTCCCTCGTACGGAAGGGCTTATTGTCCCCAAGACCGGAGGACTACCCTTGCTTCTCTCAAAGCTATTTATCCCTTTGTCGTTATTTGCGGAGAATTGGCGCGAAAGTGAACTGGGGCTGGAAATCAAGAAACATGCGCCCCATTTGTTTGAAAGCTCGCACGGACGTTAATACCATCCCCGAATTGGGACGTCCATGCTATGGGCCAAAGGCCGCTTCAGCCCGCGAAGCGTAGCCCGGGGATTAATCTGTGCCCGTTAGGGCGGCCCCGGCTGGCAAAATCGTCGCGCGCCCCGTGCCACGAAAACAAAATAAGAACTGATGTCTGAACCTTAATTGCAAAGAAGAGCATCATGAAAACATATTATCTAACTTCATTTTGGAAATATTATTCCTTGTTATCAGGCTCAATTCTCTTTTGGGCAATTCTTGCAGCGCTTGCGTATCACGGCAAACATTTTGATTTTGTGTTTGTAACGGCCATGCTTGGCCTGGCCGATGCAGCTCGGACCTTTTACGATGCTCCGGCGCCCCGGATCGTTGTTTCGAAACACGGGGTCGCCTGGCACAGCCTGGGCTTCACGCTCTCGACCGGCTGGGAAGATATTGAAAAGATTTCGCGTCATGTTTACGGTCTTTCGATTCACGAAGGTTTGGCGGCTACGCGACTAAAACTCCAGATTCACCAGATAGGAATTGGATATTTACCCACCCCCTGGCAGACGCCACCTTTTAAGCCATTCATCCCCTTATCCTGTTTTGTTCACAATTGGCGTGACTCCGATCTGGGGTCACAGATCAAAAACTACGCACCGCATTTATTCAGGTAGGAATCCAGTCTTCATCACCTCGCGCTGGCAAATATCCAGAGAGAAAACATGAAACCGAATGAGATCCAACAAATCTTCGATTACAACTACTGGGCCTTTGAACGTGTTTGGGAGTGTATTTCTCAAATCTCGGATGAACAATTCCTTGAGGAAATCGATTATTCCACCGGTTCAATTCGTAATATTGCCGTTCATATCATGGGAGGTAATCGGAATTGGATGAGTCGATTACAAGGCGCAGAAATGCCACCGCGCTTGGTTTTTGAAGATTTTGACTCACTTTCAAAAACCAAAGCGAAATGGGACGAACTACAAAAAGAATTTCTCGATCATTTGAATTCCCTCGACCAGGAACAGCTTGATGAGATAGTGGAATGGGAATTACTTTCACAAGGTTTGAAATCAACCAACTCGCGTTGGGAAATCCTTCTCCATCTTGCCAATCATGGAACCGACCATCGCGCGCAAATCCTGGCGTTACTTCATTATCGCTTTCATGTAAAGACTGTCGAGCAAGATATGATTTATTATCTGGCGGAACAAAATGATTTGGGACGGAGCCTCTCGCAAAATTGACATGACTCCTCCCTTGTGATACACTCTCGCAACAACTGATAGTTCTGTACTCATCCAGAGAAGCTGAGGGACCGACCCTGTGACGCTTCGGCAACCGTTCAAGCGGTGCCAACTTCGGCAGATTGTAGGGCGATGTGTGTCGCCCGTGCATCTGAGAGATGAGAGATGACCATGTATTCATGTCGCCTCTCATTCGAGAGGCGATTTTGTTGCAGAATGCAATAGACCTCCGAGTTCTTGCAGAACTCGGAGGTCCAGAACCGACGCTGGAAGATGTGTAAGGACTGAAAGAATACTAATGAACAAAAATGTCTCAATAACAACAATACAAAAGCCTTTTGACTTATCGTCAATAGAAGTCAAGGCGCCATTTATATGTCTGCTTTATGCAAGCCAAGAAGATGTAACTGATGACGAAATGATGTCAGTTGCAAACTGGCTCGTAGACTCTGGCTGTCGTTATGCAGTTTGTGCCGGATTGAAATGCTCCGCATGGCATGACACAATCGATACAGCCGATATAAGTCGTGACCCAAATAATAAAAACCTTATCATGACCACTTGGCACGAAAACCAGACTTCGGAAGATGTTGTTTGGTATTGGTTAAACTTAGCCAATTTTGAAGATATTGCTCTTGAGAATTATCTTGCCCTGTTGGTAGGTACTTCGAATGTTATTGAAGAAAAAATCCGAAACGCAGTCAAAAACAACGACTTATGAATCGATTTCAGCATCATTGACTTAACTTACAAAGGAAACAACATGACCGAAAGAAAATACACAAACCGCCGTTACCTCGACGCCCTCGAAAAGAAAGTCCTTGTCTTCGATGGCGCGATGGGCACGAGCCTCCAGGTCCAAAACCTCACTGCCGAGCATTTCGGCGGCGAGCAATACAACGGATGCAACGACTACCTCGTCATCTCGTATCCCGAAGCCGTGGAAAAAGTCCATCGCTCATTTCTCGAAGTCGGCGTGGACGTGCTCGAAACGGACACCTTTCGTTCCAACCGCATCACGATGGCGGAATATAAATTGCAACACCGCGTCATCGAACTCAACGAAACTGCGGCGAGCCTTGCGCGTCGTCTTGCTGACGAATATGCCGAGAAAACAGGTCAACCGCGCTTCGTCGCAGGCTCCATTGGACCCTCAGGCAAACTGCCATCCACCACTGACCCTGAACTCTCCAACGTCAGCTTCGACGAACTTGTGGATACTTTCCGCGAACAGGCTGTCGGTCTGATTCGCGGCGGCGTAGATGTCCTGCTCATCGAAACTTCGCAGGATATCCTCGAAGTTAAAGCCGCCATCATCGGTTTGCACAAAGCCATGGACGAGACTCAAGTCTATGTGCCGATCCAGGCACAGGTCACGCTGGACACGACCGGTCGCATGTTGCTCGGCACCGATATCAACGCCTCGCTCGCCATCCTCGAGGGCATGGGCATCGACGTCATCGGTCTCAACTGTTCCACCGGACCCGAACACATGCGCGAGCCCATTCGCATTCTCGGCGAAAATTCCACGCTGCCCGTTTCGTGCATTCCCAACGCGGGTCTGCCACTCAATGTGGATGGTCAAGCCGTGTATCCGCTCGAACCGGAACCGTTTGCGAACGACCTTTACGAATTTGTGACGAAGCACAACATTTCTGTGGTTGGGGGATGTTGTGGCACGACGCCTCAACATCTTAAGTTGCTGGTTGACAAGCTGAATCAGTTCCCACATCCCAAGCGACCGGAGCATGCTACGCCTCAGCTTGCCTCTGCCATGTCAGCCATTTCGATGCGACAGGATCCTCCCCCCACCCTGCTCGGCGAGCGCATCAACGCGCAAGGCTCACGCAAGTTCAAGCGCCTCCTGCTCGAGGAAGATTACGACTCGATTCTTGAAATTGCGCGTGAACAAGTTGAATATGGCGCGCACGCCCTCGACATCTCCTGCGCCGTCACGGAACGCCCCGACGAAGCGGAGCTCATGCGCAAGGTCGTCAAGAAACTTGAGATGGGCGTGGATGTGCCATTGGTCATCGATACAACGGAACTGGATGTTCTCGAAATCGCATTGAAGACTGCACCTGGGCGTTGTCTGATTAACTCGACACATCTCGAAGCCGGTCGGGCTAAAGCCGACAAAGTTTTTGCATTGGCAAAAGAACATAACGCCGCGGTCATTGTGTTGACGATCGACGAAAATGGCATGGCAAAGACTCGCGAGAAAAAACTCGAGGTCGCCAAACGCATCTACGACATCGCCGTCAACGACCACGGACTCAAGCCCGAAGATCTCGTTTATGATGCGTTAACGTTTACTCTCGCAACAGGCGACCAGGAATTCATCGACTCTGCCATCGAAACCATCGAAGGCATTCGACTCATCAAACAGAATCTGCCCGGCGTGATGGCCTCACTGGGCGTAAGCAACTTATCTTTCGGTTTTGCTCCACATGCTCGCCCCGTACTCAATTCCGTGATGCTCTATCACTGCGTGCAGGCTGGATTGGATATGGCAATTGTGAATCCCGCCCATGTCACGGCGTATCCTGATATTTCCCAGGAAGAAAAGGACATGGCTGAAGATTTGATTTTCAACCGTCGCGCTGACGCGTTACAGCACTACATCGAATACTACGAACAGGTCACGCCCACATCCGAAGCGACCCTCGCCGATCCCACCGAAGGCATGACCCCTGAGCAACGCCTGCACTGGAAAATTGTCCACCGCCATAAGGAAGGTGTCGAAGCGGATATTGATGAGATCATCAACCGCGGCGATTTCCCGACCAAACACGAAACCGCCGTTCATACCTTGAACAACGTTCTCCTCCCCGCTATGAAAGAAGTCGGTGACAAATTCGGCGCGGGCGAATTGATCCTGCCTTTTGTGCTCCAATCTGCTGAAGCGATGAAAAAGACCGTTGCTCATCTCGAAAATTATCTCGAAAAAATGGAAGGTGTCACCAAGGGAACAGTTGTGATCGCAACTGTCTACGGTGACGTGCATGATATTGGCAAGAATCTCGTCAAAACTATTCTCGCAAACAACGGCTACACGGTAATTGATCTCGGCAAGCAGGTCCCTGCTGAGACAATCATCACCAAGGCTGTAGAAGTCAAAGCGACTGCGATTGGATTGAGTGCGCTATTGGTATCCACCTCAAAGCAAATGCCGCTGATTGTGAATGAACTGCATCGCCGTAATTTGAAATTCCCCGTGCTCATCGGCGGCGCGGCGATCAACCGACGCTTTGGACGCCGCATACTCCAAACCGAAGGGGGGGACTTCTACGAGCCCGGCGTCTTCTATTGCAAGGACGCCTTCGAAGGTCTTGAAACAATGGACACCATTATCAATGATGAGAAACGTCCTCAATTGCTTGCAAAGACGCGGAAAGAATCCGAAATGGAACTGGGCAGAGCCACCGCAAAACCTGCCAACGTTTCAAAAGCTCAACGCTCAAACATCGTTGCCGCACCTCTTACTTTACCGCCCTCCAAATTCGGAATGCGCGTTGTGAACTATATGCCACTTGAGATTGTCCTGACTCACCTCAACATCAACGAGCTCTATCGTCTTTCATGGGGCGCCAAGAATACGCATGGCGCAGAATGGGATAAGCTCAAGGCTGAGTTCGATGCACGTCTTGACCGAATGAAACGTGAAGCCATACACGAAAAATGGCTGGCTCCCAAAGCCGTCTATGGACTGTTCCCGTGTCAAGCCGAAGGCGAGGATCTGATCATCTACAACCCAGAGAACCTGGATGAAACTCTGACTCGCTTCTCCTTCCCACGCCAACCTTACGATGACCATCTCGCATTATCTGATTACTTCGCTGCTGTTGAATCCGGTCAAATGGATGTGGTCGCCTTCCAGGTTGTCACAGTTGGGCAAGAGGCGACCGAACGCTTCGACAAGCTCCAGTCCGCACATGATTACACCGAAGCGTACTTCACCCACGGACTCGCTGTCCAGGCCGCCGAAGCCACGGCAGATTACCTGCATGAACATATCCGCCGCGAGATGGGTATCCCTGAAAATCAGGGCAAGCGCTACTCGTGGGGTTATCCTGCCATCCCAGAATTGGAAGATCATACAAAGGTCTTTGAGCTATTGCCTGCAGTCACAACTGAGCTCGGCATAACACTTAGCACGGCGTATCAGTTGATTCCCGAACAATCCACTGCCGCGATTATCATCCATCATCCGCAGGCAAAGTATTACAGCGTTGGCGAGTCAAGAGTCGAACAACTAATGAGGTAGAGCGAGATAGTATCTCGCTCTATGTACGAACATGAAAAATTTGGAATATCGAGAGTTTTATCGCCGCAACCTACCGCATATTCAGCCACGCCGGGCAACATTCCTTGGCAATTTAGGGCTGGTTGGATCTCTTCCGATAGAAGTCGCGGAAAGATTGAGAGCAGAGGCAGAGCAACGGGAAAAGAAACGACTTACCATTACTGACCGGAAAGAATAACAGCTTCTGCGCGACCGGGACCAACGAAAACTTTTCCCCAAATGGGAGGACGAACTCCATAAAAGCCAGACTGGACCCTTCTGGTTGCAAGACGAACGAATCGCCGAGATTGTCGCCGACTCAATTCTTTACCACGATGCCGGCTGGTTCGATGTGTTGGCCTGCTGCATTTTGCCAAATCATGTTCATCTGGTTTTGATCCCATAGGAAAGTTCAGACCTAGCAGACTACAGTCTGACAAAAATCATGCATAACATCCAGCGAAACTCTGCAAATCATGCAGATAAGGTTTTGGGACGTACAGGCGCATTTTGGCAACACGAAAACTACGATCACTTTGCTCGTGATGAAAAAGAGCTTGAACGAATTATCAAGTACGTACTCTACAATCCGGTCGAAGCCGGCCTGACCGATGATTGGTCAAAATGGAAGTGGAGTTATTGCAAACACGAAATGTAGTGCGAGATAGTATCTAGCACTACGGAGTAAATTATGAACAAATTCCTAGACCTTCTCTCCTCCCAAACCCTGCTCGCCGACGGTGCGATGGGAACCATGCTCCATGCACGGGGTGTCGGCTTTGACAAATGTTTTGACGAACTCAACATTACAAATCCCGCTGCCGTGGCAGAGGTGCATCGCGAATACATCGAGGCAGGCGCGCAATTAATCATCACCAATACCTTTGGCGCAAATCGATTTAAACTCACCAAACACGGTTTACAGGAAGATGTGAGAGAGATCAATTACAAGGGTGTGGAACTGGCAAAACGTGTTGTAGCCGCGTCGTTCAAGGATGTGCTGATCGCCGGAGATGTGGGTCCGCTGGGAGTGAGGATTGCGCCCTTCGGACGGGTGCAGCCCGAACAGGCGCGTGAGGCATTTGCGGAGCAGATCCAAGCGTTGGCGGAGGCAGGCGTCGATCTAATCGTCATTGAAACGTTTAGTGATCTATATGAAATCCGCGAGGCTATTAAAGCCGCAAAAGAAACCTGTGATCTGCCTATTGTCGCGTCTGTCACTTTCACCCGCGATGACCGCACCTTGCTCGGCGATGAACCAATGAAAGTAGCGCGCACGTTACGGGATGCGGACGTGGATGTGATCGGCGTCAACTGCTCTGGCGGGCCCGCGCAGCTCCTGCGCATTCTGAAACAAATGAAACAAGCCGCGCCAGACGGCAAGTTTTGGGTGAAACCCAATGCAGGCTGGCCGGAACAAGTTGGCGGACGCATCATGTATCCTGCCGACGCAGATTACTTTGGCGATTATGCGCTTTTTTTCCGTGACGCTGGCGCCCGCGTCGTGGGCGGATGTTGTGGGACCACGCCACAGCACATCGCCGTGATGAAAAAGGCTTTGGCCTCTTCCACGTATTCTTCTGTGCTCATTCAGGCCTCCGATGTCCTGGAGACCTCAGAAGTCTCAGAAATCGAACCGCCTACACAATTTGCTCAAAAGCTGGGGCGCAAGGATTTTGCCATCTGCGTGGAAATGGATCCGCCGCGCGGACTCTCGACTCATAAATTGCTCGCCGGCGCATCTCTCCTGGCTGACGCGGGCGCGGACGTCATCAACGTGGCCGACTCCCCGATGGCGCGCATGAGAATGTCTGCGTGGGCAGTCTGCGACGTCGTGCAACGTCAGGTGGGAGTTGAAACCACGATCCACTTCCCCACGCGTGGCCGGAATCTTCTGCGTGTGCAAGGTGATTTGCTCGCCGCGCATGCTCTTGGGATTCGCAACATTTTTGTGGTGATGGGTGACCCAACGGCCATCGGCGATTACCCGGAAGCCATGGACAATTATGATCTCGTTCCTTCCGGGCTGATCAAGCTCATCAAACAGGGATTTAACGCAGGTCTGGACCATGCGGGCGCAAGCATTGGACAACCTACCAATTTTTTTGTTGGAGCAGCACTCAATCTATGCCCGCCAGATACAGAAAATGAGATCAAAAACCTGCATCGCAAGATCAGGGCCGGAGCTGACTTCTTCATCACTCAACCGGTATATCGGGCCGATGACGGTCCAAAACTAATCGAGACCTATGAAGCCAAATACGGAAAATTCGACAAACCTATTCTCGTAGGTGTCCTTCCTTTGGTCAGTGTAAGGCACGCCAACTTCCTTCACAATGAAGTACCCGGCATCTCGATTCCTGAAGAAACGCGGCAGTGTATCGAAGCCGCAGGCGATGACGGCGTAAAAGCTGGGGTAGAGATCGCGGTCGAATTAGTGAATCAACTCAAGGCGTGGGCAGGGGGCGTCTACATCATGCCCCAATTCCACAAGTATGACATGGTCGCGGAGATTATCGAAATGGTAAAATAGTCACCAATGACAATCCGCCGCATACTGCAAGTCGGTCTGATCGGATGGGTGATTTATTCGAGCTTCACCCAATCGTTCGCTTATTTGATATCGACCAAGGAACGAGGATCTCTGGAGCAGGATCCGGTGACAACATGGGAAACCAAATTCGTCCGACTGAAAAAAGCCTTGCCGACAAGTACAGTTGCGGTGGGATATCTGGCTGATTGGGATGTGCCTGGTATCACATATAACGATGGAAACCAATATGGCGAATATGTGCTCATCCAATATGCTCTTTCACCGGTAATAGTTGCGAGAGATACAGACTATGAGTGGCTGGTGGGAAATTTGACACATGAAGCCTATGAGAAGTGGCAACGTTCTACACAGGGAAGTTTCGAGGTATCTTTCTTCAGGAACAACCTTTATTTAATCCACAAGGTTAAGCCATGACGCTCCTGTCCCTTGCGCTGTATTCTATTCCCGCGATTATTGGAGCGCTTATGGTCCACATTATTTGGAGGGGAACGAATTCAAAAATAATTCTGGTAAAAATTTCCCTGGGAGTGGGTATCGGGATGGGCATTACATCCCTGCTCTATTTTCTATTTCTTTTCACCCAGCAATCTTGGTTCCTGATATTGCTGTTCGGTATTGCACTCCTCTTTGCATTCCTAGCCTTTCGCGTTTGGCAACCGTTCGATCCGACCCATAACGAGCCATTCTCGCCCCTACAAAAAGTCTTGTTTAGTATTTTAGCCGTTATTATCATTATTGATTTGGCCGCCTTTATTAGTACGTCGATGAGAATACCACATGGTGCCTGGGACAGCTGGGCTATCTGGAATCGTGTCGCCCGTTTTATTTTCCGCTCAGGGGAGGACTGGCAAAGAATCTTTTCAGGCGAATTCGATTGGCTTTTCCATGCAGATTATCCCCTGCTGGTTCCGCTGACAACCGCATGGGTCTGGGATGTGCTCAATGTAGAAACGCAAAAGGCACCAATGATTCAGGCCGCGATCTTTTTGTTTTTGTGCGGCCTCTTATTGTTCAGCGCATTATTTGCGACGCGATCCCTTGGAACGGCCTGTCTGGCCACCATAGTCTTACTGGCAAATCCTGAGTATATTGGAATTAGTTCTGTTCAACTTGCGGATACCCCTCTTGCCTTCTTTATTGCCGCTACCGCTATCCTATACGTCTTGTATGACAAATACAGACAGCCGCAAATGATGGTACTTGCGGGTATGACCACCGCCTTGGCCGCCTGGACGAAAAACGAGGGATGGGTCTTTATGGCCGGAAGCCTGGCAGGTTTGTTTATAATTAGCTACAAAAACGAGTCCGCCTGGCGATTGGCAGGCTGGTATGCTGCCGGGATCGCCCTGCCTATTGCGATTGTGTTGTTTCACAAACTGGTGCTGGCGCCAACCAATGATATCTATGATCAGAGTTCTGTTGAGATCATGACCAAATTGTTCGATTTTGCCCGGTACGGTATGATTGCCAGGGAATTTGGAGTTGCCTTATTTACATTTGGCGGGTGGGGCTTCAATGCCCCAGCCCTGCTGGCTTATTACATTATCATGAAGAGCAAGAGCAGCGATTCCACTCCCTTATCAAGAGGCGTATTGACGGTGCTGATAATCCTGTTAGTCCAACTACTTGGATATTTCGCCACGTACCTTGTGACACCGCGCGATTTGGAATGGCATCTCGCTTTTTCGCTCACCCGGATTATTTATCACGTTTTTCCAACTGCCCTGTTTCTCCTGTTCCTGGTAACAGACACGCCAGAAAGTATATTCTCTCAACTGAAAAACAGCAACACAGTAATTCAACAGGGATTCTGACACATGCTCCTAACTATCGACATCGGTAACACCAACCTTACGCTGGGATTATACGATGGCAACAATCTGGCGGCGCACTGGCGGCTTGCCACCGATTATGCCCGTATGCCGGATGAATATGGTTTGCAACTTCATGGCCTGTTGCAAAATGCCAAACACACTGTAAAAGATGTTGCCGGAATCTGTCTGGCGTCGGTGGTACCACAGATCACTGGACGTGTAATTCAGGCTTGCCGTGAATATCTTGACCAGGAGCCCTTTGTCGTGGATGTGGGCATCAAAACTGGAATCAAAGTTCGTTATGATGATCCCAAGGCGGTTGGCGCCGATCGTATCGCCGATGCAGTGGCTGTCATGTATCTGTATGGCGGTCCGGCATGTGTGATTGATTTCGGCACTGCCACCACCTTTAACGCGATCACCAAAGATGGGGAATATCTGGGTGGTGCAATTACCGCCGGCATCCACCTGGCCACCGAGGCACTCTTCACGCATGCAGCCAAGCTGCCACGCATCGACTTGCAAAGACCACCCTCTATTATTGGTCGTAACACGGTGCATGCCATGCAAGCAGGTTTGCTTTTCGGCTATGTGAGCATGGTGGAAGGCATGGTAGATCGCTTTCGCAAGGAATTGGGGCCAAGCATGAAGGTGATTGCCACAGGCGGGCTTGCAGAAATTGTGGCGCAGGAAACCGATGTTATCCAGATCATCGCGCCTTGGCTCACCCTCGATGGCTTGCGGCTCTTGTGGGACCTAAATCACCCGTTGTAACCCGTTGAAAAAGTCCGTTACCATTTTCACACTCATCCTCCTTTTTTCGATAGGATGTGTTGGACTCGCGCCCGCATATCAGCCTTCGCCCACTCCCACCCCTCTACCCAGTTGGACATTCCGCCCGCTTCCTTCGCCAACCGAAACGATTACTCCTGCTCCAACCTTCACCCCCTCTGAAACCTTCACGGCTTCGCCAACGGCGACCCTAACTTCCACTGAAACCCTGACCCTCACGCCGGAACCAGAATTCCGCATGCAGGGACCCGGCCAGGTTTTTATCCCAATTCTCCTCTATCATCAAATCGGCTATTCCGAAATTCAGGACAACCCATATTATGTCTCACCCGAAGAGTTTGAGAAACAGATGTTTCTCTTGCATGCCTGGGGATATAAAACGATCACAATTCAGCAACTGGCCATTGCGATTCTGAACGGCGCGGAACTGCCCTACAAACCCATCGCCTTAACCTTCGATGATGGCAATGACAACACCTATACGAGAGCTTTCCCGATCATGCAAAAATACAACTTTATGGGCACGGCCTACATTGTCTACAATTATGTGGACGTCCCGAGATACATGAACAAGGCACAGATCCGGGAGCTGTATGAGGCTGGCTGGGAGATCGGAAGTCATGGCCTTAGTCACGTCGATCTGACCCAACGGACTGACCGGCAGGCGGATGAGATCATTGAATCAAAGCGCAAGCTTCAAATTCTCCTGGATGATATACCTATCAACACCTTCGCCTATCCATTCGGAGCCTACGATGGGCTTTCCCTGCAGTACTTGGACTTTGCTGGTTACATCGCGGCGGTTGGCCTCGGGCCTGATATGCACCAGGGACCGGGGAATATCTATTACCTGTACCGTCGAGATATCAAAGGGTCATATGATCTGAAGACTTTTGCACAGTATCTGCCATGGCAAGGGAATCTCGAAAATCTGCCCAGCATCACAGTCGTGCCATAGATCGGATACACACCGGTTTCGCTTTTCTTGGGGATGTTACCAAACAGTAACAGCCATCTGGCTGAATCTGGGGAACAAATCTTGCTCTTACAAAGTTCATACAATATACAAAAGGAGAGAGCCATGAGAATCCAATTTGTGATTGGCATTTTGATCATCTTGCTCGCCACCTGCTCCATCCAGGAAGCCGCTCCCGCCGATAGCGGTCTGGAAGGACAGGTCTTCCTCGGCCCTGTGTGTCCGTTGGTAACCCCAGGACAGGAATGTCCCGATCAGCCATACCAGGCTATGCTGACGGTCAACAGCTCAGATGGTAGAACGATCACACGGGTACAGACCGACCAACAGGGTCGCTTCAGGCTCGCTCTTCAGCCTGGACAGTATGTGCTGCACCCAGAGTCGACGAATGCCATGCCGTACACAGGCGATCAGGCATTTACTGTTGCAGCTGGCAGGTTTACTCAGCTTTTCGTAACGTACGACAGCGGAATCCGTTAACGCAATTCTTACTGCCCCAAGCTATAATTTCCGGAGATAGTGGTGGCGCTTGTCAGGCAAAAAGCAAAGATTCGGTTTATCATTTTAAAGCATTGCTCTTGCCTTCATTTCTTAGGCGCGCTATAATGCCCACGCTATTTCAAAAGCAAGGAGTACGAAATGCCAGTTTATACATATCGTTGTGAATCTTGTGGCGTGCAATTTGAACGACATCAATCTTTTCATGATTCACCATTGAGGACCTGCCCCGAGTGCCGCAAAAAATCATTGAAGAAAGTGATCACCCCCACCAAGATCATTTTCAAGGGTTCGGGTTTTTACGCAACCGACAATAAATCGCCTTCTGGGCGCGCGACGCATGAAAGCAAAACTGAGCCCACGCATGACCACGATCACGACCATAGTCATAGTCATGGGGAAGAAAACAAATCCACGGAAAAGAAAAAGAGCACTAAAAACGAGAAGAGCGAATAAAAAAAGAGAGAAGGCATAAACCTTCTCTCTTTTGCTTTAAATCCATTTACTATCTCAACAGGTTGATGGCAGCCATGAACTCGTTATGACATCCATCGTGATGCCATAAGCCATGGCATTCCAAAACCGCATACTGGCAGGTTGGTCCTTTACGTTCTGCCAGTAACCTGAAAATACGAAGAAGGTCACACCCAAAGCAACCGCAAGGCGAATCAGAATTACTGTCAATGATCCAAAGCACCAGGGGGCTTGATTCTTGATCACCTCCACGGCAATACTATAAATCCAGCGCAGAAGCACTCCCAGAAAAACACCGATGAAAACTTGGACTTTGGCACCAGTATCTTCCTGTTGGGTCGCCAGTTTGAATCGGACGGCATCATTGAAACGAAATGTATTCATCGGAGCTTCCTCCTAATAGGTCCACGGCCCAACGAGAGCATCGATGGAAACACCATAAACCAATGCGTTCAGGAAACGCATGCCAGCTGGCTGGTCCTTTACTTTCTGCCAATATCCTGAAAAGACAAAGATAGTCGCAACCAGAGCAACTACGACGCGCGCAATGATCACCGCGAAGCTCCAGGAGGCTTGGTTCTTCAATACATCCACCAGAATCCAGCGCAACAGTACGCCCAGCAAAACCCCAAAAAACACCTGGATTTGCGCGCCGGTATCCTCCCGTTGTGTGACAAGCCTGAAACGAATCGCATCCTCAAAACGGAATGAGTCCATCGGGAATCTCCTTTCGGCGACTTATAGAAGTGCAAAATTCATTATAACAAAGCGAATCATAGATAATCTATGTCAGATTTTTAGTATGACAATGTCATATGACAATATGGATAAACATTGTCCATTTCAATGATAGATGTCACTGCAAATTCGGACTCAACAGGTGTAAATTAGGCATGAACGTAATTGAAATTCAGTAGATACAAAAAACAAAGGAGTAATCTCATGTCTACTTATGTAATCACCCGCAAGGGTCAAACGCTCGAAACCCCATCCTTCCTTAACTTCCTGTTCAGCGACAAGCGCGCTTCGGTCATTTGGCTGATCGCTCGCCTGTGGCTGGGCTGGGAATGGATCGAAGCTGGCCTGCACAAACTCGAAAGCCCTGACTGGATGGTCACAGGCAACGCGCTGAAGGGCTTCTGGACGAACGCGGTGAAAATTCCCGAACAGGGACGCCCACCTATCGCCTACGACTGGTATCGCAACTTTCTTCAGTCCATGCTGGATGCGCAAGCCTATACCTGGTTCGCGAAAATCGTAGCTGTCAGTGAAGTACTCTTCGGGATCGCCCTGATCGCTGGCCTGTTCATTGGCGCCACAGCTTTCTTCGCTGGCTTCATGAATTGGAACTTCATCATGGCAGGTTCCGCGAGCGTCAACGGCGTGTTCTTCGGTCTCTCCGTTCTGCTCGTGCTCGCCTGGAAGATCGCTGGTTACATTGGCCTGGATTACTTCCTGCTGCCCCGCCTCGGCGACTTATGGATGCGACCAACCCCAGAGAAGTGATAGATCAATCCATACAAAAGACGGCGAGCATATCGCCGTCTTTTTGCTTTAATGACTGAAAGTGAAGATAACTCATGAGATGATACTTAGGAAGGCGGTGGAATTATCTCATTGCCCATCCAATCTTCGTTTTGGCTCATTCGAAAGGAGAAAAAACCAACCAAGAGGGGAATAAGCAACAACAAGAAACCAACGCAGAAGAAGATCCCTGCGCCCAGCATTACATCCTGAGTAGTTGAGTCGGGATTCTGAGCCATTACATCGGGGACTTGAGTGCCAAACATAGCCAGTACACCCATACAAAGCAAGATTACACTGGGCAAGCCGCACAAAAAGGCGGTCAGTATTGTTGCAAGCATTGCCGTGGAGCGTTTCATGATTTTGTCCTCTCTGAAGAGATGCAGACGGACTCATCCTGCCACAGTAGTTACCAATACACAGATTTCAATCAAGCTTTAGGGTTATAGCGATTAAATTAGCTTCGCAGTTTCGCGCCGAGTTCATGTTCCAGCCGCTTCACGATTTTGGTTCTGATCGCCGCGGCTTCGGCATCCGTTAGTGTCCTATCAGCTTGATACGTGAGACTGTAGGCCAGAGACTTCTTCCCTGCCCCGATTTGATCGCCGCGATAGACATCGAACAATTTGACATTTGCCACGGTTCTTCCTCCCGTTTGCTTAATGAGGCTTTCGATGCGCTCTGCCAACATGGTTTCATCCACGATCACGGCAATGTCCTCATACACAGACGGGAATTCAGGTACAGGCGTGACGCCGTAGGTGGGCTTTACACCGCGCAAGGTATCTAAATCGAACTCTGCAACCAGGATAGGTGAATCTCCCAATTCATATTTTTCTTTGACCAATGGATGCAGT
>Ga0075418_10003267_pt1 | contig 18519 bp, 15 predicted proteins | sample SoiMetdeltSBSDD2_FD_81776 | JGI IMG/M metagenome (GOLD analysis project Ga0075418, IMG submission 81776) | Bulk soil microbial communities from a Populus tree surrounding site in Tennessee, USA - Soil MetaG P. deltoides SBSDD2 | ecosystem: Environmental > Terrestrial > Soil > Tree plantation... | reverse complement strand
GGTCATCGCAGACAAGTGCATCGGGCGGAAGCTGGTCTTGACGACCAAGCCTTTCCTCAAATAGACGGCAACCGCTGGTCTCGCTCTTGGTCTCGGGCTCAATCACGCGGTCGCCGTAGCGCTTAAAGAACGGCGGAGCGATCCGAGGAGCAAAACGATCAGAAAAGAAGGCCGCCAGCGGAACCGAATCGGACGATGAGCAACCCTGAGACTAAGAACTACGCGGAAATCGAACGACTCGAGGCGTCGCTGGCGGCACTGCGCCAAGCGGGCGGGACGGCGCGCGAGACAGAGGCGATCCGCGAGATAGGCCTCGAGATCGCGCTCGCCATCCGCGAGGTCGGCGCGATGCTCGGCCCGTAGGGGCAGCGAGCGATCTCGTCAGCGTGAGGGCGTTCATGGAGCAATCCTGCCCATCCGTGGACCAAGCGTTCGACACAACGGACAGGCGTCTCTGCGATTCGCCGGCGCCGTCTCAGCCCCGGCGCGGGGTCCCTCGCTCGTCACAGGGGATCGTGAGCTTCCCGCCGACGACCGCCGCCTCGTGGCCGAGAATCCGGATTCCGCGCTCCATCGCCACGGGCCGGAGTCCGCCGACGCCGGAGTGGTACGGATTGTCGAGAAACCAGAGAAGCAGCAGCATCGAGGTGATCACGATCGCCACGCCGCCCATCATCGTCGCCTGCACGATGGCTCGCTCCGCGCTGTCGGCGAAGAACAACATGAACACGAAGATGATCGCGGCACTGAGCAGCAGCACGATCCAGAGCGGCACCGGGATCACCCCCTCGGCCCCGTGGATTCGGTCGGCGCGCGCATCCTGGCGGTCGGTGCGCTGGTCGAGCCACTTCCCGAACGCCGCCTGCTCAGATGCGGATCGCGGCTCGACCTTCTTGATGATGCGGAATGTGGCGGCTCCCCACGGACTAGGTGTATCGGGGAGGGTGCCCGCCTCCATCCGCGGCCACTCCTGGTGGATCACCGTCCGTGCGTAGCACACGAGCTCACCTGAGAGGCGGGCCCGAACTGCGACCGGGAACAGCTGCGCAGTCTCGAACTGCTGTTCGACGATCTCCGCCTCCGCCTCGGCGCCGGTCCGCGACGTATCGAAGCTCTCGAAAGCGAGGAAGACGACGAAGCCAAGAAGCACGGCCAACCCCGTCGCGAGCACACCGAAGACCCCGGCGGCGCGGTCACCGTCCTCGAAGTAGCTTCCCGCCGGGGCTCGACGGCGGACGAGCAGCATCGCCGTGATCGCAAGCCCCGCGACGACCACGACGACGAGGCCTGCCCAGAGGATGCTCACGGCGTCCTCAGCGAAACCCGGGGACGCTTTCCGACCAGCTCGGCTCGGCCGATCACTGGCTCATCCTGACGCGGACGCCTGACGGCCGAGCCCCACACGTGCGATCGACAACTACGCTCTGCCCTCGCGAGAACCCGCCAGAGCGTCGCGCCGTCTTGCTGCTCGACTAGGGTCGAATCCCGGCGACCCGTCTCGGGCTCCGCCGCCGTCGCAACAGGAGGGTGCGTCTGTTCTTCCGCCTCACCACCTTGGAGCTTGGGCTCATTCTCTTCGCCGTCATTCTCGGCGCGACCGGCCTCGGACTGGTGCTCGCTCGATTCGTACGGCACCGGTCGCAAGATTTCCGCGAGCCTCTCGGAGTCCTGCAGGCGGCGTTGCTCGGCCTCGTCGGGCTCGTCCTCGCGTTCGGCCTCGCGCTCGCGGTCGGACGCTACGAGTCGCGCCGCGCCGCCGTCGTCGACGACGCCAATGCGATCGGCACGACCTACCTGCGTGCACAGACGCTCGCGGAGCCTCTCAGGACGCGTTCGCTCGAGCGGTTGATTCGCTACACGGATACCAGCATCCGCCTTTCGCGCTCCGTCCCGGACAGCACCGAGGCGCACAAGGCCGTGGCCGACGGCCAGCACCTGCTGCGCGAGCTCTGGCGACTCGCCGGACAGTCGCTCATCGGCGCGCCCGTAGCAAGCGCGCCGCGCCTGTACGTCGACTCCCTCAACGAGATGATCGACATGCAGACCGCGCGTGTGGCCGGTCTGAACAACCGGGTTCCCGGTGCCGTGCTGGCGGTAGAGGTGATCGGCGCAGCTGTCGCTCTTGGACTTCTCGCCTTCTACCTCTCGCTCCTCGGCCGTGGTGTGATCACAGTCCTGCTTGCTGCGACTTTCGTCACCCTGCTGCTTCTCGTCACCTTCGACCTCGACCGACCGACACGCGGCCTGATCCGCGTTCCCGACACGCCGCTCACAAGTCTCCGCGCCTCGATGGCACTCCCGCCGGCGGCGGCCGGCCCTTAACAACGGCTCACATCAACCGGCGAGCAGCTCGCGGTGGAGGACATCTTCTTTTCGGCGGCGTTCTCGTCACTCAGTTTCAGGGACCTCGCACTACGGTAACGAGCTCGCCGAGGGGCCACTCCTCGGCGAAGTCCTCGCGTCCCGCTACACGGAGGGTGGCGCGCACGGTCGTGTCCGTTCGATCGATGTCGGCGACAACGGTCGCCTCGACTTGCCTTTCCTCCTCAGGAACGTCAATCAGCAAGACGTCACCGATCTCGAGCCGCTGCACTGCGACGGCGATCGCCATCCGACAACTGTAGATCTCAGATTGGTTCCGCAGGCACGTACGCCATGGGCGGCGACTCAGAGTCGTCGGTTGCGCCGATCCTCGCGACGGTCTTGACGTCTGTTCACGCCCCTCGACACAACGGCCGCGGTCCCGACCACGGCCGCGGTTCGCGCGACCGGTGCGCCGATCACACCCCGCCGAGCAACACGGGCTCTCATAAGAGGCATGTTGGCGGCGATTGAAGCAGACGAGGAAGCTGCCGTGAAAGGAGCGTGACAGTTCGCTGCGGGCGGCCTTTCCCCGGGCAGCCCGTTCGGACGGCGTGAAGTGCGGCACAGCGCTCGGCCGGGAAGTGCTTTCGCCCGTGGTTTCGCGCTGATCGAGTAGGTGCGCCGCACCTTGCTCGGCAGCCGTCACAGATCCCGGATCCAGTTCTCCCGCATCGGCTTCGGCGCCGTTGACCTCAGTCATCTCGACGGCTTCGGCATCCGCCGACGACGTTGCATCTCAACCTCCACACGTGCCTCAGCCCCCCATACCGGCCTGAGCCTCCGCCAACCCGGCCTTGAGCTCCTTGGCGCTCCCGCCGTCGATGTGCGCCACGGATTTCTTGACGGCGTTGACGAGAGCCTTGTCCACCGCGGCGGCGCCGTCCGAGTCGTAGACGGCGATAACGCCTCCCGATCCCGCCGGCAGTGCCGCGTCCATTTTCTCCCCGATCCCGCTCTCGAGCCGGTGCTTTGCGAACTTGCCCATGAGGCCTCCCGCTGCCGCGCCGACGGCGGTCGCGGCCAGCAACGGCGGCGCAAAGAGGCCGGCGACGAGCCCGACACCTCCGCCAAGCTTGACGCCCTTGCGGCCCAGGTGGTCGCCCGTTTCCGTCACGTTGACCTCGCCCGTTTCGTCCTTCTGGACGAGGACGACGCCCTCGACCGTGATCGTCTTGTTCTCGGCGAGTTGCAGCACCGCGTCGAAGTCCTTCTTTGCGAGATCTTCGAAGAGATACGCCGCGATCAGCACATCCTTCTGACTGTCGCTCATATTCGCTCCTTCCTAGGCGTTGATCGCGTGCGCGGCGAGCGCGTGCTGTGTGTGGTCATCAAGCTCTTCCTCGTGCTCGTCGGTCAGGTGCGGACTGACGTCGAAGACGACCTTCTTGACTGTGCCCGTGAATGCGAACGGTGACTTGTCCGCGTAGTTCCGGTCTACAGGGGCGCCGTTGTCCCGGCCGATGTCCATACCTGCGTAGCCGGAGAAACGGGCCGGGACGGTGTGCTCCATGCGACCGCCTCCGACCGGCTCGTCGTCGACGAACAGGGTCACCTCGCCTCCTGTGGCGGGCTTGGGGGCGTCGGCGGCGAACTCCATCCGCACGTTCACGCTCCCGGTAGGCAGCGGCGTGTCCGACTCCTGCCTGAACTCCATCACCCCGAGGAACGAATAGGTGTGCCTGAGCTTGCCGTCCTGGACGAAGAGCGAGAAGCCGCCCAGGTGGTCGGCCTCGGCGACAATCACGCCCTCGGCGCCGCCCGCGGGGATCTCGAGGTCGGCGGTGATCGTGTAGGAGTGGTTGTAGATCCGCGGGATCATCCCCGGGGCGACGTTCTGGACATCGCCGTAATACGTGAATGTCGACTCCTTCGGGATCGGCGGTCGCATCCCATAGAAACCGGTGAGCCCGCCGAGCAGCGGGAACACGTCGTAGCGTTCCGCCTCCTCCCAGAACAGTTTCTTGAGCTCCTCGACCTTGTCCGGATGCTGGTCGGCCACATTCTTGGCCTGTGTGAAATCGTCCGGGAGGTAGTAGAGCTCGACCGGGTCGTCCTCGGGATCCCAGACTCCGGGCGCAAACCGCGCCAGCGTCTCGGGGTCCAGGTTCCACGGAATTCGCGGCATCATCCATGCGAGCCACCAGCCGTCCTTGTACATCGCCCGGTTGCCGAGGATTTCGAAGTACTGCTGAGTGTGCCGCTCGGCGGCGGCCTCGTCGTCGAGCGAGTAGACGAAGCTCGTCCCATGCATCGGCTCCTGCTCCACGCCGTCGATGTGCGTCGGCTCCGGCACGCCCACTGCCTCGAGGATGGTCGGGCCGACGTCGATGACGTGCGTGAACTGGCTTCGGAGGCCGCCCTGCTCTGCAATCCGCTTCGGCCAGTGGACGATCATCGGGTCGCGCGTGCCGCCGAGATGCGAGGCAACCTGCTTGCCCCACTGGAACGGACAGTTGCCCGCCCAGGCCCAGGCGGCGGAGTAGTGCGGACCCATCATCTCGCCGCCCCAGGCTTCGAGGCCGCCCCACTTGAGCACGAGCTGGAGTTGCTGTTCCTCGGTCAGCGGGACCCCGTTGATCATCGTCAGCTCGTTGAAGGTGCCGGTCAGGCTTCCCTCCATGCTTGCGCCGTTGTCGCCCCAGATGTAGATCACGAGCGTGTTCTCGAGCTCACCCATCTCGTCTATCGCGTCGATCACGCGCCCGATGTTCCAGTCCGCGTTCTCGCAGTAGCCGGCGTACACCTCCATCTGGCGCGCGTAGAGTCGCTTGTGGTTCTCGTCGAGCGAGTCCCACGCCGACATCGATTCGGATCGGGGCGTCAGCTCCGCATCGGCCGGGACGACCCCGCCCTGCTTCTGACGCTCGAAGGTTTCCTCGCGCAGCCTGTCCCAGCCCTGGTCGAACTTGCCCTTGTACTTGTCGGACCATTCGGGGGGCACGTGGTGCGGCGCGTGGCTGCAGCCGGTCGAGAAGTAGGCGAACCACGGCTTCTCGGAGCCGTGAGCCCGCACGCCGTGGATCCACTCGATGGTCTTGTCGGCCATGGCGTCGGGGAGGTAGAAGCCCTCCTCCTCCGGCACGCCGGTCGCAGCGTTGTTCTCGATGATCATCGGGTCGAACTGACCGGACTCGCCGCCAAGAAAGCCCCAGAAGTGGTCGAATCCGACGGCGTTCGGCCAACGGTCGAACGGGCCGGACGGCCCTTGCATGTTGTCGGGCGTCAGGTGCCACTTCCCGAAGCAGGCGGTCGCGTAGCCGTTGCCCTGCAGCGTTTTCACGAATGGCATGCAGTCCTTCGGCAGATTCGCCGAGTAGCCCGGGAAGGGTCCGGCGAACTCGCCGACCATCCCGAAGCCCACCGCGTGATGATTGCGACCGGTGAGCAGCGCCGCCCGCGTCGGCGAGCACAGCGCCGTCGTGTGGAAGCGGTTGTACGTGAGCCCACCTTCGCGCAGCCGATCGAACGTTGGTGTGCTGATCGGCCCGCCGAACCCGCTCGGGTTGCCAAAGCCCGCGTCGTCCGTCAGCACGAGCAGCACGTTCGGAGCACCTTCCGGAGCGGGAGTCGGAGCGATGGAGTTCCAGTCCGGCTCGGAGCCGTCGAGTGTTCGCTTCACCACTCCCTGAAACGGCGGACGCCGGATCGGCAGCCTCGTTCGATCGATCGTCTGGTCGCTCATGCGCCCGTACCTCCCGCCGTGATGGAATGGCAAATTCGCCGGGACGGCGAATCGCCACATCATTCTCGCGCTACCGTGGGGACTCCGGCATCACCCAGTCCGGAGGATGCGGTCTCCTGTCGGATTGACATTCGGTCGCGCTTGACAGCGACATCGTCGACGAGCCCTGGTCGCGCCTTAGGCCGGTCCTTCGTATAGCGCTGAGCCGCGGGCCCAGACCAGTCGGATCTGGTTGCAGAGATATGGAGCTAGCCGGACTCGGACCGGCGACCTCCTGGATGCGATTTGGTCCGAACGGCTGGATAGTTGGGCGCTAAAACGTCGCCGGGTCGATAGCTACCAGGCAAGACGAAGCCGAGACGTAACGCTCGCCTGGGCCAGCGTTCGTGAATGTCAGCCGACGGATATCCAGCCGGCCGGGGCGGTTCGTCTCAGCTCGTCGAAGGTCGAGACCCGAGCGCTCAGCGAAGAGCCTGCTCGAATCGCGGGTCGTCGCGTAGGGCGGCGAAGTCGTCTACTCGCCAAGCATCGTGGCAGGCTCAACCATGGGAGCTTCCAGACACAACCATCGCCGCTGTTCGCCGTCGTCTTTTCACCCAAATTGGACCATGGTTTGATCACGCGTTCTGCTCGCCCGGGATCGGGTCCGGGTTCAGGAGCGCGGTATAACCTCCGACGTCGCGGCCGCTTCGGGATGAACAGCGGCTTCGGCGCCGAGGTCCGCTCGACGGCCGATGAGGTACCAGACCTCCATCTCGCCTTTGCCCTTGACCGTGATCGACCCCCTCGGCTCGCAGACGAACTCGTCCTCGAGCAGCTCCTTCGTCGCCGCGGTGATCTGAATCCGCCCAGAGGTACCGTGCGATTCCATGCGACTCGCGGTGTTCACCGCGTCGCCCCAGAGGTCGTACAGGAACCGCTTCCGCCCGATCACGCCAGCCACAACCGGCCCGGAGTTGATCCCGACGCGTAGCTCGAGCCCGAGATGTCCGACCTCTTCGACCGAACGCATGGCGGCCTGCATCTCCAGCGCCATCAGTGCGAGCGCGCGCGCATGGTCGGCCCGGGGGGAGGGGACGCCCGCCGCGACCATGTAACAGTCGCCGATCGTCTTGATCTTCTCGAGCCCATGGCGTTCGGCGAGCACGTCGAAGTGGCTGAACACGCGGTCGAGCACGCCGACGACCTCCGCCGGGGGGAGGCGCTCCGAGAGCGGGGTGAAATCCACGACGTCGGCGAACAGAATCGACGCTGAGCTGAAATGGTCCGCGATCGTCCGCGTCTCGGCTTTCAGCTTGTCGGCGATCGAGCGCGGCAGGATGTTGAGCAGCAGGCCCTCCGCTCGCGCCTGCTCCTCTCGCAGCGCCGCGAGCGCGTTACGGCGTTCGGCGGCGAAGACGGCGAGCAGAGTGAACACGATCGTCCCGCCCACCGCCACGTTGAGGCCGAGCATCGTGCTCGTGAACCACTCAGGAACGCTCGGCGACACGCCGCCGAGCAGCTCTCCCGCGATCCCAGAGCCGAGGAACACGACGAGGTACGCGACGTACCAGCGCACCGCCGTTCGGACGTCGCTGAACACGAGCGCCCCAAGCGGGGCGAGGATCCCCCACAGACCGACGCCGCCGGAGTCGAGGAAGCCCCCGAGCGGGATCATCGACAAGGTCGGGGCCAACAGGATCGCGATCTGGCCCACCCACAGGAGCTGGCCGAAGTTGCGAGTGCGCGAGAAGACGACGATCGCCGCCAACAGGGTCGCGAAGTACGCGAGCGGCACCCAGCCGACCGGCGACCCGAACCCGAGGTAGAGCGCGGCCCAGAGCAGCGCGACCGGCAGGATCAGCACCGAGATCAGCACGAGCAGCGCCTTGCTGGCGCGCGTCTCGTCGTCGTCGCGCGGGTCCGCTCCAATCTGCGCCAGACGCGCCAGCACCCGATCGCTGATGCTCCGGAACAGGCTCGGCCCGCTCACACCGGAGACCGTACTCACGCGACCGTTCGTGGCGCTTGCCCACGGCGGCCCATGGGGCGCGCGGCGGCCCTGCGCACGCAAGGAGCCTGGCCGTTACCATTGACGATGCCGAGGGGCAGTATCCCCAAACGGGTGTCGTCCGTCAGTACGGCCACATGGCCCGGGCGCACCGGCCCGAACAGGGCGGGAGAAACCTTCGGCTGATCGTCACGCTCAGGCGTTCAGTCGAAAGGAGACTCCCGGATATGAACACCACGACCAACAGCTTCACCACTCACCTCCGTACCTGGCTGCTCATCGCCGGCCTCACCGGGCTGCTGATCGCGATCGGGCTCCTCATCGGCGGGGTCTGGCTTTACCTGTTCGCCGGCTTCGCGGTCGCGATCAACCTCGTCGGCTACTGGTTCTCGGACAAGATCGCGCTCAAGGCGAGCCGGGCGCAGCCGGTCGAACCGGGCGCCGTTCCATGGCTCGAGGCCGCGGTGCAGGACCTGGCCGCACGTGCGGGTGTGCCGACGCCGAGGCTCTACCTCATCCCCTCGGAGCAGCCGAATGCATTTGCCACCGGACGGAACCCGCAACACGCGGCCGTCGCAGTGACCGCCGGCCTAATCGAGCATCTTCCCCAGGATCAGGTGAAGGGCGTGCTCGCCCACGAGTTCGCCCACATCAAGAATCGCGACATCCTGGTCTCGTCGATCGCGGCGATGGTCGCCGGGGCGATCTCTGCCATCGCGAACATCCTCCAGTTCTCGCTCCTGTTCGGCGGTGACGACGACGACAGCCCGCTCGGCCTGCTCGGTGTGATCGCGACCGTCATCTTTGCGCCGCTCGCGGCGATGCTGATACAGCTCGCGCTCTCGCGCCAGCGCGAGTACCTCGCGGACAGGACCGGCGCGCAGCTGCTGGGCCGCGGAGCGCCACTCGCGGACGCGCTGGAGAACCTCGAGCGGGGCGCGAAGGCGGTGCCAATGGCGGTCAACCCGGCGACAGCATCCCTCTACGCCGTCAACCCGCTTCCGCGCGTCGGCATCGCCACGCTGTTCATGACACACCCACCGATCGAGGAGCGCGTACGGCGCTTGCGCGCGCTAGACGCCGAGGCGACGCCCTCGGTTGCGGCATGACCGAATTCGCTCAGGGCTAGACTCGAGTTGTGGCTGGCTCTGATCCAGGCTGGATGAGGGTCAACGATTCGGATGCAGCGCTGTGGCTCGCCGATCCTCGCGTATGCCACTCACTCGCTACCTTCCCGCCGTGACCGAGCACGACCTTGAACGAAGGGCCCAAATCGCGCAGGTCCTGCTGGGCGCGGCCCGTGTCCTCGGCGAGACACTCGAGCCGGAGCGCGTCTACGAACGGTTTCAGGCGTTGCTCGCCGACGCGATCGCCTTCGACGGCGTCGTCGTCTCCTCGTATGACGAGCGCGACGACCTGATCCGCTGTGAATACGCGTGGACGGACGGCGCACAGCTCGACGTCTCGGTCTTTCCGCCTCTTACGCTGAACCGTGAAGGGGAGGGGATGCAGAGTCGTGTGATCGTGAGCGGCGAGCCTCTCATCGAGAACGAGGTTGCCGAGCTCGTCCAGCGGCCAGGCGGCACCTACTACGACGTCGACAAGAGCGGAAAGCTGCGCAAGCTGCCCGAGTCGGGACCGACGAAGACGCGCGCCGCGATGATGGTCCCGGTCAAGCTCGAGGGGCGCGTCGTCGGCGTCATGCAGCTAATGAGCACGAATGTCGCGTACTCGGAAGAGCAGCTCGAGCTCGTCGAAGGTCTCGTCGGTCAGCTCGCTACCGCCGTTCGAAACGCACGGCTTCAGCAGGAGCGCAGCCGGCTCGAGGCTGCCGAAGCGGCCGCTCGAGCCACGGCAGCCGAACGCGAACAGGCGGCGAACGTCCTTCAGGCGGTCGGCGACGGGATCTTTCTGCTCTCCGACGACGGCGTGATCGGCCTCTGGAACCGGGCCGCGGAGATCATCACCGGTCTCCCCGCCGAGAACGCGGTCGGCCGCGACGTGCACGATGCCTTCCCCGAGTGGGCCGATTTCGGGTCGCATGTCACCGTAGCCGAGGACGGTGCGGGTGCAGAGTCGCTGACGTTTCCGGTCAGCGCCCGTGGCCGGGAGCTGTGGCTCTCGTTCGTCGCGGTCCGGAGTACGGACGGCGTTGTGTACGCCTTTCGCGATGTAACGGGCGAGCGGCGGCTCGACGAGGAGAAGAGCGAGCTGATCGCGACGATCTCCCACGAGCTACGCACGCCGATGGCGGCCGTCTACGGCGCTGCCGAGACGCTGCGCCGGCGCGGCGAGGAGCTCACGCCCGAGGGTCAGAGGCAACTCGTGGAGATGATCTCCGCCCAGGCGTCACGTCTCGCGCGCATCACGCAGGACGTGCTGCTCGCGACCGAGCTCGACCGCGGCGGAACCGCCCTCGAACGCGAGCCGGTCGATGTCGTGGAGGTCGTCCGCAGCGCCATCGAGACGATCGGGCCGGAGCTTCCGCCCACGACCGACATCGAAGTCGACGTCGCGCCGTCCCTCGCCGTAGGGTCGGCGGTGCGCGATCGGCTCCAGCAGGTGCTCGTGAACCTGCTCGACAACGCCGTCAAGTACGGCGGCGACGAGATCAGGGTCCGTCTCGAGGGCGTCGACGGTGTCGTGCGCATCCTTGTGTTCGACAGCGGCCCCGGCATCGCGGCCGCCGAGCAGCAGCGTATCTTCGAGAAGTTCTACCGCTCAGGGCCACCGCTCATGCAGACGCAGAGCGGCACCGGCCTCGGCCTCTACATCTCGCGCGAGCTCGTGCAGCTGATGGGAGGGCGCCTCGAGGTTCAGTCGCAGCCAGGAGCCGGAACGACGTTCGTGATCGAGTTGCCGCGCGCGTAACCGCCTTCCGCGTCGTGACGCTCGTCTCCCCCACTGAGCACGAGCCCTGACACGCACACCGTGCGGGAATGTCAACCGAACCGGGATTAGCGCCACTTTCGCAGCTCGGCAGATGTTGGGCTCAGCCCGGCGAAGGTCCAACTCCGCTCTTAGCGAAGAGCCTCCTCGAACCGCGGGTCGTCGCGTACGGCGGCGAAGTCGTCGTCCCTGCGCGCCTGCTCGCGGAACCGCGGCAACAGCTCGACGGACCGACGGAGGTGGCCGAACGTTTCGTCGCCGGTGTCGCCCGCGAGCGTCGCGAAACACGCGTAGTTGTAATGGAGGCCAGGGTGGTCCGGCATGTGCTCGAGGCCACCGCGGACCGCTTCGAGCGCGTCGGCATAGCGATGTTCGCTGTAGGCGGCCAGCGAGTCTCGATGGAATCGCCACGCGTCACCCCAGTCGAGCGCCTGGTACGTCTCGCCGGGTGTGGCGCCGAGGGCGAGGACGGTTCCGTCGCCTGTCGCCTTCCGCCGCGACTCCGGCCGGACGAACACATATGTTCCTGCAGGCGCGTCGACCGTGTCGCCGTCGATCTCGAAAGTCGCATTCCCGTCGACCACGATGTACAGCTCCTCCTGACCCGACCCCGACTCGTCATGCTCGCTGATCAGCGTCCCGTCCTCGCCGGGCGTGTAGGCGTTGATTCCGAACGCGCGGATCCCGAGGTGCTCGCGCACCGGGATGTCTCTGTCGCGCCGCTCGATGTCGTCGAGACGCGCGGCCTGCCACTTCGGCTTCTCACTCATCGAAGCTCCTTCCGTAGCGTGTCGCTGCGAATCGTCGATCCTAGCCGGGTCGTGCAGATCGACGGACCCGACGGCGGGCCGGCGGTGCGCGGAGAACCCGGTTTCGATCTGGGCTCGGTCATGCACGCCAGGAAAGCGCCGGAATTTGGGAATTCGCTGCGGGCCTCGACGACGATCTGTGGCGAGCGCTCGCTGGGGGTGCGCGTCACGCGCAAGAGTGGCGCGGGCACCTTCCGGATCGCGATCAGCCGCCCTTAGAGCTCTGACCCTCGCATCTAGGCGCCCACGTGCAGCTTCCGCCAGGCTGAAGTTGCTTTCAGAAGCCGCCGAAGCGTGTTGCCCCGCGCTCGCCGCCTACTGTCTGGGTCATGAGGGAGCTACTCCATGCCTGCTGGGCAGACGCGTTGCCGATGCAGGTCGTTGACCGAGTCTGGCGCCCCTCGACGCCGAATCGACCGCGTTGGCTGACTCCGGCGGCGGTACGGCGACAGGGGTTTGCTTACCCGGACATGCAGGTGTAGTGTCGGGCTCAAATCCCCTCTACGCACGGAGGCCCCTTCATGACCAGCACCAGCCTTCTTCCTGATGTCGGGACCGAGCTTCGGGAGGGTTATGCCGAGGTCGGCGATCAACGCCTGCATTACGTCGAGGCAGGTGAGGGACCGCTGCTTGTCCTCCTCCACGGCTTCCCAGAGTTCTGGTTCGGTTGGCGGCTACAGATCGCGCCGCTCGCAGCGGCGGGTTTTCGGGTCGTCGCCCCCGACACGCGTGGCTACAACCTGTCATCGAAGCCGGAAGAGTTCAAGGACTACGGCGTCGACCTGCTCGCCGCCGACATTCGCGGCCTCATCGGAGAACTCGGTGCCGAGTCCGCGCTGCTGGTCGGTCACGACTGGGGCGGAACCATCGCCTGGACCACCGCGATGAACCACCCGGAGGCAGTCGACCGACTCGCCATCCTCAACGCCGCCCATCCGCGGAAGCTCGGGGAAGGACTGCATCACCCGAGCCAACTCCGGAAGTCCTGGTACTTCTTCTTCTTCGCGACGCCGGCACTGCCCGAAGAGGTAGTACACCTGCGAGACTGGCACTTCTTCCGGCACTTCATGGAAGACGCACGCCCGCCATACACCGACGAAGAAATCGAACGTTACGTCGAGGCGTGGTCACAGCCAGGCGCAGCGGCCGGGATGATCAACTACTACCGCGCCTCGGTGAGACAGTCGCAGAAGGAAGCCGCGGCAAAGCTTCGCCCGATCTCGGCGCCGACGCTGGTCATCTGGGGGGAGCGCGATTCGTACCTCGGCTCCGACCTCGCCGAGCCCCACGCCGACGACGTACCCAACCTCGACCGCGTCGAGCGGCTAGCCGATGCGTCGCATTGGGTGCATCACGACGAGGCGGAACGCGTCAACCAACTGCTCATCGACTTCTTCTCCCCCGCGGCATAGGCGCTAGAGGCTTTTAGCGACCGTTCAGGAACGACCCTTCCACTTGGGTTCCCGTGGGGAAGCCCAAGATCCGTCGACGAACGCAATAACGGGTCTGGCCCAGCCGCTCACGACGGCCGCCGCTACAGATAACCCTTCCTGCTCAGCCAGCGCAGCGAGAAGTACCCCCAGATCGGAGGGAGGTAGAACGTGGAGAGGCGCTGTGTGATCGCGATCGCAAACGCGGTCGGCTGGTCCACTCCCATCGCCATGAGCCCGGCGGTGAGGCTGGCTTCGGCCGCCCCGATCCCACCCGGAACGGGGATCAGGCCGGACAGCACGGCCGCCGCCATGTTGACGAAGATCAGCTGCGCCAGGTTCAGGTGGACGCCGTAGGCGAGGCAGGTCGCGCCGAGGGAGAGCACGTAACAGAGCTCCGCCGCGGCCTCGCCGCCGAAGATCTCGAGACGCTTGCGCCGGTCGCGCGCGATCGTCGAGAGGGTGGAGAACGCCTGGCGGATCGGTGGGAGGACCTTCGCCCGCAGCTTCGGCACGGCGAGGAGGGCGACTACACCGATCACGAGGCCGGCTCCGATCGCGATGAGGAGATTGGTGTTGACGCCTCCGTGCAGCGCGCTCTTGGCCAGGTGGAAGTCGATGAAGGGTAGGGCGATGAGGAAGAGCACGGTCTGCACGATCGTGTTGGAGGCGTCGTCCACGGCCCCGCCCGCCAGCGCCTCCCCGAGCGGCACCCCATTCTTCTGGAGAAATCGGAGGTTCAACCCGATCCGCCCCGCCGAGCTGGGCGCGGCGAGGTTGATGAACTTGATCGCCGTCTGCTCCACGATGCACGGGAGCAGGGGGAGCGGAGTGAGGACGCCTCCGCGCATGGACACGCCGGAGCCGACGAGCGCGAGCTGAGCGAGGATGAGGGCCAGGACGACCCAGGCCGGGCTCGCGTTGCTTACCTGGTCGGCGATCGTCCCGAAGCCGATGTCCGCCAGCTTGCTGATGAGCAGATACGCGGCGACGACCAGGGAGGCGGTCAGCAGCAGGTCCTTGGGCCGCACCCGGCGGAGCGGGACGAGGTCGGGCTCCTCCTGGCCGGCCGCGGCCGCCGCGGCCTTCCGCAGGTCCTTCAGGCCTACCTCGTGGGAGTGCGCGAGGTCGCGCAGATGCGGAGTGAGCGCCGCGCGCTGCAGGTACGGGAGAACGCGCCCGATGACGTCGCCGTAGCCGACCTCGACCGCCTTGCCCAGCGAGCGCTCCGGGCCGACGAGCACCGTGCAGGCGACCAGCAGCTCGGCGACGTCGATGTCGAGCGCCGATTGAGGGGCTCCGAGCGTTGCCGCGGAGAAGTCGACCAGCATCGGCCCGTCGTCGACGACCAGAACGTTGCTCGCGTTCAGCCTGCCGTGTGAGATGCCGGCCTCCTGAAGGCGCGCGACCTGCTCCCAGAGAGCGACGAGCAGTTCATCAGTGACCTGATCGGCTGGAAGGTCCTCGAGCGGGGCGATGTCCGGCTGCCGGGTGGCGATGAGCGCGTCGCCGTCAGGCCCGAGGGCGGCGGTCAGCACGGCCGGGACGCGGACGCCCGCCTGGGTGGCCATCAACGTCGCGAGCGCCTCGCGCTCCACCTGCTCCAGCCGCCCGACGACCATGCTGCGCGGCGGGTCGCGGTAGACGAGAGAGCGCCACCAGCGTGCGATCCGCTGCGTGTCCTGCGCGTCGCGGCCGAGCACGCGCACCCGGACCGGGCTTCCATCCGCTTCGCGGCCCGCGTACTCCGCGGCGCCGACGCTCTGCTGCGCGAGCGCCGCCAGATCGTTCACCTGGACGCCGAGGGAGGCGAGCGCTGCCCTAACCTCGGCAACCGGCGGGACTCCTTCGGCGGTTCCGAAAACGAGGCGCACAAGCGATCCCGCGGCGAGGCCGAGAGACAGCGCGGCGAGGACCGAGGACGGTAGGGCCGCATCGACCACGATCGCGCCGAGCGCGGCCAGGGGGACGAGCCAGAACGCGAGCAGCCTGACGGACCGGACAAGCTCCGGGCCGACCACGACAAGAACCGCCGTGGCGGCTGCGAGGCGCAGGTCCGGGTAGCCCCACTGAGAGAGGACGTGGAGCTTGATCGGCACCCAGTCGGAGACAACGACGCCGCCGAGGACCACCGCCGTCCCGAACAGGCACACGAGCGCAACGACAAGGTCACGGATCAGATCCCAGCGCCGCCGCCAGAGCACGTCGAGGACGACGGCGAGCGCGAGGACAAGGGCGCAGATGAAGGCGGCGTCCCAGAAACCACCCGCCCACCCGAAGACCGTCCGGAGTGCGTCCGCGACGTCGTGATCCTGCCGAGTGGCCGCCGAGGCGATCGCCGCCGAGAGCCCGAGAACGACAGCCGCGAAGAGCAGGACGACCGAGTCGATCGTCCTCCTGTTCCGCCGCCCCGGCTCGGTTTGAGCGAGGAGGGTGATATTCCAGGCACGCTTGGCGGAGGCTGGATGCTCATGCCGGCTGACGCCCGTCGCCGTCACCGTGCCGCCCATCGTGTCAGGTGGGAACGCGCAGCGCAGTGCCGTCTTGCGGGGCGACCCGTCCGAGGCCCGTGAGAAGCCGGGCGACCAGGACACCGAAGAGGAAGCCGCCGACGTGTGCGAAGAACGCGACGCCGCCGCCGTTGGCGGTCGCGCCGAAGAGGCCGAAGTTCGCCTCGAAGAGCTGGTACAGGAACCAGAAGCCGAGGAAGAACCAAGCCGAGATCCGCAAGGGCACGATCACCAGGAGCCCGAAGACCTTGCTGTTCGGGTAGAGGATGAAGTAGGCGCCGAGGACGGCCGCGATGGCTCCGCTTGCCCCCAGGTTGGGCACGCGCCCGTCCGCGACCGTCCCGAACGCGAGCGTCATCAGCGTCTGGGTCATCATCGCCACGAAGCCGCCGACGAAGTAGAAGGCCAGATAGCCAAGACGCCCGAAAGCGTCCTCGACGTTCTTGCCGAAGACTGCGAGGAAGAGCATGTTCCCCAGGATGTGGCCCCAGCTGCCGTGCATGAACATTGCCGTGATCCAGCTGACGCCCCACGGCTCGGGGCCGTGGCACGACCCGTTCACCGTGCACGGGTAGAAGGACGCGTGGAATACGGACGACTGCAGGTGCGGCAGCTCGTAGAACAGCCACACCGCGAAGTTCGCGACGATGATCGCGACGGTCACGAGCGGGAAACGTCGCGCCGGTATCCCATCCGAGAGCGGGAGCATTTGCAGTCCATGCTGGTCGCGTCGGGATCGGCTTGCATCGGTGGGATCGCCGAAGCACTGCGTGAAACCTGCGAGAAAGCGCATCGGCTCGGAGAATCGCCCGATTCGGCGCCGCCCGATCCAGTAGAGACTTGAGGGGTGAGGTGGAAGCGCTACGTCCGGCCAGCCGTGCTCGTCCTCGTCACCGGCATCTCGCTGTACCTGCTGCTTCCCAGCCTCCTGTCCGTCTTTTCCTCCTGGCATTCACTGAGGAACCTGACCTGGTACTGGGCTGTGCTCGGGCTGCTGGTGGAAGCGGGAAGCTTCGTGTGCCTCTGGGAGCTCAATCGTGTCGCGCTGCACGAGAAGAGCTGGTTCGCCGTCGGCACGTCGCAGCTCGCGGGGAACGCCGTCGGCAAGATCGTCCCTGGTGGAGGAGCGACTGCGACCGCCTTCACGATCGGGATGCTGCGCCGGGCGGGCGTCCAGGTGGGCCAGGCCGCGGCGGCGCTGACCGCCGCGAGCACGCTGCAGATCGGAACGAAGCTCGCGCTGCCGTTGCTCGCGCTGCCCGCGATCCTGGCCGGAGTCCGCGTCGCGCCCAATCTCGCCGTTTCCGCCTATCTGGGCATCGGCTTACTGGTGTTGCTGATCATCGGGGGCGTGCTCGCGTTCGCCTTCGACCGGCCCTTGGCCTCGGTCGGACGGGCGGTCCAATGGGTGTTGAACGAGACGATGAGGCATCGCAGGAAGGTCAGCGACCTCCCGCGGCGTCTGCTGAACGTGCGGGACTTCGTCCGCGCGACGATCGGACAGCGCTGGATGGCGGCCGTCGTCTCCGCGGCCGGGAGCACCGGCCTCGATTTCGCCGCGCTGCTCTGCATGCTTCGTGCGCTCGGTGCACAGCCGCAGCCCTCGCTCGTCCTGCTCGCGTACGCCGCGGCCGCGCTGCTGGCGCTGATCCCGCTAACGCCGGGCGGGCTGGGATTCGTAGAGGCGGGCCTCGTCGGAACGCTGACGCTCGCCGGCCTGACCGCACAGGAGGCGGTGGTCGCGACCCTCGCCTACCGGCTCGTCTCGTACTGGCTGCCGATTCCGGCCGGCGGCGTCGCCTACCTGCTCTTTCGTCGCCGCTACACGTAGGACTCCGCCGTGCGGAGTTTCCGCAGGAGGTCAGCGTCGTCTCCGATTCGCCTCGGGCCCTCCCTCTCGAGAATCGACGTCACTCACTCGAACCGGGAGGTCATCGATGGATTCGATCATCGAACGAGCTGGGCAGATGGCGAAGTCGGACCTGAAGCAGTTGCGGTGGACGCTGGGCATCAGCGGCGCCCTCTCGATTGCCTTCGGCGTCGTCATCCTCATCTGGCCCGGCATCAGCCTGTTCGCACTCACCATCCTCTTCGGGGCCTTTACGGCCGCGAATGGAGTTGTGGGACTCAGCATGGCCATCGGCGGGCGGATGAAGACCGGCCGCGGCTGGCTCGTCGTCTCGAGCCTGCTCGCGATCGGAATCGGCATTGCCGTGCTCGTATGGCCGAACATCTCCGCCCTCGCGCTGCTGTACGTCATCGGCGCGTATGCGATCGCCTTCGGGCTTATCGGCATCGGCGGCGCCTTCTCGCTCCCGCTGGACGGCGTCGACAAGGCCCTGATCGTCATGATGGGCCTCGTCTCGATCCTCTTCGGGGTCGTCATCTTCGCCTCGCCCGGCGAAGGGGCACTCGTGCTCCTGGCGCTCATCGCTGCGTTCGCACTGGTCATCGGGATCAGCGAGCTCGTCGTCGCGATCGGCGGCAAGCGGCTGCTCGAGCGTGACCTCAAGAACGCCGTTACCCGCACGAGACCGCAGCCGGCCTCGTCCTGAACCCCGCGGCGCGCCGGCTTTTCACCGGCGCGCCGCCCGCGTCCCTGGAGGCGACCATGGATGCTCCGATCCTCATCTGCTTTTCGACTCGTCGGCGGCTGAGCTAGCCGTTCTCGGCTCTGACAACTTCGGCCGCGACCGCCCGCTCGAGCGCCGCGTGGTCTCGTTCGTTCAGATCGGCGTATGCCGAGCCGAACTCGGCCAGTGCGTGGTCGAATCGGGCTCCGCGGCCGAGGTAGGTCGCGATCGCGATCCGGTCGCCCGAGCGGGCATGGGCGCGCGCGAGGGTC
>Ga0075418_10003266_pt1 | contig 18521 bp, 17 predicted proteins | sample SoiMetdeltSBSDD2_FD_81776 | JGI IMG/M metagenome (GOLD analysis project Ga0075418, IMG submission 81776) | Bulk soil microbial communities from a Populus tree surrounding site in Tennessee, USA - Soil MetaG P. deltoides SBSDD2 | ecosystem: Environmental > Terrestrial > Soil > Tree plantation... | reverse complement strand
CTGCGCTCCGGCACGCACAACGTGCCGGGGATCGTCGGCATGGGCGCGGCCCTCGAGATTGCGCGCGCCGAGATGCCGGCCGAGAGCCGGCGCGTCTCCGCCCTGCGCGACCGGCTGCAGAAGGCAATCCTGGCGCGCGTCGAGGAGGTGGTGCTGAACGGAGACCCCGAGGTGCGCCTGCCGAACAATCTCAACCTGAGCTTCGCGTACGTCGAGGGGGAGGCGCTGCTGCTCGCCCTCGAGGGGGTGGCGGTCTCCTCGGGGTCGGCCTGCACCTCGGAGAAGCGCGAGCCATCGCACGTGCTCAAGGCGATGGGGGTTACGGACGACATGGCCCAGACGTCCATCCGCTTCGGGCTCGGCCGCTTCAACACCGAATCGGAGGTGGACGAGGTGATCGAGCGCGTCGCCGCGGCGGTGGCGCGGCTCAGGGAGATCTCGCCCCTGTACCAGGCGGCCCGGAGCGGGGGTGGGCGTACCAGCATGGCGTTTCACACGGCGCACAAAGGAGCCTGACAGATGATTCACGTGACGGAGAAGGCGGCGGAGCAGATCAAGGCGCTCATGACCAAAGAGGGGCTCGAGGGGCACGGCCTGCGCGTCGCGGCGGTCGGCGGCGGCTGCTCGGGCATGTCCTACAAGCTCTACTTCGAGAAGGAGACCCCCGAGGACAAGGTCTTCGAGGAGAACGGCGTGAAGCTCCTGTGTGACAAGAAGAGCTACATCGTCCTGAACGGCATGACCCTCGACTTTACCGACGGGCTGAACGGCACCGGGTTCGTGTTGCAGAATCCGAACGCCAAGTCCACGTGCGGGTGCGGCAGCTCGTTCTCGGCGTAACGTCCCGTCCGGGAGGCCCCCGATGGCCGCGCCGACAAAGAATCCGTACTTCGAGGAGGGGCTGAGACTGCTGCGGTCCGGCGACTGGGTCGAGTCGATCCGCACGCTCGGCTGGGCCAAGGACGCCGAGCCCGACAATCCGGCCATTTTCCTGGCGCTCATCGAAGCGTACGAGACGGCCGCCGATAGCGAGCAGGAGCCCGACCTCCTGCAGCAGGCGTTCAACGTCTGCCGCGATCTGCGCGATCGGCGGCTGCCGTCGAGCGACCGGCAGCAGGCCGACTTCTTCCACGTCTTCGTGCGCATCCGCGACAAGCTGATGGCCGCCCGGGCCTCCGGCTGGACCCCGCCGCCTCCCAAGGAGCGCATCGGGGAGGCGCAGCGATGATCACGCGCCCTCCGTCCGCAGCCTGATCGCCCGGCGCGCACCGCCCGCGGACGGGCGGCCGGCGCGCGTTTCGCGGCTGCTCCCGTTGCGCCTCCCGGATCGCGCGTGATACGATTTTCCCTTCGCGCGCTTGGCGCGCATTCGCGCTTCATCCGGGGGGCGTGTGATGGCGCACAAGAAAGAATTCCTGACGGGCCAGAGGATCTTTCCCGATCCCATACGAGGCGAGGTCACGGTCGATCGGCTGATCGACGACACCTTTCTCGCCTACAACGGCGGCCGGCTTCAGAAAGCCTGCCGGATGCTGTGCGAGAAAGTGCTCCGGGACGAAGTGACCGTGGGGATCAGCCTGTCGGGCGCCCTGACCCCAGCGGGCGTCGGCCGCTCCTGCGTCCTGCCGCTCATCAAGGCCGGCTTCGTCGACTGGATCGTCAGCACCGGCGCGAACCTCTACCACGACACCCACTTCGGCCTCGGCATGTCGCTGCACCGCGGCACGCACCAGATCGACGACGCGGTGCTGCGCCGCGAAGGGGTCATTCGCATCTACGACATCCTGTTCGATTACAACGTGCTGCTCGACACCGACGACTACCTGCGGACCATCATGGCCGAGAAGGCGTTCACCAAGGAGATGGGGACGGCCGAGCTGCACTACCTCTTGGGGAAGTACCTGGCGGCGCGCGAGAAGGAGCTGGGGGTCGAGGACTCCTGCGTCCTGACCGCCGCCTACCGGGCCGGCGTGCCGTGCTATGTCTCGTCGCCGGGCGACTCGTCCATCGGGATGAACATCGCCGAGTTGGCCATGCGGGGCTGCGGCCCGCGCATCGACGTGTCGCGCGACGTCAACGAGACAGCGGCGATCGTCTATGCCGCGAGGATGGGGGAGGGGAAGAGCGGCATCCTCATGCTCGGTGGCGGATCGCCGAAGAACTTCGTGCTGCAGACGGAGCCCCAGATCCAGGAGATCCTCGGCCTCAGCGATCGCGGCCACGACTACTACATCCAGATCACCGACGCGCGCCCCGACACCGGCGGCCTGTCGGGCGCCACGCCCTCCGAGGCGGTGTCGTGGGGCAAGGTCGATCCGGACAAGCTCGGCGATTCGGTCGTGGTCTACACCGACTCGACGATCGCTGCGCCGCTCCTCACGGCCTATGCCCTGACCCGTGTCAAGCCGCGCCGGTTGAAGCGCCTCTACGATCGGCGCGATGCGCTGGTCGAGAAGCTGCGCGTCGACTTCCTGGCCGAGCACGAGAAGCGCTCACGCAAGAAGAAGTGAGCAGGGGAGCGCCGGCAGCCGTCCCCAGTCCGGCGTCCTAGCCGCCTTCCTGGAAGCGCAACGGATCGAAAGCCGCCAGATCGACGCCCGGGTCGCCGCCGGTCACGAGACGCGTCACGACGCGGGCCGTGATCGGCGTCAGGAGGATCCCGCTGCGCAGGTGCCCGGAGGCGTAGTACAGGCCGGCAAGCGGCCCCGCCCCGATCACCGGAAGTCCGTCGGGCGCCCCCGGCCGCAGGCCGGCCCAGGTGGAACGGACCGCGGCCTCCGCCAGGCCGGGAACGAGCCGACGCGCGGCTTTCAGGATTTCCTCCAGTCCCGCGCCGGTCACGCTGCGGTCGAAGCCGGCGCGCTCCATCGTGCTGCCGGCCACGATCCGTCCGTCGGTGCGCGGCACGAGATAGAACCCGCCTCCTGACAGGACCCGGCGGATCAGATCCGGGGCCTGGAAGCAGACGATCTGGCCCCGGACCGGCTCGGAGGGGGGCGGGGTCATGCCGTCGCCCTGGATGAAGCCGCTCCAGGCCCCGGCCGCCACGACGATGGCACCCGCCGCGCGGTGCTCCCCCGAGGAGGTGACAACCCCGATCGCACGGGAGCCCTCGACGAGGAGACGCGCCGCCTCCTCGCCGCTCTGGATCGTGACCCCGGAGCGCCCGGCGGCCAGGACGAGGGAGCGCGCCAGGCGGGCCGGGTCGAGGCTCCACTCGTGGGGCAGGAGCAGGCCGCCCAGGACCTTCCGCGACAGAGCCGGCTCGGCCGCGTGCAGCCCTGCGCCGTCGAGCCGCTCGATCGTCAGCCCGGACCCGCTCTGGAAGTGGTAGGCTCGATCGACCTCCTCGCGCTCCTCGTCGTCCAGCGCCGCCACCAGCGCGCCATCGGTCCTCAGATCGACATCGAGTCCGCTGTCCTCGTTCAACTCGCGCAGGAACTCCGGCCAGAGAGCGCGGCTCTCGAGGCCCAGCGTCGTGAGCGGTCCCGCCTCGTGGGCGTCCATCTGCGCCGCCAGGATCCCGGCGGAGGCGCCCGTCGCCTCGCCGCCGGGTGCGTTGCGCTCGAGCAGGTGTACGGAGAGCCCCGACCGCGCCGCCTCGCGGGCGACGGCGAGGCCGATGGAGCCGCCGCCGATGACCAAGAGATCCGTGCCGCGCTGCATCGATTCCCGAAGTGTGCCACAGGCCCGGCGCCGGCGTCCTTCCGGGAGCGGCCGGCCAGATCAGATCCACGACATCGACCCATCGAAATCGGCCAGTTTTGCGACACCCCGTGGATATCGCTGTGCCGGGGACACTTGCGGTCCCGGATCGAGCCCCGAGGGGGCGTGCTTTCGGTGTGGTGTGCTGGAACTGGATGGAGGCACAGGAATGTGTTGGCCCCGGCGGTTTCTGAAAGAGGTCTCGACCAGGCCTCAACTGCCCGATAACACCCGCAGCCTCAACGAGTTCATAGGCAACACCGTCAGAGCATATGAGCCTGATACCCATGGCATAGGGGTTGCGAACCATAGGCGCAGTTGAAAAAGCCAAACCACCCGTGAGGGTGGGACGGAAAGCCAACGGGTCTCCTGAAGAGACGGCCGGGTTGCCAACGCCGCCGACGAAGCGGTGGATGACAAAGCCGTCTCGCGGCGTTAAGGGGGAACCATGGCGACGATCACGACTGAAGGTCCGAGCGGTTCGATGGACCGACGCGGCACGGGCGAACGGAGCGCCAGGCTCCCCGCCCGCGTGTCCCTGATCGTCCTGGTGATCTCCTGCGCGGCCTCGGCCGCCTTGGCCGATCCCGGCCACAAGGCGGGCGTGGCCCCCGACCTCCAGGACGAATCCCACCGGGGATCCCCGTACCGGTTGATCCGGATCGTGGCGACGCTCGAGGGCTCCGATTCGAGATCCCTGGCCGAGAAGGTCAAGAGCCTCGGCGGCAGCTTGCGCGGCCGCTTCCGTCGCGTCGGCGCGATGTTGATGGATGTCCCCGCCGGATCGGTCGAGGCGCTGGCGGAGACCGAGGGCGTGCGCTATCTGTCTCCGGATCGGCCGGTCACGTCGCTGGCGAGCCAGCTCGAGACGACCACAGGCGCCGACGCGACCGTCGCCGGGTTTCTGTCCCTGATGTCGTACAACGGCAACGGCGTGCGGGTCGCGGTCCTCGACTCCGGGGCCGACTCGGGGCACGTCGACCTCATTGACGCCGTCCAGAAGCGCCGCGTCGTGCACGCGGCCGACTTCAGCGGCATCGGCAAGGTGGACGACCTGTACGGTCACGGGACCCACGTCGCCGGGATCATCGCCGGCGACGGCAGCGCGTCGGCGCTCTTCAACCGCGATTACACCGGCATGGCCCCGGCCGCGGGCATCGTCAATCTCAGAGTGCTGGACAACCAGGGGCGGGGCAACATCAGCAACGTGATCGCCGCCATCGACTACGCGATCGCCGTGCGCGCCCAGTACAACATCCGGGTCATGAACCTGTCCCTGGCGGCGCCCCCCGTCGACTCCTACGTCAACGATCCGATGTGCCAGGCGGTGGCGCGCGCCACCAGCGCCGGGATCGTCGTGGTCGCGGCGGCCGGGAACTTCGGCCAGGACAAGAGCGGTGACAAGACCTACGGGAGCATCACCTCGCCCGGCATCTCCCCCGCGGCCATCACGGTGGGGGCCGCCGATACGCGCGGCAGCGTGGTCCGATCCGACGACGTGGTCGCGCCGTTCTCGTCACGCGGGCCGACGATGTCGCACGCGACCGACCCGGTCACAGGACAGGTCGTCTACGACTTCCTGGCCAAGCCCGACCTCGTGGCTCCAGGCGTCCGCGTGGCGTCTCTGGAGCGCGACGACAACTACCTGCTGCGCGATTATCAGGTCCTGCACCTCGACGGCACGAAGGTCAACGGCCGCTACATGGTCCTGAGCGGCAGCTCGATGTCGGCCGCCGTCGTGTCCGGGGCGGCCGCTCTCATCCTGCAGGCCAACCCCTCGCTGACGCCGAACATGGTGAAGGCGATCCTGATGTACACGGCGCAGATGCTGGAGGGCGCGGACCTGTTCGAGCAGGGGGCCGGGCTCCTCAACGTCGACGGCGCCGTGCGGCTGGCGAGGTCGCTCAGCCAGCAGGCGGGCTCGCTCCCGGCGGGCGAGACCCTGGTGCGGTCCTTCGGCCTTCCCGTCCCGCAGAGCACGATCGCCGGCGAGACGTTCGCCTGGAGCCAGGGGCTCATCTGGGGCTTCGGCGTCCTCCGGGGCCAGGCGCTCTTCACGACGCAACAGGAGGCCTACGCCCAGTCGCTCATCTGGGGCGTCCGCAGGCTCGACCTCTGGGGCGCTGGCGTGACCTACTACGACGGTCTCTATTCCGAGAGCTACGTCGCGTTCGCGCAGAATGGCGAATGGTGCTACGTCACCTGGGACGGCGGCTCCGCGACATCCTCCGGCCTCATCTGGACGCGCGGACTGTACGCCTCGGGTCTGATCTGGGGGAACAAGGTCATCGCCAGCGATTTCTTCGACGTCAAGTCATCGGGACTGATCTGGGGCTTCATCGGCTACAACCGCTATGCCTCGGGCCTCATCTGGGGCATCACTGGCAACCTGCGCGGGATTCTGTGAGGGGGCGCCGATGAACACTCACATGAACCCTCACAGGACGGCGGACATGAAAGCGAACCTGTTCATCGCGGCGGTGGCGGCGGTCGGAGCGGGGATCATCGGAACCAGCCTGCAGCACACCGTGGCCGCGGGACTGGAGTCGAGGCACCTGGCTTGGCTGGGCCTGGCCGTGCTGACGGTCCTGGCCGGGCGGCTGTCGGTGAGGCTGCCGATGGCCTGCTGCAAGGTGTCCTTCTCCGACATCCTCATCTTCATCTCGGTCTGGGTGTTCGGCACCGACCTGGCGACGCTCCTGGCGGCGCTGGATGGCTGCGCCTCCTCGCCGCGCTCGTCGGCCGCGTGGTACAAGCGCGTGTTCAATACCGCGGCCATGGCGATCTCGGTCCACCTCTCGTCGCGCCTCGTCTGGCTGATCCTGCCCGACGGCGCGCGGTCCGCCGCCGGACCTCTCGACCCTGCGACCCTCGTCCTGCCGACGCTCCTCCTCGCCGGCGCCCAGTACCTGCTCAACACGCTGCTGGTCTCGGTGGTCGTCGCGCTCAAAGAAGGGGTCTCCCTCACGGCCATCTGGCAGGGATCGCTCCCCTGGGCCGGGACGGGATACCTCGTCGGGTCCGCCGCCGCGGCGGCGCTGTTCATCGCCGTGCGGCAGGTGGGTGACGGCTCGCTCCTGGCCGTCGTACCCTTCCCGCCGCTGCTGTACCTCGGTTACCGCGCCTGCCTGGACCGCCTGGCCGCAGCCTCGCCCGGCGCGCGGCCCACCCGGCAGGACTCCGCAGCCTAGGCCCCGGTCCCTCCGTCACCGAAGGATCTCGCGCCCGGCCGCCGTCCCGCGGCGGCCGGGTGGGCGCCGGCCGAGTTGACAGCCTGCCGGAGCGCCCCTATCATCGGCCCTTCCCGCGAAAGCCCTGGAGAGACGCGTGCTCGACCGGAAGGCGCTGACGATTCTGTTCGGCACGCTCTTCATGGTGATGCTCGGCGTGGGGATCATCATCCCCAACATCGCCTACCGCGCCGCCGAGCTGCACGCCTCGCCCGCCCAGATCAGCCTGCTGTTCGCGCTCTACTCCCTGATGCAGTTCCTGCTGGCGCCACTCTGGGGCCACCTGTCGGATCGGATCGGCCGCCGACCGATCCTCCTCGCGGGACTGTTCGGCGGCGGGGCGGGCCTGCTGCTCTTCGGCGTGGCGGTCGATCTGTGGCAGCTGTATGCCGCGCGGGCGCTCTCGGGCGTGATGTCGTCGGCCGCGCTGCCGACGGCGATGGCCTACGTCGCCGACGTCACCGACGAGCGGAGCCGCGGGCGCGGCATGGGGGCGATGGGGGCCGCGATGGGGCTCGGCTTCATCTTCGGTCCCGGGATTGGCGGGACGCTGTCGCGCTTCGGGCACGCCACGCCGTTCCTGGTCGCCGCGGCCGTCAACTTCGCCACCGGCCTGGCCGCGATCCTCATGTTGCGGGAGAGCTTGCCGCGCCGCGGCGCGGCGCAGTCGCCGCGGTCGCCTCGCGGGCTGCCGGCGCCCTGGAGGGCCCTGTCGCGGACGCTCGCACCGTTCTACGTCGTCGCGTTCAGCGCGCCGTTCGCCATGGCGGCGCTCGAGACCACCTTCCCGCTTTTGCTGCGCGACCGCCTCGCCATGGGCGCCAGCGAGATGGGCTGGATGTTCCTGTTCATGGGCACGGCGGTCTTCCTGGTGCAGGGGTTCGGGCTCGGGCGGCTCATCAATGCCTTTGGCGAGGAGGCCGTGCTCTGCGGGGGGCTGCTCCTGAACACGGCCGGATTCGTGCTCGTGTCCCTGGCCACGGAGCGCGTCGCGATGACCGCGGCGCTCGTCCTGAGCGGCGTCGGCAGCCAGGTGATGCGCCCGACAAACGCCTCCCTGATGTCCAAGAGGACCGTGGCGGGACAGGGGGCGGCCATCGGGGTCATGGACTCGTTCGATTCGCTCGGCAGGATCCTGGGGCCGATCCTCGCGGGCTGCGTCTACGGCTGGGACCCGAGCTTCCCCTACCTCGTGTCGGCGGGCATCCTCGCGGCCTGCTGCCTGGGGCTCGCGATCCGGGGGGCGCTGGCCTCGACGGCGCGCCCGTCGCGGCCGGGCGCCTAGGCGGTGAGAAATCCGCGCTGGGAGGCCGTCCTGGGGCCCCGGCGACTAAGGGCCCTGCGGGGCGCCGGCCGGAGGCCGCTTCGAGAGGTGCTTCTCCATCTCGGCCGGGCGCGTGATCGCCATGCGCACGACCTCGTGGCCTTCGATGACGAAGTAGGTCGTCACGGTGCCGTCGGCGCTCTGGTAGTGGTGCCGCACCGGCGCGCCCGGGTCGTCGGCGGTCGACTTGCGCCGCGACGGCCACCCCTCGGGGCCCTCGGTCGAGGTCCCGGTCGGCCGACCGTAGGAGCCGAGTAGATCGTTGACCGTGGAGCCGCCGCCGATCCCCTCCACGGTGCGCCGCCGGCCACCCAGGACCCCTTCGTAAGGAGCGCCGAAGTTGAACCCGATCGACTCGATGGTCATCGAGGGCGGCGTCCGGCCCATCGCCAGGCAGGAGATCCCCTGGTCAGGGACCTGCAGCTTGACGATCTCCGGCTGGCCCGGGACCGGCTTGGTCGATGCGGTCGGGAACTTGGCCAGGAACTCGGAGAGCGGCTGGCCGATGTAGACGAGCCCCGGCACGCCGAGATGCAACTGGATGGCCTCCGCCGGGGCGGAGCCCTGGGCCGGCGGCACGGACGCCCGTCCGTCCTCCGGAGGGGAGGCCATCGCCAACGCGAGCAGAATCAGGGAAAGCCGCATCGGGGAGCCGCAGTATAGCACGCGAAACGCGCCCTCCTCCTCGGCCGGCGCCGCGATCCGCGCCCCGAGCCATGTTCCGGGGACGCCGCCTTTAGGTAGAATCGACGCCTGTTGGAGGAGACAAGATGGCGACCGACCGGCGGGCGGAGATCGTGGAGGCCTTCGGCCGCCAGGCCAGGATGTTCGCCAGGAGCGCCCTGCACCGCGACGAGGAGCGTCTGCGGCGGCTCGTCGACCGCGTGGCGCCGGAAGCGGGGGAGCGCGGCCTGGACGTCGCCTGCGGGCCGGGCCTCGTGGCCAGGGCGCTCGCGGCGCGGGGCGCCCGGGTGGTGGGCGCCGACCTGACGATGGAGATGCTGCTGCAGGCCGATGACGCGGGCGACGGGCGCGACGCCCCGGGCGAAGGCTCCGGAATCGATCGGGTGCGGGCCGAGGCGGGACGGCTGCCGTTCAGGGACGGCGCGTTCGATTTCGTCGTCTGCCGGAACGCCTTCCACCATTTTCTCGACCCGCCCGCGGTCCTGCGGGAGGTGGCCCGGGTGACGCGCCGCGCCGGGCGCGTGGTGATCGAGGACATGGTGGCTCCCGAGGACCTCATCGATCGGGACGAGCACGAGGTGATCGAGCGGCTGAGGGATCGGGCCCACGTCAGGACGCTGACGCCGCGCGAGTTCCGTTGCCTGCTGGAGCAGACCGGGCTCGGTCCGACGGAGGAGACGGAATTCGAGATGCGCATCGACTTCGACGAGTGGATGGACCGCGCCTTCCCCCCGCCGGCGGCGAAGGAGCGGGCGCGTCAGCTGATGCAGGACGGCCTCACGGCCCCGCGCGGCGGGAGGCGCGTCTTCCTCGAGGAGGGCCGGCTGAAATTCGCGAGGCTCAGCCGGCTCCTCGTGGCGGCGCGGCCATGAGCGTCGAGGAGGTCGTGCACCACGACGACGGGACAGGGCCGTACAGGCACTGCCCGCGCTGCGGCGGCCGGCTGGAAGAGCGCGTCGTCTTCCGGCACGATCCGCCGCGCCGGGTGTGCGCGGAGTGCGACTTCGTCTTCTACCTGGACCCGAAGGTCGCCGTCGGGGCCATCTGCCGCCTGGACGGCGGCATCGTGCTCCTGCGGCGCGCCATCGAGCCGGGCTACGGCCGGTGGGTCTTCCCGGGAGGCTATGTCGATCGCGGCGAGACGCTCGAGGGGGCGGCCCGGCGCGAAGCGCTCGAGGAGGTCCATCTCGATCTCCGCATCGGCCGTCTCGTGAACGCCTACTCCTACGAGGGCCGGCCGGTGATCGTCCTGGTGTATGCCGCGGACGTGATGGGCGGGGAGCTGTCCTGCGGGGAGGAGGCTCTCGAGGTGCGAGCCTTCGCAGAGGAGGCCATCCCGTGGGACGATCTGGCCTTCCGCAGCACGGGAGAGGCGCTGCGCGATTTCCTGGAGTCCGAGGAGAGGAGGCGTTGATGCAGCTCGAGGGCAGGGTGGCGGTGGTCACGGGCGGCGGACGGGGCATCGGCCGGGCGATCGCCGAGTTGTTCTACCGCGAGGGAGCGAGGGTGGCGGTCGCCTCGCGCAACACGAAGCTCCTCCAGACCGTCACGATGGAGATCAACCAGGGGGACCATCGCATCGTGCCCTTCCGCTGCGACGTCCGCGACAAAGACGAGGTGGAAGTCCTGATCGGCAACGTGGTGGAGGTCTGGGACCGCATCGACATCCTCGTCAACAATTCCGGGGTGAGCGGCCTGACGCCCGTGGCGGGAGGCGGCGACGCCAGCCCGCCGGAGGAGATCGACAAACGCTGGCGCGACATCCTCGACACCAACCTCACCGGCGTCTACCTCTGCACGCGCGAGGCGGTCCCGCACATGCCGGAGGACGGGCGCGGGCGGATCATCAACCTGTCGTCGGTCCTGGGGAAGTTCGGCGTCCCGGGTTACGGGGCCTACTGCGCCAGCAAGCACGGCGTGATCGGCCTCACCAAGGCGCTGGCGCTGGAACTGGCCCCGAAGAAGATCACCGTCAACGCCATCTGTCCCGGCTGGGTCGACACGGAGATGGCGCGTCAGGGCCTCCAGGCGGGCGCGCTGCGTCTGGGGACCTCCCCGGAGGAGTTCCGCCGCCAGCGCGAGCAGGCGGTTCCCCTCGGCCGGTTCGTGGAGGCGCGGGAGGTGGCGCGCTTGGCGCTCTACCTGGCCTCGGAGGACGGAGCGGGGATGACCGGCCAGGCGATCAACCTGGACGGCGGGGCGGCGATGTGGTGAGACCGCGGCTGGTCCCGGAGGCGTTCCGCTGCCAGGCCCCGATCGAGGTCCGGTTCCGGGACGTCGACATGATGGGGCACGTCAACAACGCCGTGTACCTGACCTACTTCGAGGTGGCGCGGGCCCACTACTGGCGGAATCTGGGAGAGGCGGAGTCGCAGCGCATTCGCACCTACGTCGTGGCCCGGGCCGAGTGCGACTTCTTGAGCCCGGCGACGCTGGACGACGATCTCGAATGCCACCTGAGGGTGGCGGCGTTCGGTCGTACGTCGTTCGAGTTCGAATACCTTCTGCGTGATCGGACGAGCGGCCGGCCGCTGGCCCAGGGCCGCACCGTGCAGGTGATGTACGACTACGCCGCCGCCCGGCCGAGGCCCCTCGACGCGGCGTTCAAGGACGCGGTCCGGCGGTTCGAGGGGAGAGCGATCGAGGAGCGCTGAAGGCGGGCCTAGTCCGCCCGCACCTGGACGCTGAGGTCGTTCTCGTAGCCCATCTCGCCGATCTGGTGGAGTTGCGACTCGATCCAGTCGACGTGGTGCTCCTCCTCCACGATGATGTGCTCGAGAAGCTCGCGCGTGGCGTGGTCGCCGGCCTTGTTGCAGACCTCGATGCCGGGGCGGAGGATCGCGAGGGCGGCCGTCTCGAGTCCCAGATCGTTCTCGAGCTGCCGGCGGACGTCCTCGCCGATGAGGAGCTTGTCCATCTCGGCCATGTTCGGCGTGCCTTCGAGGAACAGGATGCGCTCGATGATGGTGTCGGCGTGCTTCATCTCGTCGATCGACTCCTCGCGCGCGTGTTTGGCGAGGACTTGGTAGCCCCAGTTCTGGCACATCTTGGCGTGCACGAAGTACTGGGAGATTCCCGTCAGCTCCTTGCGGAGGACACGGTTGAGCAGCTGCAGGACCTTCGGATCGCCTTGCATCGGATCTCCGGGCCGGGAGCGTGACGTGTCCCGGCCGTCGCGGGCGGCCCATTCTAGGAGAGGAGCGCTTCCATGAGCAAGGGACAGGTGGCGATCCTGGTGGAGAACGACTACCAGGATCAGGAGGTGTGGGTGCCGCTCTACCGGTTGCGGGAGGAGGGGTACCGGACGGTCGTCGTCGGCACGGGGGCCGCCAGTTACAAGTCGAAGTACGGCTACCCGATCCAGGCGGACGTGGCCGCGGCGCAGGCGAAGGGCGCCGACTTCGAGGGCGTGATCATCCCCGGCGGCTGGGCCCCGGACCGGCTGCGGCAGGACCCGGCGGTCCTGAAGCTGGTGCGCGACCTCTTCGAGCGGCGCAAGGTGGTCGCGGCCATCTGCCACGCCGGCTGGGTGCTGTGCTCGGCGGGGGTGGTGCGCGGCCGGAAGGTGACCGCCAACCAGGCGATCAAGGATGACCTTGTGAACGCCGGGGCGGAATTCCTGGACCAGGAGGTCGTGCGCGACGGCCACTTGATCACGTCCCGCAGGCCGGACGATCTCCCGGCCTTCTGCCGCGAGATCGTCCGTGCCCTTCGGGGGGATTGAGGGGCCCGGGATCTGTGGAGCCGGACCTGACCGGTTCCGGCCCGGGCGGGCTGGCCCCCCTGAACGGCCGACACTATATTGACCGCCGCTAGAGGACCATCTCGGGCCGGACAGGCTCTAGGAGGCGTCTGGGTTGTTGCCCCTCAAGAGAGGTCGGCCTGCGCGCCGGAGATGGCGGCCGTCGGCCCGCGCGGTCAGGCTCGCGCGCGGAGCGGCCCTTCTCCTCCTCCTGCTTCTGTCCCCCGGCTGGGCGGGCCCGACGGCGGCGGACGGCGACCTGCCGGTCTCCATCGAGTACCAGATCAAGGCGAGCTTCGTGTACACCGTGGCCAAGTTCGTGGACTGGCCGGAGGGAGAGTTCCAGGATCCGGCGACTCCCTTGACCCTCGGCATCCTGGCCGACGACACGGTCAGCGAGGCGATCGAGGAGACGCTGCGAGGGAGGAAGGTCCACAACCGCACCCTGATCGTGAAGCGCCTCTCCGACCTCAAGGCGGCGCGGGACTGCCAGATCCTCTACGTCGGCGCCTTCGAGGGGAAGAGCGTCCCCGTCCTGCTGAGCCAGTTCGCGCCCGAGGGGGTGCTGACCGTCGGCGAGGGGAGTGATTTCGCGGCCTCGGGGGGCATCCTCGGCCTGACCCTGCGCGAAAGCCTGGTGCAGTTCGAGGTGAACATCGCGGCGGCGCAGCGGGCCGGCCTCACCATCTCGTCGAAGATCCTGCGTCTCGGCCGCGTCTTCAAGGGGCCGGCGGCTCCCGCGGAGGCCCGGCCGTGATCCGCTTCCGCGATCGCTCCATCAAGCAGAAGCTGACGATCATCGTCGCCCTGACGTCCGGGGTTGCGCTCGTCCTGGCTTGCGCCTCCGTGATCGGCTACGAGCGGATGTCGGGGCGCGACACCATGGCCCGCGAGCTGACGACGCTGGGGGAGATCATCGGGGCGAACACCATGGCGGCCCTGGCCTTCCACGACACGAAGGCGGCCGCCGAGACGCTCGCCACGCTCACGACGCAGCGGCAGATCACGGCGGCTGCGGTCTACTCGTCGGATGGCGCGCTGGTCGCCTCCTACCGCCGGCCGGTGGGTGGTGGCCCCGTGCCGCCGCGCGCCCCGCGTGACGGCGAGCCGGTCTGGGGCGGCGGGCGGCTGACGCTGGTGCGGCCGATCCAGCTCGAGGGGGATCGGCTGGGCACGCTGTGGCTCGAGGCCGACCTGGCCGAGATGCAGGCCCGGTTCCTGCGCTACCTGGCCATCGTGGGCGCCGTCATGCTGGCCGCCGCGGCCGTGGCGATGGGCATCAGCGCCCGGCTGCAGCGCTTCATCACCCGGCCGATCGGCCACCTCGCGGAGACCGCGCGCCTGGTGGCGGAGGAGAGGAACTTCGCCGTCCGCGCCGTGCGCTTCGGGCGCGACGACGTCGGCGTGCTGATCGACGCCTTCAACGAGATGCTGGCGCAGATCCAGAAGCGCGATCGGGCGCTGCAGGCGGCGCACGACGCCCTGGAGGCGCGCGTGCAGGAGAGGACCCGCGAGCTGCGCGAGAGCGAGATGGTCCTCCGCAGCTTCTACGACAGCACGCCGCTGATGATGGGGGTCGTCGAGATCGTCGGGGACGACGTCGTGCACATCTCGGACAACGCCGCCAGCGCCAGCTTCTTCGGCCTCACGCCGGCCCTCATGCGCGGCCGCCGCGGCAGCGACATCGGCTGTCCGGACGACCTGCTCGCCCGGTGCATCAGCCACTTCCGGGCGTCGGGCCGCACGGGCCGCCCGGAGCGCTTCGAGTACGCCCACAGGAGCGCGACCGGCACGCGCTGGCTGTCGGCCACCGTCTGCCGGATCCCGCAGGACACCGACGGCCCGGAGCGCTTCTGCTACGTCATCGAGGACGCCACCGAGCGCAAGCAGGCGGAGTCCGATCTGGAGAAGGCCAAGGACGCGGCCGTGGCGGCCAGCAAGTCCAAGAGCGAGTTCCTGGCCAACATGAGCCACGAGATCAGGACCCCGCTCAACGGCGTCATCGGCATGACCGAGCTGCTGCGGGAGAGCGATCTGACGACGGAGCAGCGCGAGTACCTCGAGATGGTCCATACGTCGGGGGAGTCCCTCCTGGCGGTGATCAACGACATCCTGGACTTCTCCAAGATCGAGGCGGGCCGCCTCGATCTCGATCCGATCGCCTTCCGGCTGCGCGACAGCCTCGGCGAGACGATGAAGGGGCTGGCGCTGCGGGCGCAGTCGAAGAGCCTGGAGCTGGCCTGCCACGTCATGGCCGACGTCCCGGACGCCGTGGTCGGCGATCCGAGCCGGCTGCGCCAGGTGCTCGTGAACCTGGTCGGCAACGCCGTCAAGTTCACCGAGGCCGGGGAGGTCGTCGTCCGCGTCGCCAAGGAATCGATCTGGGACGGCGGCTGCGAGCTGCACGTCTCCGTCCAGGACACCGGCATCGGCATCCCCCGGGACAAGCTGGCGACGGTGTTCGAGGCCTTCACGCAGGCGGACGGCTCCACGACCCGCAAGTACGGGGGCACGGGCCTCGGACTGACGATCTCCACCAAGCTGGTGGAGATGATGGGCGGCCGTCTCTGGGTCGAGAGCCAGCCGGGGACGGGGAGCACCTTCCACTTCCTGCTCCGACTGGGGCTGCAGGCCGGCCAGGCGGTCCTCCTCAAGCCCGAGACGGCCGTCAGCCTGGCCGGCGTCCGCGTCCTGGTGGTGGACGACAACCGCACCAACCGCTGGATCCTGGAGGAGATCCTGACGAACTGGGGCCTGCGTCCGATCACCGCCGGCAGCGGCGAGGCGGCCCTCGAGATCATGGCGGAGTCCCGCCGCGTGCGCGATCCCTTCCGCATCGTCATACTCGACGTCAACATGCCCGGCATGGACGGGTTCGAGGTGGCCGTCCGGATGCGGTCCGAGGATCCCGATGCGCATACGACGCTCCTCCTCCTGACCTCCGCCGGGCGGCGGGGGGACGCCGCGCGCTGCCGCGATCTCGGCATCGAGGGCTACATCACCAAGCCCGTGAACCAGTCCGACCTGCTCGACGCCCTCATGTCGGTGCTCGGCTCGTCGGCCCAGCCGGCGGATGCCCGGCAGCCGCTGGTGACCCGCCACTCCCTGCGCGAGGAGCGGCGCCGGCTCCGCGTCCTCCTCGTGGAGGACAACGCGGTCAACCGCCGCGTCGCCAGCGGGCTGCTCGAGAAGCGCAACTACGAGGCGATCCTGGCCACCAACGGCCGGGAGGCGCTGCAGATCCTGGAATCGGAGGCGTTCGACGCCATCCTGATGGACGTCCAGATGCCGGTGATGGGGGGGCTCGAGGCGACCGCCACCATCCGCGAGCGCGAGAGGTCGTCCGGCGGCCACGTGCCGATCATCGCCATGACAGCGCACGCCATGAAGGGGGACCGGGAGCGCTGCCTGCGGGCCGGTATGGACGATTACCTCAGCAAGCCGGTGAAGCCCTCCGAGCTGTACGCGGCGCTCGAGCGCGCCGTGCAGGGCGGCCCCTCGACCTCCACCGCGACGGCGGAGACGGGACCCGCCGACGCAGCGGCCGATGCGGGCGGCGACCGCCCGGCTCCGGAGCATGGCTCGGTCATCGATCGAGGCCGGCTGCTGGCCCGATTGGAAGGGGACGCGGCGCTCCTGGAGGAGATCATCCGCCTCTACCACCAGACCTGCCCCGGCCTGATGGCCGAGCTGCGCGCCGCCGCGGCGGCCCGCGACAGCCAGGCCCTCTGCCGAACGGCGCACACCCTCAAGGGGATGGTGGACAACTTCGGGCTGCCGTCCGCGACGCAGGCGCTCCTGGTGCTCGAGACGATGGGGCGGGAGGGACGGCTCGAGGGTCTCGAGGTCGCGCTCGTGACGGCGATCCGGGAGGTCGGCCGGCTCGACGACGCCCTGTCCCTGCTGAGCCGATCGAACGCCGCCTAACCCGGCGAGACATCCGGGCCGGGGACCCGCCCGCTGAAATCTGCCCTAACATACGGCCGATGTCGGATCCCCGAAGCCTGCTCGCCGCGGCGGCCCGCCTGCATCCGCTCAAGACGGGTGTCGTCTGCGGAGCGCTCCAGATGACCTATCCCGATCTGGCCCGACTGGCGGAGCGAATCCAGGAGGAGCTGGGGCGCGCCGGCTGTCGGCCGGGGGACCGGATCGGCGCGCTGTTCCCGAACTGCCACCTGTATCTCGCGTCCTATTTCGCCGCCCTGCAGGGCGGCTTCGTCCTGGTGCCTCTCAACACGCGGCTCATGCCGCGGGAGATCGAGGCGATCCTCGGCCACGCCGGCGCGGGACTCCTGATCGGAACCCCGGATCGCCTGCGCCCCTTCGCCGCCGGCCTCCGCCGCGGCGGCGACGGCTGGTGCCTCGCCGAGGTGGCTGGCGCGGCGACGGGCGCTCCCGGGCCGGCTGCTGGAGGCGAGGATCCGCCGGCGGACGCGCCCCAGGGCACGGCCCACCTCTACTACACCAGCGGCACCACGGGCCGTCCGAAAGGTGTTGTGCTGACGCGCGGCAACCTGGCGGCGCACGCGGAGATGACGCTCGAGGAGCTGCAGTTCAGGGAATCCGACGCTTGGCTGCACGCCGCGCCGATGTTCCACCTCGCCGACGCCTGGGCCATCTGGACCGCCACGGCCGCGGGAGCGACGCACGTCATGCTGCCGAAGTTCGATCCGGCCGCGGCCCTGGACGCGATGCGGGAGCGCGGCGTGACGCTCACCAACCTGGTGCCGGCGATGATCCCGGGGATCCTCGACGAGGTCGAGGCACGCGCCGTCCGGCCGGGTCTCCGGCTCCTCCTGAGCGGAGGCGCGCCGATCGCCCGCCGGCTGGTCGATCGGGTCGAGGAGGTCCTGGGCTGCGAGTACGCCCAGACCTACGGTCTCACCGAGACCTCGCCGTTTTTGACCTTCTCGCTCCTGGACGCCGAGCAGCGGCGCGGCCTCACGGTGGAGGAGCAGCGGCGCCTGAAGGCGCGCACTGGTCGGCCGGCGAAAGGTGTCGCGCTGCGCGTGGTGCGCCCGCTGTCCTCCGGGACCTTCGAGGACGTCGCGGCGGACGACGCCGCCGTGGGCGAGGTGGTCGTCCGCGGCGCGACCGTGACCCCCGGTTACTGGGGCGATCCGGAGGCCACCGAGCAGGCCTTCCGCGGCGGCTGGTTCCACACCGGCGATCTCGGCACCCTCGATCAACAGGGTTTCCTGAGGCTGGTCGACAGGGCCAAGGACGTCGTCGTGACCGGCGGCGAGACGGTCTACGGGATCGAGGTGGAGAACGCGCTGCTCGATCACCCTGGCGTGCGCGCGGCGGCGGTGTTCGCCGTCCCCGACGACCTCTGGGGGGAGGCGGTGCGCGCGGCGGTCGTGCCGGGCCCCGGGGAGCGGCCGCTGGCGGAGGATCTCATCGCCTTCTGCCGGCAGCGGATCGCCGCCTTCAAGTGCCCGCGGGCGATCGACTTTCTCGAGGAGATGCCGCGCACCGGCTCGGGGAAGATCGACAAGAAGGTGCTGCGGGAGCCCTACTGGATCGGCAGAACACGACGCATCAACTGAGAGAAGCCTGGAGCACGACCCGGGGCGAGGCGGCCGGGCCCGCGCCCGCGGGGGACGGCTGCCTCGCGCGTTGGGCTCTCCGGGACTCCGTCAGGCGGGCTTTGTGGTGCTGAAGAACCGTCTGACGTCCTCGAGATTAGAAGTGCGGGGGCAGGGGGGGAGGGACTCGAGAAAGGTCGGACCGTAGCCGCGGGTCTGCAGGCGCGGGTCCAGGACGGCCACGACGCCGCGGTCCTCCCCGGAGCGGATCAGGCGGCCGAAGCCCTGGCGGAAGGTCAGCACCGCCT
>Ga0075418_10003265_pt1 | contig 18526 bp, 14 predicted proteins | sample SoiMetdeltSBSDD2_FD_81776 | JGI IMG/M metagenome (GOLD analysis project Ga0075418, IMG submission 81776) | Bulk soil microbial communities from a Populus tree surrounding site in Tennessee, USA - Soil MetaG P. deltoides SBSDD2 | ecosystem: Environmental > Terrestrial > Soil > Tree plantation... | reverse complement strand
TCCTCGACGAGAGCCGCGTCATGCAGGTCTCCATGACGGGAGCCCTCTTCCCGCAGGCGGGCGTGGCGGTGCTCCGTCACGGCGATCTCTACGCCATCCTGGACGCGGGCACGGTCGGCCTGCGCGGCCATGGAGCGCACGCCCACAACGACACACTGTCGGTCGAGATGCAGGCCGGCGGGGAGGATCTGATCGTCGATCCGGGAACCGGCGCCTACACACCGGACCTGGCAGTCCGGGACGCCTTCCGATCGACCGCGGCCCACAACACGGTCCGGGTCGACGGCGAGGAGATCAATCCGCTGCCGGGAACCCCCTTCGCGCTCACAGGCTGTGACCGCCCGGCCATCAAGCGGGCGCTGTTCCGCCGGAACTTCGATCTGATCGAGGCGGAGCACCAGGGCTACATGCGGCTCCCGGATCCGGTGCGGCACCGCCGCGTCCTGCTCCTGAATCGCGTCGCCCGCCACTTCGTGATCGAGGACCGGCTGGAGGGCATGGAGCGTCACCGCCTCGAGTGGTTCTTCCACCTGGCGCCGGGCACCGACGTGTCGCTCCAGGACGGGGCACCGGTCCTGCGCGGGCGCGCCGGGCGCGTCCGGTTCGCGCTCGAAGGCTCGCTCCTGCCCGAAGGCGCCCGCCTCCGGCTGGCGCCGGATCGCTTCTCACCCGGTTACGGCCGGATCGTGCCCTCCCGGACGCTGGTCTGCGACTGGGAGGGGAGGCTTCCAGTGACGGCGCGCTTCGTGCTGTCGCTGTCCGAGCCCCGCGAGCCGGCGCCCGGGGATCGGGTCGGGACGCCGGCCGCGTCGGAGGGGCTGGCATGAGACAGGTGCTGCTGCGCGACGGAAGGGCGGTGGTGGAGGAGGTCCCCGCTCCCGCCCTCGAGCCGGGACGCGTCCTGGTGCGCACGGCGTTCTCCGTCCTGAGCGCCGGAACCGAGCGCGACATCCTGGCGGCGACCGAATCGCCGGCGCTCCTGGCGCAGGCGGCGGACCCCGACCGGCTGCGGCGCGCCCTGGGCATCCTCAAGCAGGAGGGGCCGGCCGGCCTCCTCGAGCGGCTTCGGGCCCGCCGCGCGCCGGCCGAGGCCGCGCCGGGCTATGCGGCCTCTGGCCGGGTCGTCGCGGTCGGGAAGGGCATCGCCGATCTTCCGCCCGGCACCTCGGTCGCCTGCGCGGGCGTCGGCTACGCCTGCCACGCCGAGAGCCTGTCGGTGCCGAGGAACCTGGTGGTGCCGGTGCCGGCCCGCGTGCCTCTGGAGGAGGCGGCCTTCGCGACACTGGGGGCCATCGCGCTGCAGGGCGTGCGCCGGGCCCGGATCGAGATCGGCGAGTGTGCCGTGGTGCTCGGCCTCGGTCTCGTCGGCACGATCGTCGCCCAGATCCTGCGCGCCGCGGGGGCCGTGGTGCTGGGCTTCGACGCCGACAGCGCGCGCGCCGCGCGGGCCAGAGCGCTCGGCTTCGAGGCGCACGATCTCGCGTCCCGCGACCCGCGCGACGAGGTGCCACGCGCCACCGGCGGCCTGCTGGCGGACACGGTTCTGGTCTGCGCCGCCTCGAGAGGGAGCGAGGTGACGAACCTTGCCCTGCGCCTCTCCCGCAAGAAGGGCCGGGTCGTCCTGGTCGGCGTGGTTGGCCTCGATATCGACCGCGCGTTGATGTACGAGAAGGAGCTCGACCTGCTCATGAGCACCTCCTACGGGCCGGGTCGCTACGACCCGGCCTACGAGGAGAAGGGCCTCGACTACCCCCTCCCCTACGTCCGCTGGACCGAGAACCGGAACATGGCCGCGTTCCTCGGGCTCCTGGCTGCCGGGAGCGTGCAGCTGCGGCCGATCATCGATCGCGTGCTGCCGCTCCAGGAGGCGGCCCACGCGTACGAGCTGATCGGAGAGGGGACCGAGCCCCGGCCGCTCGGAGTCCTCCTGAGCTATGGCGAGACGCCGGCGGATGAGACCCGCGCCGCCGGCGCCGGGACGCCTCCTGGGCTCCGTGGTGCTTCGGTCGAAGACGCCGTCGACCCGGTCCCTGCCGAGGCCGCGTCGATCGGGGTGGCCCTGTGCGGCGCTGGCGCCTTCGTCAAGGCGGCGCACCTGCCCGCCCTGCGGGGCTCGCGAGCCTTCGCCATCCGGGCCGTGGTCGCGGGGACGCCGAAGAGCGCCCGCGAGACCGCGCGCCGCTTCGCGATTCCGCTGGCGGCGACGGATCTCCAGCAGGCGCTCGAGGATCCGGCCGTCCACCTCGTGCTCGTCGGCACGCGTCATCACCAGCACGCCTCGCAGATCCTGAGGTCGCTGCGCTCCGGGCGCCATGTCCTGGCGGAGAAGCCGCTCTGCCTCGACGAGCAGGATCTTCCGGGACTGCTGCAGGAGGCGAGGACGGCGCGGCGCCTCCTGGCCGTCGGCTTCAACCGCCGCTACAGCGCCCTGGCGCGGCGCGCGCGCGAGGTCCTGCGCCAGCTGCGCGGGCCCTCCGTCTCTCTCTACCGGGTGAACGCCGGGGCGCTGCCGGCCACGCACTGGGTCCAGGATCCGGAGCAGGGGGGCGGCCGGATCCTGGGGGAGTGCTGCCACTTCGTCGACCTGCTCCTGTTCCTCATCGAAGAGGCGGTCGAGGGGATCGAGGCGCGCGCCCTGCCGTCCGACGGAAGCGGGGTAGTGCAGAGCGACTCGTTCGCCGCGACCTTCCTGTTCCGCGGCGGGTCGCGCGCCGTGCTCGTCTACACCGGTCTCGGCGACCCCGGCCTCCCGAAGGAGAGGCTGGAGATCTTCAAGGGAGGCGCCGCCCTGGCGCTGGACGACTTCCGGAGCCTGTCGGTGCACGGCGGCCCGGGCGGCTCGCTGGCGCTGCCGCAGCAGGACAAGGGGATCACCGCGCAGTGGGAGGCCGTGGAGCGGAGGCTGCGGGGGGAGCCGTCGGAGGTGATCTCCCTCGCCGAGATCGAGGCGGCGATGCGGGCCACCTTCCAGCTCGACCGTGCGGTCCGGGGGGAGAGATGAAAGTCCTGATGTGGGAGCACTTCGCCCCGGGCGGTCCGCTCCGCGTCGGCGGCCACCACGTCGCCGCACGGTTCCTGGACGATGGCGCGCAGGTCGCCTGGTGCGCCGGTCCGGTCTCCCCCGTCAACTTCTTCAAGACGAACGACGAGACGCGCGCGCGCCTGGACCTCTGGCGCCGGGGAGGGGCGCGCCTCCACGAAGGCCGCATGTTCACCTACGCGCCGATGACGCTCCTCCCGTGGCGCCGCCGGCCCCTTCTCGATAGCCGCGCGGTCGCCCGCCTCACCTTGCGGGCCACCTGGCCCCGTTTCGACCGGCTGCTGGCGCGGGCCGGATTCGCCCGGCCCGACCTGCTGTGGATGGAGCCGGGGGCGCCGCTCCTCGCCCTCCTGGACGGGATCCCGCACGCGGCCTCCGTCTACCGCATGTGCGACGACACGGCCGCCTTCCCCGACACGCCGCGGAGCTTCGCCCGCATCGAGCGGGAGGTCTGCCGGCGCGTCGACCTGGTGCTGGCGACCGCGCGGAGCCTGGAGAGGCGGGCGCGTGAGATGGGAAGCCGCGCGGTCCTCTACCTTCCGAACGCCTGCGATCCGGAGCCCTTCGCGCGCCGCCCGAAGGAGGAGCCGGCGGATCTCGGGGGGGTCCAGCGGCCGCGGGCCGTCTACGCCGGGGCCCTCGATTCCTGGCTGGACGTGGATCTCCTGGCCGATGCGGCCCGGCGCCTGCCGCGCTGGAGCTTCGTCCTGATCGGGCCGGTGCGCGCCGATCTCTCCCCTCTGACGGCCTGTCCCAATGTCCGGGTCCTCGGCCCACGCGCCTACCTCTCGCTTCCGGGGTATCTGGCGGCTGCCGACGCCGGTATCGTGCCGTTCCGCCTGTCGCCGCTGACGCACGCCATCCACGCGATCAAGATCTACGAGTATTGCGCCGCGGGCCTCCCGGTCGTGGCCACGCCGATGGAGGAGACCGTGGCCATGGGGGCGCCGCTTCTGCTGGCCGACGGCGGCGAGGCATTCGCGGCGGCGCTCGAGTCGACGCGCGCGGCCGGCGGCCAGGAAGCGCGCGCGGCGCGCCAGGCCTTCGCGCGCCGGAACACCTGGGACATCCGCTACGAGACCCTGCGCGCCGCCCTGCCGGAGTGCGCTCGGCCACGTGCGGCAGGGACCGTCGCACGATCCTCGCGGGCGCCACGGCTCAGGAGCGCCGCCGGAGGTGCTGCTTGACCCGGCCGGCCGGCATGCCTCCCGCCGCCGTGGCGCGCGCCGCCGCGGCGCCGCTCCTGGGCCCTGCGGTCGCAGCGGACAGGGGACGCATCGGCGCGGCGCGAGGCGTCCAGGGAGACCGGCGCATCAGGGTCCTGCATCTCATCTCCACCCTCGAGGCGGGCGGGACCGAGCTGGCCATGATCCGGCTGATCCGCAGCCTCGACCCGATGGCCTACCGCTTCCGGGTGGCGTGGCTCCGCGGCGAGCCGGCCCTGCTGAGGGAGGTCGAGGCGGCGACGGACGGTCGTCCTGTGCCGATCGGACTGCGGGCCAAAGCCGATCCGGGAGCGCTCCTGCGCCTCTGCCGGCTGGTGCGACAGGAGTGCTTTGACATCGTCCACACGCACATGGACCTGGCCGACTACTACGGCGCCGCGGCCGCACGCCTTCTGGGAACGGCTTTGGTGTCGAGCAAGCAGAACGCCGACGAGTTCCGCACCCGCCGCACGTGGAAGCGGACGCCCTTTCTGCTCCTGGAGCGTGCCTCCTACGCGGCGGCCGACGCCGTGATCGCAGTCTCGCAGGGTCTCGTCGACTTCCTCGAGAAGGCGGAGGCCCTGCCGCGCCACAAGACGGTGGTGATCGGCAACGGGGTGGATCCGGCCATCGCCTTCAAGGCTCCTCCGCGCGACGAGGCGCGACGGCTGCTCGGCCTGCCTCCCCGCGTCCCGGTCCTGGGCACGGCCGGCCGCCTGGCGGAGCAGAAGGGGCAGATCGATCTGTTGCGCGCCCTGCCTCCCATCCGGGCCGCGCTGCCCGGGGCCTGCCTGCTGATCGCGGGGGAGGGGCCGTTGCGCGGGGCGCTCGAAGAGGAAGCGCGGCGTCTCGGGCTGGGAGAGGCGGTGCGGTTCCTCGGCCACCGCAAGGACATCCTGTCGGTCCTGAAGAGTCTCGACCTGTTCGTGCTGCCCTCCCTCTGGGAAGGGCTGCCGCAGGCCCTGCTCGAGGCGATGGCGCTGTCGCTGCCGGTCGTGGCCACCCGCTGCGTCGGTGTTGCGGAGACGGTCACGGACGGCGCGACCGGACGCCTCGTGCCGCCGCAGGACCCGGAAGCGATCGCGCGCGCCGCGATCGAAGTGCTGCGCGATCCGACGCTGGGACGCCGACTGGGAGAGGCAGGCCGGAGGGTGGTGCTCGAGCGCCACGCGCAGGACAAGGTCGCGGCGAGGGTCGATCGGCTGTACCGCGACATCCTGGAGCGCCGCCGATGAGGCCAGCGAAGCCGCGCGTGCTGATGCTGACCGTCGGCTTTGGCGTGGGGGGCGCCGAGCAGCTCATCCTCGCGACGGCTCCCCGGTTGAGCGAGGCCGGCTTCGAGGTGACGGTCGCGGCCCTCAAGGGAAGCGGGCCGATCGCCCGCGAGCTCGAGGCCTGTGGCGTGCGCTGCGTCACCTTCGGAGGGCGCGGCCGCGGGGATGTGCGGGTCCTGACGCGGCTGCTCCGGTTCCTGCGCGCGGAGCCGGTGTCGATCCTGCACTCGCATCTCTTCCCGGCGAACCTGGCGGCGCGGCTCGCCGGCCGCGCGGCCGGCGTGCCGATCGTCATCACCTCGCACCACGACACCCACGTCTGGGGCCGGCCGCATCACCGTTTCCTCGAGCGGCTCACCGCCGGCCTGTCCGACCGCGTCGTGGCCTGCTCGGACGCCGTCAGGCGGTACGTCGTGGAGTGCTACGGGCTGCCACCCGGGAAGGTGGTCACGCTGCGCAACGCCATCGTCGTTCCGGCGCTGCGCCACGACGAGGCGGCGCGCGCCAGACTGCGCGTGGGCCTCGGGGCAGGACCCGCGGACCGCCTGATCGGGACGCTCGGACGGCTGGAGGAGCCGAAGAAGGGGCTGTCGGTCTTTCTGCGCGCCGCGTCTCTCGTGCTACGCCAGTGCCCCGAGGCGCGCTTCGCCCTTGTCGGCGAGGGCCCGGCCCGCAGGGGACTCGAGCGCCTGGCGGCGCGGGAGGGCGTCGCGGAGCGCACGGTGTTCGCCGGCGAGCGGCGCGACGTGATCGATCTCCTGAGTGCCTTCGACCTGTTCGTGCAGCCCTCGCGCTGGGAGGGATTCGGGCTGACGGTGCTCGAGGCGATGGCGGCCGGGCGCGCGGTCGTCGCCAGCAGCGTGGGGGGGATCCCGGAGATCGTTCGCGACGGCCGCGACGGCCTCCTCGTCCCTCCCGGCGACGCCTTGCGGCTCGCGGACGGCATCCTGAGAACGCTCGGCGATCCCGATCTGGCGGCCCGGCTGGGGCGGTCGGGACGCGAGCGCGTCGAGGCGTCCTTCGGCATCGACGGGCTGGTGCGCGACACCGCGGCGCTCTACCACGAGCTCCTCGAGGCGCAAGCGGAGGCGCGCGCCACGGCTCCGGCGGCGCCGCGGGGGAGGGCGGCATGACCGGCGCCCTGCTGCGATCGGCGCTGGCCTTCGGGCTGGGTCTCATACTGTCGCTCTACTGCACGCCGCTCATGCGCAAGGCGGCCATCCGCTTCGGGATCGTCGATCGCCCCGACGGACGGCTCAAGAACCAGAAGGAGCCGATCGCCTACCTGGGGGGCATCGCCATCTACCTGTCGTTCCTCCTGGCTCTGACGGCGACGCTGCGCTTCGACTCGACGGACATCCTCGGCCTCCTCCTGGCGGGGGCCATCGTCGTCATCCTGGGTCTCGTCGACGACTTCGGGGTCCTGTCGCCGGGAGCCAAGCTGGCGGGGCAGGTGGTCGCCGTCCTCACGCTGATGAACTCCTCCATCTTCATCAAGCTCGGCTTCCTGCCGGTCGGGGTGGCGATCGCCCTGTCGTTCCTGTGGCTCCTGGCGATCACCAACGCCTTCAACATCATCGACGTCATGGACGGCCTGGCGGCGGGGGTCGCGGCCGCCGCCGCCGCGATCCTGTTCGTCATCTCCATCTTCGACGGGCGGGGCACCGACGCCGTCCTGCTGGCGGCGCTGTGCGGGTCGCTCGCGGGGTTCCTGCGCTCCAACTTCGAGCCGGCGCGGATCTATATGGGGGACGCGGGCAGTCTGTTCATCGGCCTCATGCTCGGCGCCCTGGCGATGAACGGCTCCTACACGCGCCGGAACGTGGTCGCCTCGCTCGCCCCGGTGGTCATCCTGGGCGTGCCGGTGTTCGACATGCTCTTCGTGATGTACGTGCGGCACCGGCGTGGGCTGCCCGTCATGCTGGGGAGTCCGGATCACTTCGCGCTGAGGCTCCGCAAGTGGCGGCTCAGCACGCGACAGACGGTCCTCATGTCGTGGGGCGTCACCTTCGGGCTCGGCCTTCTGGCCATCGGCATGATGCTGTCGAGCGCCGGCTGGGCGGCCTCCATCCTGGGGGGCATCGTCCTCTCCTCGATCGCGGTCGGAGTCCTCCTCCGGCGCATCGACATGAGCCTGTGATGGGCACGCACGCGCCGGTGGTCATCCTCGGAGGCGGCCTGACGGGCCTGTCGGCCGCGGCCCACCTCACGGGGATCGAGAGCGTCGTCCTGGAGCGCGAGAGCGACGTCGGCGGCCTGTGCCGCACGACCGAGGAGGACGGCTTCACCTTCGACTGCACGGGGCACCTCCTCCATCTGCGGGACCCGGGGATCCGCGACCTGGTCGGACGGCTCCTGCCCGGCGCCCTGGTCTCGCACGAGCGCCGGGCGCTCATCCACTCCCAGGGCGTGCAGACCGCGTACCCCTTCCAGGCCAACCTGCACGGGCTGCCCGATCCGGTCGTCGCGGAGTGCGTGTCGGGATTCGTGGAGGCGGTCCTGCGGCGCGAGTGCCATGGGGAGCCGGACCTCGAGACGATGTCCTTCCGGGCCTGGACCGAATCGACGTTCGGGCGCGGCATCGCGGCCCACTTCATGGTGCCGTACAACACCAAGCTCTGGCGCACCGACCTGGACGAGATCGAGTGTGGCTGGGTCTCCTGGTCGATCCCGAGGCCGACCCTGGAGGAGGTCCTGGGAGGGGCGTTCGGCGCCACGGTGCGCGGCCTCGGCTACAACCCGAACTTCCTGTACCCCCGGCGCGGAGGGATCCGCGTCCTGCCGGAGGCTCTCGCGTCGCGGGCCGGCGAGGTGCGCCTCGGGGCGGAGGTGGCCGCGATCGACGCGTCCACGCGGACGGTGCGGCTGCGCGGCGGGGAGACGATCTCCTACGAGGCCCTCGTCTCGACCCTGCCGCTCGACCGGCTCCTCGCGATCGCGACCGGTCTCCCGGAGGGCCTCGGCGAGGCCGGGAGACGCCTGCGCGCGGTGCGCGTCCTCAACATCTGCCTCGGCATCGACCGGCCCCATTTGTCGCGGGCGCACTGGATCTACTATCCCGAGCCGGAGTACTCGTTCTACCGGATCGGGTTCCCGAGCAGCCTCTCGCCGTCGATGGCGCCGCGCGGCTGTTCCTCGGTTTGGGCCGAGCGGTCGATCGGCAGGGCCGAGAGCTTCGATCCGGAGGAAGCCGTCGCCACGACCGTGGAGGAACTGCGGCGCGCCGGTATCTTGAGGGCCAGCGACAGGGTGATCTACAGCCGCGTCGGGATCCTCGACCCGGCGTACGTCATCTACGATCGCTACCGTGCCCGGAACCTGCCCCGCGTCCTCGAGACCCTGGCCTCAGCCGGCATCCACTCGGCGGGACGGTTCGGCGCCTGGGAGTACTCCTCGATGGAAGCAGCGATCCGCACCGGGGCCGATCTCGCGGAGCGGCTGCAGGCGGTGCTGCGGGACGGACTGCAGCCCCCGCGGCGGGCGGCGGGAGGGGGGCGCGCGTGACCCGGGTCTGCCACGTCATCACCCGGCTGGATCTGGGCGGGGCGCAGGAGAACACACTGCACACCGTCCGCACGCTGCGGGAGCCCTTCCGCCCGAGCCTGATCTGCGGGCCCGGCGGCCTCCTCGACCCCGAGGCGGAGCGCCTGGCGGGCGGACCGGTGACCTTCCTGCGCGATCTGGTGCGCCCGATCGATCCCGTTCGCGACCTGCGGGCCCTCCTGGCGCTCCGGCGCCATTTCCTCCTGACCCGGCCCCAGATCGTGCACACCCACTCCTCCAAGGCCGGCATCCTGGGGCGCGCGGCAGCAGCCGCCGCGGGCGTGCCGATCGTGGTGCACACGGTTCACGGATTCGGCTTCCACCCGGAGCAGTCCTGGGCGGGGCGGGCGCTCGGCATCGGCCTGGAGCGCTGCGTGGCGCCGCTCACCACCCACGTCGTCGCCGTCTCGCGCAACAACCTCGACGAGGGCGTGCGTCTCGGCTTCATCCATCCGGGCCGGGCGAGCGTCATCCGGAGCGGGATCCGGATCGACGCCTTCCGCGCCGCGGCGGCGGACCGCGACGCGGGATTGGCGCTGCGGGCCGATCTCGGAATCCCGGCCCACGCCCCGCTGGTCGGCATGGTGGCCTGCCTGAAGCCCCAGAAGGCGCCTCTCGATTTCGTCGAGGTGGCGGCGCGCGTCGCCGCGGCGCGGCCCGACGCCGCTTTCCTGATCGCCGGGGACGGCGAGCTGCGCCTGTCGGTGGAGGAGCATGCGCGGCGCCGCGGCCTCGCGGGCCGGCTGCACCTCCTCGGATGGCGGCGCGACGTCCCCCGGGTGATGGCGGCGCTCGACGTGGTGGTCCTGACCTCGTTGTGGGAGGGCCTGCCGCGCGTCGTCCCGGAGGCGATCGCGGCGGGGCGGCCCGTGGTCGCGACCGCGGTCGACGGCACGGCGGAGATCCTGCGCGACGGCGAGAATGGCCTCGTGTCCCCGCCCCACGACTGCGACGGGCTGGCGGCCCGCGTCCTGCGCCTGCTCGAGGAACCCGGCCTCGGGCGGCGCCTGACGGAGAGAGCCTCCCTGCTCCTGAAGGACTTCGACATCGACCAGATGGTGCGGGCCCAGGAGGACCTCTACCACACGCTGCTGCGGCAGGGCGGGCCGCCTCTTCAGGCCCGGCAGGCCGCGTGAGAGGGAACCCATGAGCCAGGCGGTCCTCGAGCTGGAGGGCGTCTCGAAGAGCTACCGGACTCACCTGTCGCTGCGGAAATACTGGATTCTGCGGGATCTGTCGCTCGTGGTCCGGGACGGCGAGATCTTCGGCTTCATCGGCCCCAACGGCGCGGGCAAGACGACGACCATCAAGCTGGCGCTGGGCCTCCTGCACCCCGACGCCGGAGCGATCCGGCTGTTCGGCCTGGACGCCTCGCGCCGCGAGGCGCGCCGTCAGGTCGGCTTCCTCCCGGAGAACCCGTACTTCTACGACTACCTGACGGGATCCGAGTTCCTCGATTTCCACGCGCGCCTCTTCGGTATCCGCTCCCCCGAGAGGCGCCGCCGGGTCGCCGACCTCCTGGAGCGTGTGGGGCTGGGGAACCGCGGCGATCGCCAGCTGCGCCACTACTCCAAGGGCATGCTGCAGCGCATCGGCCTGGCGCAGGCGCTCGTCAACGACCCGCGGCTCGTCATCCTCGACGAGCCGATGTCGGGGCTCGACCCGATCGGGCGGCGCGAGGTGCGCGATCTGATCCTCGAGCTGAAGGCCTCCGGTCGCACCATCTTCTTCTCGACGCACATCCTCTCGGACACCGAGATGATCTGCGATCGGGTCGGCATGCTGGTGCGCGGGAGCCTGAAGGCCGTGGGCACCGTGGAGGACCTGTTGCGCGGCGAGACCCCCCCGTACTGGGAGGTGACGCTGCGCGGGATGGGAGCCGAGGCGCTGCCCTGCGGCCGGGTCGTCTCGCGCCACGACGACCGGCTGCTGGTCCGGGTCGAGTCGCGGCGGGACCTGCACCAGCTCCTGACGTCCCTGGAGCGCGCGGGCGCCCTGCTCGTGTCGGTGGCGCCGGCCCGCCGATCGCTCGAGGACCTGCTGCTCCGGGAGGTGCGCGGCGCGGACGCGGGCGCGGCTGGTCCTGCGATCGACAAGTCCGCGGACGGAGGGGGGATCCGTCATGCCGGGTAGGATCCTGGCGATTGCGCTCAACACCTTCCGCGAGGCGATCCGGAACCGGATCCTCTACCTGCTCCTGGCGTTCGCCGTGGCCCTCATCCTCTGCGCCCACGTGCTGTCGCTCCTGACCGTCGGGAGCGAGGAGAAGATCATCAAGGACTTCGGCCTGGCGACCATCGAGGTTTTCGGCGTGCTGACGGCGGTGCTCATGGGGATCGGACTGGTCAGCCGGGAGATCGAGCGGCGCACGGTCCTGGTGCTGCTGGCCAAACCGATGCACCGGGCCGAGTTCGTCCTCGGCAAGTATTGCGGGCTGGTTCTGACGCTCCTGGTCAACACCTGCGTCATGGGGCTGTCGTTCTTCGGTCTCCTCGTCGCCCGCGGCATCGCGGATCCCGCCGTTCTCCTGGTGGTCCTGATGTTGTTCCTCCAGTTCCTGCTGATCACCGCGCTGGCGATCCTGTTCTCGTGCCTGAGCAACCCGATCGTCTCGTGCCTTCTGACCCTGGCGCTGTACGTGATCGGCCACCTTCTCTGGAGCTTCGACCTCCTGAAGGCGCGGCTCACCTCGCAGGCGGGGCGGGCGCTCTGCGGAGCCATCTACTACCTTCTGCCGCATCTGGGGAACTTCGACATCAAGGGGGACGTGGTCCACGGCCTGCCCGTGCCGGGGGCGCGCGTCGCGTGGGCTGCGCTCTATCTGGCCTTCTACGGGAGCGGTGTCCTGCTGCTGGCGTGCGCCGTCTTCCAGCGCAAGGAGCTGCAATGACGCGCGCCCGGGCCGCGCACAAGTCCAGGGCGCCGCTCGCCGCGGCGGCCGGGGCCCTCGTCCTGCTGGCGGCGCTCCTCCAGGGGCGGGTGGATGCCGCGATCGGCCGGAGCGACAGCGCGTCCCCGCTCCTCTACCTGCCGTCCGGGCGCTACCTCAAGGTCGTGTCGCTCGGATTCGACGGGATCCTCGCGGACGCCCTCTACCTCTGGTCGATTCAGTACTACAGCAACTACCGCATCGAGGACCGGTACGAGTACCTGGAGCACATCTACAAGGACATCATCACCGAGCTCGATCCGCACTACCTGGACGCCTACCTGACCGGAGCGCTCATCATGAGCGCCGAGGCGCGGCGACCGGACCTGGCGCTGGCGCTCCTGGACAAGGGGATCGAGCGCAATCCCTCGGCCTGGATCCTGGCCTTCGACGCCGGCTTCCTGTGCTATCAGGATCTCAAGGACTACGCGCGGGCCGGCGCCTATTTCGAGAAGGCGCTGCGGGCCGAGGACGTCAACCCCCAGGTCCGGCGCTTCTACGCGGAGATGGCCAACCGGGCGGGGGACCCCCGCGCCTCCCTGCGGGAATGGATCGCCATCCACCAGACGGCGACCAGCGATTACGTGCGCGCCGTGGCCTGGAACCACGTGCGCGACCTCAAGGTCCGGATCGATCTGGAAGGCCTCGCCGCGGGGATCGCCGCCTTCCGATCGCGGGCGGGCCGGGCCCCTCGCCATCTCGACGAGCTGGTGCGGGCGGGGATTCTGACATCCCTCCCGCTCGATCCCGAGGAGCGGCCGTACGACTACGAACCGGGCACCGGACGTGTCGCCTACGGCGGCAGCCGCGTCCTGGGGCGCTAGGAGGAGCGGGTGGAGACTTTGGCGGCGATCGTCGCCGCGGCGCTGGGTGCCGTGGTCGGCTCGTTCTTGAACGTCTGCATCCACAGGCTCCCTCGCGGCGCCTCCATCGTGCGGCCGCGCTCCTCCTGTCCGGCCTGCTCGGATCCGATCCGCTGGTACGACAACATCCCGATCCTCAGCTGGCTCTGGCTCCAGGGGCGCTGCCGGACCTGCCGCGGGCCGATCCCGATCCGCTACCCCCTCGTCGAGGGGGCCACGGCGCTGCTGTTCCTGCTCCTCCTGTGGGCCCGGGGGCCGACGCCGATCTTCCTGGTCCAGGCGGCACTGGGTGCCGCGCTCATCGCGCTCATCATGATCGACGCCCGCCACATGATCCTGCCGAACGCCATCACGCTCCCCGGCATCGCCCTGGGGCTTCTCACGAGCCCGGTGCGCGGCGCCTACGATCCGCTGCATCCTCTGGGCCCGCTCGAGGCGCTCGTCGACTCGCTGCAGGGGGCGGCCGTCGGCTTCGCGCTGCCGTACGGAATCAACGCCGCCTACCGCGGCTGGCAGGCGGTGCGCGGCGTTCCCAGGGAGAAGCGCGAGGACGGGATCGGCCAGGGGGACTTCAAGCTCCTGGCGATGATCGGCGCCTTTGAGGGCCTGCGCCTGGTCCTGTTCTGCCTGTTCGCCGGTGCTGTGAGCGGCGCCCTGTTCGGCGTCTACCTGATGGCGCGTGGCGGCTACGGCTGGAAGTCGAAGCTCCCGTACGGTGTCTTCCTCGGCGGAGCGGCGATCCTCGCCCTGTTCGCCGGCGAGCCGTCCATCGCCTGGTACCTGCGCCTCCTGGAGGGCGGCCCGTGAGGGGCGCCCTCCTCCGCAGCTACGCCGGCCAGGTCAAGATCTTCCTGGTCCTCCTCGTGGTCTTCCTGGCGGTCGCCATCTTCTTTAATGTCGACCTCCTGGTGGTGGCGCGAAACGCCATCCAGGACGAGGCCGGACAGCGCCTCGGGGTCGAGGCCGACCTGGTGCGGGTAGAGCTGGAGCGTGATCAGATGCTGCGGGGGCTCCAGGCCGCGGCCGGCGAGGCCCCGTACATCCCGCCGACGTTCCTCGATCGGCTGGCGCGGCTGCACGACATGGTCGCGATCGACATCCTCAGGACCGACGGGACGGTCCTGACCTCGTCCGATCCCGGGCGCATCGGCCAGGCCGACCCGTTCCTCCTGGAGCGGGACGGCCGCGAGAGGCGCCGCCTCCTGTCTGGCTGGACGGCCCTGGCGCCGCTGCAGCGCCTGCCGGGATCGCGCTACGCCACGCTCTCCGCCTACCGTCCCGTGCGCGACAGGCGTCTTGCCGCCGTCGCGTTCATCCGCGTCGAGAGGCAGGTGCCGATCCTCGCCTCGGTCGATTTCGATCTGAAGACCATTGCCACGCTCCAGGCGGGCGGCCTGGTCGTGATCCTGGTTCTCGTCCTCCTGTTCGCCCGCTGGCTCCTGCAGCCGTACCGGCGTCTGCAGCGGGCGGCCGGCCAGGCCGCCGTGCCTTTGCCCTCCTCCGGCCCGGAGGCCCGGGACGAGGCCGACGCCCTGGTCGGCGCCTTTCAGGGCGTGCTCGACAAGCTGCGCGATCAGGAAGGGGAGCTGCAGGCCCTCAAGTCCCGCGCCGTGGGCGCGGGAAGCTCCGAGGCCGCGCCGGAGGCGCGCCTCATCGCCGGCATGAGCAGCGCCGCGCTGGTGTTCGACGCCGGCGGCCGCCTTTCCAACCTGAACGCCGCCGCCGGGCGGCTCCTGGGGCTCGATCGCCGCGCGGCCGCCGGGAAGCGGTTCGACGCGCTCCTGCAGGGGAACGATCGGCTCGTCGATCTCATCCGAGCCAGCTTCGGGACCGGAGAGGGCCGATCGAGGGAGGTGGTGCCTCTTCTCGGCGCGGGCTCGCGAACGACCCACCTCGGGGTGATGCTGTCGCCGATCCGGGCCCAGGGGCCGGAGGGAGAGGCGGGCCCGGTCGACGGACTGATCTGCCTGCTGACCGACCTGACGGAGATCCGGAGTCTGAGGGAGCGCGTGCGCCTGAAGGAGAACCTGGCCTCCCTGGGGGAGCTGTCGGCCGGCATCGCCCACGAGTTCCGCAACTCGCTCGCCGCCATCCAGGGCTACGCGCGCCTGGCGGCGCGCGCCGCCACGGCCGGCGGCTCCAGGGAGCATGCCGAGTCGATCCTGCGCGAGGTCGGCGGGATCCAGAAGGTGGTCGGCGACTTCCTGCGCTACGCCCGGCCTCAGACCCCCGACCTTCAGGAGGTCGATCTCCAGGCGATGGGGCGGGACCTGGCGGCGGATTTCCGGGCCGACAAGGGGCATGCGGGCATCGAGCTGCTCCTGGAGGGCTCCTTCCCGCCGATCGCCGCGGACGAGACGCTCCTGCGCCAGGCGCTCCAGAACCTGCTCCGCAACGCGGCGGAAGCTCTCGAAGCCGGGAGCGGCGTCGAGGGCGGCGGGCCGGCGGAGGACGCGGCGGCACCGGGCCCGCTGCTGACGGGCGGCCCCCGGATCATCCTGCGCGCTGGCGTCGAAGCCGGGGAGCGTGGCCGCGTGCGGATCGAGGTCGAGGACAACGGACCGGGCATCCCCGCCTCCGACCTGCCGCACATCTTCACCCCCTTCTTCACCACCCGCCCCCGGGGCACCGGCCTCGGTCTGGCCCTGGTGCAGAAAACCGCCATCGTGCATGACGGCGAGGTCGAGGTGACGAGCGACCCGGGGCGAAGCACGCGGATCGCTCTCCTGCTGCCGCGGCGCCCCGGGCTCCCGGCGGCGGCCGATCTGGTCGCCTGAGTCCCGCCCGGCTCCGGGACGTTACCTTTCGTAACGACGGAACCCCCGATCACCGTTCCGTCATCGATCACGAAAAGCGTCGGACGCGGCGCAAGACGCGCCCTGCCAGCACTTCCGCCCCTCCCGACGACGCGCCCGGCCCGTGGCACCCCCCTTGCTCGACAGGGGGCGGAGCCAAGGAGAGCCGACGATGACACCGATGAAACGACGCGCTCGCGAATGTCCCCCGGGCTACTCCTTGTCGGAACTGCTCGTGGTGATAGCCCTGATTGGCATCTTCGTCCTGTTCGGGGGACCTGCGATGGCGGACGCCTACCGGGCGTACAAGGTGCGCTCGACGGCCGACATCCTGGCCACCGACCTGCGCGCGCTGCGTTACGTGGCCGTGACGATAAGGGCCCCGCGGACGATGACCCTCAACACGCTCGGCCATCCCTCCGCCCCCAACCAGTACACGTTCGTGAATTCCAAGGGGGAGTCGGTGACGCGCCGCGTGGAGAGCGGGGTCAACATCGAGACCGCGAGCGCCACCTCGATCACCTTTGCCATCACCGGGGGCACCGGCTCCTCGAGCCAGACGGTGCTCGTCAGCATGAACATCAACGGCGTTCGGGGCGACCGGTACACCGTCGCCGTCTCCCCGACCGGCACCGTGACGACGTCGTTCGCCTACTACACGCCGTAGAGGGGAGAGAGGGGCCATGACCATCGGAATGCAGGCAGTGCGGCGATCGGAGCGGGGCTTCAACCTCATCGAGGTGACGATCGCCATCGGCGTGCTGGCCGGCGTGATGCTGTCGATCGCCTCGATGTTCATCCTGGGCGGCCGGCAGGTGAAGACCGGCAAGACGATCACGGAAGCGACGGTCCTGGCGCAGGACCTCATGGAGCAGTTCGACAAGGAGTCGTTCACGTCCCTGTGGACCAACCTGGGCGCGGCGTCGACCGACTCCACCCGGACGGTCCTCAGCACCACGACGGGCAGCCCGATCCAGGGATGGCAGGCGGAGATCATCCGCAAGCTCCAGAACGGAGCGGCCTCGGTCACCCTCGACGCCATGGGACCCGGAACGCCCAATTTCGGCAACGCCACCGGCATCAAGGTGTCGGTGATCCTGTCCTGGAACGAGCTCGGACGGCCGCAGAGCGTCAGGCTCTCGACCGTGAGGTTCTGAAGTGAGCGGCACGGCCGCGGCGAGCCGCCGCGGCGGATCGGAGGCTTCGGTGGTCACGAATCGCAAGGTCACGAAGAGCAGCGAGAACGGCTTCACCCTGGTCGAGATGCTGATCGCGGCTGCGATCTTCTCGATCGTCGCGGCCGTGGCGTTCATCTTCTACACCGCCGCGCAGAAGTCGTACAAGGCGGGGGAGAACTTCAGCGACCAGCAGCAGTCGACGCGCGTCGCCTTCGATCGGATGATCTCCGACATCCGCCTGGCGGGGTTCAACACCAACCCGGACGGCGACACGAGCCGTGTGGATGAGCAGGTGGAGGGCGCCTGGGACACGGCCCTCACGATCCGCGGCGACTTCGACTTCGAAGACCCGGCGGCCAACGCGACGCCCGAGTCGGCGCTCGCGGGCGTGGTGTACAACGTCGTCTCGACGGGCAACGACGAGATCGTCACGTACGTTCTGGCGAAGCCGGGACCCGTGGGGCCGGACACGCTGACGTTGGTCCTGGATCCGGACCGGCCGCGCGCCAAGTCGAACAAGACGATCTCCATCCCGAACGTCGCCCTGGTGCAGAACAACCCGCCCTACACGCTCTACCGTGTCACTCTCGCGGACATCAGCGGCTCCTTCCCCGGGGCTCCGAACGCGGCGTCCAACTTCGTCTACGAGCCGGTCGCCGACAACATCAGGACCATGAGCTTCCAGTACTGGCCCGACGCCGGCGTGATCCTGAACCCCGACACGCCGGCGAACCCGGCCGACGACATCGGCGGATCGAACGCCAACAGCGTCACCCGCTCGAGGATTCGCCGCATCGCGGTGAATCTCGTCGGTATGACCCCCGACGAGGACCTCGCCTACGTGGACGCGACCGACGCGACCGCCACGACGCACTACCGCAAATTCGATCTGCAGAGCGACGTCAACGCGGAGAACCTCGGCAAGACCGGCGTGAAGGACGTTGACATCACGCCGCCGCCGACGCCGACCAACGTCGCCGTGGTGCCGGGTCACTGCAAGGGGATGCTGGTGAAGTGGGATACGCCATCGAACACCTCCGGCGTCGCGGCGTACACGATCAAGTACTGGCCGAACGGGTCTCCGACGACGTTCTCCCTGACGGCGGTGACCTACCCCCACAACGAATACGGAATCGTGGACTACGACGGCCACGGTTTCGTGTCCGGACTGACCTCTGGCGTCTCGTACTGCTTCCAGGTCCAGGCTCGCGACATCGTCGGCAACCAGAGCGGCTGGGCGCCGAGCAGCTCCTGGCCGTGCGCCGTCGTGGCCGAGGCCTCGACGCCTGGCACGCCGCAGAACCTCAAGGCGACCGGCGACGGCACGGTGTCGCCTCTCGACAGCCGGGTCCAGCTGACCTGGAACGAGGTGCAGTCGAACAGCAACACGGTCACCGGCGATCCCGACCTGATCGGCGGCACGACCATCATGCGGGACCCCAAGGGCTACAAGCTGTACCGCAGCACGACCTCCGGGTTCACGCCGGACGACGCCACCAATCTCATCGCCGGCACGAGCCTGCTCGGCGTCGGCGTGACCTCCTACACCGACACCAACGTCTCCAACTGCACCAACTACTATTACAAGCTGGTGTCGACGGATACGTGCGACGTCGTCAGCACCGCGAGCACGCAGGAGCCGGGCCGGGCCGAGACTTTGATCGCGCCCTCGAGGCCGCTCGGGCTGTCGGTCAACCGC
>Ga0075418_10003264_pt1 | contig 18527 bp, 19 predicted proteins | sample SoiMetdeltSBSDD2_FD_81776 | JGI IMG/M metagenome (GOLD analysis project Ga0075418, IMG submission 81776) | Bulk soil microbial communities from a Populus tree surrounding site in Tennessee, USA - Soil MetaG P. deltoides SBSDD2 | ecosystem: Environmental > Terrestrial > Soil > Tree plantation... | reverse complement strand
TGAAGGCCGTTCGACCTTCAGCTCCATCAGGACCCAGGACCCACCGGTCCCCGAGGGAACCCACTGCATCCGGTACACGACACCGGCGTCCCCGTAACGCGTCGTCGAGCCGCTCGCCATCGCTCACTCCCTTCAGAAAGGGACGGCGTCGTCGCCCCGCCACCTGGCGCGGTCGCGACGTCGTCGGTCTCGGGGTGATCGGGCGTCAGGCGCGAGGCGGCGCGCGGGGACACGGCGCGCCGAGGGAGAAGCGAGCGACGACCGCGGGGGGCGGGGCCGCGACGACCAGCGCGGCGAGGATCGCGAGGAGCGCGATGCCGGCGGGGACGACGGCCGAGCCGTGATCCCAGACCAGCGCGGCGGCTTCGTCACCATCGCCGCCATCGTAGAGTCCGCCGATCCACGTGGGATCGGGCACGACGACCGCCGCCACCGTGGGCGCGACGAAGGCCGACAGCGCCAGGACCATCGCCACCGCGCGTCGCCGGAGCCAGAGCCACATGCCGCCAGTATCTCAGAAACGCCGGAAGGTCGCGTCCACTCCTCCGTCGTCGCGGAGGAAGCGCAGGACCGTCCGGCCGTGGTCGTCGGACACGCGCACGATGCCGTTGCCATCCGTGCCCTGGTAGCGCACCTGCCCGGGCCGGACGACGAGCAGGCTGCCGTGAAACACTCGATCGCCGGCGTCGAGATACATCGTCCCCTTGAACGCGCCGCTCGCCGCGATGGAGAGCATGGCCGGAGCGTGCCCCTGCGGGCTCGTGACCCGGCCCTTCCACTCACCGCTGAGCTCGGCGGCATCGTGGATCGGTCTGGTGGTCGCGCACCCGACGAGGAGGAGCATCAGCAGGACGACCGGGGCGACGCGCGCGCTCACCGGAGCGCTCCCGGCCGCGCGATCAGGCCGTAGCGAAACCCGAGGCCGAAGGCCAGCAAGATCACCCCGAACGCGCAGACGATGGTGGCGCCGGTGGGCAGGTCGAGCGCGGCGGAAGCGATCATGCCGAGGACGCTGACCAGGGTGCCGAAGCCCCAGCCGATCAGCAGACGCGCGAGGACCGATCCGCCCAGCGTGACGCCGGCCAGCGCCGGCACGATCAGGTAGGAGAACACCAGCAACACACCGGCGACGCGGACGGAGCTCGCCACCACGACGCCGAACGAGGCGTAGAACACGAAGTCCCACAGCCGTACCCGCCACCCCTGCGCGTAGGCCGCGTCCGGATCCGCCGAGATGAGGAAGAACGGGCGGCGACACAGCCAGTGCAGCACGCCCACCAGGGCATACAGGCCGGCGACCCGGGCCACCTCGAGCGGCCCCACCGCCAGCAGATTGCCGACGAGCATGCCGCGTACCTGCTCGGCGCCGTGCGCGGCCCGATCGGCGACCAGCACCGCCGCGGCGGAGGAGACTGCGTAGACGACGCCGATCACCGCCTCCTGCGAGACGTGCCGGCGCCGGCTCCGGCTCAGCGCGAGGACCACCGAGCCCACGATCGTGGCAGCCAGCGCATACGCGTAGGACTGCCAGGTCTCCGTCTCGTAGCCGACGAGGAACGCGACGGTGGCGCCCAGCGCGGCGATCTGGGCCATCGCGATGTCCACGAAGACAACCTCGCGGGCCAGCACGTGGACGCCGAGATAGGCGTGGATGCCGGTGAGCACCAGGCACATGAGAAAGGGCGCCCAGAGAATCGCGACCAGGTCGCCGATCACTAGCGCAGCGCCTTGGCCAGCGCGGTGATGTTGTAGTCGATGGCCGTGATGTAGTTGTCGGCGCCCTTGACCGCCCCCACCGCAGTGGCCATCACGAGGGCCTTGGCGCCGGCCTCCTCGGCGACCCGATTGGCCAGCTTGATGTCGTTCCAGGGCTCGACCAGGATGACCTTGATCTTTTCCTCCTTCATCTGGCGGATCAGGTTCACGAGGTGCTGCGGCGAGGGCGGAATCCCCGGCCGGTCCTCCACCGTGCCGGCCTGGACCAGGCCGAAGCGCGTCAGCAGATAGATGAAGTCCGGATGAAAGACCACGACCTTGCTCCCCCGCACCGGCTCCATCGTCTTCGTCCACTCCGCCATGCGCTGGGCGAGCTGGGCCAGGAAGGCCGTGCGGTTCTGCTCGAAGACCGCCCGCGACTCGGGCGCGACCCGCGCCAGGCCGTCCACGATGTTCTGGGTGATCGCCGGCGCCAGACCCGGGTCCAGGGAGAAGTGCGGGTTTCCGCGCGGGTGCACGTCACCCATCGAGCGGTCCACGCGCGCGCTGGGGACTTCCAGCACCTCGATCCCTTTCGAGATCTCGATTCGGCCTCGACCGCCGCGAATGATCTCGGGATTGTTTGCGCCCTCGATGGCGACGTCGGCCCAGGCGTCGAGATCGAGGCCGTTCTCGACCACGGCGTCGGCGCGCCGCAGCTTGAGCATCATGCTCGGCCGCACTTCCGCCTCGTGGAAATTCTGTGTGCCGCGGGTGAGGCTTTCCACCTCGACGAGATCGCCGCCTACGGCTTCGGTGAGCGACTTGAGATCGGGAATGGTCGCCACCACGCGCAGCTTGCGCGCCGCCTGCGCCCCGGGAGCGAAGGGGGCGCCGGCGGCGAGCAGGATTGCGATGACGACACCGAGTCGCGCGAGCGTCCGGGTTCTCATGACGGTCCTCTCTTGCTCATGCTGTGGCCTCTAGAAAGGATGGGCGGGGTGAGCGCCCAGGATGAACGTGGCTTGAAAGATCCACTCGTCCATGATTCGTCCGCTGCCGCCGTTGAGATCGAAGCCCTCCCGGTTCGACCGCTCGGTGTGCTTGTAGGCCGCGCGGAATCGTAGAAACTCCGAGGGCATGAAGGTCAGGTACGGCTCGACGGCCCACTGGTGACCCGGGTTGGTCGGGTACTGAGTCCAGTCGTAGCGCGTGCCCATCGCCCACCGGCGCCACGGCTGCACTTCGGCCCAGCCGTACGCGCCGAACCGATCGCGCGTTCGCTTGTCGCCGACACCGTTCTCGACCTCGCGGATGGAGTAGATGCCCTCGCTGGACAGCGTCAGCAGGGGATGGAGCCAGTTTTCGGGACGCAACTTGTACTTCACGTCGTAGCCGACCAGCGTGCTCCGCAGCCGGTCCGGCGTCTCCCCGCTGGCCACCGAGGTGCCGATCTGCAAGCCCATGGTGTCGGTCAGCTCGAAGAACGCCCGCACGCGTCCCGTGGCCAGCGGCGCCGTGAGGCGGCCGAAGCCGAACGCGGTCTCGTTGTCACCGTCGAACACGCCGCCGAGGACTTCGAGGTAGAAGGGCAGGAAGTCCGGAACCCAGGTGGCCTCGCCACCACTCTCGACGAGGCCCTCGTCGCCGAAGAAGATGCGGTACACGTCGGGCCGGTCCACCCACGGCAGATCGTGCTCGTGAATCACGTTGGACCAGCCGTAGCGGTTGCGCATCTGCCCGATCTTGGCCTGCGTGCCCCAGGGCAGAGCCAGCAGCGTGATGGTCGCCTCGGCCAGGTTCACCCCCGACTCTTCCCCCGCCGACTCCTGGCCGGCCTCGATGCGCACGTCGGCGCGCGCGTAGGGGTCGATCTGACCGAACAGGCTCAGCTCGATCTCACGAGGAAAGAAGCGATTCTCCTGACCCGAGAAGGTCCCGTCCTGGGCCTTCTGCACGTTGCGCTGCGTGATGTTGCCGATGAAATCGCCGGAGATGCCGACGTCGAATAGCAATTGCCCGGCCCCGCGCTGCTGATAGAGCGAGAACGGCTGGCGGGGGCTGAGGAGATCGAGCGCTGACGGGGAGCTCGGGGATGTCGGAAGACTACCCGGTGCCTGCACGACAGGGGCGGGCGGCGTCAACGCTCCTGCGGCCGGCGGCGCTCCCGCGGCGGGAGGCACTCCAGTCGCCGGCGGCTGGGACGTCGCCGGCCTGGTCTGTAGCTCCAGACGCTTCAGGCGCTCGCTCAGCGCCTCGATGGTCTTCTGATACTGCTCCTGCTGGCGCCGGAGCTGCTCCAGCTCCCGGCGCAGCGCTTCAGTGTCCTGCACCTGTGCGAGCGCAGGCACGGGCAGAACCGCCACCGCCAGCCACACCACGAGGATGATGAATCCACGCATAGGGGCCTCCCTCGCCGAGTTCGATGCGACGGCCCGGCATGGACCATCGCGACAACGGATGCGTCTGGGGAGAGGACTCTAGGCGAGAGGAGGAGCGCGACTGTCGGCGGTCGAGCGCGCCGGCGCCACCGGAGACCCGGTCCCCGTCGGCGTGAGGGCGCTGACCACGAAGACCACGAGCGGAGCCGGCTGGGCGTCGTGGAGCACGGCGGCGCTGTGCAGCGTCGCCAGCAGCGAGAGATCGTGATCCTGGTTGTAGAGCCCCGGGCCGACGCCCGCGTGCGTGTGCGGCAGGCACGCGCCCTGGAGCACCACCGCCGTCAGGGCCGCGAGGAGCAGGAGGCTCAGCGGCGAGAAGGCCAGTCGACCAGTCCGGGCGCGCGACATGACTGTCACGACAGATACACCCGCGCGGCTAGCCGACGCAAGGATGCTCATCCCTATATGCGGGGCCCCGAAATGGCCCCCCATACCCCCCCGGCGTTCGGAGCGACCCGGCGGAGCCGTGCCGCTCCTCTGCCGCACGCCCTGGGTCAAGCCCGCCAGTTCGAACGAGTAGGCAGGAGGCGGTCGGCGATGAGGTTGCGCATCATCTCCAGCGTGCCGCCGCCGATGGCGAACATGCGCGCGTCGCGCATCATGCGCTCGAGCGGCAGCGTGCGGCCGTAGCCGGCGGCGCCGTGGATCTGCAGCGCCTGGCTGGTGATCTCCTGCGCGGTCTCGGCCGCGAAGGTCTTGGCCTTGGCGGCATCCAGCGCGTCGGGGAACCCCCGCCCGGCGCGCACCGCGGCGCGATGGATCAGCAAGCGCGCCGCATCGAGCTTGATCGCCATGTCGGCCAGCTTCCAGCGGATGCCCTGGAACTCGCCGATGGCCCGTCCGAACTGGCGGCGCTCCGCCGCGTAGGCCAGCGCGTGCTCGTACGCGCCCTGCGCGATCCCCAGCGCCACGGTGGCCGCGCCCAGGCGCTGGCCGTTGTAGGCGTTCATCAGGCGCTTGAAACCGTCGCCGGGACCGACGAGCAGGTTCTCGCGTGGCACCTCGCAGCCCTCGAAGTGCAGCTCGCCCTCGGGGATGCCGCGAAGTCCCATCATCAGCTCGCGGCGGCCGATGCGAAAGCCCGGCGTGTCGCGCTCGACGAAGATCCCGCCGATGCCGTCGGCGCCCGCCCGCCCGCCGAAGCGTGCATAGACGAGATACAACCGCGACGTCCCGGCGCCGGTGATCCAGCACTTGTGGCCGCTCAGGCGAAAGCCGGTCGGTGTCTCGTCCGCGTGCGTGGTCATGTCGGTAGCCGCCGAGCCGGCGGCGGGCTCGGAGATCGCGATGGCCGGCTTCTCGCCCTCCAGCACCCACGGGAAGTAGCGGCGCTTCTGCGCCTCGGTGCCGTACGCGATCAGCGCGCCCACCGTGCCGAGGTTACCTTCGACGACGATCCGCCCCGTGATGCCGCACGCTCGCGCGATCTCCTCGATGACGAGCACCACGTCGAGCAGCGGTCGCTCGCCCCCGCCCTGCCCGGCCGGCACCGTCATGCCCATGAAGCCGGCCGCCACCAGGTCCTTCACGTTGTCCCACGGGTATTCCTCGCGAGCGTCCCAGCGGGCGGCCCGCTCGGCGAAGACGCGGTCGGCCAGCTCGCGGGCCCGCGCGCGTAGCGCTTCCTGCTCGGCCGTCAGTGGGAAGGACATGCGTGAAGGCGCCTGCTCAGATGTGGATGGCCTGGCCCAGCGCCGCCAGGGTGGCTTCGAGCGCGGCTTCGGAGAGCGTAGGATGCGCGTGGATCGTATGCATGATCTCCTCGAGGGTGGCTTCGAGGGTCCGTCCCACCGCGAACTCGTGGATGATCTCCGTCGCCTCCGGCCCGACGATGTGCACGCCGAGGATCTCACCGGTCGCCTTGTCGGCGACGACCTTCACGAAGCCGTCGGTCTCGCCCATCGCCACCGCCTTGCCGCTGGCGGTGAACGGGAACTTGCCGACCGTCACCTCGCGACCGTTTTCCTTGGTCTTGGCCTCGCTGGCGCCGATCGAGGCGACCTGCGGCCGGCAGTAGGTGCACGAGGGCACGTTGCCGTAGTCGATCGGGCGGGGGTGCTGGCCGGCGATGGCCTCGGCGGCCACCACGCCCTCGGCCATCGCCTTGTGCGCCAGCAGCGGCGCGCCGGCCATGTCGCCGATCGCGTAGACACCCTTGGCCGTCGTTTCCATCATGGGCGAGATCTTCACGAAGCCGCGCTCCATCTGCACGCCGGCCGCCTCGAGCCCGATGCCGTCGGTCCGTGCCGCGCGGCCGACCGCCATGAGCACCTGCTGGGCTTCGAACCGCCCTCCATCGGTCTCGACGATCGCGCCCGGGCCACCCGGCTTGACGGCCGAGACCTTGACACCGGTCTTGATCGTGATGCCACGGCGACCGAACAGGCGCGTGATCAGGGCGCCGGCGTCCTCGTCCTCGATCGGCAGCACGCGGGGCAACGCCTCCAGCAGGGTGACTTGCGCGCCGTAGGCGGCGTAGACGTCGGCGAATTCCACGCCGACCGCGCCGGCTCCGATGACCACGATCGACGCGGGCCGGCTCTCGTTGCGGACGGCGCCGTTGGACGAGATGACGAGCTTCTCGTCGATGCTGACACCGGGCAGCGAGCGGGGCTTCGAGCCCGTGGCCAGGATCACCGCGCGCCCGGCCTCCAGCGTCTCGGTCCCGGCCCCGCCCTTTACTTCTACAGTCCGGGCGTTCTTGAGCGTGCCGGTCCCGGGGACGAGCGTCACCTTGTTCTTCCGGAACAGGAACTCCACGCCCTTGGCCATCCGGTCGGCCACCGCGCGGCTGCGCTGCACGGCCTGCGCGTAGTCGGCGCGAACCTCGCCCACCGTGATGCCGAAGTCGGAGGCGTGCTGCACCAGGTTGAGGACCTCGGCGTTGCGCAGCAGCGCCTTGGTGGGAATGCAGCCCCAGTTCAGGCACACGCCGCCCGGCCGATCGTCCTCGACGACGGCGACGCCGAGACCGAGCTGCGCGCAGCGAATGGCCGAGACGTAGCCACCCGGGCCCGACCCCACCACGACGACGTCGAACGTCCTGGCCATCAGACGAGTCTCGGCGCCATCAGACCATCAGGCGCAGCGGCTCCTCCAGGAGTCGCTTCACGTCCTGGAGGAAGCGGGCGCCCATGGCGCCGTCCATCACGCGGTGGTCGCAGGACAGCGTCAGCATCATCCGCCGTCCCACGCCGAGCCCGTCGGCAGTGACCACCGGAACCTTGCGCACCGCGCCGACGGCCAGGATGGCGCCCTCCGGCGGGTTGATGATGGCCGAGAACTCGGTGACGTCGAACATGCCGAGGTTGGAGATGGAGAAGGTGGCGCCGGACATCTCCGGCGCGCGCAGCTTGCGCTGGCGGGCGCGCTCGGCGAGATCGCGCGCCTCGGCGGCGATCTGCCCAAGCGACTTGGCCTGGACGTCGCGCAGCACCGGCGTGATGAGCCCGTCCTCCAGCGCCACCGCGATGCCGATGTGAGCGCGATAGAACACCCGGATCGACTCGCCCTGAAAGGACGCGTTGACGCCCGGATGCTGCAGCAGCGCCAGCGCGCAGGCGCGCAGCACCAGGTCGTTGACCGAGATTTTGGGCTGCCCCTCGAGGGCGTTGAGCTCCTCGCGCAGGCTCCACCCGCGATCCATCGCGACCTCGGACGAGACGTAGAAGTGCGGGACCGGCGCCTTGCTCAGCGGCATGCGCTTGGCGATGATGGCGCGGATCTGCGACAGCGGCCGATCCTCGAACTCCACGCCGGGCGCCACCGGGGCGTCCACCGGCCGCACGGCCGGCGCGGCCGAGGCCGCCTCGACGTCACGGCGAACGATGCGGCCGCCGGGGCCGCTGCCGTGGACCACGTGGAGATCGACCCCCGACTGCGCGGCGATCTTCCGCGCGAGCGGGGAGGCCTTCAACCGGCCGCCGTCACCGGGCGCCGGGCTGGCGGCGGCGGCGGGGCGCAGGGCGGTCGCCGGAGCCGCGGCGGCCGGCGCCGTTCGCGTCGGCGCGGTCGGTGCGCTCGCCGGTGACGGCGTGCGCGCGGCGGGATCCTCGCGGCGGGGCTGTGGCGGGACCGCGGCGGGACGGCTCGACATTGCCGCCGCGGCCGCGGGGGCCGGAGTGGCTGGTGCCGCTGACGCCGCCGGCGCCGCTGGGGCGCCCGCCTGGCTCGCCACCGCGGCGATGTCCTCGTCGGGCTCGGCGATGACGCCGATGAGCGAGCCCACGGGCACGGTGCTGCCGGCCCCCTGTAAGATTTTGCGGAGCACGCCGCTGCCGAACGCCTCCATCTCGACGTCGGCCTTGTCGGTCTCGACCTCGGCCAGGATGTCGCCGGACTGGACGCGGTCGCCTTCCTTCTTGAGCCACTTGATGATCTTGCCGCTCTCCATGGCCTCGGAGAGCTTGGGCATGAGCACCTTGGAGACGGCCATCTCAGCTCTTCCCGTTGCCGTTGGCGTAGCAGACGCGGCGCACGGCTTCGATGATGCGCTCCTTCGAGGGCGTCTTGGCCTTCTCGAGATTGCGCGCGTACGGCATCGGGGCCGGCACGCCGGTCACCCGTTCCACCGGCGCGTCGAGATCGTCGAAGGCCTGCTCGGTGATGACGGCCGAGAGCTCGGAGCCCATGCCGGCGAAGCCGGCCCCCGCCTCCACCACCACGGCGCGATGGGTCTTGCGTACCGACTCGAGGATCGTCCCCGAGTCGAGCGGCTGCAGCGTGCGCGGATCGACGATCTCGATCGAGATACCGTCCTTGGCCAGCTCCTCGGCCGCCTCCAGCGCGCGGTACATCATGCCCATGTACGCGACGACGGTGACGTCGGTGCCCTCGCGGCGTACCGCGGCCTTCCCCAATGGGATCGTGAATTCGGGATCCTCCGACACCTCGCCCTTGACGGCGTAGAGCGTCTCGGACTCGATGAAGATCACCGGGTTGTCGTCGCGGATGGCGGACTTCAGCAATCCCTTGGCGTCCTCCGGCGTGGAGGGCCGGACGACCTTGAGCCCCGGCACGTGGTAGAAGTACACCTCCATCGACTGCGAGTGCTGCGCGGCCAGCTGGTGCGCCGGCCCGCCGGGACCGCGGATCACGATCGGCACGTTGAACTGGCCGCCCGACATGTAGTTCATCTTGGCCGCCGAGTTCACGATCTGGTCGAGGGCGAGCAGGGCGAAGTTGAACGTCATCATCTCGACCACCGGCCGCAGCCCGACCATGGCCGCCCCGATGCCCACGCCGGTGAAGCCGGATTCCGCGATCGGCGTGTCGACCACCCGCTTGGGCCCGAAATCTTTGAGGAGCCCCTGCGTCACCTTGTAGGCGCCCTCGTAGAGCCCGACCTCCTCGCCGATGACGAACACCCGATCGTCGCGCGTCATCTCCTCGCGCAGGGCGAGGTTGAGCGCCTCCCGGTACGTCATCACCGCCATCTCAGGACTCCTTGAAGATGTCGGTGAGCAGCTCGGACAGCGGGGGCTCGGGCGAGGCCTCGGCAAACGCCACCGCGTCGTCGACCAGGTCGTTGACGTCCTTCTCGATCTTGCGGACGTCGTCTTCCACCAGCCAGCCGGCCTGCAGCGCGCGCTCGCGGAACAGCACGATCGGGTCGCGCAGCTTCTCCTTCTCGACCTCGTCCTTGGTGCGGTACACCGCGCCGGCGGGGTCGCGCATGGAGTGGCCGCGGAACCGGTAGGTGCGGGCCTCGATGAGGGTGGGCGCGTGCTCGGTCCGGGCCCGGGCCACCGCCCGTGCCATCACCTCGCGCACGGCCAGCACGTCCATGCCGTCCACCGCCTCGCAGGCCATGTTGTAGGCGCGCCCGAACTTCCATATCTCGGTCTCGGCCAGAGCCCGCTCCAGCGAGGTGCCCATGGCGTAGCGGTTGTTCTCGCAGATGAAGACGACCGGCAACTTCCACAGCGCGGCCAGGTTCATCGACTCGTGGAACTCGCCCTCGGGGACCGCCCCGTCGCCGAAGTAGCACGCGATGAGCTGGTCGCCACCCCGGTACTTGACCGCGAAGGCGACCCCGGTGGCCAGCGGCAGGTGGCTGCCGACGATGGCGTGACCGCCCAGGAAGTTGACACCCTTGTCGAACAGGTGCATCGAGCCGCCCTTGCCCTTGCTGAGCCCGTCGATGCGCCCGAACAGCTCGGCCATCATCCGGCGGGGGTCGGAGCCTTTGGCCAGGCAGTGACCGTGCTCGCGGTAGGCCGCCACGGCGTAGTCGTCCGGTCGCATCGCCGAGGTGGCGCCGACCGCCACGGCCTCTTCGCCGATGTAGAGGTGCAAAAATCCGCCGATCTTGCCGAGGGCATAGGCCTCGGCGGCCTTCTCCTCGAACCGGCGGATCAGCACCATGTCGTTGAGCAGCCGGCGGGCGAGGTCGCCGTCGATCGCCCCCGGCGCTGGCTTGGGCTGGGTGCCTGTCTTCTGGGCCATGGAGTCTCCCTACCTCCTGACTACTATCCCACGAACCTACCAGCGCATCAGATTCAGGTCGTCCACCGAGAGCCGGCGGCGCAGCCGGAAGATGGCCACGATGATGGCCAGCCCCACCGCCACCTCGGCCGCCGCCACCGCCATGACGAAGAAGACCAGGGCCTGGCCGTCGGGGCTGCCGAGCCGGTGGCCGAAGGCCACGAACGACAGGTTCGCGGCGTTCAGCATCAGCTCGATCGACATGAAGATCACCAGCGGGTTGCGCCGGATGATGACACCGACCACGCCGATGGAAAAGAGCGCCGCGGCGAGCGCCAGATAGTAGGTCTCGGGAACGCTCACCGGATCGTCAGGCCCGCCGCCGCGCCAGCAGGAGCACGCCCACCATCGCGGCCAGGAGCAGCACCGAGGTCAGCTCGAAGGGGAACAGGTAGTCGGTGAACAGGAGCCGCCCGATCGTCTCCACGTTGCTCCCGGCCGGCAGGCGCCCCGGCGCCGGGCTGCGACCGGTGACCGCCATGACGGCCAGCAGGACGAGGAGCACGCCCCCGGCCGGCAGCGCCAGCAGGCGCCACACCCGGCGCGGGTCGGGACCGGTCTCCTCCTTGCCGGGGATCAGCACCATGATGGCGAACACGAACAGCACCATGATGGCGCCGGCATAGACGATGACCTGGGCCGCGGCGAGAAACTCGGCGCCCAGCATCAGGTAGAGCGCGGCGATCGAGCCGAGGTTGGTCACCAGGAACAGCGCCCCGTGGATGGCGTTGCGCTTGAGGATCAGGCCCAGCGCCGAGCCGAGCGCGACCAGCGAGATGATCACGAAGGACACCCACTCCATCACGGAGTCCGATCGGCCGGGATGGGCACCGGCGAGGTCGGCCGCCCGTCGGCGCCGACCGGCTCGAGGGACAGCAGCATCTCCTTGCTGTAGATCATCCCGCGGCGGCTGTAGGAGGAGAACTCCAGGATGCCGGTGTCCATGCGGATCGCGTCTTCCGGACAGGCCTCGACACAGTAGCCGCAGAACACGCACTTGCCGAGATCGATGTCGAACCGCTCGGGCATCTTCTCGATGTCGGGATTGGGGTGCTCGGTGGCGACGATGTAGATGCAGTGCGCCGGGCACACCGTCTCGCACATCATGCAGGCCACGCAGCGCGGCGAGCCGTCGGCCCGCCGCACCAGACGATGCAGCGAGCGCAGGCGCGGCGAGTAGGGCCGGCGCTCCTCCGGGTACTGGATGGTCACCGCGCCGCGGGCGCTCTTCTGGCCGAACGCGTGGGCGATGTGCTTGCCCATGTTGCGGAAGAAGTGGCCGGCGGTCAGCACGAGCCCGCTGACCACCTCGCGCAGGTAGAAGCGCTGTCCGAGCTTCATAGCGCCCCCCACAGCAGCAGCAGCGCGCCGGTCAGCACGATGTTCAGCACGGAGAGCGGGAACAGGCCGAGCCAGCCCAGTCGCATGGCCTGATCGTACCGGAACCGCGGGAGCGTCCACCGGATGAGCATGAGGATGAAGATCATCACGGCGACCTTGGTGACGAACGATCCGACCTGGAGCAGCGTCACCACGAGGGCCGGCACGGCGAAGAAGGCCCCCCACGGCAGATGGAAGCCATCGGCCAGGAGGTAGGGCACCTGCCAGCCGCCCAGGAACATCGAGGTGCAGAGGCCGGCGATGACCGTCGTCTCCACCATGTCGGTCATGAGGAACATGCCGAACTTCATGCCGCTGTACTCGACGAAATAGCCGATGATCTCCGACTCCCCTTCCGGCGTGTCGAACGGGATCCGCTTGGTGGCGGCGATCCCGGCGGTGAGGAATAGCACGAAGGCCAGGGGCTGGGTGATGATGCCCCAGGCCGGCAGCCAGCCCATGAGCAGCGTGCCCTGCCCGCGCACGATATCTTGAAGGTTCAGCGAGCCGTAGACCATCACCACGCCCATGATGGACGCGCCGATGGCGATCTCGGCGGAGATCATCAGGGCCGCTGCCCGCTGACCGCCCAGCAGCGCGTAGTTGTTGGACGAGGACCAGCCCGCCATCATGACGCCGTAGACGCCCAGCGAGAGCATGGCGAACACGTAGAGGAGGCCGACGTTGAGCGTGATCGCCTGCAACGGCACCACCCGGTCGCCGATGGTCAGCGTGTCGCCGAAGGGGATGGAGGCGAACGCCACCAGCGAGAAGAACACGGACACGAACGGCGCCAGCTCGAACAGCAGCCGATCGGCGCGGGCGGGACGGAAGTCCTCTTTCGTCAGCATCTTCAGCGTGTCGGCCAGCGGGTGGAACAGGCCCAGCGCCCGAAAACCAAAGATGGACGCGCGGTTGGCTCCGATCCGGTCCTGCATGATGGCCGACTGCTTGCGCTCCACCCAGCCGAGGATGGCGGCGACGTTGAGGACGAAGGCCATGATGAAGGCCACCCGTCCGAAGGCGATACCGGCCTCGAGCAGGGCTGCGCTCACGCCGGGACCTGCGAGCGCCGACCGGGTGGGACGGGTGCGCCGGCCGAGACGGCGCCGGCGATCATCTGACCGGCGTCCCCGATGCTCTGGTACGTCATGCCGGTGTAGGCGGGAACCGTGCGGGCAATCTCGCGGAACCAGTGCTCGGCCCGCGTCCCCGCCGGCGTACCGCCGAGCGAGGTCAGGATGCGGCCGAGCAGGTCCCACGCTGGTCGCGCCTGGCCGATCGGCTCGACGGCCGGTCGGAAGCGCTGCACGCGCCCCTCGAAGTTGGTGAAGGTGCCGTCGCGCTCGACCCACGCCGCCGTTGGGAGCACCCAGTGGGCGGCCGCGCTCGTCGCGTTGGCGTTGGTCCCCGCATAGATCACCGTCTCGATACGGCCGAGCGCGGCGGACACGTCGGCGGCCGGCAGGCCCGAGGCGAGCAGGTCGTGATCGAAGATCACGAGACCGCGAACCCGGCCCGCCCGTGCGGCCGAGAGCACCGCCGCCGCATCGCCCCCCAGGCCGAGCAGCTCGGCGCCGCGCGTGTTGGGATTGCGATCGGCGCGCAGCAGGAAATCGTCGTCGCGGCCGGGGACGGCCGGCGGCACGGCGAACGCCACCTGGCGGATCCCGCGATGCTCGAGGAGCCGCTTCAGGGCCATCAGATCCTCGTTGGCCATTTGCGGCGACGCCAGCACCGCGATCTCGTCGGGCGAGTGGCGGCGCAGCGCGTCCACCACCGCGGTCAGCGTGGCGTCGGGGAGCGTCGTCAGCCGGGTGGGCGCGTCGACCCAGCCGTAGCCGTAGCGGCCTTCGTCGCAGATCCACCAGGTGTTGACGTCGGCGTTGAAGCGCGGCTTGAGCCGCGCCACCCGGCGGCCCTCGGCGTGATGCGGGCGGCGACGATTCACGTGCACGTCGATGTTGCAGCCGCGCGCACAGCCGGTACAGATCGATTTCGCGGTGTCGAGATACCACACGCGCACCTGGAAGCGGAAGTCGCGATCGGTGAGCGCGCCCACCGGGCAGATGTCGACCACGTTGGCCGAATAGTTGTTTTCCAGATCGCGACCGGGAAAGAGCCCGATCTCCGAGTGATCGCCGCGGTTGAAGATCCCCAGCTCGCCCGTGCCGGTGATCTCGTCACAGAACCGCACGCAGCGCGAGCACAGAATGCACCGCTCCGCGTCGAGCATCACGTGCGGCCCCAGCGGTACCGCCTTCGGCTTGTGAACCTTCTCGTCCACCATCCTGGGATCGTAAAGACCATGCTGCATGTAGTAGATCTGCAGGAAACACTCCCCCGCCTGATCACACACCGGACAGTCCAGCGGATGATTGATGAGATGAAACTCCATCATCGACCGCCGCGTCTCCCTCACCCTCGGCGTATCAGTGAGGACCACCATCCCATCCGTCGCCACCGTATTGCACGCGATCGTGGGCCGCGGCGCCTTCTCGAGGTCGACCATGCACAGCCGACACTGCCCAGCGATGGCAAGAGCGGGATGGTAGCAATAGTGCGGGACTTCGATCCCGAGCCGGCGTGCGGCTTCGATGAGGTTCGTGCCGGCCTCGACCTCGATCTCCTTCCCGTCGATCGTCAGCTTCGGCATGCGCTAAGGCCTCTCGGGGACCGCGGCATCGGCGGGTGCGGGGTGGGTGGTCCCTGGGCGCGCCATCATGGCGAGCCGTAGTCGCCGTTCGAGCGGAGGACTCGGTTCGCGAGCCGCCAACGATTCAACTGGCCCGCGACCCAACCCCCTCTGGGGGATGGGGGGCCGAGGCGAACCGAGTTCGGAGCGAGTTACGGCGACAGGCGAGCCATGCAGGCGCGCCCGGGGACCACCCACCCCGCGCCCGCCGATGCCGCGCTCCGCGTGGGTGACTAGCGGCATAGGGCTTCAAACTCCGAGCGGAACTTCTCGATGTACGAGATGTACGGCCCGATCGCCCCGTCGTAGAAGGCGCAGATGGTGGTGCCGCCCCCACGCTTGGCTACGTCGAGAATCGTGTCGAGATCGTCCTTCTTCCCGTGCCCGTCGACGATGCGATGCACCATCTTGTAGATCCAGCCGGTGGATTCGCGGCACGGCGTGCACTGGCCGCAGGACTCGTGGGCGTAGAAGCGCGCCAGGACCAACAGCGCTTCGGGGATGGACACACTCTCGTCCATCACGATCACGCCGGCCGAGCCGATCATGGAGCCGACCGTCTTCAACCCGTCCACGTCCATGGGGACGTCGATCTCGGTGGCGGTCAGGATCGCGGCCGATCCGCCACCCGGCACCACCGCCTTGAGCCGCCCGCTGCCGCTCACGCCGCCGGCCCGCTCGATGAGCTGGCGCAGCGTGATGGAGACCGACTCCTCGTAGACGGCGGGCTTCTTCACGCGCCCGGACACCGAGTACATCCGGGTGCCCCCCTGGGTCTTGGTGCCGAGACCGGCGAACCACTCGGCGCCCCGCGCGATGATGGGCGGCACACAGCAGATCGTCTCCACGTTGTTGACGATGGTCGGCGCGCCGAAGGCGCCCTTGATCGCCGGGAACGGCGGCTTGATCTTTGGCCAGCCCTTCTTGCCTTCCAGGGAGGACAGCAGTCCGGTTTCTTCTCCACATATGTACGCACCCGCGCCGCGGTGCACGACGATGTCGAAGCCCTTGCCGAGCAGGCCGGCGTCGTACGCTTCCTTCACGGCCGCGCTGAAGCGGCGCCACGGCTGCACGTACTCGCCGCGGATATATACGAACCCGACGGCCGACCGGATGGCGCGGGCGGCGATCAGCATGCCCTCGATGAGGGAGTGGGGATCGCGCTCGAGCAGGTAGCGATCCTTGAACGTCCCCGGCTCGCCCTCGTCGGCGTTGATGACGAGGTAGACCGGACCGGTGTGGTTCTTGGGGATGAACGACCACTTGGTCCCGGTGGGGAACCCCGCGCCGCCCAGGCCCCGGAGATTCGACTTCTTCACGATCTCGGTGATGCCGGCCGGCTCGATCCCCCGCGCGGTGTCCCAGGCGCTGTACCCGCCGGTGGCGCGATAGCCGGCCAGCGTGTGGGAGTCGTTGCGGTCGAAGTTCCGCATCAATACCTTCTCGGCCATCAGCGGAGCCTCTCGAGAATGCGGTCCATCTTCTCGGGCGTGAGGTTCAGCTCGTAGCGGTCGTCCACCTGCGCCATCGGCGCGGCCTCACACGCGCACAGACACTCCACCGACTGCAGCGTGATCCGGCCGTCGGGCGTGGTCTCGCCGGCTTCGACGCCGAGCTGGGCCTTCACGTGCTCCAGCAGTTCCCGCGAGCCCGCCAGGTAGCAGGAAAGGTTGTGGCACACGGCCACGACGTGACGGCCCTTGGGCTGCTGGAAGAAGAGCGTGTAGAAGGTGACGACCTCGTGCACGTGGGCCGGCGAGAGCTCGAACAGGCCGGCCACGTACTCTTCGGTCGGCAGCGAGATCCAGCCAAACGTCTCCTGGGCCATGTGCAGCACCGGAAGCAGCGCACCCCGCTTGTCGGGATAGAGCCCCTGCAGCCGGCGAACCTCGGCGAGCTGCTCCGGCGAGAAGCTGGGAGCACCTGTTGGAGCGGGGCCCGCGAGGCCGGCTCGGTCCGCAGGTGGCCTGTTCGAGGCGCCCGTGGCTCCGCCGGTCATCGATCGAGCTCTCCGCCGATCATGTTCACCGAGCCGAAGGTGGGGACGAGGTCGCCGATCATCTCCCCCTCGATCATCCGATGCAGCGCGGCGACCGGCGGCAAGCACGGCGGCCGGCAGCGCACGCGGTACGGGCGATCGCTGCCGTCGGAAACGACGTAGAAGCCGAGCTCCCCGTTGGCGCCTTCGGAGGCGAAGTACGCCTCGCCCTGCGGCGGCCGGATGCCGTAGCCCTCCATGATCAGCATGAAGTGGTTCATCAGGCCCTCGATCGAGCCGTAGGCGGTCTCCTTCGGCGGCAGGATGACGCGCTTGTCGCGCGTGTTCACGGCTTCCCACTCCGGCCGGTTCTGTCCCTGCAGATTCGGCGACAGGCGGATCGGCATCAGCAGCAGGCCTTCCGTCTTGCCCTGCTTGCCCTGGTCGACGTAGGCCGCGGGGTCGATCGGCCGGCCCTCGAAGTCGACGTTGATCGCACCGCCCGGCATCTGGGCCAGCGCCTGCTCGGCGATGCGCATCGACTGCTCCATCTCGGCCATGCGCACGAGATAGCGGGCGTAGTTGTCCCCGTCCTTCTGGGTCGGGACCTCGAACTCCACGCGGTCGTACGCCCAGTGCGGGTGCGCGCGGCGCACGTCGTAGCCGACGCCGACGGCCCGCAGCAGCGGCCCGGTGATCGCGTAGCCAAGCGTCTCCTCGCGCGACAGACGGCCGACGCCCACCATGCGGTCCATGAAGATCCGGTTGCCGGTCAGCAGCCGGTGGACCTCGTCGAGCACCTCGCGCGTCTGCTTGAAGGCCTCGGCGACCTTGGGCGCGAACCCCTCGGGAAGGTCGGCCTTGACCCCGCCCACCCGGCCGTAGGAGATCGTCAGCCGGGCGCCGGTCACGTCCTCGATCAGCTCCCACAGGAACTCGCGGGCCTTGATCATGTAGAGGAAAACCGTGAAGGCCCCCAGCTCCATGGCCGAGGCGCCCACGCACGTCAGGTGGTCGCAGACCCGCGAGATCTCCGACATCGCGGTGCGGATGAACTTGCACCGCTCGGTCACGTCGATCCCCAGCAGCTTCTCCACGGCCGAGGCGTAGGCGAAGTTGTTGATGAGCGGCGAGACGTAGTTCAGCCGGTCGGTGTACGGGATGGCGTTGTTGTACCCGCCGACCTCGCAGTCCTTCTCGAAGGCCCGGTGCAGGTAGCCGATCTCGACGTCGGCCTTGCGGATGACCTCGCCGTCCAGCTCGGCGTTGATGCGGATGATCCCGTGCATGGCCGGATGGGCCGGGCCCACGCCCACCTGCAGATTCTGGCCGCTGCCAGTCCCGCTCCCCTCGCCCAGCATGAACGCCCGGGTGGTCGTCTCGGCCATGGGCTGAGCTACTGCTTGGGGCCGATCAACGGCTGGCGGCGGTTGATGGGGTAGTCCTTGCGCAGCGCGTGGCCCACGAACTCCTCGTACATCAGGAGCCGGCGGGGATCGGGGTGACCGGCGAAGCGCACGCCGAACATGTCCCACACCTCACGCTCGAGCCAGTTGGCGATGGGCCACAGGTCGACCGCGGTGGGCACCTGCGCGTCGTCCTCGTCGACCCGGACCTTGATGCGCAGCCGGTGGTTGTGACCGACCGAGAACAGATGGTAGACGACCTCGAAGCGCGGGCCGTCTTCACGCCCGGGGTACTTGAGGTAGTCCACTGCGGTGAGATCCATCAGCACGTCGAACCGCAGCTCGGGCTCGTCCCGGCACCAGCGCAGCACGTCCACCAGGCCGGCCCGATCCACCACCGCGGTGTGATCGCCGCGGTGATCGTGGGTCTCGACTATGGCGCCGGC
>Ga0075418_10003263_pt1 | contig 18527 bp, 12 predicted proteins | sample SoiMetdeltSBSDD2_FD_81776 | JGI IMG/M metagenome (GOLD analysis project Ga0075418, IMG submission 81776) | Bulk soil microbial communities from a Populus tree surrounding site in Tennessee, USA - Soil MetaG P. deltoides SBSDD2 | ecosystem: Environmental > Terrestrial > Soil > Tree plantation... | reverse complement strand
TTATCGTTCATTACGAACAGCACCACGGTTTGGTCCTGCGGCGCGGCGGAACTGCCCTCGCGATAGTCGTAGCGCTCGAACGCAACGATGTCACTGTCGCTCCAGCGGGGGCGCGTGCCGCCGCGCGCGAGTTGGTGATGGATGTAGGCCAGGTCGGGCATCTTGCGGTCGCCGAACTGCCCAAGATACGGCGCGTTCGCGTGGCGCGGAAATGGAGTGCCACCGCCCGAGGGCGATTTGACGTAACCATCCGAGTAAATCAGGGGGATGCCTTCCCGCAAGAAGTAGTAGGCATTTTGCAGTTCGCGGCGCGCGGCGAAATCGTTGTCGTGGCTTTGGGCGTGCATGACTCGCACGCTCGCGCTGAAACCGCCCGAGTCTCGCTGATCGAGGCCGGAGAGCGAAGCCCCCGGATTTCCAAGGACGTTATTGAGGTGATTGCGCAAGGGATTGTCGAGCAGCCGCATGCTCGCATCAACATACTCGTCGAAACCCGGCGGCTCCCCGAGATGCTCGCCAAAGATCAGGGCATCGTTGCGGGTCATCTCGCTGTCGAAATTGGAGTTGCGCTGGTTCGAGTCGGCGAAGGCATGGGCGAGATTGAACTCCAACTGCGCATTGCCGGCGTAGCCGTCGAAGCTCTGGTCGCGATCCGTGCCGGTTTGCTGGCCAAAGAACCAGGAAGGGGTGTGCTTCACCGCATCGAGCCGCAACCCATCGCATTTCGCCTGGTCGAAGAGATAACGAATCGAACGAAGCAAGTACGCGTTCACGTCCTCCCGATAAAAATTGGTATTCGCGTTCAGCACCGCCTGGCTTACGTTCCCGAACCCGACGCGCCCCAGCGTGGGATGCAGATCGTAATACTCCGGGTTGTTCGCATGCCGAACGAAGACCGGCTTGGGGGCGCTGCTGCCTTCGGTCAGCCCGAAATTGGCATTCGGACTTTCATGCGCAATGTCCACGAGGCCGAGCAGGCTAAGGTTCTGGACCTGCCACACGCTGTTGTAATCCCGAATGTTGCTGACGTTGCGATAGAAACCATCGGTCGTGACGCGCAGATGAAAATCGCCGGGCACAGTTCCCGGATAAAGATTGGTCGGGACACTGGAGTTGTAGCCCGGCACATCCGGCCCGCGATGATTCATGATATTATCGAAGTAAACGCGCACGCCAAAGCGATGGGCGATCATCACCATCCGCTGGAGTTCCTCTTTCGTGCCGTAGCGCGTGCGCACCGTGCCGCGCTGGTCCTTGTCGCCGAGGTCGAAAGGATCGAACAGATCGTAGCCGATCGAAAGTTCGCCGCCACCTTTCGTGGGGGGAGGCAGCCACAAGCTCGTGTAACCAGCCTCGGCAATCTCGGGAATTCTCTCAGTCACTTCATTCCAGGTGAGATTGAAAAGTTGCAGCATCGCTTCCCCTCGGGCCGAAGACGCGACGGCAAGTGCAAGGGCAAAGCAGAAGAGAGATATGATTCGCTGCACGGCAATAATGGTCCAGCCAAGGATACTTCAGCGCAGCTCCTCGTTCAAGGCGCGTTCATGAGACCTCGAAGTGCTTCACGAAGATTCGATCTTGCCTGGGAGGAGTGTCGTCCGAACAAGAGCACGGCGCATCGGCTTCGCGTTCCCCGTATCGAAAGCGCGAAAGTGACGCGGTCCGCGTGATATTCACTCGCGCCCTTTTGGCCAGCGCAACGAATCGACCCTGTTTCGATGCGAGATCCCTATGGCAGAGCCCATGCTCTAAACTTCTGCATGTAGAACCCATGAGGTGACGCATGAAACTCAGTCCTCGCGCTTTCACTCTTATCGAATTGCTCGTTGTCATTTCGATCATTGCCATCATCGCCGGGCTCCTCCTGCCGGCTCTTTCCACCGCGAAAAAGAAGGCGCTGCGCGCCAGCATGAACGCGGCTGTTACCGATCGCCCGGCTCTGTTGCGGCCGGCCGACCCCGGCAGCGCGCAGGCGCCACCCGAGCGGCCTCCAGCCATTATCAAGACTTTCGCGGCGACAGTTTCACTGAAACCGCAATTGAGTGTGGGCACCGCCGAACCCGAATCCATCTACACAGCCCATCTCAAATCCGAATTCCAGGCGTCCAATCCTGGACGCGCCGGCGATTGCGAAGTGCTCCTGCCATTGCCTCCGCAAATCATTTCGCTGGCCGAGCTCGAGGTTAAGGTCAATTCCCGCCCCAGTGACTCGGTTGAAATTCGTGGCGACAAACTCGTTTGGTTCGGCGCCTTGCCCACTAAACCTACGCCAATGACTATTGATTACTCCGCCGTCGGAAAGGGCCTCTACACCTTGAGGCCTCCGCCCAGCGCGGTGCTCGACACCTTCCACATTGATCTCACGGCCGTCGGTTCGGATGTCCGCATGCTCGAACTCTCGCTGCAACCCACTAAGTACGTCCGCGCCAACGGCAAAACAGTGTATACATGGAATTATAAGCGACTGCTCTTTGGCCGCCCCATCGCTCTCGACGTGCTGGGTATCGCGCCGATCGATCGCCTGGGCCAACTCACGTGGCTCGGTCCCTCGAGCGTGGTCATTTTTGGCCTGGTACTCGGGCTCGTCGCTCACGCCTTTGCGATCCGGAACTTTGACCGTTGGATGCTTGTGCTCATCATGGGAACGTTTACAGGCGCTTACCCATTGATGTACTTCGCCCAGGAGTTCATTCCGCTGACGGCTGCTATCCTTGCGTCCTCTGCGCTTGTGTTGATCGTCATCGCTGCACGCTCCCTCACGATGATGGGCTTTCGCCTTGCGCTCATCGGCATCGTTCTGCCCGCGACGGCCATTCTCGCGCTGACGCTGCTGGCGGCGATCTATCCACGTCTCCAGGGTATTCTGATCACCGCCACAGGGATCGCTGTGTTCATTCTCGCGATGCTTCTCATCCCCAGGTTTACATATGAGAAAGCTCTCCCCGGGGAATCACAGCTCTCGACTGCTTAATGGCCGCGATCGTGAACGCTCCCGCGGAGCGCGCGGCGCGACTAAAGTCGCTGGCGCAGGGGTGGTCAGCCTCTGTGGCTTCCCCCGCGCGGGCGCGGGAAAATCTGAGCGGCACAGGCAGGACGACGTTCCGCAACCTTGAAGGCAGGCCGGGCATAAAGCGAAGTGCGCTGGTAAGGTGCGGACGCGTTACCGGCTAGACGGAGCTCGCCACTCAGAAGTGTCATTAGTAAATACTCGCGACGACCGTTGAGTCGATCTCGCCTTTTTGGGCGAGCGCGAAACAGCTTTGCCGCACATACTCAGGCCTGCCCCTCGTGATACTCTTTATGATGGGAACGAATCGTTCCGCGCAGACCTTTTCTCTTTGAATTCGCCCCCGGGTTTCAACGATACTCTTTCACGTGTGTACCCTATATGCCCGCGACTGCGCGGCGTCCCTGTCAAGACGTCGTATGCGTCGATTCGTGGGATTTATTGCCACTACTTTCCTCATGACATCGCTTGTCGATGGGGCGGCCCAGTTTTCCAGGCACGAATGCGAAAATGATCGACTGCCATTCACCCAACGAACAGAAACAGCACGGGCACTCGACGCATCAACAGCCAGCGCCATGGGCTGGACCGAAGGCCCCAGGCGCGTTCTGTTTATGCGGGTTAATTTCACCGACGACCGTTCTGAGCCCATCTCGGAAACGCAGGCAGCGAATATGATGATGGCTGTGAGCAATTATTTTTTCGAAGTTTCCTATGGTAAAACATCGCTGTCGACGACGTTTACCCCTGTCCTGCAGCTGCCGAACCCGAGGAACTACTATGCTCCTTTCGACTACGCCCTTCTGCCTGATGCGCGAACTTTAGCGAGATCCATCGGGTACGACACCGACAATTACGAACTCGACTGTGTTTTCGCCCAGGGCGGTAACAGCTGGGGTTACTTGCGATCGAAAGGCGCGAAATTGAGTTCGGACCAGTGGCGGATCGTCGCACATGAGTTCGGTCACAACTATGGCCTGAATCATGCCGGCCGCTGGATGGCCACCAACGATTCGATCATCGGCCCTGGCACGCATATCGAGTACGGGAACATTTTCGACGTGATGGGAAACTCCGTCGGACATTTCGGCGTGTATGGCAAACGCTTGCTCGGCTGGCTTTCAGAGAATCAGGTGAAAACCATTGTTAGCAACGGAGTTTATCGTCTTTACCCTTTCGATACACCCTCCGTTCAAACCAATCTTACCTACGCCTTGAAAATCAGCAGAGACGCGGAACGTGATTACTGGATCGAAAAAAGAGAAATCCCCGTTCCCTCTATTGATGAGCGCTGGACTGCCAACGGCATCCTTCTGAATTGGGCTCCGTCGGCAGAGGGCAATCCCCGAACGCAGTTGCTTGACACTCATCCGGACCTGGCGGCAAACATCGAGAATGCGCCGCTTCACCTTGGCAGAACTTTTTCCGATCAACAGGAAGGAATTCACATTACTCCAGTGGCGATCGCTTCTAATAGTCCTCGCTGGATGGATGTCGAGATTAACCTGGGATTCTTTCCAGAAAATCGTGCTCCGACTTTAAGCATTTCTGCGACCACGACGAACGTTGCGGTCAATGAAGCAGTCACGTTCACCGCCACGGCTTCGGACGCAGACGGCGATCCGCTTTCCTATTACTGGGAATTTCGCGACGGTCCTTATGATTACACGACGACGAATGGTCCGGCAGTGGCCAACAGTTGGAACAAAGCCGGATATTACCTCGCCCGTTGCATCGTCACCGATCGCAAGAGTGGAATTGCCAGTCGCATTCTGGTGATTCGCGTTGGCAACACAGACGATTACAGCATCAGCGGTCGCGTGACGGTTGGCAGTCGTCCAGTCGAAGGCGCTCGTGTTTACATCGAAGAGACCCTTGTCACTTACACAGATAGCGACGGCCAATACCTGTTGGCCGGTCTGCCGCCAGGGTCCTACAGCTTGATTGCCGTCAAAGGGCGCTATGCCGCCACGCCGACATTCTCCAATCCGGTAGAGCTGACCTCCAATACGGCGGATAAAGACTTCACCTTGCCTGCTCCGAATGCAGCCTCACAATCGCTTGTCATCGCCGAAGATGACACATTGCCTATCTCACTCGCCGGCAGTATTACAACCGAGAGTCCGATCACCTGGCTTGTGGGCGCAGCACAGCACGGAAACCTTTCCGGAACTCCTCCCGGTATCCTTTACCGGCCGAATGCGAACTACAGCGGCCCAGACAGTTTCATCTACAAGGTGCGCGATGACATGCTCGATTCGGATGTGGCGACAATTTCGATCGATGTTCAGCCGGTAAATGATTTACCAGTGGCGATCGCCCCGAAAACGGCTCTTCTCAGAAATCAAACGATTCCGATAGTCTTGTCCGGTCAGGATGTCGAAGGCGGCATCCTGACTTATTCCGTTTTAAATCCACCAACCCACGGGACGCTTTCAGGTGTTCCTCCGAACCTCGCTTATCACCCGTCTGCGAATTATGTCGGGCGAGACAGCTTTCAATTCAAAGCCAATGACGGAACTTCTGATTCGCAAGCGGCGACCGTTCACCTGGCAATTATCGACAGACCCTCCTTATCGCCGTCACGGTTGATAGGCAATTCGATGTTGCGCTTGCAAGCGAGAGTGACCCCTGGATTCTATTACATTCTCGAAACCTCAAAAGACTTACAAAACTGGACGCCTGCTGATTTTAGCTATGGGACGACCGACACGCTCGTTTACACCGAACTCGCCGGCCGGGAAAATTTGTTCCGTTTTTATCGCCTCAATCTGACCCTCGATTACGAATGACGCTTTTACCGTTAACTTCTCCAGTTCGCCTTTTTGCGCGAGCGCGTAGAGACAGGCGCGGAATCGATTGAGTTGTGTTGCCGGCAATCTTTGAGGCGAAATCGAACGATCCCTTTCTGCCAGTTAGGATGGGCGCCTTGCAGTTTCAGGAGCGCATCGTGGGCTTGGCGGTATTTGCTTTGCGCCTCAGCCGGACGATCTGCAGCGACACTGTCGGCTTCGCTGATGAGCAAAAGGATGGCGCCATAGTCAGCCTCGGGTGTTTGCGCGGCTGCGCCAGGCAAAAAGGCAAGGAGGAGGAGAAGGGCATAAGCCTTCATGCGCCGTGTTCAGTAACAGTTTGATGACCGAATGTCGACGAAGGCAGGTTTGCTTGCCGAATCGGTAACGAGAAAACACGGACCGCGCGAAGACGAGCATGGTGATATCCCGGTTGATCCACCCTGCCCGACACTCTACTATAACCTAAAGCTGAAGCTCAATCACTGTTAAGCGATTCAAACCAGTTATGACAGAGGCTGCGCGAAGTTTACGAGAGCAAGAGCACGTGTCAGTAGTTCCATACGCGCTTTTCGTTCCTTGTTGGTTGTGATGGCACAAAGTGCCTGGGTTGTTCAGGAAGGCTGGGGCTTTTACAACGCGTTGCTCGGCCACGCATATCATCCCATCATTCTGGGCGGCATGGCCGTTCTCGGAGTGATTTCATTCTTTGTGATTCGGCCGTTCGCGACTCGAGTTATCAGTCGGTGGGCTGCCTTTCTTGCATGTGTCGTCGGCTTCACGGTACTGATTGAGATGCTGTTACCGAAGCTTGAAGTGTGATTGATATGACGTGGCCTATCCGCCATTGACCCGACGAAACGGGCTCACCAATATGCGTCAAAGGAAAAGATGCCAGCGAAGAAGACCATTTTTCAAAAAATCAGCGATGACGCCGTCCATGCCAAAACGGACAGGGTCTGGCAGGACTGGTTCGGCATATTAGACAGGTTTGGCCTGAAGGAGAAGGGCCACACGCAGGCAGCAAAGTATCTTCGGGACAAGCATGGCCTCAGTGATTGGTGGGCACAGGCGGTGACGATTCGCTACGAATGGGAGCGAGGCTTGCGCCGCTAAAAATCATCCGGATGAGACCCGGCCGCCTGCCATGCGCCGCAGCGACTTGAGCGGTGAGCTTCCCTGGAAGCCTTCTTGCCTCCTCCACAGTTTCGTCAGTAAATCTGCGCAAACTTCTTCTCCGGATCTATCCCCTGCTCTTTGATCGCTTTGGCTACGACTTTGTGCTCAATCTCGCCTTTTTGCGCGAGCGCGTAGAGGGTGCCGACGACGATGGAGGGCGCGTCGACTTCGAAGAAGCGGCGCAGGTTTTCACGCGTGTCGCTGCGGCCAAAGCCGTCGGTTCCCAGGGTCATCAATCCGCCGGGAACCCAGGGCGCGATCTGGTCCGGCACGGTGCGCATGTAATCGGACACCGCGATGAAGGTGCCCTTCTCTTTCTCCAGCGTGGTTTCCACGTAGGATTTGCGCGGTTTCTCTGTTGGGTGAAGCATGTTCCAGCGTTTCGCCTGGATGGCTTCGGCGCGGAGGCGTTTGTAATTCGTCGCGCTCCAGACATCGGCCGAGACGCCGTATTTTTCAGCGAGGATACTTTGCGCCATCATAGCGTGGCGGACCATCGGGCCGCTCGAAAGAATATGCGTCTTGTGCTTGCCCTTCGGACCCGCGCTGAAGCGATAGAGGCCATTAAGAATCCCCTGCTCCACTCCTTCCGGCATCGCCGGCATGTTGTAATTCTCGTTATATAAAGTGAGGTAGTAAAAGAGGTTCTCGCCATCCTGATACATTCGCTTCATCCCGTTCTGGATGATGATCGCCAGTTCATAGGCGAACGCCGCGTCGTAAGCCATGCACGTCGGAATGGTGCTGGCCTGCAGGAGGGTGTGGCCGTCCTCGTGTTGGAGGCCTTCGCCATTCAATGTGGTGCGCCCCGCGGTCCCGCCGAGCAGAAACCCGCGCGCCATGATGTCGCCCGCCAGCCACATCTGGTCGCCCACGCGTTGGAAGCCGAACATCGAGTAGTAAATGTAGAACGGAACCATGTGGACACCATGCGTGGCATACGCAGTGCCGGCGGCGGTGAACGACGCCATCGAACCTGCTTCGTTAATTCCCTCTTCCAGAATCTGTCCGTCCTTCGCTTCGTGATAATACAAAAGCGACTCGCGATCGACCGGTTCGTAGAGCTGGCCCTTCGGCGAATAAATTCCGATCTCGCGGAACAAACCGTCCATGCCGAACGTGCGCGCCTCGTCCGGAATGATCGGCACGACGTTGCGGCCGATTTCCTTGTTGCGCAGCAACGCGCGCAGCAGGTCAACGAAGGCCATCGTCGTCGAGAACTCGCGGTTACCTCCACCTTTGAGAAATTGGCCAAACGAGGAAAGCGGCGGAACGTTCAGCGGCTTCACGTCGACTTTCCGCTTGGGCAGAAAGCCGCCGAGCGCCTTGCGCCGCTCCATCAAATACTTGATCTCAGCACTGTCCTGCGGCGGCTTATAAAACGGCGTCTCCGCAATCACGTCGTCATCGATCGGAATGTTGAACCGCGCGCGAAACTCGCGAAGCTCTTTCTCGTTGAGTTTCTTTTGGCCGTGCGTGATGTTGCGCCCTTCGCCCGCTTCACCAAGCCCGTAACCTTTGATCGTCTTCGCGAGAATGACCGTCGGCTGGCCCTTGTGTTCCATGGCCGCCTTGTAAGCCGCGTAAACTTTTCGCGAGTCGTGCCCGCCGCGATACATTTTGCGCAACTGATCGTCGGTAAGATGGTTCACCAGGTTGAGCACCTCCGGATACTTTCCAAAGAAGTGCTTGCGAATGTAACTGCCCGGCGAAACGGAATACTTCTGGTATTCACCATCGACCGTTTCTTCCATGAGCTTGATGAGCAACCCGCTCGTGTCCTTCGCCAGCAACTCGTCCCAGTCCGAGCCCCAAATCACTTTGATCACGTTCCAGCCCGCGCCGCGGAACAGTCCTTCGAGTTCCTGGATGATTTTTCCGTTGCCGCGCACCGGCCCGTCGAGCCGCTGCAAATTACAATTGATGACCCAGATCAGGTTGTCGAGATTCTCGCGCGCGGGAAGCGTTAGTTGGCCGAGCGTCTCCGGCTCGTCGCACTCGCCGTCACCCACAAAACACCAGATCTTCGGCTCGCGGGTCCACTTCACCAGCTTGCGCGCCTGCAAATAGCGATTGAACCGCGCCTGGTAAATCGACGTGATCGGGCCCAGGCCCATCGACACCGTGGGGAACTGCCAAAAATCCGGCATCAAATACGGATGTGGATACGACGACAGCCCGCCGCCCTCGGCGAGTTCCTGCCGAAAATTATGAAGATGCTTTTCGCTGAGCCGCCCTTCGAGATACGCTCGCGCGTAGTTGCCCGGCGTCGCGTGCCCCTGGAAGAACACCAGGTCCGCCGGCTGGCCGTCGTCGCCACCACGGAAAAAATGGTTCTGGGCGACTTCATAAAGCGTCGCTGCCGAAGCGAACGTCGAGATGTGCCCGCCAAGCCCGCTGTGCTTGCGATTGGCGTTCACCACCATCGCCATCGCGTTCCAACGAATTAAACTCTTGATCCGCGTCTCGACACGCCAGTCGCCAGGATACTCCGGCTGCTGGTCCACCGGGATCGTGTTGAGATAAGGCGTGAGCGTCGTCGGCGGGACGCGAATCCCGGCCTCGCGGAGCCGATCGATCAGGTTATCGACGAAGAACGGTGCCTCATCCGAGCCCTGCGTTTTGAGGACGTATTCGAGCACGAACTCCAGCGATTTGAACCACTTGCGCGTCTCGCCAGTCGGCTGCGCAGGACGGCGCGAATGCCCTTCGCTGCCGTGGTTTTGCTCCCCGTTGCCCTGCTCGACCTGCCCAACTGTACGCTTCTCAATCACCCGCACAACATAGTCGAGCAAGCGAAACTATGCCAAGGTAATCGTGCCCAATCTTGGGCTCCAAGGATTCTCGCAAATGCTTACGCGCGAGAGACTTTTGTGCTTTGATGATGTCAGTGCATTACATCGATCTCACGCTTGCCAGTCCCGCTGAAAACGTCGCTTGCGACGAGACGTTGCTGGACTCGTGCGAACACGATTCGTTCGATGAGGTTCTGCGCACGTGGGAAAGCAACGAGCCTTTTATCGTCGTCGGCTACGGCAACCACGTTGATCTGGAAGTGGATCGCGCCGCGTGCGAAAAGGACGGCGTGCCCGTCATTCGACGATGCAGCGGGGGCGGCGCCGTGGTGCAAGGCCCCGGTTGTCTGAATTACTCCCTGGTGTTGCAGATTCATCGTCACGCGGAGTTGGCGAGCATCACGAGCGCGAACTGCTCGATCATGAAGCGCAACGCGGCGGCAATTTCAAAGTTGCTCGGCAAAGAAGTTTCGGTTGAGGGCTTCACTGACCTGGCAATTGGCGGTCTAAAATTTTCTGGCAACGCGCAGCGCCGCAAACGCACGCACCTGCTCTTTCACGGGACGTTCCTGCTTGATAGCTTCGACTTCGCGCTCATCTCTCGCTACCTCAAACACCCATCCCGCGAACCGGAGTATCGAGGCACAAGAACTCACGACGAGTTTGTCACGAGCGTGGCCTTGAATGCCGAGCAAGTGAGGTCCGCTCTGCGGCACGAATGGGGCGCAACCAAAGAATTGAACGCAGCTCCCGACGAACCATTGCGCACGCTTGTGGCGACGCGATACTCGCGTCCGGATTGGAACTTCAAGTTCTGACCGCTAATGCGCCGGGGCGGGCGTTCCGGCCGCGCCAACCATCGCTTCCTTTTTCGCAGGTGGCCTGAACAGGACAGCCAGCACGACGGCCGCGACAATCGCAGCAATGCACGGAATAAGGAACAGCCCTTTGAAATCGATGACCCCATCTTTGAAAAATGTCTCGCTGATTAACTTCGGGCCAACGGCATTGGCGGCGAGAGGACCCAATCCGAAAATCATCAGGTTAAACAAGCCTTGCGCGCTCGCGCGCGCGTCCTTGGGAAAGAATTCGTCGACGAAAATGTAAACGGTCGCGAAGAAGAATGCGTAACAAATGCCATGCAGTACGTTCACGAGGATGATGATCCCCTGGTGTTGCGGCATGAACGCAAACACGGCGAACCGCGCTGCGTGACCAAGAATGCCGATGATCATCGTTGCTTTCCATCCCAGCCTTTTCAAGGTAACGCCCAAAATCAGCATCGTGAGAATTTCGGCGACCTGGCCGATGCTCATCACGGGCATGATCCAATTCCCTGGAATACCGACGCCGCCCTGCGCTACTGGCGTGCCGAGAAATCTCCCAGTCCAGTTGAAGAAAAGGTTGTGCACGGTGGCGTCGACAAACGTGACGATCCACAAAATGAGAATGAATGGGAGCGCCAGCAACTTCATGGCTTCGAGCCACGCGAGCTTCGAGCCAGCCCCTTCTTCAACGCGCTTGGGTGGCGTGTGCGGCAACGTGAGACTGAAAATGGCAAGGACGAGCGATGCGATCCCTGCGAGGATGAAAGTCCATTTGGTTCCGGCTTGCAACGCCGGCCCCGTCAGTCCCGAACCGAGCACGGTGCCCAACCATTTGATAAAGCCCTGCGGATTGGCCGCCTTGACCGCGTCCCAATCGACAAGAATGAATGTGAACGGCCACGCGGCCAAAATCCAGCCGATGGTTCCACCCATGCGCACAATGCCGAATTCCTTTTGCGCGTCCTTCATGTGAGCAAACGCGACAGAATTCACGATGGAGAGCGTCGGCACGTAGAGCAGACAGTGAACCCACATTAGAATACAGAACGGCAGGAAGGATTTCGTCCAGGCGAGCGCGAGAATGGCGGCACCACCGATGATGTGGCTCACCGCGAGAAACCGCTCCGCCGCAAAGTTGCGATCCGCAAATTGGTTGCTGAAAAACATGCCAACGATTGCCGCCACGGGAAAGCCATTGAGAATCCACGTTTGCTGCGAAGGCGTGAAGCCGAGGCTCGGCAGATAGCCAAAGACCAATGGATACCACGCTCCCCAGATGAACAGTTCGAGGACCATCATGAGGAACAGTTTGAAGCGGACGGCTTTGTTCATAGGTGTTGGGCAAACCTTACGTAAACCGGCGCGCCGCTGGCAAGCACGTTGCGCTGGTCTGGGTTGTCAAAGCCGGTCCCCGTTCGTACCTTTAGGTCGTGCGGACTGCCTTCAAAGAGTGGGCCATTGTCGTGGATGCGCTGGGGCGCGGGGAGCAGATTGTTATTCTGCGCAAGGGTGGCATCAGCGAGGGGCGCGGCGGTTTTCAGGTCGAGCACCCGGAGTTTTTGTTGTTTGCCACTTTGTTTCATCAGCAGCGTGAGTCGGTGCTGCCGCACGCACAGCGGCGATACGACGCCATCGCTTCGCGTCTGCCCGCGGCGGACAAACTTCGGATTGAGTTCTTTGCGAAAGTGGCCGAGTGGCGCCGGCTGGATTCGCTGGCGGATGCCGAGCGGCTGCGCGGGCAACACATTTGGCGCGACGAAGTTGTTGCGGAGCGCTTCGAGTGGGGGCGAACGAAGAATATTTTTGCGATGGCTGTGCGAGTCTTCCGGCTGCGCAGCGCGGTCGAGTTGCCCATGTCACCTTCGTACGGCGGTTGCAAGTCGTGGATCGAGTTGGAGGAGGAGGTTGACGTGCGCGACGCCACGCCGGTGCTCGATGACAACGCGTTTAACGCCAGGCTCGCGCAGTTCGCGAGCGCGCTCGAGGCAGTGGGCAAATGAAACTGCCTCCTTTGGTATTGGCGTCGGCTTCGCCGCGGCGCAGTGAGTTGCTCAAGCAACTTGGGCTTGCGTTTGAGGTGATCCCAGCCGAAGCGGAGGAGATCTCGCCGAAGCACTTGTCGCCTCACGAAGTCTGCGAGGTGAACGCGCACCGCAAAGCGCGCGCGGTGGCTCGACAGCACCCGGATTCGCTCGTGATCGGCGCGGACACGGTGGTCGCGCTGGGCATGACCATCTTCGGAAAACCAAAAGACACCAGCGATGCGCAACGGATGTTGCGCGCTCTGGGAGGGCAGACGCATCACGTGATCACGGGCATCGCGTTGATGCATCTCGCGGCGCGGCGGGAAAGACTCTTTGCCGTCAGCACGATGGTCGTCTTTCGCAAGCTGACCGCAGCACAGGTCTCCGAGTATGTCGCCAAGGTCCACACGCTCGACAAAGCGGGGGCGTACGCGATCCAGGAATATGGCGAAATGATCGTGGAACAAATCAACGGCTCGTTCAGCAACGTGGTCGGGCTGCCGCTGGAGCGGCTCGAAGAGGAATTGCGTGATTGGCAAATCCGTTAGGAAGTTGACGCAAGTTCCTGCCATAGGTGAACGCCCAGGCGGCCGCCGCGATCGTAGCACGTAAGATCGAATTTTTCGTTCGGCGAATGCGGATTGTCGTCGGGCAGAGCGAGGCCGAGGAGGAGCGTGTCCGCACCGAGCTGCCGCTTGAATTCGGTGACGATGGGAATGGAGCCACCCTCGCGCATCAATAATGGAGCGTGACCAAAAGCCGACTTGAGGGCGCGCAACGCGGCCTGGGCTTGACTGCTCTCGGGCGAAACGAGATAGGGGTCGCCGCCGTGCCCGGATTCGACTTCAAGCCGCACCGTGGACGGGCAAATGGCTTTCAAGTGCTTCGCGACGAAGCGCTGGACCGTCGCGGGCTTCTGATTTGGGACGAGCCGGCAGGTGATCTTTGCGCGCGCCCAGGCCGGAATGATGGTCTTGCTTCCCTCGCCCTGATAACCGCTGGTGAGCCCGTTGATTTCGAGAGTAGGCCGAGCGGAACGCTGCTCGATGGGGGTGAAACCGCGCTCGCCGAACAATGCGGGCACGCCCAAAAACTTTTTGTATTCGCTTTCTTTGATCGGAAGCTTCGCGAGTTGCTTGCGCTCATAAGTCGTGAGCGGCACGACGTCGTCGTAGAAGCCTGGCACGGCGATGCGGCCATTCTTGTCGCGGAGTTTCGCGAGCATTTGCGCGAGAGCCATGGCGGGATTTTCGAGGGAGCCGCCGTAAATGCCCGAGTGCAAATCGCGCGAAGGGCCGTGGACGATCACTTCGAAGGCGACGATGCCGCGCAAACCGTACGTGAGCGCGGGATGTTTTGGACTTGGGATTCCGTTGTCGGAAATGACGACGGTGTCGCACTTCAATTCCGCGCGATTCTTCTTGAGGAATTCACCCAGATGTTCGCTGCCGACTTCCTCTTCGCCTTCGATCACGAAGGTCAAGTTGCAGGGCAACTCGGTTCCTGTTTTCAGGTACGCTTCGACGGCGTTGAGGTGCGCGAGGTGCTGGCCCTTGTTGTCGCTGGAGCCGCGTGCGAAGAGCGCGCCGTTATCGATGCGCGGCTCGAACGGCGGCGAGGTCCACAGTTCAAAGGGCTCGGCGGGTTGCACGTCGTAGTGGCCGTAGACAAGATAGCTCGGCCGCTTTGCGCGATACGGAGTTTTGGCGACAACGATCGGGTTTCCACCGGTGCTCTCGATGCGAGTGTCCAGTCCGATTCCGCTGCAGTGATCGTGAATCCACTGCGCGCACGCCGCGACATCCTGCTTGTGATGACCCTGCGCCGAGACGCTCGGGAAGCGAACGTAGTCGCTCAGGTCGCGAACGAATCGCTCGCGGTTCTCCTGCAGGTAATCGAGGGGTGACTTCATCGCGTGTGTGTAGCAACGGCGAGTTGATGGGCCAAGCTGTTTCGCTACTTCTTAGGTTTTTGGAGGCGGTCCAGCAAACCTCCGAGTGGATTCCGCTGGGCCGGCGCATTCGTCGTCGCGGTCGACGCGTTGGTTGTCCCACTCGGCGCGTTGGTGTTCGCTGCGGGCCGATTGGTATTGCGGTCGCCGGTGAGTAAACCGCCGACACCTTGAAGGATTTTGCCGGCATCGCCGCCGCCACTCCCTAAAAGGCCACCTGCGGAACGTGCCACCAGCCCCGCGATGGCAGTTTTGTTTACGTTTGGTTTGGGATCGCCGATGGTGCCGCGAACATGGGCCAGCGTTGGCAGTTTGACATAGGCGTCGTTCGTCGAAGCATTAGCGGGGAGCACACGGGCTCGCGCCGCGACCGGATAGCTTAGTGAAATCTCCACTGGAATGTCCTTTAGCGGCGAATTGGTCAAGACATCGGCGATTGGGATAACGCCCTGGGCCTGCGCATTAAAGGCGTCGCTCACCACCGTGAGGTCAGCCAAATTAATCTGCCCGTCGCCGAGTTTGACTGTACTGGTGAGCAATTTGACGGGCGATTTGCTGAGGTCAGGCATGCCCAGCGCGAGGCCGATGCCAGTTAGAATAGTATTAAATGTGCCCAACACTGTTTTGGAACGCGGGCCGACGAGTTGAATATTGGCGTTGGTGACTACGAGACCGAGATTGCCGACGAGGGTTTTCTTTAGATTCACGCCAGTGGTACCCGCGCCCTTGATGCCAATGTCCGCGAGAAGTTCGCCCTTAACGCGCCCCTTGTAATCGGGTGAGAAGGAATTGGCCACGGGTTCGGCGGGGATACGATTGGCCTTGAAGGCGATGTCGTACTTGTATCCAGGGACGCTGAGGTCGAGATCGACGGAGGCATCGATCGGCCCGCCATTGATGCTCATTTCAAGTGGCTTAAGGGTCACGAGCGAGCCGTCGACCTTTGCCACGCTCCGGAAGTTAGCGATGTCGATTTCGCGCAAAAACAGGCGGCCAATCTGGACCTCCGCGACCGTATTGCGGAGCGGCAACGTGATGGGATCCGGTTCCTTGTTTGCCTCACCTGGTGGAACCGGGGCCGGGGCAGTGCCCGCCTCTTCGGGTGTCTCAGGCGCTTTGTCGCCCGCGACGAGATCATAATATTGCGTGACGTCGAGAGTCTCGGCCGTGACTTTCAAGTTGCCCTGCATCGCATTGGTTTGTGACTGGTCCAAGCGCCCAGTGATCTTCACAACGTTCTTCGCGCGATCCGTGGGCGTGAGGGACAGTTCGCAATTCTGGAGCTCGGTTACTTTCGCCGTTTTCGCGGCCTCGAGCTTGAAGCCTGCGCCCAGCGGGAGTTGCGGGTTCTTTTTCTTCGGATCGCGCAGGGCGAGGTTCACCACTTTGAAATCCGCCTTGATCTTCGCATCGTCCGCGCTGGAGAGGCTGGCGGAGGCGTTGCCGTTGATCAGCACCGTCACTAATTGCTTACCAGGGAAGAGCGGTTCGAGGAACGGGCGGACGGCGTTTTCGTTGAGGTTGGCGAGCTTGAACTCGAGTTGGCCAGTCTGCTTCTGCTCGTTGAATTTTCCGGTGACATCGAAATTGCCGCCGGGCTTGCCGGCGCCGGTGAGCGCGCCGGAGACCTTGCGCAATTCCAGTTCGCTGCCTTTTTTGCCAGCATCGATATCCACGTTGAGGCCGAAATTGTTGAATTTCTTTTCGCCGTACTGACCGTTGAAGCTGACGACCGCGAGTTTGCCGTTGACACTTTGGTCTTCGCCCTTTTGCGTGACCCGGAGCTGGCCATTCAAGGCGCCGGAGGTCGCGCTCGCGTCAGCTCGCGCGAGAGCCTTCAACACGGCAGGCAGAGCGCCGTCGAGGGTGAGTTGAGCATCCGTGGTCTTCGCATTCAGATCGGTCTGAGCGTTTCCGGCGACGGTCAACATGGGTTGTCCGGCCTGCGTGGTCTCAACGCGCAATTCGGGCAGGGTGATTTTCTTCATGTCAACGGCCTGGCCGCGCGCGCGCAATGCGACCGCGACGTTTTGGAATCGATTGCTCGCAATGGTCACAGCGAGGCCGTCGATCTGTGACGTGGCGTCGAGGGCGAGTTGTTTGCCGGACTGCTGCGATTGCAGGTTGACGGTCGCGTTCACTTTGCCGGCGGGGTCGAGATCGGCGGCGAGGGCTTTCCAATCGGCGAGGTTCAAGCCGTCCACAACGAGGCGGAGTGTGGAGTCGCCGGCACTCGGCGCGGCGGCGCCCCACGCAATGCGCATGGGGCTGGTGAGATCGCTTTTGAGGACAGTGCGGCCGCCCTGCACGCCGTTGAGAGTGAACGCGCGAATGTCAGCGGTCTTGTTCGCGTTATTCACCGCGGCGTCGTAGGTGAGCTGAAGGTCCATGGGCGGCGTTGTTTGCGCGGCGCTCTTGATGCTCAATTTTGCGACGGCGACCTGGCCTTGCGCGGTGATCGCCTTACCGGCATTTGCGAACTGAATCTGGTTCGTGGAATTGATGACGGTGGAGCCGAAATCCAGGCCCGAGGCCGCGCCGGCGAGGTTGAGCACCTGGCGATCTATGGAGAGGACGAGCACGTTGACCTGGCCCTCCATTTTGTTCATGTCGAACGGTCCCTGGGCGCGCACTTCGCCGAGAGCGATGTTGCCCTTTTTAAACTGCAACGCGACTTGCTTGATTTCAGTCGGCGTGGTCTCGGTGGTGAACTGGGCGACAAGGCCGGCCAACTCGGCCAAAGTTCCCGAGCTATTTTGAACATTGAATTGTCCCCCACCCTGCACAGTGGCCGGCTTCAAATTGGGTGAGAAAGCGATGGTCCAATTGCCATTCAGCTTGCCGGCGAGTGAACCCGGCTGACCGCCCGGCGGATTGTTGGCCATGTTCACGTCTGCGCCGAGCGCGAGCTTCGCGGTCGCGCCGTTGCGGAGGTCGTCGAGGGTGATATTCACGTTCGAAATTTCGGCGGTGTTGCGCTGTCCGTTGGCGTGTTGTTGGACGGTGCGGACAGTGGCATTGTTGAGCGCGAACTTTTTCAAATCGATTTTGGGGGCCTCGCCTTTTTTCTCTTCCTTTTTGGGCTCTTCTTCCTTTTTCTGCGAGGCAAGGATGGGATCGAGGTTGCTGGAGCCGTCCGGGGCTGTGACGATCTGCACGACCGGAGCGACGATCGCGACTTCCTCGACTTTGATATTGCCGCCGATAATTTTAAAGAGGCTGTAACGCGCGCGCACTTCCTGCGCGGTGAGCAGCGTCTCCTTGCCGTTGGGCGTGACCTTCAAATCCTTCAGCACGACGCGGCTGAACGGGCTAATCGAGGCGTCGCCCACTGTGATAGTCGAGTTCATCGATTTGCCGACGCGCGGAAGGACCACGGACCTGAGGAACGCCGCGCTGGTGGCCACGAGGTAAAGCACGACCAACAGGATTAGAAATATGATCCCAAACCACATGAGCCGTTTTGGCCATGATTTGGGCCTCCTTACCGACACATTCGAATCAGCCATAAAGTTCCCTTTCACCAGCCCCACTCGCAGGGGGCGAGCAGGCCATAATAAGGTTAGACGCTGACAAGGCAATTGTCATATGGGGGAGTTGGGGTTGGCGAGGGGTTCCTGACGGTTTGCCGGTGCATGGATTGTTTCGGCCTCGAGATATTTTTGCAGGACGGATTGGAGGCACTCGTACGGGCTCACGACGATGGATCCCATGTCCGGAAGTGGTGAAGGGTCGGACGGCAATGACGAATGCCGAATGTCGAATGACGAATCAATGACTAATGACGAAGAATCGCCCTCAGGTTGATCAGTTTGGTGCGTGCGACTGGTTTGGGATTGGACTACGCCAGAGGCGCCGGGAATCGGTGAAAAATCGGCGGGTGACGATTTTGGTTGTTGTAAGTCGTTGGTATTGCGGGGTTGGGTGGGTGGAAAATCGGCGAGTTCGCCGA
>Ga0075418_10003260_pt1 | contig 18534 bp, 26 predicted proteins | sample SoiMetdeltSBSDD2_FD_81776 | JGI IMG/M metagenome (GOLD analysis project Ga0075418, IMG submission 81776) | Bulk soil microbial communities from a Populus tree surrounding site in Tennessee, USA - Soil MetaG P. deltoides SBSDD2 | ecosystem: Environmental > Terrestrial > Soil > Tree plantation... | reverse complement strand
GAAGGCAGGAGATTAGTGGTCCAGACCCGTTGATCAGGGCCACTCAGCCCGTGTGGGGTGCTTCCTGATCGATGTCGTCTCCCTCTCCATCGCGTCATCCTCAATAAATTCGATGTGTGGCCGGGCTGTCGGTGCCCGCGATGGCGAGGTTGCCGATCCCCTTGCCGCTGGCGTCGGCGGTGCCGCCGGTGAACGCCAGGGCGGCGTTGCTGAAGCTCGAACTGGCCGTGGCGTCACCCACGCCGACCGAGAGTCCACTGACCGAGACCGCGCACCAGGGTCGGCCGATGCGGTGGGTGCCCCGATGTCCAGCGCCAAGAGGGGAGCGCCATCACACCCGGCGCACGCAGCGGCAAACTTGACCGATGTCCTCATGAGACCCCTCCTCAATTCTTATCCGCCAAAGCCGCCGACGTCGCAAACGTTAGATCTGTTTGCTGTCCGCGATAGCAAATTCGCCGAAAAAGTCGGGCCATCGGGCCCCATGGGTCGGTGCCCGCCCGATACGTGCTCAGTAGGTGGATCAGGCTGCGGTTCTCGCCGTCGATGCGCAGCGTCCAGCCGACCAGGTAGCCGAGGCCGACAAATCGCCAGGTTCGTCAGAGGTGAGCGGATCGGGCGCGCGCAGGCTTGTCCAGCCCTTACCCCACGCGATAGCGACCGCATAGAGATGCGTGGTGCCCACCAGGATCTTGAGATCGGGCGTTGCCGTGATGTCGTCGATTAGGTACGGGGACGAGTACTTGGAACGGTTCGCCGGGTGATGGGAACAGCGCCACGGTGACCGGTGACTGGGCTTTAGCAGTTGCTCACTTTGGCGATGAGAACAAGCCACGGCTACAGGTTACCAACGCGCCGCATTTGCAGGCCCACAGGGATAGCAACTCGGCCACCGTCAACGGCGACTACAACGACGCGTATGCGTACCTGAGGGTGGCAAACACCGCCACGGTCACCGGCGAGTGGGGCTGTAACGGGCGACCCGTTTCGGGCTTGGCGGGACGAACCAATAGATCAGACGGGGGATGGCGTTATCCGGTTCCGCCCTCGATTTGATCGGCGACGCGAAGCAATCCAGCGGCCAGCGCCCGCGCCTCATCGCTCGTCAGGTGCAGGCAGTGATCGATAGTCCCGCTGTTGGACAGCTCGATGTCCTCGAGATGGACATACACGCAAGGGCCTTCCCGCCAATGCCGGTAGGCCATCACCCCGACCTTCTGCGGGTACACACCGCGGTCGTCGCGCGCGATGTCCTCAAGCGACAAATCGACGTACGCGGATGGCCCCCAACATGTTTGATCGCCCCGGAACATTTCGTTGGCGTGGCCGTGGCCGTGCTCGCACCACGGTGCACACACGACGGGCGGAAGCGGCGGACGTTCGGTAGTGGTCATCGCCCGGCACATCTGTCGATCTCGTCGGCACACTCGAGAAGCACCGAAGCGAGTTCACGAGCCTGAGAACTTGTGAGGCCCGTGTCAGAGTTGGTCTCCGCGTAGACGAACGGATGTTCGTTGAGGCTGCCGTCGTCCACCCGACCGTCTGGGTACTGGACCGCGGTCGTCGCAACGATCACGTCGTCGCGGCCAGCAATGCCACGGCTAGTCCCGTGCAGGATGCGGTAGGGCTCGTCGTCGTCTTAACAGATGTCAACTTCGGCGCCGGCCGGGTGCAGGACGTTGGCGAGGTTGTCGGTTGTGGTGGTCATTTTGGTGATGTCCCCTATCTCGCTGTTTGCTACATCACCCGCATGTGCTGACGAAGAACCACTTGGGCACGGTGACCAGGGCGAAACCGGGCTCCATCCGCACCACATGCGGCACGATCGACGCGAAATACGGCACTCGCGCCATCGCGGCGGCCGAGAACAGCCGGGTGCCGCCGGGCACTGAATCGAGGCGTTTCCACATCCGATATGTAGTGGTCTCTGCTGCCATGGCGGGCTACCTTACTCTGGAGTAAGGTAGCTGCGGATTCTCCGTGGCCAGGAATTTGGATGAGGCCCCACATCTAGGGCATACTATTCGGGTTGCCTTGAGCCGGGTTCGCGCCTGGCCGGGGCATACGACCAGCGCCCGAACGGGCGCGTCCGGTCTCCACCTCGATCGTGACGATTTTCGCCGCGGCCGAGTGTGCGTAAGGGCGACACGCCCGACCGCGGGGATCGGTGGACCACAGACAGATAAACAGCGGCGGCATACCAGCGCGAGTTGCGCCGGACAGAGCGGCCCAGACATGGGCCCAGTAGGAGTGAGGTAGGAGAAGCGTGGCGGGACAGAAGATCCGCATCAGGCTCAAGGCCTACGACCACGAGGCGATTGACGCCTCGGCACGCAAGATCGTGGAGACGGTCACCCGTACCGGTGCCAGCGTGGTTGGCCCTGTGCCGCTGCCGACTGAGAAGAACGTGTACTGCGTCATCCGGTCCCCGCATAAGTACAAGGACTCGCGGGAGCACTTCGAGATGCGGACGCACAAGCGACTGATCGACATCCTCGACCCGACGCCGAAGACCGTTGACGCCCTGATGCGCATCGATCTGCCGGCCAGTGTCGACGTCAACATCCAGTAGGAGACCAGAGAACGATGGCTAGAAAAGGCATTCTGGGCACCAAGCTGGGCATGACGCAGGTGTTCGACGAGAACAACCGGGTCGTTCCGGTGACGGTCGTCAAGGCCGGCCCCAATGTCGTGACTCGGATCCGTACGCCAGAGCGTGACGGCTACTCCGCCGTGCAGCTCGCCTACGGCGAGATCAGCCCGCGCAAGGTGAACAAGCCGCTGACCGGGCAGTACAAGGCGGCCAACGTCAACCCGCGGCGCCACCTCGCCGAGCTGCGCCTCGACGACGAGTCGGCCGCAAGCGAATACGAGGTCGGTCAGGAGCTGACCGCCGAGATCTTCGCCGACGGCACCTACGTCGACGTGACGGGCACCAGCAAGGGCAAGGGTTTCGCCGGCACCATGAAGCGCCACGGCTTTTCCGGCCAGGGCGCCAGCCACGGTGCGCAGGCGGTGCACCGTCGTCCCGGTTCCATCGGTGGCTGCGCCACTCCGGGCCGGGTGTTCAAGGGCACGCGCATGTCGGGCCGGATGGGCAACGACCGCGTGACGACGCAGAACCTGTTGGTGCACAAGGTCGATGCCGAGAACGGCGTGCTGCTGATCAAGGGTGCCATCCCCGGTCGCACCGGTGGACTGGTCGTGGTCCGCAGCGCAATCAAGCGAGGCGAAAAGTAAATGGCTGCCAAGACTCTCAAGATTGATGTCCACACCCCGGGTGGCAAGACGGACGGCTCTGTCGAGCTGCCTGCCGAGCTGTTCGACGTCGAGCCCAACATCGCGCTGATGCATCAGGTCGTTGAGGCGCAGCGTGCCGCGGCCCGCCAGGGCACGCACTCGACGAAGACGCGCGGCGAGGTTCGCGGCGGCGGCAAGAAGCCGTACCGCCAGAAGGGCACCGGCCGTGCCCGCCAGGGTTCGACGCGTGCCCCGCAGTTCACCGGTGGTGGCACCGTGCACGGCCCGAAGCCGCGCGACTACAGCCAGCGCACGCCCAAGAAGATGATCGCCGCCGCCCTGCGCGGGGCGCTGTCGGACCGGGCGCGCAACGGTCGCATCCACGCGGTCACCGAGCTGGTGGAGGGTCAGACTCCGTCGACCAAGAGCGCCAAGGCGTTCCTGGCCACGCTGACCGAACACAAGCAGGTGCTGATCGTGATCGGCCGCAGCGACGAGACCGGTGCGCTGAGCGCGCGCAACCTTCCGGGTGTGCACATCATCTCGCCGGACCAGCTCAACACATATGACGTGCTGAAGGCCGACGACGTGGTGTTCAGCGTCGAGGCGCTGAATGCCTACATCAGCGCGAATTCCAAGACCGCCGAGGAGGTTTCGGCCTGATGGCGACCGTCACTGACCCCCGCGACATCATCCTGTCCCCGGTCATCTCGGAGAAGTCCTACGGGTTGATCGAGGACAACGTGTACACGTTCGTCGTGCACCCCGACTCGAACAAGACGCAGATCAAGATCGCGATCGAGAAGATCTTCAAGGTCAAGGTCGCGTCGGTGAACACCGCCAACCGGCAGGGCAAGCGCAAGCGCACCCGCGCCGGCTACGGCAAGCGCAAGGACACCAAGCGCGCCATCGTCACGCTGGCCGCGGGAAGCAAGCCGATCGACCTGTTCGGAGCACCGGCCTAGGCCGGCGGGAAGCAGAGAGACCTAGAGAATCATGGGAATTCGCAAGTACAAGCCGACGACCCCGGGTCGTCGCGGTGCCAGCGTCTCCGATTTCGCCGAGATCACTCGCGACCATCCGGAGAAGTCGCTGGTTCGTCCGCTGCACGGTAAGGGCGGCCGCAACGCGCACGGTCGGATCACCACCCGACACAAGGGCGGTGGCCACAAGCGTGCGTACCGCGTGATCGACTTCCGTCGCCACGACAAGGACGGCGTCAACGCCAAGGTCGCGCACATCGAGTACGACCCGAACCGCACCGCGAACATCGCGCTGCTGCACTACCTCGACGGCGAAAAGCGCTACATCATTGCCCCCGAGGGACTTTCGCAGGGCGACGTGGTGGAGTCGGGTGCCAACGCCGACATCAAGCCCGGCAACAACCTGCCGCTGCGCAACATCCCGGCGGGCACCGTGATCCACGCCGTGGAGCTGCGGCCCGGTGGCGGCGCCAAGCTGGCCCGCTCGGCCGGCGCCGGTATTCAGCTGCTCGGCAAGGAAGGTACCTACGCGTCGCTGCGTATGCCGTCCGGCGAGATCCGTCGCGTCGACGTGCGCTGCCGCGCCACGGTCGGCGAGGTCGGCAACGCCGAGCAGGCCAACATCAACTGGGGTAAGGCCGGCCGGATGCGGTGGAAGGGCAAGCGCCCGACCGTCCGCGGTGTCGTGATGAACCCGGTCGACCACCCGCACGGCGGCGGCGAGGGCAAGACCTCCGGCGGCCGTCATCCGGTCAGCCCATGGGGTAAGCCCGAGGGCCGTACCCGCAAGGCGCACAAGCCAAGCGACAAGCTCATCGTCCGACGCCGGCGCACCGGCAAGAAGCACCACCGGTAGGAGTAGCCGATGCCACGCAGCCTTAAGAAGGGTCCGTTCGTCGACGACCATCTGCTCAAGAAGGTCGACGTGCAGAACGAGAAGAACACCAAGCAGGTCATCAAGACCTGGTCGCGTCGTTCGACCATCATCCCCGACTTCATCGGGCACACCTTCGCGGTGCACGACGGCCGCAAGCATGTCCCGGTGTTCGTCACCGAGGCGATGGTCGGGCACAAGCTCGGCGAGTTCGCGCCGACCCGCACGTTCAAGGGTCACATCAAGGACGACCGGAAGGCCAAGCGCCGGTGAGTATCACGACTGAATATCCGTCTGCGGTCGCGAAGGCGCGCTTCGTGCGTGTCTCGGCGACCAAGGCGCGCCGGGTCATTGACCTGGTGCGCGGCAAGTCGGTGGACGAGGCCCTGCACATCCTGCGGTGGGCGCCGCAGGCCGCCAGCGAGCCGGTCGCCAAGGTGATCGCCAGCGCCGCGGCCAACGCGCAGAACAACGAGGGGCTGGACCCGTCCACCCTCGTGGTCGCCACTGTGTACGCCGACGAGGGCCCGACCGCCAAGCGCATCCGGCCGCGCGCCCAGGGGCGTGCGTTCCGAATCCGCAAGCGCACCAGCCACATCACGGTGGTCGTCGAGAGCCGCCCGTCGAAGGAAGAGCGGGGCGGCGGCCGGTCGGCCAGCGCCGCCCGCGCTCGCCGTGCACAGGGCAGCAAGGCCGCCGCGGCCAAGAAGGCGCCGGCGACCAAGGCTGCTGCTGAGGCGACGACCGCCGAAAAGGCGCCGGCTAAGAAGGCCGCCGCTAAGAAGGCGCCCGCCAATAAGGCGGCCGCGAAAAAGACTGCTGAAGCTTCTGATGAGGCGAAGGAGGGCTCGGAGTAGTGGGCCAGAAAATCAATCCCCACGGCTTCCGGCTCGGTATCACCACCGACTGGAAGTCCCGGTGGTACGCCGACAAGCAGTACAAGGACTACGTCAAGGAAGACGTGGCGATCCGTCGGCTGCTGGCCACCGGTTTGGAGCGCGCCGGCATCGCCGACGTGGAGATCGAGCGCACCCGTGACCGGGTCCGCGTCGACATCCACACCGCGCGGCCCGGCATCGTCATCGGCCGCCGCGGCACCGAGGCCGACCGCATCCGCGCCGACCTGGAGAAGCTGACCGGCAAGCAGGTGCAGCTGAACATCCTCGAGGTGAAGAACCCCGAGTCGCAGGCGCAGCTGGTGGCTCAGGGTGTGGCAGAGCAGCTTTCGAACCGCGTGGCGTTCCGTCGCGCGATGCGCAAGGCCATCCAGTCCGCGATGCGCCAGCCCAACGTCAAGGGCATCCGGGTGCAGTGCTCGGGTCGTCTCGGCGGCGCCGAGATGAGCCGCTCGGAGTTCTACCGTGAGGGCCGGGTGCCGCTGCACACGCTGCGCGCCGACATCGACTACGGCCTGTACGAGGCCAAGACGACCTTCGGCCGGATTGGCGTGAAGGTGTGGATTTACAAGGGCGACATCGTCGGTGGCAAGCGTGAGGCGACCGCGACGGTTCCGTCGGGCGCCGATCGTCCGCGCCGCGAGCGTCCGTCGGGCACCCGCCCGCGTCGAAGTGGCGCGTCGGGCACCACCGCGACGAGCACTGAGGCCGGCCGCGCCGCCACGGGCACCGAAGATGCGCCGGCGGTCGCTGAGGCGACGACCGGAACCGAGGCCGCTGCCGCTGAGGCAACGACCACGGAGAATACGGAGAGCTGAATCATGTTGATTCCCCGCAAGGTCAAGCACCGGAAGCAACACCACCCCAGGCAGCGCGGCGTCGCCAGCGGCGGGACGTCGGTGAGCTTCGGTGACTACGGCATCCAGGCACTGGAGCACGCCTACATCACCAACCGGCAGATCGAGTCCGCTCGTATCGCGATCAACCGGCACATCAAGCGTGGCGGCAAGGTGTGGATCAACATCTTCCCGGACCGTCCGCTGACCAAGAAGCCTGCCGAAACCCGGATGGGTTCGGGTAAGGGTTCGCCGGAGTGGTGGATCGCCAACGTCAAGCCCGGCCGAGTGCTTTTCGAGCTGAGCTACCCCGATGAGAAGACCGCGCGAGAAGCACTGACCCGCGCTATTCATAAGCTGCCGATCAAGGCACGCATCGTGACCCGAGAGGAGCACTTCTGATGGCAGTGGGAGTGAGTCCCGGCGAACTTCGCGAACTGACCGACGACGAGTTGAAGGATCGTCTGCGCGAGTCCAAGGAAGAGCTGTTCAATCTGCGCTTCCAGATGGCAACCGGTCAGCTCGCCAACAACCGTCGGCTTCGTACGGTGCGTCAGGAAATTGCGCGTGTGTACACAGTGCTGCGCGAACGTGAATTGGGTCTGGCCTCCGGACCCGCGGGTGAGGAATCGTAATGGCAGAGACAAAGGGCCCCAAGCGCACTCCGCGTCAGGAGAAGCCGCGCGGTCGACGCAAGACTCGGATCGGCTACGTCGTCAGCGACAAGATGCAGAAGACGATCGTGGTCGAGCTGGAGGACCGTAAGAGCCATCCGCTCTACGGCAAGATCATCCGGACGACGACGAAGGTCAAGGCGCACGACGAGGACAGCATCGCCGGTATCGGCGACCGGGTTTCGCTGATGGAGACCCGTCCGCTGTCGGCCACCAAGCGCTGGCGGCTCGTCGAGATCCTCGAGAAGGCCAAGTAGTCAGTCGCTTTCACAAGGGCCCCCGGATACCCCGGGGGCTTTTGTTGTTTCGCCGAGCCGCCTACGAGTCGTTGTTCTTGGCCTCGCGCCACGCCCGCTCGAACGGTAGCCGCCATCCGTTCGGCGCGATCAGCTGGTGGATCGCGTTGGGCCCCCATGTCCCCTGCGGGTACGCCTTGGCGGGTGGCGGGTCGGCGAGCAGGTCAGCCGATCGCTCCCACAACGACTCGATGCCCTCGGCGGTGGTGAACAACGTGTGGTCGCCGCGCATCGCGTCAAGAATCAGCCGTTCGTAGGCCTCCAGCACATCGCTGACGGTGTCAACCTCCTGCGTCGAGAACTGCATCGACAGCTTGTCCAGCTTCATGCCGGGGCCCGGTCGCTTGCCGTAAAACGACAGCGACACCTTGGAGTTATCGGCGAGGTCGAACGTCAGATGGTCCGGGCCGTGAGCGCCGACACCGGACCCGGGCGCGAACATCGTGCGCGGCGCCTCCTTGAAGGCGATCGAGATGATCCGCATGCCCTCGGCCATCCGCTTGCCCGTGCGCAGGTAGACGGGGACGCCCGCCCATCGCCAGTTGTCAATGCCAACCTTCAGGGCGATAAACGTCTCGGTGTCGGAATCCCTTGCCACACCATCTAATTCGCGGTACCCGGTGAACTGGCCGCGGACCACATTGTCCGGGTCCACGGGCAGCATCGACCGAAACACCTTGTTTTTCTCCTCGCTGATGGCGCGGGGCTCCAAGGCAGTCGGCGGCTCCATCACCACGAACGCCATCACCTGGAAAAGATGGGTGACCACCATGTCCTTGTAGGCACCCGTGCTCTCGTAGAAGTTCGCGCGTTCGTCAAGGCCGAGGGTCTCGGGGATGTCGATCTGGATGTGGTCGATGAAATTGCGATTCCAGATCGGTTCGAACAGGCCGTTCGCGAAGCGGAACGCCAAGATGTTCAGCGCGGCCTCTTTGCCGAGGAAGTGGTCGATGCGGAAGATCTGGTCTTCGCGGAACGTCTCGTGGACGAAGTCGTTGAGTGCGACGGCGCTGGCCAGATCGGTGCCGAACGGCTTCTCCATCACGACGCGCGAGTGGTCAACGAGGTCCGCGTCCCGCAGCATTTCGATCACGGCACGCGCGGCCTTCGGCGGCACCGACAGATAGTGCAGCCGACGGGCGCCGGATCCGAGCTTCGTCTCCGCGTTGGCGACTGCGGTGGCGAGCGCTTCGGGGCCGGCGCTCTGCGGCACATACGTGACCGTTTCGGCGAAACGGGACCATTGCTCCTTGGTGAGTTTGTGCGTCCCGAAGTCGTCGATCGCCGCCTTGGCCACCTCGAGAAACTCCTCCGTGGAGATGTCCTCAAGCGAGGTGGCGACGATTTCGATGTGCGGCGCGAGCTCGGACTGGTCCAGATAGGCCAGGCCGGGTATCAACTTGCGTCTCGCCAGGTCACCCGTCGCACCGAAGAGCACGACCACGTGCGGGTCGACCGCGATGTCGTCTTGACGGTACGGGCGTGCGCCGGGCGCCGGATAAGAGATCGTCTGTGGCTTGCTGATCGTCACTCTCGGCATGCTCCCACCGCCCCGATGTTCTCGCACATCTACCGCGCCACTAGCTACCGTGAGATCACGGACCAGACAGCCGTTCTTAACTTTGCACGCCGGGCTGCACTCTAAACACTGGGTGGTTGACGGCTGATCTCACAAAGTCGTCGACCGACGAGTTCAAGTCGACGTCGAGATACGGCAGCACGAAGAAGCGCCGGAAGATGCGGACGATCGGCCGCGGTATGCCAGGCGGGCCACTCTGCAGGCTGATGCGCAGGATCGGGCCTGCTTGTTCGGGAGGCAGTTCGACCGTCGTGATCTTCTCGGTTGTATGGCCGCGGCGCAATTCTGCCCGGCCGTCGGCGGCGCGAAGATTGCGCACCCAGTTGACAATTCCGTACGACGCAACCAGATAGCGGTTGCCGCCGTCGGAGAACACGACGAGTGGAACATGCACCGGGCGCCCAGTTCTGCGGCCGGGCACCGTCAGGACAGCGAATGTTCCGATCCTGGCGCCTGCTCGGATGAGCGATCGCATCACGGCATTGTTGGCTCGCACAAAGAGGCCTACTCGATACGGTCTTGGCATCGCTACTCCGCGGTGGCTTCGATGACGACGCGGTAGACCGCGGGATGGGCGGTAACGGCGAAGTCCTGCACGGAGCGCTGCGCGCTCTGCTGGAAGAAGCCCTGCGCTGTCGCCGTTTGCAACGCCTCGGGACTGTCCCACTCGGCGACGTTGATCAACTGAAATCTCGTGTCTGGATTCAGCGCGCGGTGAAGCCGTAGCGAGCGGAAGCCCGGTTGTCTGCCCATGAACTGGGCGCGTTCCTGCCATTCCCGCAGAAACAATTCAACGTCGCGAGAGTCGATTTCGAAGACATTGATAAGGGTGATCGGTCCGGTATCCATATGTCCTTGACGAGGCGCGACGACGAGATATGACAGCTAGCGCCGGCCGACTTTCGCGTCGATGCCGTCCAGCAGTTGGTCCAGACCGGAGCGGAACTCGGCGAGATGATCGTCGTTGGCGTCGTCGAAGACCCCTGCCTCGACTGCCGCCGCCAACGCCGGAAACCGTGCGGGGTCCAGCACCCGTCGCAGCAGTGCGGGGTACTCGGGCGCGTCGTCCGGTGCGCCCTCGATATCCAGCGCCACGGCGCCGCGCACGAAGTGCAGCACGGCCATCACGGCGGCGAGCTTGTCACGTTCGGCTAGTTCGGTGGCCTCTAACGCGGCCAGGCCGGCATCGAGCCACGCCAACTGTCCGGGATCCGCGGGAGGCCCGGCTGCCGCCGTGGCCTGCAGCACCCATGGGTGTCGGTGATAGACGTCCCATAGCCCGCAGGCCCAATCGGTAAGCGCGCCACGCCAATTCGTGCGATTCGTGTTGGGGGGTGGATCAGGCGCTGTTGACAACATGAACATGAGAAGTTCGTCCTTGTTGGCCACGTGCCGGTACAGCGACATGGTTCCGCACTTCAGCCGTTCGGCCAGCCGACCCATCGACAGCGCGGCCAGCCCGTCGGAATCGGCCAACTCGATGGCCGCCGCGACAATGCGTTCGCGGTTCAGCCCGCGGGTGCGCCGGGTCGCCGGCCCGTCGCGCCACAGGATCTCCAGCGCTCGGGGCAGCGGCTCGTCGGTCGTCATCACGTGCCAGCGTAATCGCTATACACCGCATGTGCGTATACCGTACGCTAATGCGTATGGCATACGCACCAACCACGAGAGGCCGCAGATGGCCGGCCCCTGCCCTCGCTGTTGTCGTCGTCGCGTTCCTGGCCTTCTCGCTGCCGCCCTATTTCACGGGCGGCACGCGGGTGCCCGCGACATTCGGGCTGCACTACCCGCTGCTGGTGGCCCACGTGATGTTCGCGAGCGTCGCGATCCTGACGGCCGTCGCGCAGATCTGGCCCCGCCTGCGCGCCCGGAGGCCGGCACTGCACCGACGGATCGGGCGGGTCTACGTGTACGCGGCGGTCCCCGCCGCGGTGTGCGCCATGGTGATCGGCGCGGCCACGCCGTTCGGCCCATTCCTGGCCGTCAGCAACGTCTTGCTCGCATCGCTGTGGCTGTGGTTCACGATCAACGGCTACGTCGCCGCGCGGCAGCGGCGGTTCGCGCAGCATCGGCGCCACATGGTGCGCAGCGCGACCCTTGCCTTATCCATCATCACCAACCGCATTTGGACCCCGGTGCTGATCATCACGTGCCAGCCGTTGCAGGACAGCGTCTTTGGCGGCAACGAAGAGCACTTCGTGTGGTTCGTGGCCGGCGTGGGTGCGTGGCTGGGCTGGACGATTCCGTTCTTCACCGTGCAATGGTGGCTGAACCGGCGCCACGTACTGCCACCGTCGTCAATTTCTCAGCTAACGGCTACACGGCGGGTGTAATCTCCGGGGACCGTCGAAGACTCGGCGATCAGATACCCGGGACGAGGCTGCCATGGCGACGGAATTCAACGGCAAGATCGAGCTGGACATTCGGGATTCCGAGCCGGACTGGGGCCCGTACGCCGCGCCGACGGCACCGGCGGGGGCGCCCAACGTCTTGTATCTCGTGTGGGACGACACCGGCATCGCGACGTGGGACTGCTTCGGCGGCTTGGTGGAGATGCCGACCATGAGTCGCATCGCCGAACGGGGTGTGCGGCTCTCGCAGTTCCACACGACCGCGTTGTGCTCGCCCACGCGCGCCTCGCTGCTGACCGGGCGCAATCCCACCACCGTCGGAATGGCCACCATCGAGGAGTTCACCGACGGCTTTCCCGGCTGTAACGGGCGCATCCCCGACGAGACTGCGCTGCTGTCGGAGGTGTTGGTCGAGAACGGCTACAACACCTACTGCGTCGGCAAGTGGCATCTGACGCCGTTGGAGGAGTCGAATCCGGCGGCCACCAAACGACATTGGCCGCTGTCGCGGGGGTTCGAGCGGTTCTACGGATTCATGGGCGGCGAGACCGATCAGTGGTACCCCGAACTCGTCTACGACAACCACCCCGTTGCGCCGCCCGCGCTTCCGGAAGACGGCTACCACCTGTCCAAGGACATCGCCGACAAGACAATCGAATTCATCCGCGACGCCAAGGTGATCGCACCCGACAAGCCGTGGTTCTCCTACGTCTGCCCGGGCGCCGGGCACGCGCCACACCACGTCTTCAAGGAATGGGTCGACAAGTACGCGGGTAAGTTCGACATGGGTTACGAGCGCTACCGCGAGGTGGTGCTCGAGAACCAGAAGCGGTTGGGCATCGTCCCGCCGGACACCGAGCTGTCGCCGATCAACCCGTATCTGGATGTCAAGGGCCCCAACGGCGAACCGTGGCCGCCGCAGGACACCGTGCGCCCGTGGGAATCGCTTGGCGACGACGAGAAGCGGCTGTTCGCCCGGATGGCAGAGGTGTTCGCCGGCTTCCTGTCCTACACCGACGCCGAAATCGGGCGCATCCTGGACTATTTGGAGGAGTCCGGCCAGCTCGACAACACCATCATCGTGGTGATCTCCGACAACGGCGCCAGTGGCGAGGGCGGCCCGAACGGATCGGTGAACGAAGTCAAGTTCTTCAACGGCTACATCGACACCGTCGAGGACAGCCTGCGGGTCATCGACAACCTTGGTGGGCCGGAGACCTACAACCACTACCCAATCGGATGGGCGATGGCGTTCAACACGCCGTACAAGTTGTACAAGCGGTACGCCTCACACGAAGGCGGGATCGCCGACACCGCAATCATCTCCTGGCCCAAGGGAATCGCGGCGCACGGGGAAGTGCGGGACACCTACGTCAACGTCTGCGACATCACCCCGACGGTGTACGACTTGCTCTCCATCACACCGCCGGCAACCGTGCGGGGCGTTCCGCAGAAACCACTCGACGGCGTCAGTATCAAACTGGCCCTTGATGATCCGGCGGTACCCACCGGCAAGGCGACGCAGTTCTACGCGATGCTGGGCACCCGCGGTATCTGGGACAAGGGCTGGTTCGCCAACACCGTGCACGCCGCATCGCCGGCCGGCTGGTCGAACTTCGACAAGGACCGCTGGGAGCTGTACCACATCGAGGCCGACCGCAGCCAGTGTCACGATCTGGCCGCCGAGCATCCCGACAAGCTCGAGGAACTCAAGGCGCTGTGGTTCAGCGAGGCCGACAAGTACAACGGATTGCCGCTGGCGGACTTGAACATTCTGGAGACGATGTCGCGGTATCGGCCGTACCTGGCGGGCACCCGCGAGTCGTACTTGTACTACCCCGGCACCTCTGATGTCGGCATGGGCGCGGCCGTCGAGATCCAGGGTCGGTCGTTCTCGATCATCGCCGAGGTGACCATCGACACCACGGGCGCCGAGGGCGTCATCATCAAACACGGTGGCGCGCACGGCGGCCATGTGATGTTCCTCCAGGACGGACGACTGCACTACGTCTACAACTTCCTCGGCGAGGAAGAGCAGCAGATGGCGTCGTCGGATGCCGTCCCGCTGGGCAAGCACACCTTTGGCGTCGCCTACGTGCGTACCGGGACGGTGGAGGGTAGCCACACCCCGCTCGGCGACGCCGCGCTCTACATCGACGATGCCGAGGTGGCGTCGCGGCCGGGCATGACGATCCATCCGGGAACCTTTGGCCTGGCCGGGGCCACCCTGAGTGTCGGCAAGAACACCGGATCGCCGGTGTCGCGGGCCTACAAGGCGCCGTTCCCGTTCACAGGTGGCACCATCGCACAGGTGAACGTTGACGTGTCAGGCAAGCCGTACGTGGATTTGGAACGAGAGTTCGCGCGGGCTTTCGCGAAGGACTGATGAAGCGCGTTGGATTGGCGGCGCTCGCGCTGGCCTGCCTGCTGGCTGCGTGCACCCGCACCAGCGACGGGGTGCCTGTCGCCGGCGAGGGCGGCCCCTGGACAGTCGCCCCGTCGCCGCCGTCGACAACAACCGGGCCGACACAGCAGAACGAGTCCTCGTTCGGCATCGTTCCCACGACGCGGGCCCCCGTGCCGCCGAACACCGTCGCGTGTTCTCAGACGATCCAACCCAGCGTGCGGATGACGGCGGAGGTCGACGACCCGCAAGCGCCCAAGATCACGGTCGGCGTCCCTGACAAATGGTCGATGACGGCGGGCACCGGTGATGTCGGCGGCAAGCTGAACGGTCCGGGCGGTATGGAGGCGACGGTCACGATCGCCGCGACCCAGCTGGATCCGGCCGCGGCGTTCAGGAAGTACGCCGACGACCTGATAGCGGAATCGGCCGTCAGCACCGTCAGCGTGCTACCCGGCGAACTGTGCGGCTACAGCGGGCAGAAGTTGATGGGTGCGTGGTCGGATACGCCTCAGAATGCCGTCGAGTACGAAGACCGCATCGCCCATATCTGGACCAACAGCGGCACCAACTATCTCGTCGCCGTGCACGTGCAAGCCCCGACGGGAACCCCCGGCTTTGATGCGGCCGCGGCGCTGCTGACCGAGGACTTCGAAATCCTCCTACCGTGAGTGTCATGCTCACCGAGCTGGTCGAGCTGCCGGGTGGGTCCTTCCGGATGGGCTCAACGCAGTTCTATCCGGAAGAGGCGCCGATTCACACCGCGACCGTCGCCGCTTTCGCCGTCGAACGCCATCCGGTGACCAACGCCCAGTTCGCCGAGTTCGTCGCCGACACCGGTTACGTCACCGTCGCTGAGCAGCCCCCGGATCCTGCGCTGTACCCGGGAGCCGCGCCGCAGGATCTGGTGCCAGGTGCGCTGGTGTTCCGGCCCACCGACGGCCCGGTGGATCTGCGTGATTGGCGGCAGTGGTGGGCCTGGGTGCCGGGCGCCGACTGGCGTCACCCGTTCGGTCCTGACAGCGGCATCGAAGACCGACTCGACCACCCGGTGGTGCAGGTGGCCTACCCGGATGCTGCGGCGTATGCGCGTTGGGCTGGTCGACGGCTGCCGACCGAGGCCGAGTGGGAGTACGCGGCGCGCGGTGGCGCCACGACGACGTATGCATGGGGTGACGACGCTGTGCCCGGCGGTCAGTTGATGGCCAACACCTGGCAGGGACGGTTCCCCTACCAGAACGACGGCGCTCTGGGCTGGTCGGGCACATCGCCGGTCGGCACGTTTCCGCCGAACGGGTACGGCCTGGTCGACATGATCGGCAATGTGTGGGAGTGGACGACGACGCAATTCTCGGCGCACCACCGACTAGACGGACCTATCGAGTCCTGTTGTGGGCCGTCAACACCGGACCCGTCGGTGAATCAGACGCTCAAGGGCGGCTCGCACCTGTGCGCGCCGGAGTACTGCCACCGCTACCGGCCCGCCGCCCGCTCGCCGCAGTCGCAGGACAGCGCGACGACGCATATCGGGTTCCGCTGCGCGGCCAGTTCACGCTGATCCGCCGAAGCGGATCGCCAGACGTCGGAAGGTGCCGGGAGCGAGCGCGCGCACGGTCGGGGCGATGCGCAGCCACCGCGGCCGCCACTCCTCGGCGCGGTCGCGCTCCACGGCGCGGACGACGGCGTCGGCGACCGTGTCGGCGGGTATCGGTCGTGGCCGCGTGCGGGTATAGGGGCTGCCGCGCGACTCGAAGAACCCGGTGTCGACGACGCCGGGAACGACGACGCTGATGTTCACACCGGATCGGGCGGTCTCGCCCCGCAGGCTGTCCGCGAAGGCATCGAGACCTGCTTTGGTGGCCGAGTACACGGCTTCACCGGCGACACCGGTGCGCCCGGCGATCGACGTCACGAAACAGACTGCGCCGCGGCGCCTTTCGACCATGCCCGGCAGCAGCGAGCGGGTCAGCTCTATCGCGGCCAACAGATCGACCTCGATGAGGCGCCTGATCGCGTCGACACCCATTTCCGAGAACCGTCCGGCATAGCCGAATCCGGCATTGTTCACCAGCACGTCGACCCGCCCGAACGCATCCAGAGCCTCAGCGGCGAGTCGATCCCGGCCCGCCGGTGAGGCCAGATCCGCGAACACGGCTCGCCCGTGCACCTCGTCGGCCACCTGTTGTGTGCGTTCGGGATCGCGGCCGTGCACCAACACCCGTGCGCCCTTCGCGGCGAACCGCGCAGCGGCGGCATGCCCGATTCCGGCCGACGCGCCAGTGACAAGCACGACCGAGTCAGTCAGCTGCATGGCAACCATGATCAGCGGCGACCGCGCCGATTGGGAGCGGATCGGGCAAGTACAGCTGGCGGGTGCTCGACGCGTTCGCCAGGCCCACGATGCCGACCGCGATCAGCACCCCGGATACCGCGATGGCCGACAGCACGCCGGGGTCGCGGGGAGCGGGCGCATCGAAGGCGAGGATTCCCAAGACGAAGCTGGCGACGGGGTTGGTGACGCTCATGGCTGCGACGGCAGGCGGGAGCGGACCGCTGGCAAAGGCTATCTGTACCAACAACATTCCGCTCACGGCGGTCGCGGCCAACGCGTAGACGGGCCAATCGAGCAGCGTGGCCAACGCTCCGCCGTGGTACAGGTCCTCAACCGTCAGCTTGAGGTAAACGGCGTTGAGCGCGTGGCATAGTCCGGCGGCCACACCGACGAGCAGGCCGGCCAGCCATCCGAACGTGTGCCTACTCACCTGGCGCAGCGCGACCACCAGGCTGACGACACACACCGTCGCCATGAATACGCGGTTCCGATGGGGCCCGCCGGTGAGCGACGATGCGTCGGCGGTCAGCAAGATCACCAGACCGGCGCAGACCACCAGCGCCGACAACCAGTCACGCGCCGAGGGCCAGCGGCGCTGCTCGCCCGAGGCCAGTGACAGCACGAACAGCAGCTGTGCCGCCATCAGCGGCTGGACCGTGGCCACCGACCCGACCTTGAGCGCCGCCGCCTGTGTGCCGACCCCGCCGAGATTCGTCAGCCAACCGGCCAGCCACGTCCTGCTTCGCACCAGATGGCCCAACAGCCGCTTGACTCCCGAAGCGTCTCGCAGAGATGCGGTGTCTGCGCCGACGATCGTGCGCGCGGCGCGCTGCTGGAGGAACGCCGACAACGCGAAGAGGAACGCGGCCGCCAGGGCCAGCGCGGTGACGGCGACCATGCTGCCAGTTTGACTTGGCGTAATACGCCGAGGTGAACGTGCGCGGAATGTCAGGTTTTGACGATGTGACTCTCACGTTGTGCGCCGAGTGTGGGCTTGATGCACGTTTGAGGGGCAAAATGCGTGCCGGTAACCCACGTTCGCGGGGTGAGAGAGCGTGACCAGCGGCGATTTGGTTCCGCGCAGGTCGTCACCTAGAATCAAACGGTTGCCTTGGGCAGACCTCGGTTCTCGAAAGAAAACCCTGCGTGCCCTTCGGAAACAGCAAGAGACCGCGCACGTCAGGTCGGCATCTGCCGTGCACACATTAACCAGGTCGAGGAGAGACTGTGATTCAGCAGGAATCGCGGCTGAAGGTCGCCGACAACACGGGCGCCAAGGAGATCTTGTGCATCCGCGTGCTCGGCGGCTCGTCGCGGCGCTACGCCGGCATCGGCGACGTCATCGTGGCGACCGTCAAGGACGCCATCCCCGGCGGCAACGTCAAGCGCGGTGAAGTGGTCAAGGCCGTTATCGTGCGCACCGTCAAGGAGCGCCGCCGCGCCGACGGCAGCTACATCAAGTTCGACGAGAACGCCGCCGTCATCATCAAGCCCGACAACGATCCGCGTGGCACGCGCATCTTCGGCCCGGTCGGCCGCGAGCTGCGTGAGAAGCGCTTCATGAAGATCGTCTCGCTCGCCCCGGAGGTGTTGTAGATGAACGTCCACAAGGGCGACACGGTGCTCGTGATTTCCGGCAAGGACAAGGGCGCCAAGGGCAAGGTTCTGGTGGCCTACCCCGAGCGCAACAAGGTGCTCGTCGAGGGCGTTAACCGGATCAAGAAGCACACCCCCGTTTCCCGGACCGAGCGCGGAGCGGCCTCCGGCGGCATCGTCACGCAAGAGGCGCCGATCAACGTGTCCAACGTGATGCTGCTCGACTCCGACGGCAAGCCGACCCGCGTGAGCTTCCGCGTCGACGATGAGACCGGCAAGAAGGTCCGCGTCGCGAAGACCAATGGCAAGGACATCTGAGATGACGACCGCAGAAGCCACAAAAGGCGCAGTGAAGACTCCTCCGCGTTTGAAGCAGCGCTACCGCGAAGAGATCCGCGATGCGCTGTTCAAGGAGTTCGGCTACGCCAACGTCATGCAGATCCCCGGCGTGGTGAAGGTCGTCGTGAACATGG
>Ga0075418_10003254_pt1 | contig 18551 bp, 16 predicted proteins | sample SoiMetdeltSBSDD2_FD_81776 | JGI IMG/M metagenome (GOLD analysis project Ga0075418, IMG submission 81776) | Bulk soil microbial communities from a Populus tree surrounding site in Tennessee, USA - Soil MetaG P. deltoides SBSDD2 | ecosystem: Environmental > Terrestrial > Soil > Tree plantation... | reverse complement strand
TCGGATCGTGCCGGGAGCCACGATTGCCCAGTTCTCACGCGCCCCGCTCGGCAATTCGTTAGCTTCCTAATGAATGCTATGCAGCGCAGCAACCCTGGCCAGCCTGCGGAATCGCAAATGCGGCAATTACTCGCCTGCCAGAGCTTACCGAATGCCCGTCCCGGTGGTCCGATCGGAGCGGCTCGCTAAGTACAGGCTCACCCAGACGACGATCAGGGCCCCGATGATCGACATGATCCACCCTGCGCCGCGGAACGGTCCCAATTCCGGTCGGAAGCCGAAGGCCCAGGAAATGAGGCCGCCGACGAAGGAACCAACAATGCCCAGAATCATGGTCATGAGTAGACCCATGGGCTGTTTGCCGGGATAGAGAATTCGGGCGATGAGCCCGATGACTAGGCCGAAGACAGCCCAGGTAACGATGGTGGCGAGCGTTTGCATAGCGTCTCCCCTTGTAGCTGCGGAACTGACCCGCTCGCAACGTAGCAAACTTCGTGCCAGGGCGGCGGTCAGCAAGTCCGCCGACCGCCGCCTGGATCGGACGCCTTAGCCACCTTTATAGCTCAATAGCGGCCGCAGTTCGCGCTCGATCCGCGTCAGCTCCCGCTGAGCTCGCATGACCGCGTAGACATCCTTGTAGGCCGACGGGGCCTCGTCGCATAACTGCCGCGACAGTCGCTCGTCAAACCACACGCGGTGCATTTCGCGCGCGAGTTGCCGCGGCGTGATCCGCTCCACCGCTTCGCTGCGGCTCAAAGCGCGGCCGGCGCCGTGCGAACTGGAGCAGAGGGACTGCCCGCAGCCGCGGCCGGTGACGTGGAAGCTGGCTGAGCCCATCGAACCTGGGATTATTCCAGCCTGGCCATTGGCCGCCGGCAGGGCTCCCTTGCGATGGACCAGCAGTTCGCGACCGAAGTGCGTTTCGCGCTGCACGTGGTTATGGTTGGCGTGAATCAGCGTGTCCCACAAAAACCGGATGCCGAATAGCTCCCCCAGGAAGCTTTCCGCTGCCCGCAGCATCGCCAGGCGGCTGTGCTCGGCATACGTCACGCCCCACGCCACGTCGGTCAGGTAGGCTTGTCCCTCCGGCGACTGGCTGTCGAGCCATGGGAGTTTCCGGCGCTGCGACTGTTTCTCGGCAATCGCCACGTGATGAGCCGTGATCGCCTGGCCCATCGCCCGCGACCCGCTGTGGAGCATCACCCACAGCCGGTCGTCCTGGTCCGCCTGAAGCTCCAGGAAGTGATTGCCGCGGCCCAGCGTGCCGAACTGTACCCGGCCGTCGCGCGCGGCGATCTTCTGCAAGCGCGAGCCTGACAGCGGAAGCTCGCGCAGCGCTGGCGGCAATTCGGCCGGCATCGTCTGCCGCCCGTGACGGTTGGCCGGCACGCAGCACGGGAAGCCGTCCAGAACTGGGGCGGCGCGCTCGCTGTCGAGCAACACCGCATCAGCGCTCGTCGCAATCGCCGCCATGCCGCAGCCAATGTCGCCGCCGACGGCGGCCGGATAAACCAGCCGCTCCGTGGCGACCGCCAGGCCGACGCAGACGTCGCCTGATAGATGCACGTCCGGCATGACTGCCACGTGACGCACGTCCGGGCTGCTGGCCAGCCGGTCGATGGACAGGGCAACCTCTTTCGGAAGTGGCTGGCAAAGCCACTTCGTGATCATGGCTCGCTCGTCACTCATCATGGCTGCACCTCCTTTTCCGGGGCAGCGGGAATGAAGCGAAAGGCCAGGCGGGGGGCACGCTTGCGCGTGATGGCCGTGGCGACTTCGCTCCGCAGCCAGCCGCCGGCCCGGGCCAGCGTCGCCCGGACTTGCATTTCATCCAGCGCAGGCGCACCGGCAGCCGGCACGACCGTGACCAGAAGCTGCGCGGCGCTTGGGGCCGGCGAGACATCGAGCACCTCCAGCGACTGGAGGATTTCATCGGACGTCTCACCGGAAAACAGAAGGCGAAGCGTATCGGCGACCTGGGCGCACAGTTGCCGCGCTTTGCGGCCGGCTTTGGTTGGTTGGTGCTCCTTTCGAAAGAAGTAACGAGGATCCTGGCCATCGTCCTGGTGGACTTCGGCGCAGTAGCGGGTCAAAGATCGGGTCCGGCGATATTTCGGTTTCATGGTTCTCTCACATGGATGGAAAAGCGCGCAGCACGAGCCGCAGCGCAAAGGCAATCGTGGAAGATCAGCACAACGAAATCCCGCTGACGCCGACCGGCGAGCCGGCCGCGGAGACGCGGAACGACGAAGACACCGCAGCAGCGGAATGAATTCCGCTCTACGGGCGATGTGAGAGTGAGCCTGCCCAGCGCGCGAAAGAAGGCGGCGCTAGCGCAGCAGGCTCAACGAAACCAGATTGGACGTGCGTCGCATGGTTGAGCCTCCTGAAAATGATGTGAAACTGCGTTGCCGCGGTAACTAGCTGAATTGTGCGGTAAAACCCCGCTCGGTCAAGCAAGAAGGGCCGGTATGGACGGACACGTACCCGGCCTTTCGGTTCACTGGGGCGCGGCCGTGGCCCGCCCGCACGGCCTTTCGCCCTTGCCGCGCCGGCCGCGATTGCTTATACGTCGGCGCTGCGTGATGGCGCTAGGACCGCTAGCGACGCTACCCCGTCGCCAGCGGCATACGCTTGGCGTAGGATGCTGCGCGCACGCGATCTGTCCCTCGCTTGCAAGGATGCGTCTCGGATGTCGATCGACAACCAGCGCCCGGTCCCGCGCCCCCATTTCGCCGGCGATGGCCAGCCAGAGCAGGCCGAAAACCTGGCCCAGGCTATCGACCGCACGCGGCAGTGGCTGCTGGTGCGACAGCATGCCGATGGTCACTGGTGCGCCGAGCTGGAAGGGGACACGATCCTCGAAAGCGAGTACATCTTGCTGCTGGCCTGGCTGGGGCGGGAGGATGCGCCGCTGGCCCGCAAATGCGCCCGCTACATTGTGGACAAGCAGCTCGAGGGTGGCGGCTGGGCCATGTATCCCGGTGGCCTGCTCGACGTCAGTGGCAGCGTCAAAGCGTACTTCGCCCTCAAGCTCACTGGCCACGACCCGCAGGCCGAGTACATGCGGCGGGCGGCAAAAGCGATCCGGGAGTGCGGCGGGGCCGATGCCGTCAACAGCTTCACACGGTTCTACCTGGCACTCTTGGGACAGATCTCGTACGACCAGTGCCCGGCGGTGCCGCCGGAAATGATGCAGCTGCCGAACTGGTTTCCGCTGAACATCTACCGCATGAGCGCCTGGTCGCGGACGATCGTGGTGCCGCTGTCGATCATGTGGGCCCACCGACCGGCCCGCCAGCTTCCGGCCGACCGCGGCATTGGCGAGCTGTTCCTGCAGCAGCCGCAGGAGTGGCCGCCGCTGCGCTGTCCGGGACTGGGCAAGGAGCGCGGCTGGTTTTCGTGGGAATGGTTCTTTCGGCGAACTGACGCAGTGCTCAAATGGCTGGAAGCGCGGCGAATTGTGCCGCTGCGCAAGCGTTCGCTGGCGGCAGCCGCGCAGTGGATGCTCAGCCGCTGCGAGCACAGCGACGGCCTGGGCGCCATCTTCCCGCCGATCATCTGGAGCGTGATCGCTCTCAAGTGCCTGGGGTACGACGACGACAGCCCCCAGGTGCGCGAATGTTTCGAGCAACTCGATGGGCTGGTGCTCGAGGATGACTACGCAGCTCGCTTGCAACCCTGCCTATCGCCAGTGTGGGACACCGCCATTGCCCTGCGATCGCTGGCGGTCAGCGGCTCGCAGCTCGTCGATCCGCCGGCGATGAAGGCGGTCGATTGGCTGCTGGACAAGGAAGTGACCCGCGAAGGGGACTGGGCCGAGCGCGTCGATGTGGCCCCTGGCGGCTGGTTCTTCGAGTATCGCAACGAGTTTTATCCCGACGTTGATGACTCGGTGATGGTCATGATCGCGATGCGGGAGAGCGTGGGAGAGGGTTCAGGGGAGAGAGAGCAGAGGTCAGAGAGCAGAGAGCAGAAATCCCTAGCCCCTAGCCTCCAGTCCCAAGCCCCACTCACCGAAAGCGGCGAAATCGAAAGTCCGGCGTTCTCCCGTCGCCGCTGGCTGTTCGGCGCGTGCGATCGGGCCCGCCGCTGGGTGCTAGCGATGCAAAACCGCGACGGCGGCTGGGGGGCGTTTGACAAGGACAACGACGCCGAGTTTCTCTGCCGCGTGCCATTTGCCGATCACAACGCGATGATCGATCCGAGCACGCCCGACCTGACGGGGCGGACGCTGGAGGCGCTGGCGCTGTGGGGAGGCAGGCTGGGCCAGCCGCACGTCGACCGCGCTGTCGCGTTCCTTCGTCAAACACAGGAACTCGACGGCAGTTGGTACGGCCGCTGGGGGGTCAACTATATCTACGGCACGTGGCAAGCGCTGGTGGGACTGACCGCCGTCGGCGTCCCGGTCAAGGATCCGATGATTGCGGCCGGTGCGAATTGGCTTTTGGCCCATCAGCAGTCGTGCGGCGGCTGGGGAGAATCAGCCGACAGCTACACGTGGCCGGAACTCCGCGGCCGCGGGCCGGTGACGGCATCGCAAACGGCCTGGGCGCTATTAGGACTGATGGCCGCCGGGCTGGGCGATCATCCAGCCACGCAACGCGGCATCCGCTGGCTGCTCGACACGCAGCAGCCCGAAGGCTCGTGGCACGAAACCGAATTCACCGGCACCGGCTTTCCGCGCGTGTTTTATCTCCGCTACCACTACTACCCGATTTATTTCCCGCTGCTGGCGCTGTCCGAGTACCAGCGGCGGACGACTCGGTCCCAAGGTCTCCTCGGGTCCGCAAGCTCGCGAAGCTCTGCTTCGCCCAATCGAAGCGGAGCTTCGTAGGAGTCCGTTCCCAAGCGGAACTTGGGAACGAGTAAACGAGTAACTTTGAACTGACAACGCGAAACCAACTCGACGCACACCATGTCTGTTCCCTTCAGCCAAATGTGGACCGTCGCCACTTACGTCCTGCGGCAGAAGCTGCGCGGCGTGAAACGGTATCCACTCGTGCTGATGCTGGAGCCCTTGTTCCGCTGCAACCTGGCATGCGCCGGCTGCGGCAAGATCCAGCACCCGGCCGACGTGCTGAGGCGGCATCTTTCGCCCGAGGAATGTTTTGCCGCGGTCGACGAGTGCGGCGCGCCAATCGTCTCGATCCCCGGGGGCGAGCCGCTATTGCACCCACAGATCGATCAAATCGTCGGCGGACTCGTAGAGCGACGCAAATACATCTACCTCTGCACGAACGCGCTCAAGCTCGAGGAAGCATTGCCGCGGTTTACGCCGACCAGGTACCTGGCATTTTCGGTCCACATGGACGGCCCGCGCGAGGAGCACGACCTGGCCGTTTGCCGCGAGGGGACGTACGACATCGCTGTAAGAGCGATCCGCGCCGCGCGCCGCCGCGGATTTCGCGTCACCACGAATACGACGCTCTACGCCGGTATCGATCCGGCTCGCGTCCAGGAGTTCTTCGACGGAATGATGGCACTCGGCGTCGAAGGAATGATGGTCTCGCCGGGATACCACTATGAGAAGGCGCCCGACCAGGACCATTTCCTCCGTCGCGAGCAGACAGTGCACCTGTTCCGCCGCATCCTGGCAGCGCCCAAGCGCGCCTGGCAATTCAACCAGACGCCTTTGTTTCTCGAATTCCTTCGCGGAAACCTCGAACTCGATTGCACGCCGTGGGGAAGTCCCACCTACAACCTCTTCGGCTGGCAGCGGCCGTGCTATTTGCTCAGCGAAGGAGGCTATGCCAAAACCTTTCGCGAGTTGATGGAAACCACCAACTGGGAGCAATTTGGCCAGGCCAGCGGCAATCCCAAGTGTGCCGACTGCATGGTCCACTGCGGCTACGAGCCCAGTGCCGTCTCGGCGACGTTCAGCTCGCTGGGGGGACTGCTGCGGACCGCCTACCTGTCGCTGTTTGGCCTTCCCGCTTTATTAGATGGCCCCACGCCGCAAACCTCCGCCGATAGCGCTCAACTCCGGCTGGACCAGGCGACGGTCGGCAGCTCCGAGCGCATGCGGGCGACGCGCGAGCCGCGTGAGCTGATGCAAATCACCAGTTCGTGAGTGACACGGCACCGGCCGCTTAACTGACTGGCAGCGCTAGGGCTTCCTGCCGAAAGGATCGGCGCCGGCGGGTGGCGCCGCGCCGCCCGCTCCACCGGCTGGCGGAGCAGCGCCGCCGAAGGGATCGGTTGCGCCGGCAGGTGGCGTGGTGGCAGGAGGCGCGCTGAAGGGGTCGATTGGCATGGGCGCCGTCTCTCCCTCTTTTTGCTTCCCCTTCTTGTCGTCTTTCTTGGCCCGCGGCAGCGGCGGCTGGCGAAGGATCCGGACTTCGGGCCATTGTTTGTCGATTTCGCGAAAGCACTGGATCATGCCGCGGGAGGTCCCGACAATCAGCCGATCGGTCTCCTGATTGATCGGCCGCAGATCGAGCGAAGGAGCAAGGATCGAGCCGACACGCGAGCCCGAGACCGCGTCGAGGACGACGATGTTCCCCGCCACGTCGGTGCAGTACAGTCGGTCGGTATTGCCGGAGATGAAGCCGCGAATGCCGCCGGTGACCCAGCGCTCCAGGCCGCCACTGTCGATGGCGTAGAGCCCCCCGGCCTGGGTGATCGCATACACGGTGTCATTCAGGCAGACCGGCTGGTGGACGATCGGCTCGCCGGTGCTGAATCGCCACAGAATTCCACCTCGGACTTCGTCGAAGCAGTAGACGTAGCCATCGAGCGACGTGGCGACGATCTTGTCCGGCGGCAGGAATGCCGGCGCCGAATCGATTCGGTCCTTGGCTTCCAGGCGGAAGAGCATCTTGGCGTCGTGGGACTGGCCGACGTAGACGTGACCGCGGTCGGTCGTCCAGGCGACGCTGCGCTTGAAAATCACTGGCTGGCAGCTCGGCCGGCCGAAGGAGCGGAAAACTGGCGAGGGGATTCTCGGATCGTCGGCGCGGAAAGATTCCATGTTGCCGTTGGCGACGACGACGAACACCAGATCGTCGGAGACGGCAGGACCGGTCAACGGCGCGCCGGAAACCATCCTTTGCCACGCCATGGCGCCGTCGCGCGCGTGTAGGCAATACATCGTGGAGCCGTTCAGAGCGGCAACATAGTCGTCGCTGGCGCCAGCGACACTGGTGATCAGGACGTGATTTCCAATGCCTGTGGTCCACAGGGTTTTGCCCGTTTCACCGTCGATGGCATGGATCACGCCCCCTTGCGACGTAGCGTACATCGTGATCTGCGGAATGACATGCGTCTGCACCGTCGGGAGCTGATCGTCGGGGGGCGGCATGCCGCCGTTGAGCTCCGTCATCTTATCCTTGATCTCGGCGACTTTTTCGTCGGCCAGCTTTCGGGCCCCCTCGATCCCGACTGGTTTGCCGAAGGCATCCAGCTCGCGATCGGAAAAGCGATAGCTGCGGCCCTGATAGGCGACTTCAAACACGGTGTGCGCATGCGTCGCGCTGACGTGCTGGATCAGTCCAGCCACTCTCCCGCGGGCAGAATCCAACTCGAGCTGGGTAAACCACATTCGCTCGAGCCCCGCCCGCCGCGCGCCTTCCTCGGACAAGAGTCCGCTGGGACTTACTTGCGCCTGCGCGAGGCCGCCCGCGGCCAGCAAAAGCAGAACAGCGTAACCATACAAACGGCAAGTCATGACACACTCGCGAGTTGGCAGAGGATCGAAGTCACCCTGGCGCGTAGGCCCACCCCGCGTGCTGGCACAGGGGCGACTTCACTAGGGTCTGGGTGTCTTTCCCAGGGATTCGTAACCGATGCGCCGGGCGAACCTCTATCTTACTTGTCGCCAAGCCGAAAAGCACACAATAGGGCCGTTAATTGGGCTGAATCGGGACTCCTCCGAGTTCGGCCAGGCGCCCGGCTGGGGCGGTCACCGAGGCGCTACCATGTTGGCACGCCCCATACGCTATGATTGCGCTGACCGCCGCCTTTTGCCATGTAGCGGTTTTGGGGGCGATCCCCTAAAATAAGTTAACGTGGGTGGTTTTGCGCAAGTTGGCTGGCAGGAAAGGCTTTGCCATGTATCGCCGCATCAGGAATTGGAGTCTTGTGATCGCGGGCCTCGCGCTTGTCGGGTGGTCTCCCCTCGCGAGCGTGGCCCGGGCCTGCCCCTTTTGCTCGGCCACGGCTCAGACCTTTACCGAAGAGATGGGCACGATGGACGTCGTGGTCATCGCTCAGCTTTTGGACCCGCCGGCCAAGGCCCAGTCAGCCGGATCGGAAATCCCCAAGTCCCGTTTTGAGATCGCCAAAGTCCTCAAGGGGGATGGCCTTGTCAAACCGAAGCAGGTGCTCGAGACGCTCTATTTCGGAGACGGGACGAAGGGGAAGGCGTTTCTGGTCATGGGGATCGATCCTCCCAATGTGATGTGGTCCACGCCGCTGCCGCTCTCCAATCGGGCCCAGAACTATTTGGAAAAGATTGTCAAGCTTCCCAAGGACGGCACTGAGCGGTACGTCTTCTTCCGGGACTTTTTGGAAGACGAGGATGAAATGCTGGCCCGCGACGCGTACGACGAGTTCGCCAAAGCCTCCTACGATACGGTCAAGTCACTCAAAGAGCACTTGAACCACCACCAACTCGTTTCTTGGATCAAGAATGCCGACATTCCCGCCAGCCGCCGCCGGCTGTATTTCGTCATGCTGGGAATTTGTGGGGATGAAAAGGACCTGCCGATGCTGGAAGAGATGATCACGTCCAGCGACCGCAAGCAGCGCCAGGGTCTGGACGCTCTGATCGGCTGCTACTTGACGCTGAAAGGTGAAGCCGGGCTGCCGATGATCGAGGATGCTTTTCTCAAGGACAAGAAGTCCGACTACGCCGACACGTATGCCGTGATCATGGCGCTGCGGTTCCACGCGACCGACGGAAAAGTCATCGAACAGAAGCGTGTGATCCAGTCGCTGCGGCTGATGCTCGAGCGGCCGGAGCTGGCGGACCTGGTGATCCCCGATCTGGCCAGGTGGGAAGATTGGAGCGCCATGAACAAGCTGTTCGACCTCTACAAGAATGCGGACGAGAAGACGAGCTGGGTGCGGGTGCCGGTAGTCAACTACTTGCGCGCGTGCCCGCTTCCCAAGGCGAAGGAATTGCTGAAAGAGTGCGAGAAGATTGATCCTCAATCGGTCAAGAGAGCCAATACGTTCTTCCCTGCCCCTGCCGTGACGCCGGTTCCAAGCGCCGAAAAAGCCACGCAGAGTGGCAAGTCCGCCGGTAAATCTCAGTACGTATCGACGAGCGCTGAGGCGGTTGGGGTGGCTTATGATGCCCCGGTCCCAGAGGCGGATGATGCATCGCAGCGCGACGCTTCGCCGGCCGCCACCGCCGTACCCGCGGCACGCGCGGGCACCGCGAAAAATCGCACCAGCACGGTCGTGGCCTCCGTCAATCCAGGCGCCTCCCCCGCCAAGGCCCTCAGGACCTCTCCCGTTGCCCCGCCGAACCTTTGGCTGCTGCTGGGCGTACCAATCCTGGCGGGCGCCGCCCTGTGGTTCGTCCAGTGGTCCATTCTTCGCGGCAAAATGGGAAGAGGTTAGCGCATGGGTACGATGATTGCCGAGGACAGCGCACCGGCAGTCACGGACGCACTGGCCGATTACCGGACTGTAAGCAAGTCGGCCATCATCGCGGCACTCCTGGTACTGCCAGCGGGCGCTTTCGTCTTGTATTCCATTGCGACCCAGCTCGGCTTGGAAGCACTCCCGGGCGTGCTGCCTTTGCCGCTGGTGGGAATCACGCTGGGCGTCATCGCGCTCTCAGCGATTCGCCGCTACCCCAACGAATACGTGGGCAAACCCCTGGCGCTGTTTGCCCTGATCGTTCACTTGGCGCTGCTGGCCGTCAGCGTACCGTCCCACGCCTACATCCAGGCGACGGAAGTTCCGGAGGGATATCTGGCGATCAGCTTTTCGCAGCTTCAGCCCGACCCAGAAAAAGGCGAGGCCTACATGCCGCGAAGCGCGTTTGACCTGACGGGAAAGCGGGTCTTCATCAAGGGATACATCCACCCCGGCGTGGCCAGTGCGGGAAAGGTAGATCACTTCATCCTCGTGCGGGACTTTGGCACGTGCTGCTTCGGGGGCACTCCACAGCCGACCCACATGATGGAAGTGAAAATCGTCAACACCGCTCCCCGCGTGAAGTACTCGACACACATGGTGCGGCTGGCAGGAACTTTTGTCGCCACACCGCCTCAGTCGGCAGACGCGCTGGGCATACAGGACGTCATCTATCACCTGGAAGCGGACTACGTCAAGCACTAGGACGTCGCTGGCAATCATTCCACGGCGGCCCGGCTGAATCTGCCAATTGAGTCCCGGTGCGAGTCTAGCTTTGTCCGCCGGTTGACGCCGCGGGCAGCGGATGCGCAGCGCCAGTTGGCGATAACTCTTCCACTTGCCGCTCGGGCGTAGCAAACAGGAATCCGAGCGAAACCACCCGCATCAGCGTCGAGATGGCAAACAGCCATAAATATGCCGCGTGGGTCTCGTGCAGCATCTGGAGCACTGCCGCCCCGATCAGGCTGCCGGCCACCAGGGCCGCGGCATTGCCGAAGTTGTAGATCGTCAGCATGCTCGTCCGCTGCGATCGCGGAATGGCCTCGAAGAACATCAGCGCCATCGCCAGCTCGTACGCCGCCCAGGCAATGCCGGAAAGCGCTTGCACCATGGCCAGGAAAACGAGCTCGCCCGTGAGCTGCCAGTGCAGCGTCGCAAATCCCAGCGGCAGCGCCAGCGAAAACTTGTAACCCTCCAGTGGATCGGCAAACAGCCACAGTCCGGCAATCGGCACGATGGCAATGCCGCCGATCCAGAGCAATCGTCTGGCCCCGGCCACGTGCGCCACGCGTCCCCACAGCGGCAGGGCGAGGACCTTCGCCAAAAAGCAAATCGCGACCAGGATCAGGTAATTCATGTACTTGAGGGGATCTCCGGCCAGCAAGTCCTTGAGCATGAATGGCGCAAAGAACGGCCCGGAGATCTGCACCGCGACTTGCACCGCCAGCAGGTACATCACCAGCCGGCCGCCGTTGCCGCGGCGATCGGCGAAGAACTGGCGAAAGGAAACTCGCCGCAGCGGCGCATGTCCCCCGCTGGACTCGCACTGGCGGCTGAGAAAAATCGACGACAAAAACCGGCACGCCGACGCCGCCAGAAAAATTCCGCAGAATGCTTGCAGTTGCCAGGTGCTCGCCTTGCCAAACTGGAGCGCTGTGCCGCCGAGCACCAGGCCCAACATCGTGCAGAACTGGCTGACCCGGGCGCGGCAGGCAAAGAAATTGGTGCGCAGCCGTTTGGGCACGACTTCTTCGATCCACGCGTTCCACGCGGGGCCCGCCGAAAGTCCCGCCGCCCAGTACATCGTCACCGCCAGGAAGACGAGCAGGCTGGCCACGCCGCCGCTGGCCAGGGCCGCGATCGGCAATAGCAGCAAGCTGGCGGCCTGCAAACTGCAACTGAGCACGACCCAGGCGCGATACGAGCCGAGCCGCCGCACCGCCCAGGGAGTGATGAGCTGAAACGTCGCGCCGGCAAGTTGCGGCAGCGTCGAGAGCAGCCCGGCGAACGTTTGCCCGCATCCCAGCGCCAGGGCGAAGGCGGCAAAGTACGTCTCGCCCATGCCGACCATCAGGCTATAGCCGATGGCGTCGCCGGTGCTGGCAGCCAGGTCCTTCCGGGGAGAGCGGCGAGGAGTGTGGTGCGGCGCAGGAGAAGTGGATAAAGAAAAATCCCGGCGAGCACTGGCTCGCCGGGGTGGTATCGCGATCATGGTGTCACTGGCGGGTGCGTCTGGTTAAGCTATTGTACGATTTGCGGTTGACGACGATAGAACGGCCTGCCGATTTCCGCCCCATCGCCGTAAATCTCGTTCCGCCAAAGAGATGCAAACGGCGATGCGGCCAATGTCGCCACCGGGTGCTAGTCAAGGAGCGTATTAGCAAGCCCCGGTTCGCGGGGCAATGCCGATTTTCCATTAGCCGCCGCGAGCGGCCCGACTCTACATCGTGGCCGCAGCAGCGGCGAACGTTACGGGGAAAGAGAGCAGAGGTAAGGGAGCCTATTCCCTTCTGCTCTCTGCTCTCTCAATCGCCATGACGATAACAACAATCGATAAATCCACCGACCGCGTCCGGACGATGTTCGGCGAAATTGCGCCGCACTACGACCGGATGAATCATCTGCTGTCGCTGAACGTCGATCGCTACTGGCGGTGGCTGACAGTGCGAAAGCTGAAGCCACAGGCAGACCAGCCCATTCTCGACCTGTGTACGGGCACCGGTGACCTGGCCCTGGCCTTTCATCGGGCGACGGGCGGGAAGTCGAAGGTTGTGGCGGCCGACTTCTGTCCGCAGATGCTGGAGATTGCGCAGCGCAAGGCGGCTGGGACCATTTGCGGCGGCCAGCCGATCGAGTTTGTAGAGGCCGATGCGCAGAATCTGCCGTTTGAGGATGGCGGCTTTCGCATCGTGTCGGTCGCCTTTGGCCTGCGGAACGTGGCCGATACCGACCGCGGCCTGGCGGAGATGGCCCGCGTGTGTGCTCCCGGCGGCCAGGTGGCTGTGCTGGAATTTTCCGAGCCGGCGTGGCAGCCGTTCAAAGCCGTGTATGGGTGGTACTTCCGCAACGTGTTGCCGCGGATTGGCCAGTGGCTGGCGCGGAACAAATCCAATGCTTACAACTACCTCCCGGCGAGCGTCGGTGAGTTTCCCTGTGGCGAAGCGCTGGCCGAGCGGATGCGGAGTGCCGGGCTGACCAATATTCGCTACTGGCCGCTGACCTTCGGCATTGCGACGCTATACGTGGGGGTGAAACCGGGTGGTGGAAATGCAAAATAATCATTGCAAAATGCAAAAGCCAGCGGCGCCTTTCCGGCATTTTGACTTTTGCATTTTGCATTGGACATTTTGCATTGTCGCCTGACCTCTGACCTCTGACCTCTGATCTCTTCCGTGTCCGCTCCTCTCGTCCTCGCGATCACCGGCGCCAGCGGCGCGGCGTATGCCGTGCGGCTCTTGCACGTTCTGGCCGCCAGCGGACGGGAAATTCATTTGCTTGTCAGTCCGTCGGGCAAGGCGGTGGTGAAGCAAGAACTCGAGATTGACCTCAATCTGGAGCGGTTCGATGTGCGGGCGCTCGTGGAATACCAGTTCCCCGCGTCGTGGTCAGCCGGATCGACACGCCGACAGCCCAGTGCAATATCACCCGACTCCGCCGGCATTTACTATTATCACCACGCCGACTTTCTGGCCCCCGTCGCCAGCGGCTCGTTCCTCACCGGTGGCATGGTGATTTGCCCTTGTTCGGGAACGACCCTCTCGGGAGTCGCCTGCGGCACAAGCAGCAACCTCATCCAAAGGGCCGCCGACGTGCACCTCAAGGAACTCCGCAAGCTGATTCTGGTGCCGCGGGAGACGCCGCTGTCACTGATTCAACTCGACAACATGCGCCGCGCTGCCGAAGCGGGCGCCGTCGTCCTCCCGGCGATGCCCGGCTGGTATCACGGTGTGACCTGCCTGATGGACCAGATCGATTTCGTCGTGGCCCGCGTGCTCGATCAGCTCGGCGTGGGGCACGAGTTGATGAAGCGCTGGGGGGAGGGATCGGGGTTCAGGGTTCAGGGTTCAGGAGAGGAATGATCGCCATGCTGGCCGTTTTCGGTGTTGGTCACACGGAATTGCTGATCCTGGGCCTGATTTGCTGTTTTATCGTTCTGCCCGTCGTCGTCACCGTCGCAGTTTTTGCGTTTCTTGCTGCAAACAAAGCTGACCGCCAAAAGTCTGACTCCTGATCCCTGACTCCTGTGCTCCAGACCATCCGCCACCTGCTGGAAATGATCCGCTTCAGCCATACGCTGTTTGCGCTTCCTTTTGCGCTGCTGGCCGCAGTTATGGCCTGGACGACGAAGACACCAGACGGCGGGGCGGTGCCGTTTCGCTGGCAGCATTTGCTAGGGATTCTCGTTTGCATGGTCGGCGCTCGCAGCGCCGCCATGGCGTTCAATCGGCTGGCGGATCGCAAACTCGATGCCGAGAATCCCCGCACCAACATGCGCCATTTGCCCGCCGGGACGCTGTCGGTGGCCAGCGTCGCGTTTTTCACAATAGTCTCCTGCGTCGTTTTCGTCGCTGGAACGCTGCTCTTTCTGCCAAATCGATTGCCGCTGATTCTGGCGGTGCCGGTACTCCTGTTACTGCTCGGCTACAGCCTGACTAAACGGTTCACGGCGCTGGCCCACTTCTGGCTGGGAGCCGCGCTCATGCTCGCGCCGGTCTGTGCCTGGATCGCGCTCCGCGGCCAAATCGTCTTTCAGCAGCCGCTGGACATCCTCCCGGCGGTCGTCCTCGGCGGGGCTGTGCTGAGCTGGGTCGCCGGTTTCGACATCATCTACGCCTGCCAGGATGCCGACTTCGACCGCGGGGCAAAGCTGCGCAGCGTGCCAGCCGCCGTCGGCATTGGCCCCGCGCTGCGGATTGCGGCAGTGTGCCACCTGGTCACGCTGCTACTACTCGCAGCATTGCCGCTGATTTGTCCTCAAGTGCCGCTGGGGTGGATTTATCTCACAGGCGTGGCGGCAGTCGCGGCATTGCTCGTCTACGAGCACCTGCTGGTGCGGCCGACCGACCTGTCGCATGTCAACGCGGCCTTTTTCAACGTCAACGCAGTGATCAGCATCGGGCTTTTCGTCGTCGGGACGATCGATCTGCTGACGTAAGTAGTAGGCACACTCCGCGTGCCGTCTTGGAACGGCACACGGAGTGTGCCTGCTACCTGCTGGTAACTTCCACCAGCACGCTGGTTGCTTCTGTGGAGGGCAGCTCAAGCTGTACTTCCAGCCGGGCGCCGAAGTTGTAAGCGCTGGTCACCTTCACATCGGCCGAAAGGTCTCCCACGGCGAATGCCTCGAGCTGCGGCGCATCGGCCAGCGGCGGACAAAACGCCACGTGCAGCACCTGCACTTGCTCTCCCGGCTGGAACTCGGCCCGCAGCACAGCGTGGATCGCTTCACCGCTGCCTTGCCGGGTGCGCACGATCTGCTGGAGCAGGTTCGGCGGATATGACTCTTCTTCACCGAATTCCTCAACTCGCTCCGGCACAATTTCCGGCGATGGCCTTGATGCCGTTTCACGTGGCCGCAGCATTACAGCGATATGCCGCCAGAAGAGCCCTTCAATCACCGCGGCAAACAAAAGCGCGGCCAGCGCGGCCGGCAGACTCGTCCCGGGCGTGAACAGCGCTACAAGCAGGACGACAAGTGCCAGGGAGGGGACGGCGAGCACGAGCCAATCGCCAGTGCTGCCGCGGGCGGGCGAGCGGGTTTGCGGAATCAGCCACAGGCGAACTAGCACGCTCGCCATCGCGATGCCTGTCGCCAGGGGAAACAGCATCGGGCCGGGAATCGGGTGGGCGATCGCGCCTGCCAGACGGCGGACCGCCAGCAGGACGGCGACGACGACAAATGCAACGAGTGCCGTCCAGGCGGCGGAAGTGACCAGATGCCGCCAATCGGAAATCAGCGGGCGTGAACGGACCGCGGCCGAATGTTGGACGGCAGACAACCGGCACTCCGAAAATCGGCGTCGAGCCCGGAGGCTGTTAGCCTCCGGCTAGAAATACATTCATTACCGCGCGACCGCTTCCACCCCCGCTTCCTCGGCCAGTTCAGCAGCCTTGTTCACCCGCTCCCAGGTGAACTCGCTTTCACTGCGGCCGAAGTGGCCCCCCGCCGCCGTCTTCTGATAGATTGGCCGCCGCAGGTCGAGGTACTTGATGATGCCGCTGGGAGTGAGGGGGAACGCCTGCCGGACAAGCTGGCAAATCCGCTCATCATCGACGCGGCCGCTGCCAAACGAATCAACGTTGACGCTCACCGGCTCGCTGACGCCGATGGCGTAGGCAAGTTGCACTTCGCAGCGGTCGGCCAGGCCGGCAGCCACGATGTTCTTGGCCACGTGCCGCGCCATGTACGCCGCGCTGCGATCGACCTTGGTCGGATCCTTGCCGGAGAACGCACCGCCGCCGTGCCGCCCCCAGCCACCGTACGTATCGACGATGATCTTCCGCCCGGTCAGGCCGCTGTCCCCGTGCGGTCCGCCGATTTCGAACCGGCCCGTGGGGTTGATGAAGTACTTGATGTCGCCGCTTACCAGCTCCTCGGGCAGCTCGGGAAGCACGATCCTGTTTTTGACGAACGATTTGATCTCGTCCTGCGACACTTCGGGCGTGTGCTGCGTCGAGACCACAACCGTGTCAATCCGCACCGCCCGGTCCCCCTCGTACTCGACCGTCACCTGGCTTTTGCTGTCGGGACGCAGCCAGGAAACTTCTTTGCCGAAGCGGGCCCGCGTCAGGCGATTCAAGATCCGGTGGGCCAGTGCGATGGGGAGCGGCATCAGCTCGGGCGTGTCATTGCAGGCAAAGCCGAACATCAGCCCCTGGTCGCCAGCACCAACATCTTTCCCCTTGTTGGCGTCGTCGTTCACGCCGATGGCGATGTCCGGGCTCTGCTCGTGCAGGCGGACCATCACTTCGCACGAGTCCGCATCGAACAGCATCGCCGGATCGCTGTAGCCGACCTCGCGGATCACCCGGCGGGCGACTTTCTCGTAATCGACCTTGGCCTTGGTGGTGATCTCGCCGGCAAGGCAGCAGAAGTTCGTGGTGACCAGTGTCTCGCAGGCGACACGGCTCATGGGGTCTTGCGCCAAAAGGGCATCGAGTATTCCGTCCGAAATCTGATCGGCGAGCTTGTCGGGATGCCCCATGCTGACTGATTCACTAGTGAAGAGATAGCGACCCGAGGGCACTGAGAAACTCCTGGATGTGCGCCGACAGGGCTGGGCGCGAAAGGTGGGCAGACGGAGACGAACCGGCTCGTTCCGCGATGGCTCGATTATAAGTCTGGCCGCCGCGCGTGCCTAGACGCATGTAAGACTCGCGTCCCAGCCAGCTAAGCGAGGGCGGGATGGGAAGCGATCCATGCACGACGGGCTGGGAAGCCCGTCCTACGTACATGGGCGGCTACTTAAGCCAGCTTGCCTGGCCGCTTTGCTGGGCGGCATGCTCAAAGCCGTCGGGCAACTCGCTCGATAAGGGGATTGCCAGTGCCGCAAGCAGGGCCATAGCGGCAGCCGCGAGCGCCGGCCGCAGCCTCGAAGCGCGTCCCGGCATGGGAAACGCGATCCAGGCGAGTGCGGCCGCCAGCAGGACGCTGGCTGCGCCTTCGCCGACGGCGACAAGCAAGTGCACGCTCAGCAATTGCTGGGCGAAGGCACTCCACTGGACCAGTTCGCTGCCGCCGCGGAAAAGAGCCATTTCGACCGCGATCAGTCCAGCTGCGGCGACGACGGCCAGCGCACTTAGTGTGCCGATGACGGCCATCTCGCGCGGGTTTGCCTTGAAATTACTGCTGGGTAGCCAGTTGAATTGTCGGCCGAGCGCGACGAGCCCAGCGGGAATGAGCGCCATATTGATGACGTTCGCACCAAGCGCCAGCATACTGCCGTCCCCGAGAAGCAGCGCCTGGACAGCCAGCACCAGTGCCATGGTCAGCGCGCCGATCGCCGGCCCCAGTGCCCAGGCCAGCAATACGCCCCCCACCAAATGTGCGCTGATTCCCGGCAGGAGCGGGACATTCACTGCCTGGGCGGCAAACGAAAATGCGCCAAGCGCGGCAGCCAGCCCTAGCTTGGAGACGCTCGTCCTCTCACGCCGCAACGACCAGGCACACAGCCCCAGGCCGGCAGTCGCCGCCGAGAGGGTGATTGCTACACATTCGGGAGTGATCGCGCCGTTGCCCAGGTGCATCTTGATTTCTCCGCGATTGACGGCACACGGAGTGTGCCTGCTACTTGTCACGCTACTTGCGCCAGCACGTACGGCCCTTTGGGGATCACCGCCAGCTTCGCCTGCGGGCCGTACTCCGCCAGCGAGTCGGCCACTGCCTGTTCCACGCTCGTAGCCGCCTCGACGAACAGCTTGTTCAGCGTCTGGGCCGGCAATCCGTCCGACACGATCTTCACCCTCGCCTTGCGGCAGACCTTGGCCAGCTCTTCGAGCTGCCACTGGTCCATCACAAAGTAGTCCTTGCCGAGAATCCGCTGCACGAACGATTCCAGACTGGCATTCTCGGCGAAGAGCTGCTGGAACTGCGGGCTGCCGATCCCTTCGGAAAGGCTGGCGCACATGATGATCGTGCCCCCTTGCTTCACAATCGGCAGGGCGCCCGTGAGCCCTTTCACCGCCTGGTAAAAGGTCGTGTCGAGCGGATAACCGGCACAGCTTGTAACGACAATATCGACTGGCTCGGCCACGGTGTCGCGCACGACGCCGCGGACGAAGGCCACTCCTTCCAGGAATGCTGCCTCCATGTCGCCGGCGACCCACTTCAGCGGCCGCCGCTCGGCATCGATCACGACATTGACGATGAAGTCGCAGCCCGTCTTGCGGCCGATCCAGGTGTTTTCTTCGTGAACCGGGTTGCCGTCGAGAATGCCGCAGTCGGCCTTGGGATGTTCCAG
>Ga0075418_10003251_pt1 | contig 18553 bp, 12 predicted proteins | sample SoiMetdeltSBSDD2_FD_81776 | JGI IMG/M metagenome (GOLD analysis project Ga0075418, IMG submission 81776) | Bulk soil microbial communities from a Populus tree surrounding site in Tennessee, USA - Soil MetaG P. deltoides SBSDD2 | ecosystem: Environmental > Terrestrial > Soil > Tree plantation... | reverse complement strand
GCCAGCGGCACTCCAGCCGAAAGCCTCGGCTCCTGCGGAACGGCGCGCGTCGGCGCCGGGCGCGGCGACCGGAGGCCGGCCGCCTCCCCCGCCGGCGGAGAGAGCGGACGCACGGGCGGGGGAGCCTCGATTCGCGGCGCCGGAGGATGGAAGACGACGTCGACCTCCTTGGGCTGAGCGCTGTGGCGCAGCGCGTCCGCCGGGAGCACGAGCAGCACGGCCAACAGGGCGCCGTGGAGCCCGGCGCTCTTCAGCAGGTCGCGACGCCCGAGGGGCCGCGACGCCGCGGACAGGGTGATTTCGGTTTGCACGCTCATGGCCACGCCACCACCTCAATCGGCCGTGATCACGCCGATCGTCAAGCCGTCGACCCCCGACTTCGCGAGGTCGACGATGCGGAGGACCCCTTCGTAGTTCAGGCGGTCGTCGGCGGCGAGGAACAGCACGCGCTGGTCCAGGGGCCGGCGGCCGAGCTTCTCCGACAGTTGGGCGGGGAGCTGGGCCGCGGGGATCTCATGATCGTCCAGGCTCACGCGACAGTCGGCGGGAAGACCCTCCCCGGCCGGCGGCTCGAGGATGCCGCAGCTCGCGGGCGCGATGCGGAGGACCACTTGCGACGTCTCGGCCTGCACGGGCGCGGGATCGGTCGAGGTTCGAGGGGTGTCCACGTCGTACCCCTCGAGCATGAGGGGCACCACCACCATGAAGATGATCAGCAGGACGAGCACCACGTCCACGAGCGGCGTGATATTGATCTCGGACTGCAGTCCCGTGCCGATGCTTCCGTTGAGCGCCATGATCTCTGCCTCTCCGCGCCCCGATGTCGGCGCGCTCGGCGATCAGCCCCACCCCGTGGAAGCCGGCCTGCTCGATCGCGAGCATGGTCTGCCGGACCTCGCCGAAGGGAAGCCGCGCGTCCCCCTGGACCACGACCTTGACGTCCGTCTGCGTGCCCGCCGCCGCGCGGAGGCCGTCGCCGAACGTCTCGACGGTGAACGACTTGTCGTCGATCCAGAGCGCGCCGTGCTCGTCGATCGTGACCACGATCCGGACGACGTTGGCCTGCTCGCGCGGCTTGGCCGTGGCCGGCAGGTCGATCTCCGGTCCCGGCCCCTGCCGCATGTGCGGGGCCATCACCATGAAGATGATGAGCAGCACCAGCACCACGTCGACGAGCGGCGTGACGTTGATGGCCGACTGCATCTTGCGGGGCTCACCGAGTTGCATGAGCTGCCTTTTGCGCCTTGAAGAGGAAGTTCACGAGCTGGGTCGAGGCCTGGTTCATCTCGACCTGGAAGCGCTCGAGCGTGCCCGTGAACGCGTTGAAGGCGACGACGGCCGGGATCGCGACGAAGATGCCGAGCGCGGTCGCGACGAGCGCCTCGGCGATACCTCCCGACACCGCGGACATCCCGCCGGAGCCCGTCGCCGCGATGCCGCGGAAGGCGTTGATGATCCCGACCACGGTGCCGAAGAGGCCGATGAACGGTGCCGTGGATCCGATCGTGGCCAGCGCCCCGAGACCCCGTCTCATCTCGATGAGGGCGTCGGTCTTCGAGCGCTCGAGCGCGTCCTCGACCAGCTCGCGCGACGTGGCCACGTCGGTGTCCGTCTGTTGCGTGCCGTTGTACTCCTGGATTCCCGCCGTGACGACCTGGGCCACGTAGGACTCCTGGTGCTGCCGTGCGGCCGCGACCGCGCCCTGGATCTCGCCCGCGAGGAGGGACTTCCCGAACTCGGGCTTGAACATCTGCGACTGGCGCGAGGCCGCGCGGAACCGGCGCTGCTTGTTGAGGATCAGACCCACCGAGAAGATGGACAGCGCGACGAGGCAGAGCATCACCGCGAGCCCGAAGATGCCGACGTTTCCGAACAGTTCCGCGAAAGTCATGACTTGCTCCTAGGCGCCGCCGTGGCGGGAGGCGCCGGGTGCGCACCGTCGTGGTGCGTCGTTTCCGACCGGATCTCGTAGTAGCTCAGGGACCGCAGGAACACGTCCCGGTCCACGGGCCCCCGGGAGTCGTCGAGCATCGGCGCGATGCCGAGCGCGTCGCCGAGCTCGGAGCCCTTCCAGGGAACGATGACCAGCGCCTTGGGCGCCTCCTGGTTGCCCAGGATGGAGATGCCCTCGAGCTGCTTCGGGTCCTTCTCCGAGGCGGGCGGCTCGGTCTTGGGCGGGTCATCGGCCAGCACGACGCCCGCTGCCAGCAGCAGCGAGACGAGCGACAGGGCTCCTCTCATGGCTTCTCCCCTTGCCGTGCGCGGTCGCGGAGGTCGGCGATCCACGCGGTGACCTCGACGTCGCCCGGAACGATCCGGTCGTACGCCTCGTAGTGCTCGAGCGCGCAGGGTTCGTCGCCGAGGTAGAGATCGCACAGGACGGCCAGGTTCCTGTGCGCGTAGTGATAGTCCGGGAACTCCGCCAGGGCGGCCTCGTAGCTGGCGCGCGCCTTCGCGTACTCCCCCTTGCGCCGCTGGACGAGACCGAGCTCGTTGTGGGCGGCGGGGTGGCGCGGGTTGAGCTCCAGCGCCTTCCGCAGGCTCGCCTCCGCCTGGTCCAGCTCTCCCGTGCGCGCGTAGGCGATCCCGAGGTTGATGTGGGCCGCGGTCAGCTCCGGCGCCCGCTCGGTCACCTGGCGCAGCGCGGCGATGGCCGGCGCGTACCGCGTTGCTTCCAGCGCGCGCACCGCCGCCTCGTAGTCGGCGCGCACGTCCGCCGGGACGCGCGCTTTCTGCGTGATGGTGAACCCTCCGGTCACCTGCTCGACCTCCACCCGCGCGGGGCGCCGCTCCGACGGCTTGTTCGTCTTCGCGTGGGCGCTCGCGACGAGGAGCAGGGCGAGCCACGGCATGAGTATCGTAGAACGTCTCATGGTTGCTCAGTCCTTCCCGGCCGCGGTCGAAAGACGCGACGACTGGACCGGACCGCCCGGGGGCGTCGGGTGGGCGTCGCTCGCCACCGGACCGTAGATCTGCGACGCGGGCGTGCGGTACGCGTAGCTGTCGATCGCGCCGAGGACGCCGCTGCTCAGCTCGCGCCTCGCGTAGCGTGCCGGCATCCGCTCGGCGAGCTTGGCGAGGCTCTTCTCGGTCCAGGGGTCCAGCACCCCGGCCCGCAGCATCTCCAGGTTCTTCTCGTGAAGGCCGAGCGCGCGCTCGGCGAACGGGGCCTCCTCCTTCTTCAGGATCGACTCGTACTCCTCGAGCTCCGCTTGCGGCAGGTCGGCCGGCCGCTCCGACTCCGCCAGGGCGCGGCTGAAGTCGAAGTAGGTCTCGGCCATGTAGAACGTGGCCGCCGCGGTCACCTCGGCGATCTCGTAGGCCACCAGCCGGTCCATGGCCTCGATCGCGACGTCCATGCGCCGCTTCTTCTCCTTGAGGCTGGTCTCGAACGGCTGAAGGAGCTTCACCGCCACGGCGTCCGCGTAGAGCTGCTCCGCGAGGACCAGCGCCGAGCGCGCGGCGAGCGTCCGGGTGCGGGGCGTCCTCTCCGCCCCGGCCTCCGCCTCGATGCGCACGATCTCCGCCAGCTCCTTGTGATAGAGCGCGTCGTCCTGCGCTGCCTTCCGGATCTCGGCGATCTTGAAGCGGGTCTCGAGGGCCGGCTCGACCGGCCGCGGGAACGCGTCCACGTAGCGCTGGTACGCGTCCACTGCACGGTCGCGGGCACCGGACTGAGCGTAGAGGTCGCCGGCGGTCAGCAGCGCCTCGCCGCGCAGCGCCGGGTCCTCGGACTGGGACGCGAGGCGGTCGTACTCGTCCGCCGCGCGCGCGAGCTGGCCGCTCTGCCGATAGGCGTAGGCGATCTGTCGCGTGGCGTCGCGCTGCAGCGCGTGGTCGGGATAGGCGCTGCGGAACGCGTCGAGCACCCCTGCGGCGGCGGTCCAATCCTGGAGCGCCAGGAGCGCGGCGCCCGCGTCGTACTCGGCGGTCGCGCGGATGGTGGACGTCGGCGCCGCGGAGCGGACCCTGAGGAAGTGGTCGGCGGCCGCGCGGTAGTCCTTCGCGTCCCGCGCGATCTCGCCCTGCTTGTAGATCGAGGCGGCGAGGTTGTCCACGAAGCCGGCGCGCGAGGCGTCGTCTTCCGGGGTGGCCGCCAGCACCTGGACGTACGCCCGCTCGGCGCGCGGGTAATCGGCGAGCTCGAACGCCCCGTGGGCGACGACGATCCACGACGACCGCCGGAGCGACGCCTCCGCCGTCGGATAGCCGTCGATGACGCGCTGCGCGGCGCCGACAGCGGCCGTGTAGTCCTTCATCTCGTACAGATCGTCGGCGGCCGCCCCCAGGATCGGCGCCGCGTGCTCGTCCTTCGGGAAGGCGTCCGCGAACCGGATCGAGCTGGCGACGGTCTCCCGCGTCACCGTCTCCCGCCCCTCCGCGCCCGTGACTTTGAGCTGCTCGCGATAGGCGTAGACCGCGGCGTACCCCGCGGCGGCGGACTGGTCGTGCGGCGGGTAGCCGTAGGCGGTCCGCTCGTACTCCTTGGCCGCCTCGCCGAAATCCTTGTGCTCCAGGAGAAGACCGGCGAGCTGGTAGTTGATCGACGGGGACTCGCTGTCCGTCGGGAAGGACTCGAGGTAGTCGCCGTACCACCTGAGGGCCTCGCGGTAGCTGGCGAGCTTCTCGTCCGCGGACCCCTCGCCCTGGTACTGGGCGTGGTAGTGGGTCGCGAGGTCCTTGAGGTTGGTCTTCAGGTAGCCCACCACCTCGGGAGAGTCCTCGGGCGCGAAGTGCCGCCAGTACTCGGCCTGCAGCTTGTACCGGGAGGCGAACTCGCGCTTCGCCTCCAGCACGAGCTTGGGGAACCCGCCCTGCGTGAACGTCTCGATGACGCGCATGCTGAAGCGCGGCGCCGACTTGTGGAGCGGGTAGGCGGCCACGAACGCCTTGAAGGTGTTCGCCGCGTCGTCGTAGCGAAGCTTGGTCAGGTAGTGCTCGCCGAGGTTGGCGTAGACCCGGTCCTCGTAGGAGCGGGACCCGAAGCGGGAGAAGTACTCGCGCACCGGCTCCGGTCCCGGGCCGAGGTTGCTGAAGCTCAGGCTGATCACGCGGAAGGTGTCGGCGACGCGGCGGTCGTCGTCCTCCTCGTGCGTCTGATCGAAGTCGTAGCCGATCGAGACCTTGTAGTCGAGGAGCGCCATGTACTTCTGCAGCGCCTCGTCGTAGAGCTCCTGCTTGTAGAGCGCCCAGCCGAGCTTGTAGAGGGCGAGCTCGTAGTAGGAGGAGCGCGTTCCCAGGCCGATGATCGCCTCGTACGCGGTCTCCGCGTCGCGGAACCGCCGGCGCACGAAGAAGTACTCGCCGCGGCGGTACTGGACCTCGTCGAGGTGCGGGGAGCCCGGGTTCGTCCGGATCAGGCGCTCCATCGTCGCGAGCGCGTCCTCGGTGCGGCCGAGCTCGTCGTACGCGCGCGCCTTCTGATAGAGGATCTGGTCGTTGTCCTTGTAGCTCGGGTACTCGGTGAGGAGCCGGTCGTAGAGGGCGATCGCCTCGAGCGGGCCCTCGGGGTCCGCGCCCGCCGGCGCCGCGCCCGCAGCGCTCCCCCACTCGATCCCGCTCGCCGACGTCGTGCGGCGCTCGAAATCCTCTTCGGACTCCCGCGCGCCCGCCCCGGCGGCCGCGGGGCCGGGCCGCGGCGCGTCCGTGCGCGAGGGGGCCTGCGCGCGCTCCGGGGCCGCCATCGCCCGCGGCTTCTCGCCCGTGCGAATGCCGAACTGCTTCTCGAGCTTGAGGTCCGCGAGACGCCGCATCGCCTCCGGCGTCATCGCCGTCTCCGGCGTCTCCTCGAGGAAGCGCCGGTAGCCCTCCATGGCTTGTTCGAACCCCTGGTCGATCGTGGCTTCCCGCACGTCCGGGCGCGCGTTACGGAGATCGGCCAGCGTCGCCGTCGCCGCCGTGTCGCGATGCGCGGCGCAGCCGGCGGCGAGAGCCGCCGCGAGGACCGTCGGAATCGGGAGGGAGCGCATCAGCGCTTCTCCTCTTTCTCTTCCGACTGGGCCCGGGCGGCTCGATCGTAGCTGTCGGCGACCGCGTAGCGCGCCTGCGTCTGCTGCGCCGCGAGGCGCTCGCGGCGGGCGCCGAGCTGGTCGATGGCGACCGTCTCGATCATCCGCCCCTGCCGGGTCATCAAGCTCGTCACGCCCTCGAGCGCGTCGTCGACGCGGACGCGGAGCCGCTGGATCTGGGCGTCGTAGCCGACGTAGCTGTGCGTCGCCGCTTGACGCGTCCTCACGAAGGCGTCGTACTCGCGCGTGAGCGCCTCGACGTGGACGTTCAGCTCGTTGAGATGAGCGTGGGCGGCGGTGAGCCGCTCGGGGTATTCGGTCAGGAGCCGCCAGGTGAGCGTGCCGCGCAAGCGCGCCGCGCGCCGCCGCAGCGCCGCCGACGAGGGGCTCTCGTCCCCGCCGAGCCGCTTCTCGATCGCCGCGAGGCTCTCCCCCGCGATCCGCTCGTCCGCCGTCGCCAGATCGCTCGGCCGCGGTGCGGTCAGCAGCGCCTGCAGGCGCTTGCGGACGCTCTTGCACTGCTCGAGTCGCAGCCGGATACGGGAGTCGAGCTCCCGGAACTGCGCGTCCACGCCCGGGAGCAGCGGCTCGTAGTTCTTGCCGCGCAGAAGGATGATGTCGTCGAAGGCGTCGAGGCTGGTCTTCCAGGCGATGAGCTTCGTCCGCATGTCCTCGAGGTCGAGGTAGTTCTGCAGCGCGGTCTGGAAGTCGTGGGACGCCATCAGCTCCATCAGGTAGTAGGTCTCCGGCTCGTCGGGCAGGCTGCGGAGGCGGATGACCCAGGTCTCGTCCTGCCGGCTCTCCTCGCGAACGAGCGCCTCGAGGAACCGCCCTTCCCGGATGCTGGCGATCGACGCGTCCACTCTGTCGATCTGACCGCCGAGACGCTCGAGCGCGCGGCCGTACAGGATCGCGGCGCGGCCGTGCAGGTTCAGGCTGGCGTAGGCCGACGGCAGGGCTAGCATCGCTTCCTGCACCGCGGCGTCCGTCGGCTCGCGATCCGCGAGCAGGCTCCACGGAACGAGCGCGCGATCGAAGTGCTTGGCCGACGCCTCGGCCCAGCCGGCGCGCAGCAGCGCCTGGTTCGAGAACGGTCCCTCGAGCCGGACGCGGTCCCAGGCCTGCTTGGCGCGATCGAGGTTTCCGGCCTCGAACAGCAGCGTGCCGAGCACCAGGTTGGACTTGTCCCGGATCGCGAGCCCCGCGCGGTCGCCGGTCTCCAGGCGCCCGGATTTGTCGAGCTGCTCGACCGCGTCCGCGGTCTTGCCGTCCTGGAGCAGCGCGACGCCGAGGTTGTAGGCGACGAACCCGGACAGGCTCGCGTCGCTCTGGAGCGGCCGGAGAACGCCGACGGCGTCGCCCGGCCGTCCCGTCGCCAGATCGACGTTGGCCCTCAGGAACTCGACGTCGTCCCGGATCTGGGCGGGGACCGAGCCCTGGATCCGTCCCAGCGCGTTCACCGCGTCGTCGAACTGTCCCTTCTGGAAGTGGATGCGCGCGAGACGGAACGCGGCCTCGTTGCGCACCGCCTCATCGACGGCCCCTTCGAGCACCGCCTTGATCGCGCGGCCGGCGCGGTGATGCATGCGGTAGCTGAGCTCGAAGTCGCCGACCGAGAACTCGGCGTCGTTGATGTGATAGGTCAGCGTGTCGAGCCTAGGCTCGTCGAGGCCGCGGTACAGGGCGAGCTCGGTGTCGAGCCGCTGGAGCGCGTCGAAGTACTGCCCCTGGTAGGCGTGGAACAGCGCATCGCCGAAGTAGAGGTCGCGCAGGTCGGCGCACACGGCCGGACGGACCGCGAACACCGCGGCCAGGCCGAGCGGAAGGAGCCGCTGCCGTGCGCGCATCGATCACCATTCCTCGAGCGCGACCGGTGCGTTGCCGGTTCCGGCGAGGGTCAGTCCCACCAGCTTCGGCTTCACGTCCTTGCGGAAGGCGAGCTGCTCCGTGCGGCTGAAGTCCGCGCCTCCGTCGAGCTTGCCGTCCACGAGGACCTCGAGCTTGTGATCCCCGGTCGTCACGTTGCCGACGTAGAGCCGCTGCACGCCGCCCTTACGCAGGGCGTCGAGCTCCTTGAAGCTGTAGATGTAGTGAGCGACCAGCTCGCCGTCGATCCGGAGCCGGACGGCGTCGAGTCGCATCGTGTCGCCCTTGGCCAGCGCGACGAAGATCGCGACCTGCGTCCCGGAGGGATAGAGTAGCTTCTCCTCCAGCCGGCTCAATTCCTGCGCGATGCCGAGGACGTCGGACTTGATCTCCTGGACCTGCTCGTCGAGGCCCTTCATCTGCTGCTGTTGCTTCTGGTCGTTCGGCCCGGCCCAGCCGAGCGTGGGACACAGACAGAGCAGGAAGGCAACGACGAATAGGGTTCTCGTAATCTGGTTCCAACGGCCCATGGCGCTCCCCGTTTCACTCGCTCCGACATCGAGCGGGCAAACCCAGCCGGCCCCGGCCGCGCGGGTTCCCCCCCGCCGCCGCGACGACCGTGGAGTTTGCAATCACGCTGCCACGCGCCGTTGCGCCGCAATTTCTCGCCGAGCATGCGAGCGATAAGAATTCCGGTTGCGATGCTGACGAATCGGTGTTCGCGTGACCAAATCCGTACGCGCCATGTCGATTCGCTGAGAATGCCGTTCGAATTCGCGCAGCATCGTCGTGCGGTCGTACCGCACGAGTACAGAATCGAGACCAGGGAGGCTCGACGCTATCCTAGGCGGCCAAACTCGCAGGTGACGCGACGCGCAAGAAGAAGCCGCAGGCCGCCGGACGCTCCAGGACGATCGGGATCGCGCTCGCGCTGGCGATCGGCGGCGTCGTCTGCTTCGCGCCGGTCCTGGGAAACGGCTTCATCGACGTCTACGACGACGACAAGTACGTCACGGAGAACCTGAACGTCCAGCACGGGCTCGACGGGGCGAGCCTCCGGTGGGCGTTCACCACGACGACAGCCTCGAACTGGCATCCCCTGACCTGGATCTCGCACATCGTGGACGTGTCGAGCTCGGGGCTGCGGCCGGCCGGGCATCACCGTCAGAGCGTGATCCTCCACGCGCTGAGCACCGCGCTCCTCTTCCTCGTCCTCGAGAAGCTGACCGGGCGCACGGGCCGGAGCGCCGCGGCCGCCGCGCTGTTCGGCGTCCATCCGCTCCGGCTGGAGTCCGTCGCTTGGGTCGCGGAGCGCAAGGACGTGCTCAGCGGGCTCCTGTTCATGATCGTGCTCTGGATGTACGCGCGGTACGCCGGCGATCCGCGGCCGCGCCGGATGGCGGCGGTCGCCGCGGCGCTCGTGCTCGGTCTGATGGCGAAGCCGATGCTGGTGACCGCGCCGTTCGTCCTGCTCTTGCTCGACGCCTGGCCCCTGGACCGGGCAAGGACAGAGGGCTGGAAGCGCCTCGTGATCGAGAAGACGCCCCTGTTCGCGCTCTCCGCCGCGTCCTGCGCCTTGACGCTCTGGGCGCAGCGCGCGCACGCCGTCCGCTCGATCCAGGAGTTCCCCTTCGGCGTCCGGGCCGAGAACGCGATCGTCTCGTATGCGGCTTATCTCTGGAAGACCGTCTGGCCGGCGAAGCTCGCGGTCCTCTATCCCCACCCCGGCTCGAGCCTCGAAACCTGGAAGGTCGTCGCATCGGTTCTCGTGCTCGGCTCGATCACGTGGATCGCCTTCGCGCTCCGGCGGAGCAGACCGTGGCTCCCGGTCGGGTGGCTCTGGTACACGGGGATGCTCGTGCCGGTGATCGGGCTCGTTCAGGTGGGCCAGCAGGGCATGGCGGACCGCTACACCTACCTACCTTCGATCGGCCTCGCGCTCATCGTCTGCTGGTCGGTCCCGGCGACGGCGGGAACGGCGGTCGCCGCGGGAGCGGCGGCGCTCGCGCTCGCGGCGGCGACCTGGCGGCAGGCGGCGTACTGGAAGGACTCGGTCTCGCTCTTCACGCGCGCGATCGAGGTGACGCGGGACAACGGCATCGCGCATGCGAACCTGGGGCTTTCGCTCTACAAGCTCGGCGACACGGCGGATGCGATCCCGCATTTCCAGGAGGCGATCCGGGTCTTCCCGCGCTTCGAGGCGGCACACGGGAACCTCGGCGTCGCGCTCGCGGACGCGGGGCGCTTCGACGAGGCGGTCGCGGAGTACCGCCGCGCGATGGAGCTCGATCCGACCGACGCCGACGTCCCCAACAACCTCGGCGCGGCCTACTACCGGGCGCGGCGGCTCGACGACGCGATCGACCAGTTCCGGCAGGCGGTGCGGCTGAAGCCGGACCACGCGGGCGCCAGCTACAACCTCGGGACCGCGCTCGCGGCCAAGGGGGAGTGGGCCGAGGCGGCGACCGTCCTGCGCGAGGCGGTCCGCCTCGACCCGCGCAATCCCGCGCCGCATGCGAACCTGGCGGCGGTGCTCACCGCGGCGGGGGACATCGACGGCGCCTGGCGCGAGGTGAGCGCGATGCGCGCCCTGGGGAAGGAGCCCCCGGCGGCGCTGCTCGAGAAGCTCGCGGCGAGCGACCCCGGGCCGCGCTAACCGAGCACGCGCATGATCGCGGAGCCCGGCTTGACGATGCTCTGCGCCCGGTCCGGCCCGACCGACACCAGCGCGACCTCGGCGCCGACGATCTCACCCAGCCGGTCGAGGTAGGCCCGCGCCGGGGCCGGCAGCTCCTCCCAGCGGCGGAGCCCCGTCGTGTCGCTCTTCCATCCCGCCAGGCGCTCGTAGACCGGCTCGATCCGCGACGCGTCCGCGACGCAGGGCGGGAACGAGCGGAGCGGACGCCCGTCGAGGCGATAGCCGACGCAGACCGGGATCTCGTCGAGCGCGTCGAGCACGTCGAGGAGCATGACGCACAGCGCGTCGAAGCGGTTGATCCGGTTGGCGTACGCCGCCGCGACGCCGTCGAACCAGCCGCAGCGCCGCGGGCGTCCGGTCACCGTGCCGAACTCGTGCCCGCGACGGCGCAGCAGCTCGCCGAAGCCGTCGGGGCCGTCGTCCATCTCGGTCGGCATCGGCCCCGCGCCCACGCGGCTGCAGTACGCCTTGAACACCCCCGCGATCGCGTGCACGCGACGCGGCGAGACCCCGAGCCCCGCGCACAGCCCGCCCGCGACCGTCGAGGACGAGGTGACGAACGGATACGAGCCGTGGTCGAGGTCGAGGAGCGTCCCCTGCGCCCCTTCGAACAGGATCGAGCGCCCCTCGTCCATCCAGTCGTTGAGCAGCAGCGTCGTGTCGGCGATGTAAGGCGCGATCCGCCGGCCCTGCGCGAAGGCCTCGTCGGCGATCGCCTCGGGCGAGCCTGGATCCTCCCCCGCCTCGCGGAGCCTCCGCCCCGGCTCGCCGGCCACCAGGCGCCGCACCTTCTCCACCAGCGACGCGCGATCGACGAGATCGCCGACACGGAGGCCGATGCGCGCCGCCTTCGCCTCGTACGTCGGGCCGATCCCGCGCTGCGTGGTCCCGATCTTCCCCGACGCGTCGGCGGTCGACTCGCGCAGCGCGTCGATGCGGGCGAGGAGCGGAAGGATGACGTGCGCCCGGTCGCTGATGAAGAGACGGCCGTCGAGCGCGATCCCCGCCGCGACCAGCGCGTCGATCTCGCCGATGAGCGCGGCGAGCCCGAGGACCGTTCCGTTGCCGATCACGATCCGCGCGTCGGGGCGGAAGACCCCCGAGGGGATGTGCTGGAGCGCGTGGCGGCGCCCCGCGATCGTCACCGTGTGGCCGGCGTTCGGCCCGCCCTGATAGCGCGCGACGACGTCGAACCGCTCCGAGAGGAGGTCGACGACCTTGCCCTTCCCCTCGTCCCCCCATTGGGCCCCGACGACGGCGAGGTTCCACGCCATCGCGTCAGGCCGTAGCCGGCCCCGGGGCGAGGAGGCTCTGAACCCGGAAGAGGAGAGCCTCCGGGATGTGCGCCTTGTCGAGGAACCCTTGCGCGCCGAGCTGATGCAGGAAGTCCAGGATGTTGTCCTTGTAGACCGACGAGATGGCGAGCACGAGCGTATCGCGCACGCGCTCGTCGTGGCGGACCTCGCGCAGAACGTCGAACCCGGTCATGCGCGGCATCAGCAGGTCGAGGACCACGACGTCCGGGTGCTCCTCGCGGATGAGGCGCAGCGCCTCGACGCCGTCGGCGGCGAGCAGCACGTGGTACCCCGAGCCGGCGAGCAAGGCCTCGCAGTCGCGCAGGACCTGATCGGAGTCGTCGGCGACCAGCACCGTCTTCTTGCGCGGGACCTGCCGGAACGATCCCGAGGAGGACGACGAGGCGACCTCGTCGAGCTCGACGTCGATGCGCACGATCGTCTCGCACCCCGGGCAGAGATACCTCACGACCTTCTCGGCGGGCGCGTCCCCGGTCAGGCGGAACTCGGTCTTGCATTGGGGACAGCGAACGATCATGGGCGCGAAACTATATCACCGGCTTGCTGATAGCATCGCGCCATGCGAGTGGTCCTCGACGGCGCGTCGCTCACGCTCGAAGCGATGGAGCGGGTCGCCGGAGGCGCGTCCTGCGCGCTCTCCGCGGCGGCGAAGCGCCGCGTGCGCGCCTCTCGCGCGGCGGTCGAGCGTGCCGCGCGGGGCGGCCGCCGCGTCTACGGGGTCAACACAGGTTTCGGCCATCTCGCGAATGTCGGCATTCCCGACGCCGATCTCTCCCGGCTCCAGGTCAACCTGATCCGCTCCCACGCGGCGGGCGTCGGCGAGCCGCTCACCGACCCCGTCGTCCGCGCGATCCTCGCGCTGCGCGCGAACTGTCTCGCGCGGGGGCATTCCGGGCTCCGGCTCGAGACGCTGGAGCGGATGCTCGCGCTGCTCCGCGCGGGGGTCGTTCCGGTGGTTCCCGAGCAGGGATCGGTCGGAGCGTCGGGGGACCTGGCGCCGCTCGCGCACGTCGCCCTCGCGCTGATCGGCGAAGGGGACGCGCGGTACCGCGGCCGCCGGATGCCCGCGCGGGAGGCGCTCCGGCGCGCCCGCCTCTCCCCCGTCGTCCTCGGCCCGAAGGAAGGGATCGCGCTGATCAACGGCACGCAGGTGATGACCGCGATCGGAGGTCTCGCGCTGCTCCGTGCCGAGCGCCTCGCGGTCGCCGCGGACGTCGTCGGCGGCATGACCCTCGAAGCGCTGTCCGGATCGCACCGTGCCTTCGACCGGCGCATCCACGACGCGCGCCCCCAGCGCGGGCAGGTCGCCTCCGCGGCGAACCTGCGGAAGGTCCTGAAGGGGAGCGCGATCGAGCGCGACCACGCCGATTGCGACCGGGTGCAGGACGCCTACTCGCTGCGCTGCATGCCCCAGGTCCACGGGGCGGCGCGCGACACGTTCCGGTTCGTCCGCGAGGTCCTGACGATCGAGATCAACGCCTCGACCGACAACCCGATGGTCTTCGCGGCGTCGGGCGACCTGGTCTCCGGCGGGAACTTCCACGGGCAGCCGGTCGCGATCGCCCTCGACCACCTCGCGATCGCCGCGTGCGCGCTCGCGACGATCAGCGAGCGGCGGATCGAGCGGCTGGTCAACCCGGCGCTGTCGGAGCTGCCGCCCTTCCTCGCGAAGGACGCGGGGCTCAACTCCGGCTTCATGATGGCGCACGTGACCGCGGCCGCCCTGGTCTCCGAGAACAAGGTGCTCGCGCACCCCGCGAGCGTGGACACGATCCCGACCTCGGCCGGGAAGGAGGACCACGTCTCGATGGGCGTTCACGCCGCGCGGAAGGCCGCGCGGATCGTCGAGCACGCCGAGACCGTGCTCGCAATCGAGCTGCTCGCGGCCGCGCAGGCGCTCGACTTCCGGAAGCCGCTGCGCGCCGGCCGCGGCGCCGACGCCGCCCACCGCGCGTTCCGGCGCCGCGTGCCGTCGATGGAGCGCGACCGGGTCCTCGCCCCCGACATCGAAACCGCGCGGCGCGCGATCGTGGAGGGCGCGATCCGCAGCGCCGCGGAGGCGGCGGTCGGCGCGCTCGCATGAGCCGGCGGGGTGGTGGACGGCAAGGGGATCGAACCCTCGACCTCGGCGTTGCGAACGCCGCGCTCTCCCAGCTGAGCTAGCCGCCCGTGATCGTCCGGCTCCGATTGGTGGGGCGTGCAGGATTTGAACCTGCGACTTCCACCGTGTGAAGATGGCACTCTACCGCTGAGTTAACGCCCCTCGCGGAGCCCGCGGGTTATAGCACAGCGGCCGAGGATGGGGAAAGGCGTGCGCAACTCCGACGAAGGCCACGTCCTGCTCATCACCGACGACCGCGCGGGCTCCGAGCGGCTCTCCCGCTGGATCGCGACGGCGGGGTACGAGGTCGTCGTCCTCTCCGGCGCCGAGACCTTCCTTATGAGCGAAGGGGACGACGACCGCGTCACGCTCGTCGTGACCGATCTCGACTCGGACGATCCCGCCGTGTCCACGCTGTTCCAGCGGATGCTCTCCGGGGACCTGTTCCGCCGCGTTCCGCAGCTCCACGTCTTCCGCGACCTCTCCCTCCTCAACTCGTGGCGGCAGGCCCACCCGTCGCGGGCGGCGTTCTCGCTTCCCGGCCCTCCCGAGGCCGAGGACTTCCAGGCGCGTATCCGGCTCGCCGCCGAGATCGGACGCCTCCAGCGGGACCTCGCGCGCCACTCGATCCGCGACGGGCTGACCGACTTCTTCAATCGGCGGTACCTCCTGCTCCGGCTCGACGAGGAGTTCTCGCGCGCCCGGCGCTACCGCACGCCCCTCTCGCTCGTGTTCATCGACATCGACCACCTGAAGGACATCAACGACGCGCACGGCCAAACCGCGGGGGACGCGGTGATCCGCCGGGTCGGAGCGCTCATCCGCGAGCAGGTCCGGCGCGAGGACGTGATGGGCCGGATCGGCGAGGACGTCTTCGGCGTCCTCCTCCCGGGGAACCGGTGCCGCGGCGCGGCGGTGCTCGCGAACAAGATCCGCACCGAGGCCGAGGAGGCGTCGCTGTCCCACGACGGGGCGGAGATCGCGATCCGGATCTCGGCGGGGATCTCGACGTTCCCCGACAACCAGGCGCTCGCCTCCCCCGACGATCTGGTGCGCACCGCGGAGAACGCGCTGCGCGAGGCGAAGCAACGGGGGGGCAACCGCGTCTTCATCGACGAGGGCGCTCTGCGCCGCGAGCGCCAGGTCGTGCTGGTGGCCGACGCCGACGGGGACCTGCTCGACCTGACCGAGGACCTGCTCTCGCTCGACGAGTTCCGGGTGGTCAAGGCCCCGGACGCGACCGTCGCCCTCGAGACGCTCCGCTTCCGGCGCCCCGATCTGCTGGTGCTCGATCTCGGGATGAGCGATCCGGAGGGGGGGGTTCCCCTCATCGAGACGGTACAGAGGATGTTCCCGGAGAGCCGGATGCCGATCATCGGCCTCTCTTCAGACCCGCAGGCCGACCCCGAGCGCGTCCAGCGCCTCGGGGTGGACCGCTTCATCACGAAGCCGTTCAGCGTGAGCCTCCTCAGGACCGCCGCCCGCGAGCTTCTCGAGGTTTATCGCCCCTGAAGCCCGCTTTGGCGCACCGCCAAGTGCTGATTTGGCGTTCCTACCATCGGCCGGCGGAGCGATCGGCGCAATCAGGACGGATTTGAACTGCGCGAGCCTGGCATTCGACTTGCTTTGATATGCGTGCACAGAACAAACCCTGGCTCCAACCTTACAGCGTGGAACCGGGATCGACGGGTGGATGGCCCAGAGATCCCGGTTTCGCTGTTTCTGGGCTCGAAACGGCGGCGGCAGGGGTGATGCGCGACGCATCGGACCGTTGCACTATGCGACGGCTCACCCTATAAGTCGGGCGTGCTCGTGGACAAGGTTGCAGGGCGCTACACGCTCCTCGAGGAGATCGGCCGCGGCGGCATGGGGGTCGTCCATCGGGCCCGCGAGGACGGCCGGGCGGCGCCGATCGCCCTGAAGGTCCTCTCGACCCGCGAGTACTCCGAATCGGCCCTGCGCCACTTCGAGCAGGAGTTCCGGACGCTCACCGAGCTGTCCCACCCGAACCTGACCGAGGTGTACGACTTCGGCCGGGCGCCCCTCGGCCCCGGCGGACGGGTCGTCCCCTACTTCACGATGGAGCTGGTCGAGGGGGAATCGCTCGACCGGGCGGTGGCGCGCGGGCTCCTCGACGAGGCGACGGTCGTCGCCTACCTCGCCCAGACCGGGCAGGCCCTCGCTTACCTTCACGCCCGCGGCCTCGTGCACCGCGACGTCAAGCCGTCGAACCTCATCGTCGCCTCGGCCGGAGGCGGCCGGGTCAAGCTGATGGACCTCGGGCTCGCGGCCCGTCCGGAGGATGCGGGCGCGCGCGGGATGATCCGGGGCACGGTCGCCTACCTCAGCCCCGAGGCCGCGCGCGGCGACCCGGTCGATCCGCGCGCCGACCTGTACAGCCTCGGGTGCGTGGCGTACGAGCTGCTGACCGGGCGCCCGCCGTTCCAGTCCGCCTCCGCGCTCGGCGTGCTGCGCGGCCACATTCAAGAGGAGCCGCTCCCTCCCTCCTCGCTCAACCGCGCGATCTCACCTCCGATGGAGGCGCTGATCCTGCGGTTGCTCGCGAAGGACCCGGGTCTGCGCCCCTCGAGCGCCGACCGGTTCCTCCACATGCTGAACGCCGCCGCGGGAGGGCGGCTCGACGTCGCCACCGCCGAGCACCGCCGTCACCGCGTGCTCGGCGCCGGGTTCGCGGGGCGCGGCGCGGAGCTGTCGCAGCTCAACGCCAGGATGGACGAGGTCGCGCGGGGAGCGGGGAGGGTCGTCTTCCTCTCCGGGGAAGCCGGGATCGGCAAGAGCCGTCTCCTCCGCGCGTTCCAGATCCGATGCCAGATCGAGGGGCACGACGTCTTCGTCGGCCGCGCGGGATCGGACGACGGTCCCGGCTCGGGGCTCGCCGAGGCGATCGGGCGCGCGCTCCGCGCCTCGGCTCCGCTCGAGCCTGCGCTCCTCGCGCGGCACGGCGCCGCGCTCGCCGGGTTCCTCGGCCCCGGAGGGGGGATTCCGGTCGCGGAGGACGCCGAGCCGGCCCCCGGCGGCGCCGACGATCGCTTCCGGGTCGCCGCCGCGGTGGAGGCGGCGCTCGCCGCGCTCGCCGCGTCGCGCCCCCTCGTTCTCGCCGTGGACGACCTGCAGCACGCGGACGAGGCGACCTGCCTCGTGCTCCGCCATCTGGTGCGCGTCCTCTCGCAGCCCCGCTCGCCGCGCGTGCTCCTGCTCGCGGCCTACCGTGGGGACGAGGTCACGCGGCAGACCCCGGTGTTCGATCTCCTGGCCGAGGGGCGCGAGGATGGCGGCATCGAGGAGATCGCCGTCGGCGCGCTGGGCGTGGACGACATCCGCGCGATGCTCCGCGCGATGCTCGGCGTCGAGGAGGTCCCCGCGCCGTTCGTCGCGCGCGCGGTCGAGGAGACGCGCGGGAACCCGCTCCACCTCTTCGAGCTGGTCGCGCTGCTCGCCGAGGAAGGGCACGTCGCCCCCGGCTCCGATGCGCCGCTCGACCCCGAGATCCTCTCCCGCGTCGAGATCCCGCACCGCATCCTCGCGCTGGCCGAGCGGCGGCTGTCCCGGATCGAAGGGGACGCCAGGCGCCTGCTCGAGGCGGCCGCGGTGCTCGGGGCCGCGCGGCTCGACGCGGACGTGCTGGCCGGGGTGACCGGACTTCGCTGGGAAGCGGTCGTGCGCGCGCTTCGCGACCTCGAGGAGGCGTTCCTGATCGAGCGCGCGCAGGACGAGTCCGGCGCTCCGGTCGATCGCATCGCGCACCCCAGCCTCTTCGGGCTCGCCCTCGAGGCGCTCCCGCCGGACTCCCGGCGCGAGCTCCACGCCCGCGCCCTGACCTACCTCGAGCGCCGCGGCCGCCCGCGCCGCCACGCGGCCTGGGCGGCGCTCGCCGGCCACGCCGAGGCGGCCGGACAGCCCGGGCGCGCGATCGAGGCGTTCGAGCGCGCGGGGGATCTCGCACGCGAGGCCGGCGCCCTGCGCGAGTCGGCGGACCTGTACGGCCGCGCCGTGGACCTCCTGCTCCGCCAGGGGGAGGGAGCGGCCGCCGTCCTCTGCGCGGTCTACGAGAAGCGGTCGGAGGTCTGGGGGCTCGCGGGGCAGCTCGGGCCGGCGGAGGACGACGCCCGCTGGATGCTCGCCCGCGCGGAGAAGGCGGGACAGGATGCGCTGCGGACCCGGGCCCACCTCGCGCTCGGCGACGCGCTGCTCGCGCGGGGGCAGGTCGCCGAGGCCCAGGAGGCCTACGAGGTCGCGCTCGCCATCGCCGAGCGGACGTCGGCGAGCGTGCTGGCGGCCGCGGCCGAGACCGGGCTCGGACGAGCGGCGGGCCACCTGGGGAACTTCGACGAGGGGGGCGCGCACCTCGCGCGGGCGATCGCGGAGGCCCGCAAGGCGGTCCGGCCGGATCTCGAGGTCGCGGCGCTGCTCGCCCTCGGTGCGCTCCGGCGCGAGCAGGGAAGCTACAAGGCCTCGCTCGCCGCCTTCCAGGAGGCGCGCGCGCGGTCCGACTCCCGCACGCTCGGCCGCGTCGAGCACGACATCCTCGAGGGGGAGGCGCTCG